>Ga0207674_10006770_pt1 | contig 13447 bp, 10 predicted proteins | sample KBSCornC72_FD_184303 | JGI IMG/M metagenome (GOLD analysis project Ga0207674, IMG submission 184303) | Corn rhizosphere microbial communities from Kellogg Biological Station, Michigan, USA - KBS Corn C7-2 (SPAdes) (version 2) | ecosystem: Host-associated > Plants > Roots > Rhizosphere > Soil ... | reverse complement strand
TTACGGCTTCGTGCTCGTCAGCCCAAAAACGTGTCCTTCGGTATTGTGCGCGAACCGGAAGCCCCACACGCCGTCCGTGGACTTGAGCTTGCCGGCGCCGACGACATCACCCTTGTTGGCGCTCCACACCTCGGTGCCGTTGATCGTGCAACTCACCTTGTCGCCCTTCACCGACATCGCGATCTCCTGCGACACCTCGGAGCCGACGCCCGCGGCCTTGTGGACCGCCGCGTTCGGAGCGCCACCACCGTTCATCTTGAACGGCGCCGGGCCGAAGCCGCGCACGATGAAGTTGCCGGTGCCGTAGGCCTCGCAATAGAGAAGGCTTTGCTGATCCGTCCCCATGTCGTTGCCGGCGATAAAGATTCCGTACGGATGCGGGTGATCGTTCAAACCCTGGAACTTCGGCTCGTGGAACGTCGCCTTGACCGTGTAGTCGCCCGATCCCTTGTTCGCCGGATTCCAGTAGGAGACGGCGGGTCCCGTCACGACGTGGATGGCTTTCCCCTCCATCTCGAGCTTCGACTGGCTCAGCTGACCGCCCCGCGACGCCTCGCCCGGGTCGATCTTGCCCTGCCATCCGGGAATCGAAATACCACCGCCCGCGACGGCCTTGGATTTGTCTTCTTGTGCGTGGGCCAGACACGGCAGCAGCGCAAGCGCGGCCGCGGTCAGGGTAGCACGGGACGCGAGATGCATTGGTGATCCTCTCATAAAAGAGTGGGTTGTGGGGAGAAGATAGTCAGGGTCGAAGAGCCGCCGTAAGTTCTCGCAATGCTGCTCTTGATGATCGCACTCCTCCAGACCCCGGTCGAGTCGCTGACCGTCACCGGACTGCGCGCGCCGGTGGAGATCATCCGGGATCGGTCCGGCATTCCCCACATCTACGCCGGAAACGAGCACGACCTCTTCTTTGCGCAGGGATATAACGCGGCGCGCGACCGGTTGTTCCAGCTGGAGATCTGGCGGCGACAAGCCACAGGCACCATGTCGGCGCTGGTGGGGCGGCGCGAGCTCGCGCGCGACGTCGGCGCGAGGCTCTTCCGGTTCCGCGGCGACATGGAACGTGAGCTAGGTCACTATCACGCGCATGGTCCGGCCATCATCCAGGCGTTCGTCGACGGCGTCAACGCTTACATCTCCGTTACAGAGCGCGACCCAAAACTGCTTCCGCTCGAGTTCCGGGTCTTGCGAACGCGACCGGAGCGATGGACGCCGGAGGTCGTGATCTCGCGCCACCAGGCGCTCGTCGGAAATGTCGAGGACGAATTGAACTACGGGCGGGCCGTCGCCGCCGTCGGAGCGGCCGCCGTGAAGCGCGTTACCTACTTCCATCCGGGCGATCCCGACCTCGCGCTCGACACGGCAATCAATCGGAAGCTGCTCGGCGGCCCGATACTCGATGTCTATAAAGCTTTCCATTCGGCGGTGCGTTTTGCGCCGGGCGACGTGATCACGTCGGCGCGAAACGACGACGCGTCCTATCAGCGACTCGTCGCCACGAGCGAGTCGGCGGAGTCGGTCCGCGCGCGAGAGCGCCGAACGATCGGGAGCAACAACTGGGTCGTGAGCGGACGATTGACGGCGAGCGGAGCGCCGATGCTCGCCAACGATCCGCATCGGAATCAGTCCATTCCGTCGCTCCGCTATTGGGTGCACCTCACCGCGCCGGGATGGAACGTGATCGGCGGCGGCGAGCCGGCGATTCCCGGCATCTCCATCGGTCACAACGATCGCGGCGCCTGGGGCCTGACGATCTTCGAGACGGATGGCGAGGACCTGTACGTCTACCGAACGAATCCGGCAAATCCTCGGCAGTACTGGTATCGCGGACGCTGGGAAGCCATGCGCACGATCCGCGACACCATTCCCGTGAAGGGCGAACGTCCGGTCGCCGTCGACCTGCACTTCACGAGGCACGGCCCGGTCGTCTATGAGGATTCTGTAAATCGGGTCGCGTATGCCGTTCGAACGGCGTGGCTCGAGCCCGGCGGCGCGCCGTATCTGGCGAGCCTCCGCATGGATCAGGCGACGACGTGGGACGAATTCCGCGCCGCGTGCTCGTACAGCAACATCCCCGGTGAGAACATGATCTGGGCGGATCGCGCCGGGAACATCGGGTGGCAAGCCGTCGGGATAGCGGCGATTCGAAAGAACTGGAGCGGGCTCGTGCCGGTGCCGGGCGACGGTCGCTACGAGTGGAGCGGCTACCTCCCGATACTCGAGAAGCCGCACGTCGCGAACCCGAGCGCCGGCTTCATCGCGACGGCGAACAACGATCTCATTCCGCCGGGCTATGCCCACATGGACGCGATCGCCTTCGAGTGGTCCGACCCGTTTCGCCACCGGCGCATCACTGAAGTGCTGGGCTCGGGGAAGAAGCTCACTGTCGCCGACATGACTCGGCTCCAAACCGACTATCTGTCGATCCCGGCGCGCGAGCTCGTTCCACTGCTGTCGAAGCTTTCATCGAACCAGCCCGCCACCGAACGCGCGCGACGCGCTCTCCTCGCCTGGAATTTCGTGCTCGACACGGCGTCGGTACCCGCGGGCATCTACGAAGCATGGTACCGTCGGCTGTACGAGAACGTCTTTCGCATGGAGGTGCCGGCAGCCGCTCAACCGTTCATCCTGTACGTGTCGACGAAGCGACTGATCGACTGGGTTCGCGCGCCGGGTGCGGAGTTCGGCGCGAACCCCGCCGCGGCGCGCGATGCGTTGCTGCTCACGAGTCTGACGCAAGCGGTCCGCGACCTCTCGTCGTCCTTTGGCTCGAACATGGCCGCGTGGCGCTGGGGACAGCCCGCCTATCACCACATCGCGATCACGCATCCGCTGTCGGCGGCCGTCGACGCCGCGACGCGCGCGAAGCTCGACGTCGGTCCCGCGCCGCGCGGCGGTGACACATTCACCGTTGGCGAGTCGGACAGTAACGATCGCCAAACGACCGGCGCCTCGTTCCGCATCGCTCTCGATTTGTCGGACTGGGAGCTGGCGCGTGGAACGAACAACCCGGGCCAGTCCGGCGATCCGGCGAGTCCGCACTATCGAGACCTGTTCGTGCTCTGGGCGAAGGACCAGTACTTCGCCGTTCCGTACGCGAGATCGAACGTCGAACGACAGGCCGAAGCGGGCCAAGTGCTCAGACCCCCGAAATGAGACTCCCCATGGCTCTCACACGTCGACAGTTCCTCGAACGGTCCGCTGAGCTGACGGCGGCGCTCGCCGCCGCGGGTGCCTGCGGGCCAATGATGTCGCGAGCGGGCACCGGCACGCTGTTCCGCTCGAGCGGCGAGGATTTCACGCTCGGCACTGAGGTGATCAGCGCGACATGGAGCGCCGGCGGTGGGGCGAGTGGTCTCCGCCTTCGTCGGGTTGTCGCGGGCACGAGCGCGCTCCAGTCGGGCGCCGATACGTTCGCCCTCTCGTTGAACGACGGAAGCGTATTGGCGTCTTCCGGGATGCGCGTCGTCGGGACGCCGTCGCACGAAGCGCTCGCCGCGAAGCCCGGTGCATCACGTCTCGCCGAGCGGATTCCGGGGAGACAGGTCACGGTAGTGCTGGAGGATCCGGCGCGCCGAGTTCGAGCGACGTGGCGCGCGATCGTGCGAGAGGGCGGCACCTACGTGCGACAGGAAGTCGTGCTCGAGGCGCTACAAGGGCCGCTGCCCGTCCGTGAGATCGCGCTCGTCGACGTGCGCTATCCGGAAAGCGCCGTCAGTGGATTGGTGAAGGGAAGTCCGATCGTCGCCGGGCAGTGGTTTGCCGGTGTCGAGCATCCATTGTCGACGAGCAACGCGGATCGAGGTTGGGCCGGAGCCGTACTGCCACGAGAGCTGCCGCTCCGTCCGGGCGCCCCATTCGCGGTGTCGTCCGTCATCGGCATCACGCGCCCGGGGCAACTTCGTCGCGATTTCCTCGCGTACGTCGAGCGGGAACGTGCGCACCCGTACCGAACATTCCTGCACTACAACTCTTGGTACGACATCGGCTACTTCTCGAAGTACAGCGAGCCCGAGGCGCTGGCGGTGATCGACGCCTTCGGGACGGAGCTGATGAAAAAGCGCGGCGTCGTTCTCGACTCGTTTCTCTTCGACGACGGCTGGGACGACCCCAAGACCCTATGGGGCTTTCACAACGGCTTTCCGAACGGATTCACGCCGCTTCGCCAAGCCGCCGCGCGCTACGGCTCGGCGCCGGGCGTCTGGCTTTCGCCGTGGGGCGGCTACGGCAAACCCAAGGAGGACAGGCTGGCCAACGGCCGCGAGCAGGGGTTCGAGACCAATCGCGGCGGCTTCGCGCTCTCCGGTCCGAAATATTATCAGCGGTTCCACGAGACCTGCCTCGCGATGGTTCGGCGCTACGGCGTCAATCAGTTCAAGATCGACGGCACCGGCAACGTGGCGAATGCGATTCCCGGCAGCGAATTCGACAGCGACTTCGACGCGGCGATCACGCTCATCGGCGATCTTCGGCGGGAGAAGCCCGATCTCTACGTCAATCTGACGACAGGTACGTTTCCGTCGCCCTTCTGGCTTCGCTACGCCGATTCGATCTGGCGGGGCGGGGAGGACCACAGTTTCGCGGGCGTCGGCACGGACCGGCAGCAATGGATCACCTATCGTGATGGCGACACCTTCCGCGGCGTCGTGAGTCGGGGGCCGCTGTTCCCGCTCAACGCGCTGATGCTGCACGGGCTGATCTACGCGAAGCAGGCCAAGCGTCTCGATACGGATCCCGGGCACGATTTCACGAGCGAGATTCGCGCCTACTTCGGCACCGGAACGCAGCTTCAGGAGATGTACGTCACGCCGTCGCTGCTCACGCAGCAGAATTGGGATGTGCTGGCCGAAGCCGCGAAATGGTCGCGCGAGAATGCCGACGTCCTGAGCGATACGCATTGGCTGGGCGGCGACCCGCGCCAACTCCAGGTGTACGGTCACGCCGCCTGGTCGCCGCGTCGCGGGATCCTGTCGCTGCGGAATCCGAGCGACAAGCCGCAGTCGATCGCGATCGACGTCGCCCGGGCGTTCGAGTTGCCGGCCGGCGCGCCGGAGTCGTACGCCGCGCGCAGCCCGTGGCGCGAAGACGCCGGGCGTCCGGCGATCACGCTCACCGCCGGCCGCGAGCACCGCTTCGATCTTCCGCCCTTCGCGGTCGTCACCCTCAACGTCGATCGAGCATGACTCCCGAAGTAGGGTCAGACCCTATTTCAAAGTTTTGAATTGGGGTCAGACCCCAATTCCAGTCCTTGAAATAGGGTCAGACCCCAATTCGAGGATGCAGTCGTATTATCCGGGCTGCAATCGTTAAATGCGGGTCTTTGCCGCCGCCGCGCTACGATGGGCCGAAACCAAACCGGCGGACGAATGGCTCGGTTACCCCGATATGGCCTTCCCGGCCAACCGCAACATGTCATCCAGCGCGGTAATAACCGCGGGGCGATCTTTGCTCGGCCCGCGGACTACCGCCATTTTCTCGAGTATCTCGAGGTAGCCTGCGCAGAGCATGAATGCGCTGTGCATGCCTACGTTTTGATGACCAATCACGTTCACTTGCTAATTACGCCCACGAGAGCGGGGGCGATCGGGCGCGTCATGCAGTCCGTCGGCCGGCTCTACGTACCCTATTTCAATTGGTCGCAGGGCCGCGTCGGCGGCCTCTTCCAAGGACGATTTCGCGCCACACCAATCGACACCGAGCAGTACCTGCTGACGTGTTACCAGTACATCGAGCGGAATCCTGTGCGCGCCGGGATTGTTCGTCGTCCTGCGGATTATCGTTGGTCGAGCTATCATGCAAATGCCCTCGGCCAGACCGATTCGCTTGTTACGCCTCACGAGCGATACCTGGCACTCGGGACAGGCGCGTCGACGCGACGACAGGCGTACCGGTCGATTTACGGTCACGAGCTCGACGAGTCGACGGTTGTCGAGATCCGCACGGCAGCTTGGACGGGTTGGGCGCTCGGCAGCGATCGGTTTCGGGAGGAAGTCGCACGACTCTCTCGCCGGCGCGCGATTCCACTCCTTCGCGGTCAACGGTCGTCGGTTCATTAGTCGAATTGCCGTCGGACCCGAGTTTCAGTTTTCGAAATAGGGTCAGACCCCAATTCCAATCTTTGAAATAGGGTCAGACCCCGACGCAAGGAATCGAATGCGGCTGAATGGTTTCGATTGGTTCGTTGTCGCGGCCGGCTTACTTGTCTGCTTCATGCCGGCGGTGTTTTACATGCGCCGCGCGCGCTCGAGTACCACTGAGTACTTCACGTCGGGTCGATCGGCCCCTTGGTGGCTCGTCGGGACATCGATGGTCGCGACGACGTTCAGCACGGACACGCCGAATCTCGTGACCGACTTCGTGCGCACGCGCGGCGTGTCGTACAACTGGGTGTGGTGGGCGTTCCTGCTGACGGGAATGGCGACGGTCTTCTTCTACGCGCGGCTCTGGCGACGCTCGCGTGTTCTGACGGACCTCGAGTACTACGAGCTTCGGTATTCCGGCCGATCGGCCGCCGTGGTGCGCGGCTTCCGCGCGATCTATCTGGGGCTCTTCTTCAATGTGATGATCATGTCCGCGGTCACCCTGGCCGCGATCAAGATCGCGAATGTGTTGCTGGGGTGGGGCCGGTTGGAGACGATCCTGGTTGCCGGTACGACGTGCGTGGTGGTCGCGGCTTTCACGGGATTGTGGGGCGTCCTCGTCACCGACATGACGCAATTCGTCGTGAAGATGACGGGCGTCATCATCGCGGCGATCGTGTCGCTGCATCACCCGGCGGTCGGCGGATTGCACGGGCTGGTGACGCGCATCCCGCCGCGCACGCTGTCGCTCCTCCCCGATTTCGGCGATCCCAGTCTCGTGGTGGCGGTGCTGATCGTGCCGCTCACCGTGCAATGGTGGTCAGTCTGGTATCCCGGCGCGGAGCCGGGCGGTGGGAGCTACATCGCGCAGCGGATTCTCGCCTCCAAGAACGAGCGACATGCGCTCGGAGCGACGCTTTGGTTCAACGTTGCTCATTACGCGTTGCGTCCATGGCCATGGATCATCGTCGCGCTCTGCTCGATGTTGGTCTTCCCGACGCTCGATGACATTCGGCGCGCGTTGCCACACGTCGATCCCGCGCTGATCGGCAACGACCTCGCGTATCCCGCGATGCTGACGCTGCTCCCGCACGGGGCACTCGGCCTGATGATCGCGGCAATGTTCGCGGCCTACGCGTCGACGATCGAGACGCATCTCAACTGGGGCACTTCGTACGTCGTATTGGATTTCTATCGGCGCTTCGCGGCCCCGAATCGGAGCGAGTCGCACTATCTGTGGGTGTCGCGCGGCGTGACGGTGGGGCTCATGGTCGCGTGCGGCGTGTTCACGCTCGCTCTCTCCACGGCGAGCGAGGCGTTTCAACTCCTGCTGTCGGTCGGCGCAGGCACTGGACTGATCTACTTGCTGCGCTGGTTCTGGTGGCGAATCAATGCGTGGAGCGAGATCGCGGCGATGATCTCGTCGTTCGTCATTGCCCTTGGGCTGTTTGTCGCTCGGAAGAGCGGCGTGCCGATCTCGGAGACCGCCGCATTGATTGGAAGCGTCGTGGCAACGACGATCGTGTGGGTCACCGTCACGTTCCTCACTCCGCCGACCGACGACGCGACGCTGCGCCGCTTCTACGAGCAGACGCGCCCGATGGGTCCCGGGTGGACGAGAGTGCGCCGCGCCGCGAATCTCCCACCGTCGCCCGATAGCTTCGCGAACGCGATTCTGGGGTGGACCGCCGGCGTGATGTTCGTGTACTCCGGTCTTTTCGGAACTGGCAGCCTCCTCTACGGCAGGTCGATGCAGGCAGTGGTGTGCGCCCTGCTCTTTGTCGCGAGCGGCGCTGGACTCATTTGGCTCTTGCGGCGCCCGGAACCCGAACCAAAGCCCGAGGGCGAACGGTGGTCGCTTGACGCGATGCCTGTACATACAGTAGAGTACTGATGTATTTACAGGAGACACAAAATGGCGAAGAAATCCAACGACGCGGCCAGAAAACAAACCCGGGTCGAGGAGTCGAAGATCGCCATGAGCTACCGGCTGTCTCCGGCCAAGATCGCCCGCGCTCAGCGCATCCTTGGTACGGCGACGGCGACGGCGACGATCGAAGAAGCACTGGACCTCGTCGTCTTCCGTCGTGAGCTGACGGAGGGGCTGGATCAAGCGCACGGTTTGAAGATCGTTGCGGCGTTCCCCGATGCCGCGCCGGCCCTTCGCTCCAAGCGCCGCCGGTAGGCGCCGATGCCCGCCGGTCGGCGCTATGTCGTCGATACGAACCTGTATATCGACGCGTTACGCACCGAACGGGACAGGCTCGCGCTCGGCGCGTTTCTGACGGCGTACGCGCCTTTCGTCCACCTGAGCGCGGTGGTCGTCCAGGAGTTGCGCGCGGGTGTGCGCGGGCGCGCCGCCGCGCGCCTCGAAGCGGCGATCGTCGCTCCCTTCGAGCGCCGCGACCGGTTGGTCACGCCTAGCTACGCCACGTGGAAGGAGACTGGCCGGGTCCTCTCAGAGCTCGTGGCGCCGGCGATGTGGGCGGCGGTAACGCGGAGCTTCGTCAACGATGTGCTGCTGGCGATGTCTTGCCGCGAGGCGGGCGTCGTGCTGGTCACGCGAAACGTCGTCGACTGCGCGCGCATCGCGACCGTTCGCCCGTTCGATTTCGTCGCGCCTTGGCCGGTCCTCGGGAAGCCGTGAAGTGCTTCGCTCCATTGCGGGGAGGGGCGTCTCTGAGCTTCCATTCTTCATGCCGGCAAACAGCAAATCGCGCAACTGATGAAGCACAGGTCTGACGGGCGGAACTGATTCCTTGCTCTCCGTTCTTCTTGCCGCGGGCAGAGGCACGCGTCTTCAAACGTCGTCGGAGACCTCGCTCAGCCCCGCGCAGCTGTCCGCCGCTGCTTCCGGTTTCAAGGCCGCTTTTCCGCTGAACGACCGTCCGTTCCTCGATTACATCCTGTCATCGCTCGCCGACGCCGGGTTCGACGAAGCGTGCATCATCGTGCGACCCGATGACTCCGTGCTGCGAGCTCGGTATTCGAGTCCGACGCCGTCGAGGATTCGCCTTCGCTTCGTCGTTCAGAAGCAGCCGCTCGGAACCGCTCACGCGCTGCTCACCGCCGAACCTGTCATCGGCGAACAGCCGTTCATCGTGCTCAACGCCGACAACTACTATCCCGTGTCCGGCCTCACGCTGCTCCGCGAAGCGAACGAGCCGTCGACGCTGGCTTTTTCCCGCGCGGGACTTCTCGAAAACGGGCAGCTCGAGCCCGAGCGGCTCGCGCGCTACGCGATGCTCGAGCGCGACGCGGCCGGCTATCTCACCGACGTCATCGAGAAGCCGGACGATCCACGCCTCGTCGCCCGTGATAACGCGGCGATCAGCATGAATGTCTGGCGCTTCGACGAACGCATCTTCGACGCGTGTCGTGGTCTGACGCCGAGCCCGCGCGGAGAGCTCGAGCTGCCCAATGCCGTGCGACGCGGAATTCGCGAGATGGGCCTGCGCATCCGCGCGATCCCGATCGACGCGCCGGTGCTCGATCTCTCGCACCGCGCCGACGTGCCGTTCGTGACCGAGCAGTTGTCCGCGGTCGACGTCCGTCTATGACGGATGTGTCGACGCGACTTCGCGAGGCCGGCATGAGCGCCGCCGAAGCGATTCGCAAACGCGAGATGTTCGAGGAGGTCGACCGCGCATTGGCGTCGCTCGGTGTTCAGCCGAATGCGGCGGTCCGCTATTGGGTGCCGGGGCGCATCGAGGTCCTGGGAAAGCACACCGATTATGCCGGCGGCAGAAGCCTGTTGTGCGCGATCGAACGCGGCTTCTGCTTCGCGGCGATACCGCGCCCCGACGACATCCTCCGCATGCACGACGCGCTCATCGGCGAAACGGTGGAGATTCGATTGCACGCCGAGACCCGCGTTCGGCCTGGCCACTGGAGCGCGTACCCGACCACGGTCGCACAACGCCTCGCCGCGAACTTCTCGGCCGACGGACCCGTCGTCGGCGCCGACGTCGCCTTCATCAGCGATCTGCCGATCGCCGCTGGAATCAGCAGCTCGAGCGCCCTCGTTGTCGGCACCTACTCGGTACTCGCCGCGATCAACCGGTTGGCCGAGCGCACCCAGTTCAAGAGCGCGATCGGCGACGGCGAATCGCTCGCCGAGTATCTCGGCGCGGTCGAGAATGGTCTCACCTATCGGACGCTCGCGGGTGAGCATGGCGTCGGGACCTTCGGCGGCAGCGAAGACCACACGGCAATGCTCTGCGCCGAGCCGGGTGCGCTGATTCAGTACTCGTTCTGTCCGGTGCGACGCGAGCGCGTCGTAAGCATGAGTGAAGATCTCGTCTTCGCCATCGGGGCGAGCGGTGTCGCAGCCGAGAAGACGGGAGCGGCGCTCTCGTCGTACAACCGTGTGGCATCGCTCGCACGCGCCGCGCTCGCCGCGTGGAATCGCGTCACGCGAAGCGATGACATTACGCTCGCCGGCGCTTTGCGTTCGGCTGGCAATGTCGACGCTCTGGTTTACGCGATCGAGTCGGCGCCGTTGACCGCGGAGTTTTCCGCTCAGGAGCTCGCGGAGCGCGTCCGTCAGTTCGCGATCGAGAGCGAACAGCTCATTCCCGCCGCGGGCGACGCCCTCGCGTCACGCCGCCACGATTCGTTCGGCGCGATCGTCGACCGGTCGATGGAGAACGCGGTAGGGATGCTGCACAATCAGACGCCGGAGACGATTTTTCTCGCCGAGCAGGCCCGTCGCCTCGGAGCCGTGGCGGCGTCGGCGTTCGGAGCGGGATTTGGCGGGAGCGTGTGGGCGATGGTCGAGCGCTCGAAGTCCGACGCGTTCATAGCCGCGTGGCGAGACGCATACTCGACACGGTTTGCCGAGTTGGAGCGCGCTGAGTTCTTTCTCACTGAAGCGGGCATTCCGGCGGCGCGCGTTAGCTAAACAGCTAGCAGCCAAGAGCTAAAGCTATCAGAAACAAGGAAGGCGACGGCCTTCGGCCGTCGCCATTCCCATTGCTAATTGCTTTAGCTGTCGGCTGTTTAGCTGTTAGCTCTCCCTAACATCCCGCCACCAGGAACGCTCGCGGTGCGGTCTGGCCGGACGCCGGCGGCGCGATCACCAGCGTGTAGTTCTGACCCGCCGTCAACGTCTGCGCTCCCATGTCGAGCAACACGACAGTGAGCCCGGTCGCCGTCAGGCGGATCTGTTGCGAACCTGCCGGAACGCTCACGAACGCCGAGTTGCCCGCGTTGAGCACGTTCGAAAGCGTGGCCGTGCCGAGCGGCGCGCCCGATGTCGTCACGAACGCATCGAAGGCCGCGGGGAAACCGGACGCGTTGAATACGCGAAGGCCCGCTTGTCCCGTCGTCGGCGTGAACGTGTTGGTGAGCGTGACGAACGCAGTGTTAGCTCCGCTCGGATACGCGATGACGGTGTAGCTCGTCCCCGCCTGGAGTGTCGGTGTGAACCCCGGCAGAGCGGTCGTCGTGCCATTCACGCGAACGGACAGGTTCGGCGTCGCGGCGTTCACCGACGAACAGGCCGAGCTCGTGCCGAATGCCAGGTTGCTGCCGCCCGTCAGCGCCGCGGTGCCCTGCACGAAGTCGAGTGCCGATCCGGTCGCGTTGGCGAGCCGGATGTTGGCGTTCACGGTCGCCGCGTCGATCACCGATCCGTTGATGACCGGCTTGAAGAGAAGGCCGTTCTGCGTGATCGTGTTGCCGCGCATCACGAAGCTGTTGGCGACGTCGAAGTCGACGAGCAGTGTCGTGGTCGCGCCGCCGACGACGACCAGCGGCTTCGAGAGACTGATCTTGAGACCGGAGCGGCTCGCGCTGGGGAAGGTGACACCCGGGTTGCTCGAGCCGGTGAGCTTCGTGCCGTTCTTCAGTGTCACGCTCGATTGGCTCGCGTCGATGATGAGTCGCAGGCCGCTGTACGTGCCCACGCCCAACGGCGCGGAGCCGAGCGACGCGCTCGCGCCGTTCTGGAGACTGAGCAGGTTGAAGGACGCGTTCGGCGACGCGAGGGTGCGCCACCCGGTCGACCCGGCGTTGTTGAGGTCCTGATCCGCATCGGCGTCGGTCACGTCAGAGACGCGTCCATCGACGCGCACGACGAAGATGTCGACGCTCTGGACCTGGTCGGTCGGAAAGGGGGCGTCGGTCAGCTTCACGACGACCGTCCCGGTCTCCGAGCTGCCGCCGAGCTTCGGTAGGGTCCCGTCGTCCGAGCAGGCGGCGGCGACCATCGTACTCGCCGCGATCAGCGCTGTCAGTATGGACCGACGGGACATATAGACATTCGTCATAAACGTTCATCCTCTTTGAATCGAGTGAACTGCTTGTGCCGACATGAGATTGACTGCTCAGCGAGGCGGTGCAGTCACAGGAAAAAACGTCCTAGCCCGGTGATGGAAGTCACAATCTCGTTGCTGCGTTCTTGGCCACATTCGCCGGCGTCGACTTGGTACCGCGGCGACGGCCTCGCGATGGAACTGCCGCGGGCTAACGCGGACACGGACGGGCTAACGCTGATTTGGTCTGGGTCCGTCTTGGTACGAGCCGGGATGATTGAAGAACGACCTCGGGATGCCTGCCGCGCCGAAGCGTCCCGAGGCAGTTCCAAAAAAAAGGAGATCTTTCGCTGCGCGCGTAAGCTCGAGGCGGCGCATCCTGACATCCCGAAAGCCGCGTTAGCCCGTTGTGTCCGCGTTAGCCCGCGGCAGTTCCATCGCGAGGCCGTCCCCCAGTACCAACTATCGCAACACCGAGAAGACATCCGACCGCTCATCCGTCCACAGAATCGGTGGACGCGGGCTCCGGAGCGGAAGCCACCGACTATCGGAACGGATCGCGTCAACGGTCTTTGGTCCGGCGCTCATCACGACCCAGATCGACGGAAAACGCCCGCCCGAGTCTTTAGGAATCTTTTGGTCGCTGAAGATCAACGCCGTCAGCCCCGCGTCGGCGGCCAATCCTTCCAGCACCGGTCGCAGGTCGAGATAGCGGTTGCTGATGTGCCACGCGATCACCCCGTCCTCGGCGAGCCGCTGGCGATAGAGCTGGAGTGCTTCGCGTGTGAGAAGATGTGTGGGAATCGCGTCGGAGCTGAACGCATCGACGAGGAGCACGTCGAGCGATCGCGGTAACGCGGCGGCGAGCGACAGACGCGCGTCGCCGAGCACGATGGTAGGCGCCGCGGCGGCGGCGTGCAGATAGTGAAACCACGAATTGTCGGCGGCGATCCGGGCGACGAGGGGATCGATCTCGTAGAAGGTCCACGTCTCTCCGGGACGCGCGTACGCCGCCGTCGAGCCGACGCCGAGTCCCACGACGCCAACACGCCACGGCGCCGCGCGCCAGGCGCGAGCGCCGAACAACGCGCCGAGCGGCCCGTCGCG
>Ga0207674_10006768_pt1 | contig 13452 bp, 9 predicted proteins | sample KBSCornC72_FD_184303 | JGI IMG/M metagenome (GOLD analysis project Ga0207674, IMG submission 184303) | Corn rhizosphere microbial communities from Kellogg Biological Station, Michigan, USA - KBS Corn C7-2 (SPAdes) (version 2) | ecosystem: Host-associated > Plants > Roots > Rhizosphere > Soil ... | reverse complement strand
GCCGAGCCGACCAGCTGCCTCAACACGTAAGGAAGTATCCCGCCGTGACGATAGTAGCTCATCTCCTCCGGCGTATCGATCCGCGAGACTGCCTTGAAGACCTTCTCGGTACCGTCTGCTGCTCTTGCCCGAACGCTGACAACTGACTTGGGCTTCATGTCCTCGGAGAGCCCGTCAATCTCGAAAGTCTCGAAACCCGTGAGGCCGACAGTCTGGCGCGTCTCGCCGGGGATAAACTCGAGCGGCAGCACGCCCATCCCCACCAGGTTCGAGCGGTGAATTCGCTCGAACGACTCGGCGATCACCGCGCGCACGCCGAGCAGCAGCGTGCCCTTCGCCGCCCAATCGCGCGACGAGCCGGTGCCGTACTCCTTGCCGGCGATGATGACGAGGGGAGTGCCGGCTTTCTGGTACGCCATCGATCCATCGAAGATCGTCACCGGCTTCTCGCCCGGCGCGGTCTGGGTCCAGCCGCCCTCGGTGCCCGGCGCGAGCTCGTTGCGCAGGCGGATGTTGGCGAAAGTGCCGCGCATCATCACTTCGTGATTGCCGCGCCGCGAGCCGTAGGAGTTGAAGTCGACGGTGTTGACGCCGTGCTCGATCAGCCACTTGCCGGCCGGACTCGATGCCGGAATGGAACCGGCCGGCGAGATGTGATCGGTGGTGATCGAATCGGCGAACATGCCGAGAGCGCGCGCGCCTTTGATCGGGCGAATTCCCGGCGGCGTGAGGGTCATGCCGTCGAAGAACGGCGGACTCTTGACGTACGTCGAGTCAATGTCCCAGGTGTACAGATCGCCCTCGGGCACGGGCAGACTGCGCCAGTTGTCGTCGCCGTGAAAGACGTTCGAGTACTGGGCCTTGAACATCTCTGCCTTCACCGAGCGCAGAATCTCGTCCTCGACTTCCTTGGGAGCGGGCCAGATGTCGCGCAGGAAAACCGGACCGTCCTTGCCGACGCCGACGGGCTCGGTGTTGAAGTCGATGTCCATCCGCCCGGCCAACGCGTACGCGACGACGAGCGGCGGTGACGCGAGATAGTTGAAGCGCGTGAGGGGATTGATGCGCCCCTCGAAGTTGCGATTCCCAGACAGCACCGCGGCGACGACGAGCTTGTTCGCCTCAACCGCGTCGCCGATCGGCTGCGGCAGCGGACCGGAATTACCGATGCAGGTGGTGCAGCCGAAACCGACGACATTGAAGCGCAGCTTCTCGAGCGCGCCCATCACGTTCGCCTTCCTGAAGTAGTCGGTAACGACCTTCGATCCCGGCGCGAGCGAAGTCTTCACCCACGGCTTGGTCATCAGCCCTTTTGCGACGGCGTTTCGCGCCAACAGCCCCGCCGCGAGCATCACGCTCGGGTTGGATGTGTTGGTGCAGCTGGTGATGGCGGCGATGACAACGGAGCCGTGGCGAATCGAAAACTTCTCGCCGTTCATCTCGACAGGAACGCTCGAGTTCTCTCCCGCCTGTTCGTCGGGATCGGTGGCAACAACCGACGGTGACAGCTGCGGCGAAGCGGCGACCTGCATTGCCTGCTTCGCCGCGGCGATCGCCGCGACGGTGCCGGTGCGCTCGAGGTCCGCCTCGAGCGCTTCCTTGAACATTTTCTTCGACAGCTTGAGCGGCACGCGGTCCTGCGGACGCTTCGGTCCCGCAAGACTTGGCTCCACGGTGCGCAAATCGAGCTCGAGGGTGTCGCTGAAAACCGGATCCGGAGTATCGTCGGTGCGATACAGCCCCTGCGTCTTGGTGTACGCCTCGACGAGCTGCACCTGCGCCTCGTCCCGCCCGGTGAATCTCAGATAATTGATCGTCTCGGCGTCGATCGGGAAGAAGCCCATCGTCGCGCCGTACTCGGGCGCCATGTTGCCGATCGTCGCGCGATCGGCGAGCGACAGCGAAGAAAGTCCCGCGCCGAAGAACTCGACGAATTTTCCGACGACCTTTTTCTTGCGCAGCATCTCGGTGACAGTGAGCACGAGATCGGTCGCCGTCGCGCCGGGCTGCAGCTTGCCGTGCATCTTGAAGCCGACAACCTGGGGAATCAGCATCGACACTGGCTGGCCGAGCATCGCTGCTTCCGCTTCGATGCCGCCGACGCCCCAGCCGAGCACGCCGAGTCCGTTGATCATGGTGGTGTGGGAATCGGTGCCGACGAGCGAGTCGGGGTAGGCGAAGGTCTGCTTGCCGACGACTTCGGTGAACACGCCCTGGGCGAGGTACTCGAGGTTGATCTGGTGGACGATGCCGGTGTCGGGCGGGACGACGCGGAAATTGTGCAGCGCCTTCTGCCCCCAGCGCAGGAACGCGTAGCGCTCCTGATTTCGCTTGAACTCGAAATCGGCGTTGATGAGGAACGCGGCCTCCGAGCCGTACTCATCGACCTGCACAGAGTGGTCGATGACGAGATCGACGGGCTGGAGCGGATTGATCAGCCGCGGATCGCCGCCCAGCCGCGCCAGCGCATCGCGCATCGCGGCGAGGTCGACGACGGCGGGGACGCCGGTGAAGTCCTGGAGCAGAACGCGAGCGGTTCGGAAGGCGATCTCTTTTTCGACTTTGCCTTTGACGTCCCACGTCGCGAGGGCGCGGATGTCGTCGGGTTTGACGAACTTGCCGTCTTCGTTTCTGAGCAGATTCTCGAGGAGGATCTTGAGGCTGAAGGGGAGGCGATTCGCATTCCCGCCGGCAAGCTGCGCGAGGGAATCCAGCCGAAAGATCGTGTACTGCCGACCCGCAACATCCAGCGTCGATCGGCTACCGAAGGAATTCGGGTGTGTCATTTTGTTTTCCGTACGTTGGCCGCGACATGCGCTGGCCGGTAGGCGCGGAGCCACTGCCGTCCGACATCGCGGAAGACAGGCTACCCCAAATCTAATACATCGCGGGGCTTCCGTTCTCGATAACTGCAACAGAACGGGTGACGGAACTGCAACTGAACGGGTGCCAGACGTTAGTAGCGTAGATGCCAGCTGTTGGTTCACGACGTCGGGACGTCTCTACTCGCGTTACGGCACAAGCGGTTGCCCGTGCCCCAAGTGCCGGTGCGTGACGTCCCGACGTGGTGAACTGGCAACTACGAGCCATGCCACTGACGTCTGGCACCCGTTCAGTTGCAGTTCCGTCACCCGTTCTTTTGCACTATCCGGTCTTGGTCGTCGGCTCGCTGGTCGGATCCACCGTCGTCTTTTGCGGGTGCTCCGCTGTCACATCCAACCGCGTCGCCTCGATCGCGAGTGTCGGACAATGGTGCACGAAATCGCCGTCGGCCGGCGACCACTCGACCACCGGAGTCAGCGGGTACGCCTTCTGGCTCGCATCCATGGCCATCGTCTCCGGCGCCAGCGAAGTGCACAGCGTGCAACCGATGCACTTCTGGCGATCCACGCTGATCTGCATCGGCCGTCGCGGAAACACGCCGATCCCCCACGCGATGCACTCCTCGTAGTGCTTGCACGCGTCCATCGCCGCCTGGTAGCCGGCCTCGAGCAGCTCGTCGGTGTGAGTGAAGCTGAACCACCCGATGTGACTGACCTTGGGCCGAATCAGGATCATCGGAGGGCGCGTCCAAGTGCTGAATGGCGCCAGCTGCAGCGCGTGCATCATCGTCGTCGCCGCGCGCATGTAGATCGACGCGAATCCCGCGCTGGCGATGTCGTTCTCCGGCTCGAGATCGGTCGAGCCGGTGTCCACAGCGATCACGGCGTCCATCCCGACGCAACCGAGACTGGCAGATTATCGATCACGCCGCCGTCGACGAACCTCCGCCCGCCCCGCATCACCCCCGGCGGGTAGAATCCGGGCAGTGCGCACGACGCGTACACGGCATCGGCAACCCGGACATCTCGGAGGCCCGGCAGTCCCCAAACGAGCTGCGATCCGCGCTCGATGTCGACCGTGTTCACGAGCAGCGTTCGCTTCAGCTGGTCGAAGCGCTTGTCGCCGGACACCGAGTTGACGACATCGCGGAGCGGCTGCTCCAGATAGATTGCCGGCGAGTGCTGCCGCTCCAGCAGCATTCCCATCCGATTGAGTCGAAAAAGATCACGCCGCTTGAGCGCCCGCGCGCGATCTTCCATCTCCTTCACCGGCATTCCCCGCGCGTACGCCGAAGCGATGAGCGCGCCGATGCTGGTGCCCGCGACGACCGCGGGCTCGATTCCCATCTCCTGGAGAGCGCGGAATACGCCGATATGCGCAAAGCCTTTGAGGCCTCCGCCGCCCAGCACCAGCGCGATCTTGTTGGCCTTGCGTCGCGGCGTGGCGGGAGAGGATTTCCTGGCGCTTCTTGGTGTCTGGCGGGGCATGCTAAGGATGGGTACCGGAAGCTATAATGTACTGACGTACACCACTCACCCCGAGTAAATCGATGATTCGTCCCAACGTGCTGCTCGCCACAGCGCTCGCCGGCCTCATCTCGCTATCCAGCGCCGCCAGCGTCTCCGCCCAGAACGGCGCCGTGCCGGCCGGCATCACTCCACGCGAGATCGATGCCCACCTGCAGTTCCTCTCGTCCGATCTGCTGGAAGGCAGGGCGCCGGCAACCCGCGGCGGCCAGCTCGCCGAAGAGTACATCGCCAGCCAGCTCAAGGTCTTCGGAGTGGACCCGGGCGTCGGTGATTCCTCGTACTTCCAGCGCGTGCCGATCGATGTGGTCAAGGCGGATCCGAAAACGGTTCGCGTCACCGCATCAGGCAAGGCGAACGCCAATCTTCGTTTCACCGACGACGTCGTCGTCTGGCCGGGATCCGCCACCGACGCGAGCAGCGCGCGCGGCGAGCTCGTGTTCGTTGGTTACGGTGCGGCCGCGCCCGAGTACAAGTGGGACGACTTCAAGGGCACCGACGTCCGGGGCAAGTTCCTTCTCGTGCTCGTCAACGATCCGCCCGCCCCAGCGTCCGAGCCCAATCTGTTCGGCGGCAAGGCGATGACCTACTACGGGCGCTGGACGTACAAGTTCGAGGAGGCCGAGCGCCGCGGCGCTGCGGGGATGCTCATCGTTCACACCACCGAGGCGGCCAGCTATCCATGGCAGGTGGTGGTGAACTCGTGGTCGACGGAACAGCGGCTGCTCGCCCGCGATCCCAGCCTGCCGGCACCCCTTGGCGTGCGCGGCTGGATCACCGACAGCGCCGCAACCGCGCTGCTCGCGCAGGCTGGTCTCAACATGTCGCAGCTGCGCAAGCAGGCTGAGTCGCGATCGTTCCGACCGGTGCCGACGGGCATCATCATCGACGCGTCGATGCGGAACACCCTCCAGCATCTCTCCGCCAACAACGTCGTCGGAGTGGTTCGCGGTATCGATCCAAAGCTCCGCGACGAATACGTCGCCTACAGCGCGCACTGGGATCACTTCGGCATCGGCCCCAAGATCAACGGTGATTCCATCTACAACGGCGCAGTCGACAACGCTTCGGGCGTGGCCTCGGTCCTCACCATCGCCCACGCCGCCGCCGAAGGTGTCAAGCCGCGCCGCTCCCAGCTCTTCGTCTTCGTCACCGCCGAGGAGGCTGGACTACTCGGCTCGGCGTACTTCGCCCAGCATCCGACGGTCCCCGCGGCGAAGATCGTCGCCGATCTCAACATGGATGTCGTGACGCTCGCGGGTCGGGTAAAGGACCTGAACGTGATGGGCGACAACAAAAGCTCGATCGGCCCGCTCCTCGCGCGACTGGTCGCGCCACAGGGCGTAACGATCGCGCCGGACGCGCATCCCGAAGCGGGACACTTTTATCGCTCCGACCACTTCTCGTTCGCCAAGGCGGGGATTCCAGCCGTTTCGATCGGCGGCGGAGTCGATTACGTCGATCGGCCCGCGGGCTGGGGACTCAAGGAGGAGGAAGACTACACCGCGCACCACTATCACCAGCCGTCCGACGAATACCGCTCCGATTTCGATTTGCGCGGGGCGGCGGAGCTAGCGGAGATCGTGTACAAACTCGGCGTCACCATTGGCAACGCGGACGCGGTACCGACCTGGAACGCCGACGCGGAGTTCAAGGCGCTGCGCGACGCATCGCGAAAGGGAAGCTGACCCGGTCGCGGGCGTGATGGTGAAGGAGGCAAACAAAGCCGGAGATCCGCTGCTCGCGTTTCGCGAGGAGTTCCCGATTCTCGCGTCGACGAGCTACCTCGTCTCCAACTCTCTCGGTCCGATGCCGCGCGCCATCCCAGAGAAGCTCGCCCAATACGCCCGCGACTGGGGCGAGCTCGGTGTGAAAGCGTGGAACCGCGGCTGGTGGGAGCTGCCCGTCAGCGTTGGCGACGAGATCGCTCCTCTCATCAACGCTTCCCCCGGCGAAGTGGTGATGATGCCCAACGTCACCATCGCCCAGACCGCGGTGCTTTCGGCGATCGATTTCCCCAGGGACCGCGACACCATCGTCATGACCGAGCTCGATTTTCCCTCGGTTCGCTACGCCTACACGGCGATGGCGGAGCGGCTCGGCGCCAGGGTCGTGACGGTGCGCTCCGACGACGGCATCTCCATCGATCTCGACCGCCTGCTCGAAGCCATCGACGAGCGAACCCGGCTCGTCGCGGTCTCACACGTCTTGTTCCGCAGCGCTTTCTTGATGGATGTGGACGCGGTCTGCCGCCGCGCCCACAAGGCCGGCGCCCTGGTCTCGCTCGACTCCTTTCACGCGGTGGGGATTGTACCGGTTGACGTGAAACGAAGCAAAGCGGATTTTCTCACCGGTGGAGTTCTCAAGTGGCTCTGCGGCGGACCCGGTGCCTGCTTCCTCTACGTGAATCCGGCGATCCGCGATCAGCTCAAGCCGGCGCTTACCGGCTGGCAGGCGCACGCGCGTCCGTTCGCCTTCGAGGACGCCATGGAGTTTACCACCGGGCCTTTCCGGTGGTTGAATGGAACTCCGGTGATTCCGGCGCTCTACGCCGCCTCCGAAGGTCCGAAGATCCTCCGACGCGTCGGGATCGACGCAATCAGGGCCAAAAGCGTGCGCCAGACTTCCCGCTTGATCGAGCTTGCCGACGCCCGCGGCTACAACGTCAGCGCTCCCCGCGACCCCGCCAGGCGAGGCGGAACAGTTGCCGTCGATGTCCCGCACGGCTACGAGGTCGCCCAGCACCTGCTGTCGCGGAATATTCTGGTGGACTATCGGGTGGGTGCTGGTATCAGGATTGCCCCACACTTCTTTACCCGGGACGAGGAGGTCGACGGAGCAATTTCCGAGATCGACGCGGCTCTCGAGAGCGGGAGCTGGCAGAGATTTTCGGAGAAAGTCGCGGTGGTCACCTGAGCAGTCCGCGACGCGATGTTACTACCTTGAACAATGCCGTGTCTAAAGAGTACAATAGACCTATACTCGACTCCTCGGAGGGTGCGTAGCAATGCCAACACCTTTTTTGAGTTCTGAAGAGTACGACGAAAGAGCGCATCAGTTGTACAACGAAGGTCAGTATGACGAAGCTCTGGACGTACTTAGAGAGGGACTCGGCCTCTACCCGAATTCGGTAGAGCTCCACATAGGAGTTGGCTACGCACACCACGCCCGCGAAGACTACGCGTGGGCACGTCGCAGCTTCGAGGAAGCGCTTGTACTCGACCCCGATCACGAGGATGCGCTCGCCGGTCTGGGTGAGACCCTTCTCAAATTCGGCCAGCAGGAGCAGGCGCTCCGCAGCTTCCGCCACACCCTCGAGCTGGGCTATCAGGACGACGTCGAGCTGATGCTCCAGATCGGACGCGCGCTTTTTCGCGAAGGTCTGATCGAGGAGTCGAAGCATTTCTTCGAGATCGCCGCGCAGCAGACACCCGACGCCGCCGAAGCAGTCTCCTGCATCGGCTACGCCGAGCACAGACTCGGCAACGATGAATCGGCAATCTCGACGTTGCGTCGTGCCTTGCAGATGGATCCCGATCACACCGAAGCGCGCATCTACCTCGGCAACATCTTCTACGATCGCGGCGACTACGAGGCCGCGCTCTATCATCTCGATCGCTCGACTCCCGAAGATCACTGGGACGAGCTCGGGATCTGGAGATTGATCGAGCTCAAGAAAATGATCTATCGCCTGCGCGACAACGATCCGGAGCTGCGTCCGTGGGAGGACCGGCTGCGCGATCTGTCGGGCGAGCTCGACGACATCGACGAGATGCTCGCCGAGATCGAGGCGAAGTTCATGGACGCGACGCAGACCGAGGCGCGCGGGCAGCTGGAATTGTTCGGCGCGCTCCTTTCGAGCTTCGCCGACGTGAAATCCCCGACCGAGTCACACCGCATCAAGACCGACGATGGCAACACATTTGAAGGGACGTGGGAGGAAATCGTCGACAAGATGCGCAATGCCAATTGCCTGAAGGAAACGCCAAAACCAGAGCAGGATGCAGAGAGCTTCATTCGACGTAGCGCGGATGCCGGGCTTTTGCGCATCCTGAGATGAGTCCACAGAACAATCCGTCGGCGCTCGCCGCTCTCAACGGCGCGCGCCCGGTTCTGGCTCACTTCGACCAACCGCGCTCCGCGGAAGATCTCGCCGCCGACATCATCGATCTCTGGACAGGCGCGGAGAGCGCGCTCCAGGCGCTGGTCGGCAGTCCTTCACTCTCCGGTCAACAGCTCATTCGCGCCGCGCGGCAGGCCGAGCTCATAACGCTCGATCAGGCGCACTCGCTACTCGAGTTTCTCGCCGCGCGCGACCGCGCCAATCGCACCAGCTATAAACCAACCCAGGCCGACGGTGATGCGGCCGTCGACGGATTCAAGGCGCTCGAAGGCGCGCTGACCGGAACGTCGGCAGCGACGGGCGGAGCAGCGGCCGCCGGTGCCGCGGCTGCTGCTGCAGCCGCGCCCTCGGCGCCCGCCTACACCCCGCGCTCGCGTCCCGCGCAACCGCCCGCTTCACGAGTCCCGCCTCCGGCTCCGCGCCCCGCGCAGCCCGTCTCCCCGTACGCGCCGCCCTCCGCGGGCGGCGGCTATCGCCAGCCACCCGCGTATGCCTCGCGGCCGAACGCCGGCCCGCCAACCATCGAGATGCCTGGCGCATTCACCGCCGACGACGCGACGGGTAACACGCCCGCCGGCGGGGGAATCGGTCGCACCAACGTTCAGCACGCGCTCGCGGCGGCGGAGAGCCGCGGTCGTTTTCCGCGCCTTTCGATGCCGATCTGGATTGCGATCGCCGTCGTGATCCTGCTGGGCGTCGGCGGATACTTTCTGTTCGCGCGCGGCGGCAGCGACGACAGCCTGAACGCAGGCATCGACGCCATGAAGAATGGCCAGAACGAGCGCGCCCGCGGCGAATTCGCCAAGGCGGTGAAGGATGATCCACAGTCACCGACGCCGCACGTCTTCCTGGCTCGAATCGCGCGCACCGAATCGGACCTCGCCACCGCGCGCGCGCAGCTCGACACCGCGCTCCGCCTCGATCCCAACAACGCCATCGCGCTGCGTGAGATGGGACTGGTGGTGTTCAGCATGGCGCAGTACGACCTCGCGCGCCGCTTCTTCGTGCGCGCGGTGACAGCGAATCCGGAAGACCGCGCGTCGCAGGGCTACCTCGGCTGTGCGATGATGCGGCTCGGCCGAACCACTGAAGGCACGAAGTGGCTCCGCGGGGCGGGGACCGGCACCTGGCAGTCATGCCTGCAACCAACGACGCCAACGACTACAACGCCGCCGCCGTTGTGATCGAATTCAAAAGAGTCGGCAAGACTTACCGATCACTCCTCGGCAACTCTGTAAAAGCGGTCGAGGAGTTTTCGTTGGTGGTGAATGCCGGTGAGATTTTCGGCATCGCCGGCCCGAACGGCGCCGGCAAGACGACCCTCATCGCGATGCTCCTCGGCTACCTGCGACCGACTTACGGAAGCGTGGAAATCGATGGACTGCCGGCGCGGCAGTACATCGAGCGCAGTGGCATGGGCTACCTGTCGGAGCTCGTAGCCATCAATCCGAAGTGGAGAGCACGGGCATCGTTGGTGCGTTACGCGATTCTCGCCGGCGTTCCGGAGCCGGAGATCGATGGCAGGGTGAGCTTCGTCATCGAGCTGCTCGGACTGGCGGAGCACCGCGACAAGAAAGTGAAGGCGCTGTCCAAGGGGAATCTCCAGCGACTTGGTCTGGCGCAGGCACTGCTGCGCGACGAACGGATCCTGGTGCTCGACGAGCCTACGCACGGGCTCGATCCTGTCTGGACCCAGAAATTTCGCGACATCGTCACGGACCTGCGCCGACCGGATCGCGCGATTCTCATCGCATCCCACAATCTCGACGAGCTGCAGAGACTGGCCGACCGCGTCGCAATCATCGATCGCGGCAGGCTGCAGCGCATCGTCAGCACCGGTTACGACCAGATATCGACGAGCGCGGCGTCGCGTTTCCGCATCACCCTCGCAAGCGGTGACGATGTGATGCGTGCGCTGCTGCCAACCGCCGAGGACGCTGGCCGCGGTGAGTACGACGTGACGGTGAACAGCATTCCGGAGCTCAACGCGCTGCTGGCGGATCTGATTGGAAGAGGCGCGCTCGTCGCGAGCGTCGTTCCCGAGCGTTCGGCACTCGAGCGGCAATTCCGCGAAGCAGTGGGAGAGACACAATGAGCGCCGAATCGACCGGAATCCCGATGAATCGCACCCAGTCGATGGGAAGCGCGCTGAATCGCGGTCGGCTCGCCAGATACTCCCTGTGGCAGTTCCGCGACTTCTGGTGGGAGCGTGGCATTGCGATCCTGCTGATCGGCGGACTGTGGGGCTACGTGGTGCTGGAGCCGCTCCGGCTGACGATGGGACCACAGTGGACGGCGCCGAACTCTCCCGCGGCGCGGATGACGCTGCAGCTGGCGTCGGCGGTGGTGTCGCTGGCGGTTCTCATCGCGGTCAACGGCATCGTATCCACCGACCGGAAGCACGGCTACTATCGATTTCTGTTCGCGAAGCCTGTGAGTCCGGTTCTCTTCTACACGCAGGTGTTCTTCGTGTACATGGCCGGCGTGATCATCTCGATGCTCGCGCTCGGGGGCCTGCTCCGCACCATTCTGCCGACCTTCAACGTCCTGAACTTTTTGATCTACTCGGCGCTGATCTACGTCGCGATGGGCGGGATCGGCTTCTTCCTCTCGGTCGCCACGCGCTTCGACTGGCTCACTCTGGCCGCCGTGTGGCTCGGCGCCCGGATTCTGCGCGGTGTGTACGGCCCGCGCGGCGGCTGGCGGAGCAAGCTCGTCGAGCTCCTGCCGCCCGTGCACAAACTCGACGACGTGGCAAACTCCTTGATTGCCAATCGTACCGCGCCCGGCACCGACGTTCTGTGGCTGGCGGGTTACGGGATTCTGTTTCTCGTTTTGGGGCTGGTGCTTATCAGGAAGGGGCAGATTGCTGATTAGATCTTTGTATTCAGAGCGTCCGCGCTTCGGCTGGCATCCACAGTCAAAAAGGTGGCGGGTGGGAGAGGTGCGCAGAGATGCTCTGGTAGCAGTTTTTCATACTCGCATTCTCGCTGCGTCACGCCATTATGGAATGCGCCGGATAAACTGACACCCGTGCCTCTGACCATGTCTCCCACCTGCCACCTTTAGGACTAGAGTGGCCAGTCGTTAGCGCCCAGGTCTCAGAATCGCGATGAACCAAGCCAGCATTACAAAATCCACTCTCCCAAACGGCCTGACCGTCCTCGTTCAGACTGACCACTCGGCGCCCGTCGTCGCCATCGTCACGTACGTAAAGGCCGGCTACTTCGACGAGACCGATGAGCAGAACGGGCTCGCGCACGCGCTCGAGCACATGTTCTTCAAGGGGACATCGAAGCGCGGGGTCGGCGACATCGCCAAGGAGACCAAGGCGAGTGGCGGCTATCTCAACGCCCACACCATTTACGACAACACCACTTACTACACGGTGCTGCCGTCGTCGAGCTTCGCGAAGGGACTAGAGATCCAGGCCGATGCGTACGCGAACTCGGTGATCGATGGGCGCGAGCTGGCGAAGGAGATGGAAGTCATCATCCAGGAAGCGAAGCGCAAGTCCGACAGTCCGTCGGCGGTCGCCACCGAGACGTTGTTCGAGCTCCTCCACGACAAGCATCGGATGCGTCGCTGGCGGATCGGGCGCGAGCCCGGCTTGCGCGCGTTCACCCGCGATCTGATGAACGGGTTCTACCGCAACTTCTACAAGCCGGCCAATACCATTCTCAGCATCTCGGGCGACGTCGATCCACAGGAAGTGCTGCGGCGCGTCACCGAATCGTACGGCTCACTCGCTGCCGGCTCGCCAGCGCGAAATCCCGGCCCGCGTGAGCCCGACCACACCGGTTTTCGCTACCGTGAGCTCTCCGGCGACATCGCCCAGAGCCAGCTCGTCTTCGGATGGCGCACGCCGGGGACGCTCGATCCCGACACTCCCGCGCTCGATGTCACCGCCGCGGTGCTCGGCACCGGGCGCGCGGCGCGTCTCTACCGCGCGGTGCGGGAGCGGAAGCTCGCATCATCGGTCAGCGCATACGACTACACTCCGGCGGAGATCGGCGTCTTCGTCGTGCACGCGGAGACCGAGCCCGAAAACACCGCCGAAGCAGCGCGCGTCATCTGGGACCAGATGCATCAGATCCGTGTCGGCGATGTCGATGAGCATGAGCTGACGCGGGTGCGCCGCATCTTCGAGGCACGCTGGGCGCGCCGGCTCGAGACCGCCGAGGGTCGCGCCAACTATCTCGCCGAGTGGGAAGCGCTGGGTGGTTGGCAGCTCGGCGACGAATACTACAAGCGCTACCTGAGCGCGTCGGCCGACGACATCCAGCGTGTCGTGCGCAAGTATCTCGCTGAGGAGCTTGCCGCCGCGCTGATCTACCGGCCCGAGAGTGCCTCGCTCGTCGCGCACGACGCGGCGGACATGAAGCGCATACTCGGCGAAGGTGCGTCGGAGCGACTTCCCGATGTTCCACGTCGCGCGGCGAAACCGGCACCACCCGCCAAGGCGGCCGAGCTCGAGAAGGAGGAAGCCGGGGTCTCAGTATTCCGCACCGCGCACGATGTACCGGTGCTGGTGCGGAGAAAGCCCGGCTCGCCGATCGTCAACATCGCGGTTTTCATCGGCGGCGGGGCGGTCGAGGAGGCGCCGGGCGAGGCGGGCCTGACTCTTCTCACGGCGCGGTCGATGCTCAAGGGGACGACGTCGCGCACGTCCGTGAAATCGGCCAGTTTTTTGGCGTTACTGTCCCAGCCGGGATTGAAGGTGAGGATGTTTTTCTCGAACATGCCTTGAAAGAGGCCGATGACATGATCGCCATTCTTCAGGATCAGCCATTTCTGCGCGGCGTTCCCGCCGAAGGGCTTAAAACCGAACTTCTCGTAAAACTGCCTCGAAGCTTCAATGTCCTTGACCGCCAGGCTGACGGAAAACGCGCCCAGTTTCATGGTCTGCTCCTTCGACGTTGTTCCCTGCTTAGTCAAAACCGTTTGCGCAGCAAGCGGAATCGCGGTCGCGCCGATTGC
>Ga0207674_10006766_pt1 | contig 13453 bp, 13 predicted proteins | sample KBSCornC72_FD_184303 | JGI IMG/M metagenome (GOLD analysis project Ga0207674, IMG submission 184303) | Corn rhizosphere microbial communities from Kellogg Biological Station, Michigan, USA - KBS Corn C7-2 (SPAdes) (version 2) | ecosystem: Host-associated > Plants > Roots > Rhizosphere > Soil ... | reverse complement strand
CGGGATATGGCTGCTTGACCCTGACGGCAACTACGTCAACGTTCGCGATGAGGGCGTTCCAAAGCCGCCGGCGGATGAGCCGGTCAAGTACAACGGACCCGGCAACACATTCAGGATCGCCCGGCGCGGGGTCGAGGCGCCGGTGGAGCATCAGGTGCAGCCCAGGCGTCTCGGTCATGTCCTGCTCTTCACCTCAGACGTCGCGCGCCAGCTTGCCTTCTACCAGGACGTCCTCGGCATGAAACTGTCGGACAGGGTCGGGACCGAGTCGGCATTCATCCGGTGCTCGACCGACCATCACAACCTCGCCCTCGTGAAGTCATCCCATAAGGGATTTCATCACGCCTCCTTCGAAGTCGGCGGTGTCGATGAGATCGCGCTCGGTGCTGCCCAGATGCGCGACCGAGGCTGGAAACCCGCGTGGGGGCTCGGCCGCCACTGCATCGGCTCCAACTTCTTCTACTACATCCGCGATCCGTGGGGAAGCTACGCCGAGTACTTCTACGACATGGACTACATACCGGAGGACTTCGCGTGGTCCGCACGTGATTGGGATCCGCGCTTTTCTCTCTACCTGTGGGGCCCGAACGTACCAGGGGACTTCACCACGAACAAAGAGGAGTGACCAGGATGTCTCTGGTCACAGGCAACTAGGTGAAGCTCGCGACTTTTCAGTTCGAAGGCACGGATCGCGTTGGGGTCGTAGAGAACGGGCACATGGTGGATGTTTCGACGGCGATACCGTCAGTTCTTGCAGTGATCCAGCGTGGCGATGACGGCATTCGCCGCGTCCGCGAGGCAATGAGCCGTGCTCCTCGTGTCGCCCTCGACCGCGTGCGCCTTCGGGCGCCGATACCGAGACCCCCCAAAAACATCCTGTGTCTTGGCCTGAACTACCGGTGGCACGTCGAGGAAGGTGCGCGCGCCGGAGCCGCGGTGTCAGTGCCGGACTCGCCACTGTGGTTCACCAAGATGGCGACGAGCGTTTGCGGGCCGTTTGACGACATCGCGCTCGACGCTGCCCTGTCATCTGAATACGACTGGGAGGTCGAGCTGGCTGTGATCATCGGCCGGACCGGCCGACGGATCCGGCGGGACGACGCGCTCAACTATGTGCACTCGTATTCGGTGTTCAACGACCTGTCCATGCGAGACATGCAAAGGCGCCACGGTGGTCAGTGGTTCAAGAGCAAGAGCTTAGATCGCTCGGCTCCATTCGGACCCTGGCTTGTGACGGCCGACGAGATCGGTGACCCCGGCACGCTGAGGCTCACGTGTCGCGTCGACGGTGTGTTGAAGCAGGACGACACGGCTTCAGCGCTCATCTTTGACATCGCGACCTGCATCGCGGACATCAGTGAAGTCATGACTCTGGAACCCGGAGACGTGATCTCCACCGGGACCCCCGGCGGAGTCGGATTCGCCCGTACCCCACCGGAGTTCCTTCGTCCCGGTCAGACCATGGAGAGTGAGATCGACCGCATCGGCGTGCTCCGCAATCGGATCGTCCATGAGGCACGAACGTGAGTGGCGTGAGCAAGGTGATCATCACCTGTGCTGTCACCGGCTCGATCCACACGCCGTCGATGTCCCCATACCTACCAGTGACTCCGCAGGAGATCGCCGAAGCGGCGATCGGAGCCGCGGAGGCGGGCGCGGCGATCGTGCACATGCATGCGAGAGATCCGGTGGACGGCCACCCGACCCAAGATCCTGCTCTCTTCATGCAGTTCGTCCCGCAGATCAAGGCCGCGTCTGACGTCGTCATCAACATCACGACGGGCGGCGCTCCGACCATGTCCATCGAAGAACGTCTGCAGCCAGCGTTAAAACTCAAGCCAGAAGTCGCTTCGTTGAATATGGGCTCGATGAACTTTGGCCTGTACGAGATGCTCGACCGATACAAAGAGTTCAAGCACGGCTGGGAGGTTCCGTACTTAAAGGAGAGCGATGACCGAATCTTCAAGAACACGTTCAAGGACATCGCATACATCCTGGAGTCGTGTAGCAACAATTCGACCCGTTTCGAGATCGAGTGTTACGACATCGGGCATCTGTACACAGCGGCGCACTTTCTGGATCGAAAGCTCATCAAGCCACCTCTCTTGATCCAGTCGGTCTTCGGGATCCGCGGTGGCATAGGCCCGCATCCGGAGGACGTGCTTCACATGAAGCGGACCGCCGATCGTCTCTTCGGTGACGACTATTACTGGTCAGTGCTCGGGGTGGGGCGCAACCAGATGTACGTCGCGACCATGTCTGCGGTCATGGGCGGGAGTGTTCGCGTTGGTCTTGAAGACAGTCTCTGGCTCGGTCCTGGCTCTCTCGCGAAATCAAACGCGGAACAGGTCGCTAAGATCCGCCGCATCCTCGAGGAGCTCGGCCTGACGATCGCGACGGCCACGGAGGCACGGCGGATGCTGGAGCTGAAGGGGGCAGATGCCGTAGCGTTTTGAGCACGCGATCTAGCTGGGCAAAGCCATGACCGACACGAGCGATCTGACAGCGTCGCTGCGTTCGATCGGGGTCGCGACGGCGGACGAGGAGCCGCGCTACGAACCGCTGACGGGCGGAGTCTCTTCAGAGATCTGGCGCGTCGACCTCCGGCGCGGCCCAATCTGCGTGAAACGTCCGCTGCCAAAGCTCCGGGTCGCGACTGACTGGTTTGCGCCCGTCGAGCGAAGTCAGTATGAGGTCCGTTGGCTCCGCTTGGCACCCGAGATCATCCCGGACTCGGTCCCAAAGGTGCTTGGCTTCGATCCGCTGCTGCACGTCATCGCCATGACCTATCTGAATCCCAGCACGCATCGGCAGTGGAAGACCGACCTGCGCGAGGGCCGCGTCGACCACGCGATCGCGGCAGCTGTTGGCGATCGCCTGGCCAGGGTCCACGCGGCGACTTCAGGCCGTGCCGATGACTCGCACAACCTGGCGGCGAAGCATCGTCATCGCGGCAGAGAATTGCCGACGACTGGCGAGCGGGGACACGCTGCTACATCGGGTTGCCTGAAGGGTGTGACCAGGTAGTCGCGGACCACTCGCCCAGAGGATTCGCGCACGCGCCGTGACGACACCCGAGCCTTGGACGATCGGCCGTCCGCCCGCGAGCGCGCGGGCAAGACGGCGAAACATCGCCAGACGCTTCGTCGGCGTGGCGCGCCCGATCTCACGTAGCAAGGGTTCCTTTTCGGTCGCCGACATGTCATCGATTCGGTTGGAGACTCGAACCATTCACTGACGTTCGGCTTCGGAGAGTGCCCGGAACGCTCTGACCGGAAGACCCCAGAACAGACAGATCGTGTCGTAGCCAAAGGCCGACCAAAGCGCAGACTCAGGATCCGGCGGGGCATACAGGGAGACTCGTTCCGCATGCGCGCCGCCCGTCGACTGCGCACGACCCGCGCTGTCACGCCTTTCCGGCTTGGCGCAACCATGCCTGATCCCAACTAGCGATATCGACTCGACCGCGTGCTGGTAGCGCCGCTGTCAGCGTCGTTCGTCCGCGCACGAGATCGAGTGCAGTAAGGATGGTTCGCATCGCCTCGTCGACCGAGACGCGCGAAACCGTGATCCGTAGTGCCGCTCCCTGATAGGTGTGGTGACGGGCCAAGAACATCCTGTGGATCTCAGGCACGGACTTTCCCTGGAGAAGCGGGCGACCCTCCGCGATCTCGGGCAGATGCACACGCAGGTGCGTCCATGAAACGTGCAGATGGACCAAAGCCGTCTTGTGCTGAAGGAGTTTCCGAGACATGGGATCGAGCAACGCGCCGCCTCCGAGCGAAATGACCACCGGGCCTTGGCTCACAAGCTCGCGTACGACCTGTGCTTCGATCCGTCGGAACTCGTCCTCTCCACCGTTGGCGAAAAAGTCGTTCGGCGTGCGTCCAGTGCGCCGTTCGATCTCGCGGTCGGTGTCGAAGAAGCTCCGGTCAAGTGCCTCCGCAAGCCGCTTGCCGAGCGTCGATTTCCCGACACCCATGAATCCGGCGAGGGCGATCGGACGATCGAACACGCGAGCGCGACCCGCGACCATGTGCCTACTGGCGTCGTCCTCTTCGTGGTCAGTCCAGGCCATCGCTATCTCGGGTGCGAGGCGGCTTCGACATTCACCGCGTCGATGGCTGTGCTCAGGACGATGAGGGTCTCGGCCCGGACAAAGCCTGGTAGCAACGCGAGCCTCCGGGTCAGCAGGTTCCGGAGGTCCTCGGGATCCGCAGCCCGAACTTTGATGATCCAGTCGTACTGGCCACTGACCGCGTGGGCCTCTTGCACCTGGTCAAATTCCCGGATCAAGTGATCGATGGCCTGGTAACTGTCCTCTGTCTGCGCGACCCTAACGGCGAAGTAGGCCGTGATCGGAAGTCCGACACGATCAGGTGCGATGCGCGCCTGGACGCTCGCGATAACGCCGCTCTCGCGCAGTCGGTCGATCCGCTTCGCGGCATCCGCTTCCGAAATGCCGGCCGCAGTCGCCAAAGCCGCGACGGCAGGCGTCACCGCGTCGGCCATCAAGCTCAGCAATTGCCAGTCGATTGCGTCAAGCGCTCCCACGACGGCACTCTACCAAACGCACCGTGGAACGACGGTCGCACAGACGTTATGCATTGGTCACAAACCGAGATAGATCTGTCGGACAGCGGGATCAGCGCGAAGGACCGACGACGGACCCTCCTTCACGACCCTACCGTTCTCAAGCACGATGCAGCGGTCGGTGAGGCCGAACGTGAGCTTCGCGTTCTGTTCCACGAGAAGCATGCTCACGCCCTGGCTCCGCAGGCGACGCAGCGTTGCCGCGATGTCGTCGATGAGGACCGGGGCAAGGCCCATCGATGGTTCATCCAGCACGAGCAGCTTCGGTTCGCTGAGCAACGCGCGCCCGATGGCCAGCATCTGCTGTTGACCGCCACTGAGCGCGCCGGCCAGCGCGCCGTCGAATCTCTTGAGCGCGGGGAAGAGCTCATACACGCGCTCGATGCGGTCTCCAAGGTGCCGCCAATTCGATCGGTAAGCCCCCATCATGAGATTCTTTCGCACGCTCAAGCCGGCGAATACCCGACGCCCCTCGGGAACGTATGACATACCCAGCGAGACGACGTGGTGCGGCTGAGTCGCCTGCAGAGATGTGCCATTGAAATGCATCGATGCGGCCGTCGAATCGACTAAACGGAAGATCGCCTTCAGGGTGGAGCTCTTGCCGGCTCCATTCGCCCCGATGATCCCAAGACTCGCGCCATCAGCCACTGAGAAGCTCACCCCGGACACGGCCTGGACCCGGCCATAGCGCACCGAGAGGTCTTGCACCGTCAAGCCCGCCGTATTCGGCGAGATCACAAGGCTGCCTCGGACTCGGAAGCGTCCCGTCCAAGATAGGCCTCGATCACGATTGGATCCGCCGCTACCTCACGCGGCGTGCCCGCGGCGATGACCTTGCCGTGGCCGAAGACGGTGAGCCGCTCGCAGACGTTCATGACGAGATTCATGTTGTGCTCGATCACGATGACGGTGACGCCGGCGTCGCGGATCTTGCGGATCATCGCCTTGAGACCCTCCTGCTCAGCGGCGTTGAGTCCCGCGGCCGGCTCATCCAAGAGGAGGATCGTCGGCTCGGCTGCCAACGCCCGCGCGATCTCGAGCCGCCGCTGGCGCCCATAGGACAGGTTCACGGCGAGCTCGTCCGCGACCTCGTGGAGATCGAAGTCTTGGAGCAAACGGAGCGCCCGCGCTCTCCGCTCCCTCTCATTGCGCACGACGATCCACGGTGCGATCAGATAGTGAATGTGCGCATAGGCGGGATCGCGGTCGAGCGCGACCATGACGTTCTCGAGCACGGTCAGCTGCCGGAACAACCGTAGGTTCTGGAACGTTCGGGCCACACCAAGGCGAGACATTCGAAACGAGCGCTCCCCGCTCACGTCCCGACCCCATACGAAAACGCGACCACCGTTAGGGCGATAGATGCCAGAGATCACGTTGAACAGCGTTGTTTTCCCAGAGCCGTTCGGACCGATGACGCCATGGATCTCGCCCGCACTCGCCTGAAGGGAGACGCCGTCGAGCGCTTGCAGGCCCTTGAATCGCTTGCTCACCGAGTCGACGCGCAGTGCCACTCCTGCAGGCGACGGCCGCATGACCTTCAGCCTGGTAGGCCCGGGAGACAGCGCGCGAGCCTTCCACGGTATCGGGATGGACAGCCAGGGCAGATCGAATCGCCGCCGGAGGTCAGCGGCCGCTCCTGCGAGCCCACGAGGCGCGAACACTACGGTCGCGACGATCAGCCCGCCGTAGACCAGCTGCTGATATGTCTGGACACCGGTCAGAAGGTTGCGAGCCATGATCAGCAGGACGGCTCCGACGACGGCGCCCCAGATGCTGTCCTGCCCACCGATGATGACCATCGCAAGTAGGAGGAACATCACACCGAGGCCGAATGTGTCGGGACTCACGTACCGAGCGTTGTGCGCGTAAAGCACGCCGGCAACACCGCCGACCAGACCGGCAAGCAGGAACGCCATCAACCGGTAATAGCGAATCTCGATACCCGATGCGGCCGCGGCGAGGACGTCATCTCGCATGGCCTTGAAACGGCGCCCCAACGTCGTGTTCGCGATGAACAATGCGAACCCGACGACGAGGATCAGCGCTATCGCGACCAGGTAGTAGTAGTCGCGGGGACCACTGAGGTCGAGGCCGGGAAAGACCAGCGGCGGTATCTTGCTGATCCCCGACGCTCCACCGGTGAGGTCACTGTTCGAAAGCAGGCTGGAGAACGCCACGGCGAGACCGAGGCTCACGATCCCGAGGTAGTGGGACTGCACGCGCAGCGCGGGGACCGCGACCGCAAGTGCGACCCCACACGTCGCCAGCACCGCGACGGGGGCCGAAAACCAGGGATTCCAACCGTACGTCGTGGAGAGCAGAGCGGAGACGTACGCGCCGGTCCCGAAGAACGCCGCCTGAGCGAGATTCACCTGCCCGCCGAAGCCCATGACCAGACTGAGTCCGACGGCCACGATGGCGAACAACATGATGAGGATCGCGACGTGCACCGTGTACGAGTCGAGGACCACTGGGAGCAGGAGCAGCAGAGCGACGAGCAGCGGCTTGCCGAATCCGATGCGGATCACGCGCGATCGACCGTCCGCTCACCGAAGATGCCGGTCTGGCGAACCATCATCGCGAGGGCGAACACCACGAATGTGAGTAGCTCGGAATACGCCGACAGGGGACCCGACGCGAACGCCTCGATGAGGCCGAAGATCAGGCCACCGACGATCGCGCCGGGGATGCTACCGAAGCCACCGAGGATCGCCGCGGCGAATCCCTTGATACCAACATAGACGCCCAGCGTGGGATTGACATAAAGAAGCGGGCCCACCAGCGCACCGGCGACCGCCGCGATAGCCGACCCGATCGCGAACGCAATGGCGTTCGAGGTCGCCACGTTCACGCCCATCGCGGTCGCGGCTGAACGGTCCATGGCGGCGGACTGCATGGCGGTCCCCAGCTTGGTCCGGTCGAGAAACAGATAAAGGAGAAGCATCACGATCCCCGATACGGCCAAGACGAAAAGCTGATATGTCGTGACGATGATGCCGCCGACATCGATCGGTACGTTTGGGATCGGTGTCGGTACGGCGATGCCGAACGAACCCCAGACCACGATCGCGACGCTCTGGAGCATGATGCCGAATCCGATCGTGCCGATCAGCATCAAATTGAGGTCCTTGCTTTCAAGCGGGCGAAGGATCCGCTCCATGCCCAGCCCGATCACAGCCGTCAGAAGCACAGCCAGGGTGATCGCCACCGCGAAGGGCAGATGCATCGTGACGAAGAGCGTCGCGGCCAGGAACGCGCCGATCATGACCACATCGGCGTGGGCGAAGTTCACCAGGCCCATGGTCCGGTAGACGATGGAGAAGCCCATTGCGACGAGCGCGTAGACGGCGCCCATACCGAGGCCACCGACGAGCGTCTGAAGGACGTAGATCATCGACGCGGAAGGCCGCGTGGGCCGCGGAACGGTCCGCGGCCCACGCAATTTGCCCGGAGTCGACGCCGGCTATTGCGCAACGATCTTGCCGGCCTTGAGGATGCCGATCTGTGTCGCATGAAGCCCGAGTCCCACCTCGTCGTACTTGAACTGGCCGAGCAGCCCGTCATAGGTGATCGAACGAACAGCCTCGATCAGCTTCGGACCACTGAGGTCACTCGTCTTCTTCATAGCCTGGATGAAGATGCTCATTCCGTCATACGCCTTCGCGCCATGGAATTCGGCCTCCGAGTTGAACGCCTTCTGGTATGCGGCCGCGAAGGCCTTGGTCTTTGCGTTGGTGTCATTGCTGAGATATGGCGAGGTCATCACGCTACCCTCGGCCACATCGACGCCAGCGGTCTGCACGAACGTCGGAGTGCCGATCGGCGCTGCGCCCACGAACGTCGCTGAGATGCCAAGACTGCGGGCCTGCTTGGCGATGAGTCCGCTCTGCACCTCTTCGGCGCCGATGAAGAGCACCTTGGGGTTCGTGCCCCGGATCTCGGTGAGCACTGCCGTGAAGTCCTTCACGTCCGGTGCGATGACCTTATCGGCTGTCGGGGTGACGCCCGCCTTGGTGAGCTCGGCGAGGAAAGAGTCGTGCTCGCCCTTTCCGTAGGTCCCGTTGTTCGAGATCATCGCGATGGAATTGATCTTCATCGTGTTCAGGACGTACTTCGCGAGCGTCTGGTCGAAGACGACACTCGTCGTGCTGTCGATGAAGATGTAAGGCGAGTTCTGCTGGAGCAGGGCTGGAGCCTGTCCTGACGTGATTTGTGGGATCTTCGCCGCCGTGATGATGGGGATCATGGCCAGCGAGAGCGTACTGAGGTTCGCGCCATAGATCATGACGGTCTTCTCGCTGATCGCGCGCTGCGTAAGGTCGGTGGCGATCGTCGGCTGGCCTTGATCGTCGTACTTGATCAGGTCGATCTTGCGGCCATTCACGCCGCCGCCCGCATTCGCTTCGTCGACCGCCAGCTTGACGCCGTTCCACATCCAGTTGCCGAGGTCCGCGTTCTGTCCTGTGAAGGAACCGATGAGGGTCACCCTGATCGGATCGGGAGTCGGCGACGCGGTCGCCGCCGTTGACGGTGCGGCAGTCGCGCCAGTGCCAGCGGTCCCCCCGCAGGCGAATGCGACGAGCGCCGCGATGGTCAGGCCTGCCAGGATCCTAAGTCTCGCCATTTGCATGTTCCCCTTCCGATAATTCGGCTCGTTCTCGATGGTCATGTCGTCGGTGTGTCGCCAGGCGGCGTGTAGATGAAGACCAGCCAGAGTGGCTCGGTGCCTGTATTCACGTGACGGTGGACGACGCCCTTCGGGATGAACATGAAGGAGTTGGACCCGAACTCCTCTTCCTCGCCCTCGGACAGAACCGTTCCGCTCCCACGAACGATGTAATTGATCTCCTCAGACTCAGGGTGGTTGTGGACCGAGCTTGACTCGCCTGGGTCGAAGATGGTCAAGCCGGCGACCATGAACTCGGAATTGACGAGTTCACGGTCGACGATCTTGAACACCTTGCGTCGGAACCCGGGCTGGTCGAGTCCAAGCCAGAAGGCGTTGGCATCCCGAAACGGATTGATCGTCCTTATCTTCAATCGAACCTCCCTTCGTAGATGTCGTTGATGTTCCAGTGACCGGGTGTCGGCACCGGGTCATTTGTCATCGGCACGTCGATGAGCGCCGGGCCACCGGCATCGAGCGCGTCCCGCAGAGCGCCCGCAAGCTCGGTTGCCTTGTCCAGACGCTTGCCCCAGGCGCCGCAGGCTCGCGCGATCCCTGCGAAGTCGGGCGTATAGGGCTCGCCACCCGGCCGCTTGAACAGCGTGCCGTGGTTGACTCCGTAATGGGACATCTGGAGATCGGCGATCGTTCCATGGGCAGCGTTGTTCATGACCAGCCACACAACGGACACGCCCTGTTCCACTGCCGTAGGCAGGACCGGAAGCTGGCTGCTCATCGCGCCATCGCCGACAAGCGCGATTACCGGTCGGTCAGGCGCGCCGATCTTTGCGCCGATCGCCGCCCCCGGCCCGAATCCCATCGTTGCGAGACCGCCTGGTGTGAGAAACACGCCGTCATCCGGCAGCCGGTACCGCTGAGCGACGCCGTTCTTGTTCCAGCCAACATCGGTAACGAGCACGCTGTTTGCCGGAACGGTCCTGCGAACGTCCTCAAGAATCCGCTCGGGCTTGAGCGGAAAGTCATCCAGGCGGCCACGTTCGGCGGTCTCGTCCCAGATCGCGCTGCGCGCCGTCATGATCTCGTCGCGCAAACTGGCGTGCTCCCGGGCTGGCGTGGCGTCGGCCGCGGTCGCCAGCTGCAGCGCGGCGTGGCGTAGGTCGGCGACCGCACCGAGAGCCACGGGGAAATTGCGACCGATCTCGGCCGGATCGATGTCGATGTGAATGAGCTCGGTGGTCCGGACATTCCACGTGAAGCCCTCATCCCACGAGCTCGAGTCGGTCTCGGCGAAGCGTGTCCCGAGGGCAAGGATCGCGTCTGCCTCGCGCGCGTAAGCGTTGGCAAGTGGGGTCCCCCAGAACCCCGTCATTCCCATTACGAGCGGATGGCTGTCCGGCATAGCACCCTTTGCCATCAGCGAGTGCGCGATCGGTAACCCGAGCCGCTCGGCTAACCGAAGCACGGCCGTGCGCACGTCGGGGTTTCGAACACCACCGCCGACGAAGAGCAGCGGTCGCTTCGCCGCGGATAGACGCGCCACGATCTCCTCGGCGACGCCAGCCTGCAGCGCAGGGCCGGAGAACTCACCCGGGAGCGGATAGCGCGCGGCCTCTGACGCATCAAGAGGACGCGACCACATGTCCATCGGCACGCTCAGAAGGACGGTGCCCGGGCGGCCGCTCTGTGCGGTCCAAAAAGCGCGCTCCGCGAATCGCGGAAGATCCTCCGGACGATCGACGCGCCAAGTGCGTTTGCTGAACGGTCGGTAGAGCTCCCACTGGTCGCCGTCGACGTGCAGGTTCAACTCTTGATGAGGGCCGCGGCCGCGGTAGTAGGACGGCACGTCCCCAGAGACGACAACGAGGGGAATGGAGTCGAGCGCGGCGGTCGCCGCGCCGGTGATCGCGTTCATCATTCCCGGCCCAGCGTGCGTGAGCACGACGCCGGGCTTGCCGGTCATGCGCGCGTAGCCGTCGGCCATGTGGGCCGTCCCCTGCTCGTGGCGCGTGGTGACGAAGTGGATCCGGCTGCGCGATAGGGCATCGAGAACGGCGATATTCGTATGGCCGCAGAGGCCGAACACGACCTCGACGCCGTAACTCTCCAATTGCTTCACGAAGACCGTGGCTCCGGTCGACGGCGCGTGCCCTGACGGCTGGCGCTTATCACGCGTCAGTGCCGATGTCATAGGTCCTCCCGCGCAGAGACGGCGATCAGAGACTTTCCGGGCAATGTCGGAGCCGTGCGCAACGCCTCGTCCGCCTCGCTCAGCGCGAATGCCCGCTTGATCACACGTCCGGGATGAAGGGACCCGTCGGCCACGAGGTCGACAGTGGAGTGGAAGTCGACGGGGTGCTCGTAGATGATCGAGCCTTGGATACGCAGTCGCTGACGGACGATCCGCACGGTGTCCACGAGGACCGGGTGATGACTAAAGCCGATGAGCACGACGGTCGCGCCCGGTGCCGTCGCCGCGATCGCGGCCGTCAACGCATCCGGCGCGCCAGAAGTTTCGAAGACCACATCCGAGGACGGTCCCTCGGGCGCCTCGACTGACGCCGCCCGAGCGCCAAGCTCGCGAGCGAAGTCGAGGCGTTGGCGCTGGGGGTCCACGACGTGTGGAGCAATGCCGCGTGCGGCCAGAGCCATGGTCAGGAGCAGCCCTTGGGAGCCGGCGCCGAATACGGTGACTTCGTGTCCCGATCGCGCGTCGCTTTCGCGGATCGCTGTGAGCGCGACGGCGAGTGGCTCGATGCACACGGCGTCTTCCTGCTGGATCGTCTCTGGCAGGGGCCATACGAAAGCAGCAGGCACCCGCGCGAACTCAGCACATAGACCATCCGTGCCCACGCCGAGTGAGCGCTTCTGCTGACACAGCGACGACGCACCCCTCCTGCAGGGGGGACAGGTCCCGCAGACGATGTTCGGCTCGACGACGGCAAGCGATCCGATCGCCTGGTCGCGGACGGCGCTGCCGACCGCGACGATCCGCCCGTATCCCTCGTGAGCGATCACGAAAGGCCGGGGGAACCTCCAGTGACCGGCATACATCGCGAAGTCGCTGCCACAGAGGCCCACAGCTCCGATGCGGAGAAGGACATCGTCGGGCCCGCACTCAGGGATCGGCAGGCGCTGGACCTCAAGGCGTCCCGGGCCGGTCAGGACGGCGGCTTCCATTTGGCTCACGCCCATAAAGACATGCCTCGCAAGTGCACGGTCTTCACGTAGGTGAAGTCCTCGATCATCCACCGTGGGCTCTCGCGTCCGATGCCCGAGTCCTTGATGCCGCCGAACGGAAGGTGATCCAAGCGCTGATTCGATGAGCCGTTGACGACGAGGCCGCCGACATCGAAGTCGCGGATCGCCTCGACCACACGTCGCAGGTCATAGGTGAACAGGCCACCTTGTAGCCCGTACGGCGTCGAGTTCGCCTCACGGATGGCGCCGGCGAAGTCATCGAATGGCAGAACCGAGACGAGAGCGCCGAACACCTCGTCGGTAACGACTCTCGCCGTGCGCGGCGGGTCCGCGATGACCGCGGGTGTCAGCGTCGCACCATGCACGACGCCACCGGCTTCGAGGCGTGCACCCGCCGATACGGCTTCTTGTATCCAACTCGCCACGCGCTGCGCGGCCTCAGCATCCACCATCGTCCCGACGTCAGTGGCGGGATCCAACGGGTCACCGACACGAAGTGAGGCGACCTGCGCGCGGAATTGGCCGACGAACTCTTCGAAGCGCGGCGACTCAACGTACACGCGCTGCACCGAGATACAGCTCTGTCCTGAGTTGCTATACCCGGTGCGGGCGCACACTCTAGCCGCCTCGGTCAGGTCAGCGTCAGAGCACACGATCGTCGCCGCATTTCCCCCAAGCTCGAGGACGAGACGTTTGCCGGCTGCGATGCTCGCGACTCTGTGCCCCGCAGCCGCGCTCCCCGTGAACGCGACCGCATTCACCTCCGGAGCAGCGACGAGGGACGCACCCAGCGCGGCTCCACCGTGAAGGACTTGTATGGCCGCGTCAGGCATCCCCGCATCCAACAGGATCCGCACGAACAGAGCTGTCGCACCGGGCGCCTGTGGCGGGGACTTCACGATCGTCGTGTTGCCGGCCGCGAATGAGGCCGCGACCTTATGCGCGAGCAGATTGACCGGCGCGTTGAACGGGGTGATCGCGAGGACGACACCCACCGGTAGGCGGACCGTGATCGCGCTCGAGCCGTGG
>Ga0207674_10006764_pt1 | contig 13456 bp, 13 predicted proteins | sample KBSCornC72_FD_184303 | JGI IMG/M metagenome (GOLD analysis project Ga0207674, IMG submission 184303) | Corn rhizosphere microbial communities from Kellogg Biological Station, Michigan, USA - KBS Corn C7-2 (SPAdes) (version 2) | ecosystem: Host-associated > Plants > Roots > Rhizosphere > Soil ... | reverse complement strand
CCAGCCCCTGCCGCCGCTCACTGTCGCTGCCGGTCAGGAGGTCCTCGATGGCCTGCAGCTCGCCCAGGACGTCCGAGTCGGCCCTCGGCGCGGTCACTTCCACGGTCGCCGGCCTGACCGGCACCGCGGCAACTTGCGGCGCTGCAGTAGGTTGCAACGACCCAGACACCCGCTGAGCCATGGCCCGGATCGACGGAACGTCGCCATTGCTGATGGCCTTGACGATCGCCTTCAGGCTGGGCACGGCGTCCGCGTACGGGCTGGTGGGGTCGTCGAACACCCGCGCCTGGATAAGCGTCAGTACCAGATTGCCGTAGCCGCTCTCGTCCGCATGAGTGAAGACGCGCACCGACGCCTGTCGCGCGATCTCGTTGATTTCGATGGTCTTGGACGTGCCCGGCTCGATCCAGGCGTCGAGCCTCGACGTTTGAAACTTCTTCACCGAATCGTTCAGCGGGATGTACTCGATCTCCGCGCGGTCGACGTAGACCCGCTTGTTCCGGGTGACGAGCATCCGCCGCGACGGCGCGCTGATCACCAGCCGGTAGGCGAACCCCGCCTTCAGCTCGAGGATGGTCTCCGTCTTCCCCGGGTCGACGGAGAAGTCGTCCGCCACGCGGGTGGCCTCCATCTTCTCGTACGACGCGTACTGGTACGTGCCGTCGTTGTGTTTGCCGCGCAGGAGGTCGATGTCCTCGGTGACGATGCGCTGCAGCAGGTCCTTCGGCAGGTCCTTCTTGCTCGCCTCGGCCACGCGATCGATGACCTTCGCGTCGTCCGCCACGCGCGCGGCGGGCGTCGTCGTCTGCGCCAGCGAAGCCGTCGCCGTCAGAAGCAGCAGTGTGGCGATTACCTTCACTTCGTCACCTCCGGAAGCGCGCTCGTCCCCGCCAGCCCGTCGCGCGCGACGCCGAGGAAGTCGCAGATCGTCGCGCCGAGGTCGGCGAACGTGGAGCGCGTGCCGAGCGGCCGGCCGCCCCGCACGAGCGAGCCGGCGACCACCAGCGGTACATACTCGCGAGTGTGGTCGGTGGAGACGTCGCAGGGATCGCAGCCGTGATCGGCGCTGATGAAGACGAGATCGTCGGCGCGCAGCGCGCCGAGCAGCGCGGCGAGCTCCCCATCGAAGGTCTCCAGCGCTTTGGCGTAGCCCACGGGATCGTTGCGATGGCCGTACTTCGAGTCGAAGTCGACGAGGTTGGTGAAGATGAGGTCCGCGTCCGACTCGCGCACCAGGTCGATGGTCTTCTGCATGCCGTCGGAATTCGACTGCGTGCGGATCTCCTGCGAGATGCCGATGCGGTCGAAGATGTCGGCGATCTTGCCCAGGCCGATCACCTGCTTGCCCGACTTGGTGGCGCGCTCGCACACGGTCTCCCCCGTGGGTCGCACGGAGAAGTCCTTCCGGTTCGCGGTGCGCTTGAAGTGGCCCTTGCCGCTGCCGACGAACGGGCGGGCGATGATGCGTCCGACGTTGTTCTCGCCGCGCATCAGCTCGCGCGCGATCGCGCAGATGCGCCACAGCTCGTCCACCGGAACGATGTCTTCGTGCGCCGCGACCTGGAAGACCGAGTCGGCGGAGGTGTAGACGATCGGCGCGCCGCTGCGCACGTGCTCTTCGCCCAGCTCGTCGAGGATGACCGTGCCCGACGCGGCCTTGTTGCCGAGGGTCTTCCGTCCGATCCGCCGCTCGTACTCCGCGATCACCTCGGCCGGGAAGCCGTGCGGGTAGGTGCGGAACGGATCGGCGACGATGAGCCCCATCATTTCCCAATGCCCGGTGGTGGTGTCCTTGCCGGCGCTGACCTCCGCCATCCGCCCGAACGCCGCCTCGGGGTTCTCGCTCGTCGCCGGCTCCGGCAGGGTGTGCAGCAGCCCGAGCCGGGCGAGTGTGGGGAGGGAGGGATGTTGCGACTCGAGGACGTGGCCGAGGGTGTTGGAGCCCTCGTCGCCGAAGTCGGCGGCGTCGGGCAGCTCGCCGACGCCCATGGAGTCACAGACCAGGATGATGGCGCGTCTCTTCGTCATAGAGTGGTCGATTATGCACATCGCGTTGAAGTGGGTCATCTTCCTCGTGGCGGTCGGGCTGTTCTGCGCGTTCTCGAAGTACGGCTTCGGTCCGTACGCCAAGCAGCATGAAGGACACAAGACGCTGGACGCCAAGACGTTCTACCAGCCGTCGGCGGTCCGGACGCTTCTCGAGAATCTCGGCGACTTCCGCACCGCCTACCTCGTGCAGGAACGAACCGTCGATCTCATCTTTCCGCTCGTCTACGGCCTGATGTTCATCCTGCCGATCGTCTGGCTCGCGCCGGGCGCGCGCATGCCGTGGTGGCTCGCGGCAGTGCCGCTGCTGGCGGTCGTCGGCGACTACGCGGAGAACTTCACGGTGATGGCGCTGCTGAAGCGCTATCCCGGCGACCTCGGCGGGCTCCCGACCCTGGCCAGCATTGCGTCCGGGTTGAAAGGCGTGGGACTCCTCGGCTCGATCGCGGTGACCGTCCTGCTGGCGATCCTCTGGGTCGTCAGGCGCTGATCAGGTGAGGTGCTCGTGCACCAGCGGCCGCTTCTCCGGCGGCGCGTCGCCGAATTCGACGAACGCCAGGAAGCGCGCCCGCGTCTCGTCTGCATCGCGTTTGCCGGTTCCGAGCTGAATGCGGGCGATCACGTCGCCGCTCTTCACCTCGTCGCCGGTGCGGCGGTCGAACATCACGCCGGCGGCGTAGTCGATCTGGTCGTCCGCTTTCTTGCGGCCGGCGCCGAGGTCGACGGTGAACATGCCGGCCTGGTAGGTGTCGATGGCGGTGATGAACCCGCTGCGCGGCGCCTTGACCTCGATGGTGGTCGTGGGCTGCGGGAGGAGCGAGTAGTCGTCGACGACCGCCGCATCGCCGTCCTGCGCGGCGATCCACTTGCGCGCCTGCTCCAGCGCGCGGCCGGAGGTGAGGGCGTCGTCGAGCGCCGCGCCGGCGGAGGTCTCGTCGTGGCGGCCGGACATCACCATCAGCCGCACCGCCTGCGCGCGCGTCACTTCCATCACGTCCTCGGGGCCGCGGCCTTTGAGGCAGTCGATGGTCTCGATGATCTCGTTCGCGTTGCCGGCCGCGATGCCGAGGGGGCGGTCCATGTCGGTGATCAGGGCCTCGACGCGGGTGCCGGAGCCGTGCGCGGCGGCGATGAGACTCTGCGCCAGGGCCTTGGAGTCCTGGTACTTGCGCATGAACGCGCCGCTGCCGGTCTTGACGTCGAGGATGAGCGCCGAGGCGCCCATGGCCAGTTTCTTCGACATGATCGACGCGGTGATCAGCGGCAGCGATTCGACGGTGCCGGTGACGTCGCGCAGGGCATAGATCTTCTTGTCCGCCGGCGCGATGCCTTCGGTCGACGTGGAGATGACGCAGCCGGCGTCGGCGATGGCGCGCTCGAAGTCCTGGCGCGACATCCGCGCGTTGAAGCGCGGAATGGCTTCCAGCTTGTCGAGCGTGCCGCCGGTGTGGCCCAGCCCGCGCCCGGAGAGCATGCCGATCTTCACCCCGCACGCGGCGACCCAGGGCGAGAGGACGAGCGAGACCTTGTCGCCCACGCCGCCGGTGGAGTGCTTGTCGGCGATGAAGTCGTACTGGTCGCGCAGGTGCCACTGCTCGCCCGACCGCAGCATGGCCTGGGTGAGCGTCGCCATCTCCTCGGCGGTCATGCCGTTGATGGCCACGCCCATCAGCAGCGCGGACATCTGGTAGTCCGGGATCTCCCCGCGGGTGTAGCGGTCGATGAAGGTCTCGATCTCGCGCGGCTCGAGCGGCGCGCCGCGGCGCTTGCGGTTGAGGACTTCGTAGACGTTGAGGTCAGCCATGGGGGCGGATTGTAGTGCCCTCCGCTACACTCTCCGAAGATGACCGTCGAAGAGATCGTTCGCCACCGGCTCGGCGTCGAGTCCGAGCGGATCGCGGAGTTCTGCCGGAAGTGGCAGATCAAGGAGCTGGCGCTCTTCGGCTCGGCTCTGGGCGATGAGCTCCGGCCTGACAGCGACGTCGACCTTCTGGTGACGTTTCAGGATCCCGACCGTTCATTCGGGCTATCGATGGGCGAACTGCAGGAGATGGAGAGCGAGTTGAAGGCGATGTTCGGTCGCAAGGTCGACTTTGTCGAAAAGCGACTGGTCAAGAATCCCTTCCGGCGCCATCACATTCTGACGGCACGGCAGGTCATTTATGCGGCCTGAAGACCGCGATGCGGCACATATCTGGGATGCCATCGAGGCGGACGAAGCGATCGCGCTCTATGTCAACGACAGAGCGTTCGATGATTACCTCGTAGATTCGATGTTGCGGGCGGCCGTAGAGCGCCAGTTGACCGTCCTGGGCGAGGCGGCGAAACGGATGAGCGAGGCTTTCCGCGCCGCGCATCCCGAGATCGAATGGCGAAGCATCGTCGGCTTGCGAAATGTACTGATGCACGAATATGACGAGATCGACCAGAAAAGGATTTTCGTGATTGCGACCGATTTCGTGCCTCGGCTGGTCTCTAGCCTCCGTGCTCTTCTTCCTGAAATCCCGCCCGATCCGGAACTGAGTGAGCCGTGAAGGCGTACGCCTTCCGATAGACTTGACTGTCCGTGGAAATCTCCTCCTTTATCGACAAGTGGAAACAGTCGGGCGCGTCGGAGAGGGCGAACAAGGATTCGTTCCTCCGGGACCTCTGCGACGTTCTCGCCGTTCCCCATCCCGATCCGGCAACCGGCGATCCGGAGCGCGATCGTTACACCTTCGAGCGTGACGCCGTCCTGCTGAAAGAGAAGCAAACGATCGGCAAGATCGATCTCTACAAGCAAGGCTGCTTCATCCTCGAAGCCAAGCAGGGCTCGCAGGCCGAATCGAAGAAGATCGGCAGCGCGCGCAGGGGCACGCCTGCCTGGAGCGTGGTCATGCAGGAGGCGTTCGGTCAGGCGCGCACGTACGCCGATACCATCGAGCCACCTCCCCCTTTCGTGATCGTCACCGACATCGGCCACTGCTTCGACATTTACGCGGCATTTGACGGGACCCGGAACTATCGCAAATTCCCTGACGCGCTCAGCTCGCGGATTTTCTTCGAACAGCTCGCGCGCGAGCCACAACACCTCGAGACGCTGCGCGCGATCTTCACCGAACCGCTTTCGCTCGATCCTTCGAAGCGTGCTGCGAAGGTCACCCGCGAGATTGCGGGACACGTGGCCAACCTTGCCAAGGCCCTTCAGGACGCTGGGCACGATCCCGAGAAAGTGGCGAAGTTCCTGATGCGCTGCCTCTTCACCATGTTTGCCGAGGACGTCGAGTTGCTGCCGAAAGGCATCTTCGCCGACGCCCTCAAGAATCGCTGGATCGAGCATCCGGAGGCCTTTCCCAGCGAGGTCGAAGAGCTCTGGAAGCGAATGAACGAGGGCGGCTATCTCTTCGGGGCCGGGAAAATCTGGCAGTTCAACGGCGGCCTGTTCGCGGATCCCTCAGCCCTGCCGTTGACAAAGGATCAACTGTGGATCCTCGGCTACGCGGCGCAGAGCAACTGGGCGGACGTCGAGCCGGCGATCTTCGGCACTCTCCTTGAGCGGGCGCTCGATCCGAAGGAGCGTCATCGCCTCGGTGCGCACTACACGCCCCGTGCGTACGTCGAGAGGCTGGTGCGGCCGACGATCGAGGAGCCGCTGCGCGCCGAGTGGGACAACGTCCGAGCCCAGGTCCTCAGCCTCGTTTCCGCGGAAGATCCCGACAAGAACATCAAGGCCGTGGCGGAGGCGAAGCGGGTGGTCAACGAGTTCTACGATCGCCTGACGCGCATCCGAGTCCTCGATCCGGCCTGCGGATCGGGAAACTTTCTCTACGTCGCGCTCGATCTCTTCAAGCGAATCGAAAACGAAGTGATCGATCTTCTCGACAACCTCGGCGAGGACCGTGTCAGCGTTGCATTCAAGCGGTCTCTTTCCGGCCATATGGTGACGCCGGATCAGTTTCACGGCATCGAGATCAAGGAGTGGGCGAAGTGGATCACGGAATTGGTGCTCTGGATCGGCTGGCTGCAGTGGCAGATCCGGACCCGCGGCTGGAAGTCACACCCTAGCGAGCCGATTCTCCGCGACTATCACAACATCGAGCTTCGAGATGCAGTCCTGGCGTACGACGAGAAGGTGCCACTGCTCGACGACAACGGCCAGCCCGTCACACGGTGGGACGGCGAGACGATGAAGATTCACCCAGTGACGGCGGAAGGAGTGCCCGACGAAAACGCCCGCGTCCCGGTTTGGCAGTATCTGAACCCGCGTGAGACAAATTGGCCCGACGCGGAGTTCATTGTGGGGAACCCTCCGTATATAGGTGCCCGGCACATTCGTGCAGCGCTGGGAGCGGGCTACATCACTGCCCTGCGGCAAGTATTCTCGGATGTTCCTGAGAACTGTGACTACGTAATGTACTGGTGGGCGAAGGCAGCACGAGCTGTAGCGGATGGGAAGGCGTTGCGCTCGGGAATTATTACGACGAAGGCGATCTCTCAATCGTTTGCGCGTCCCGTCGTGGAGGCAGCCCTGGAACAGTGCAGCTTGGTTTTTGCCATTCCGAATCATCCGTGGGTCGACTCTGTCGATGGTGCTGACGTGCGCATAGCGATGACTGTTCTGACGTACGGTGATGAGCCGGGCGTCCTCGGCTTGGTGCGCGATGAACTACCAGGTGACGAAGCACCGGACGTCGTCTTGACAATGGCTTATGGAACGATCAATTCCGATCTCACGATCGGCGTTGATAGGGCCGGCGCTACTGCCCTCCGTGCCAACGAGCGATTGTGCAGCGTAGGATTTCAACTTGGAGGCAAGGGGTTTGTTCTTTCCCGAGCGGAAGCGGAGAGGCACGTCTCGCCGGTCACGCGGCCGCTCTTGAGTGCGCGTGACATCGTTCAGACCAGTCGCGATCTATTTGTGCTGGATTTCACGGATATGACCGAGGCAGAGATTCGAGCGCGTTACCCACAGATCTACCAAGTGGCACTCAATCGCATCAAACCGGAACGTTTGCAGAACAGCCGAAAGGCCTATCGCGAGCGCTGGTGGATTTTTGGAGAGGTACGACCTACGTTCCGCAACGCAGCATTAGCGGTGACACGCATCATCGTTACACCATTAACGGCGCGCCACAGGATCTTTGTCTTCGTGGACGTCGATGTTGCACCCGACAGCACGACGGTGATGTTTGCGACTGACGATGCGTTGTATCTCGGCATTTTGTCCAGCTCCGTTCACGTGCTCTGGAGCATTTCTGCAGGCGGCCGAATGGGTGTCGGTGATGACCCCCGCTACCTCAAGGGACACTGTTTCGACCCGTTCCCGTTCCCCGATGTGGCAGAACCGCTGAAGCAGCGCATCCGCGATCTAGGCAACCAGCTCGACGCGCACCGAAAGCGGCGGCGGGCATTGCACCCGGACCTAACAATCACTGCGATGTACAACGTACTGGAGAAGCTTCGCAACGGCGAGGCTCTCAACAAAAAGGAGAAGGAGATCCACGAGCAGGGGCTTGTCTCTGTTCTCAAGCAGATCCACGACGATCTCGACGCGGCGGTCCTCGACGCTTACGGTTGGCCGCACGACCTTACTGACGAACAGATCCTCGAGCGGCTCGTTGCTCTGAACGCCGAACGTGCCGAGGAGGAGAAGCGCGGGATCATCCGTTGGCTGCGGCCGGAGTTTCAGAATCCCGGCGGAGCCGTGGCGCCGACGCAGGCTGGCATGGAGCTGGGTGTCCCGGTCCAAGGGGAAGTGGTAGTCAAAGCGCTACCGGCATGGCCCAGCGAACTGCCCAAACAGATCGCCGCGGTGCGTGATCTGGTGACGTCAAACGGAGGGAGCGAGGGAGTGTGGAGTGTCGAGCGCGCCGCTAAGGCATTCAAACGTGCGCGGAAGAGAGAAGTCGAGTCGGTCCTCGACTCCCTCGCCGCGCTCGGAATTGTGATCGCCTTCGACACGCCGGAAGGGAAGCGCTGGCGCGCCACCGCATAGTATGTCGGCCTTCCGAACGAGTCGCCGATCACCGCCTCTGATATCTTCTTTTGGGTGACTACTCAGGCGAAGCTCCTAGCCAAGATTCTGTCCGGCAGCTCCAGCCAGAACATCTCATTCGTCGAGTTGGTTGGCCTTTTGAAGCACTTCGGCTTTACAGTCCGCGTGAACGGCAGTCACCATATCTTCACGCGGGAAGGCGTCGTTGAGATTCTGAACTTGCAACCAAGACGAGATGGAACCGCGAAACCGTATCAACTCAAGCAGGTGCGTGCCGTTATCACGCGATATGGCCTGTCGGGAGAGATCGATGGAACCTGACCCGCGCTACGAAGTCATCATTTACTGGAGCGCTGAAGACGCCGCCTTCATCGCAGAGGTTCCGGAGCTCCCCGGATGTGCCGCGGATGGCCCGACGTACGAGACAGCCATCGCCAACGTGAAGATCGTCATCAGCGAATGGATTCAAACGGCACGTGAATTGGGGCGCACGATCCCTGAGCCTCGCGGACGCCTGATGTACGCGTGAGAGCCGTCGTCCTCCTCTCCGGCGGCCTCGACTCCGCCACCATCCTCGCCCTCGCCAAGCGCGAGGGGCGCGTCTGCCACGCCCTCTCCTTCGTGTACGGCCAGCGGCACGAGATCGAGTTGGCGGCGGCGCGGCGGGTGGCGGCGGCGGTGGGGGTGGAGGAGCACATCGTCTTTCCCATCGACTTACGGCTGTTCGGGGGGAGCGCGCTGACGGGGGACGTGGCGGTGCCGAAGGACGCGGTGGGGGCGCCGGGGATTCCGGTGACCTACGTGCCGGCGCGGAACACGATCTTCCTGGCCGTCGCGTTGGGGCTCGCCGAGGCGCGGGGGGCGGGGGAGATCTGGCTGGGGGTGAACGCCGTGGACTTCAGCGGCTACCCCGACTGCCGGCCGGAGTTCATCGACGCCTTCCAGCGGGTGATCGTCACCGGCACCCGGAGCGGCGTGGAGCATGGCGAGCCGCGCATCGTCGCGCCGCTGATGTCCATGTCGAAGGCGGACATCATCCGCCGCGGCACGGAGCTGGGCGTCGACTACTCGCTCACCCATTCCTGCTACGACCCCGACGCGGAGGGGCGGGCGTGCGGGCACTGCGACTCGTGCATCCTGCGCCGGAAGGGATTCGAGGAAGCGGGCGTTCCCGATCCCACGACGTATGCGGATCACTGAGATTTTCCACAGCATCCAGGGGGAGTCGAGCCACGCCGGCCGCCCGTGCGTCTTCGTCCGCCTCACCGGCTGCAATCTGCGCTGCCGGTGGTGCGACTCGGAGTACACCTTCACCGGCGGGGAGAAGATGTCTCTCGACGACGTCCTGGCGCGCGTGCGCGGCTACGGCTGCAAGCTGGTGGAGATCACCGGCGGCGAGCCGCTGGCCCAGAGCGAGGCCTTCGATCTCATCGCCAAACTCTGCGACGAGGGCTTCGAGGTCCTCATCGAAACCTCGGGGTCCATCGACATCACCCCCGTCGACCGGCGGGCGAAGATCATCCTCGACGTCAAGTGCCCCGGCTCCGGCGAGGCGGCCAAGAACCGGTGGGAGAACCTCGACCACCTCCGGCCGCACGACGAGGTCAAATTCGTCATCGCCGGCCGCGACGACTACGATTTCGCCAAACGCATCGTGACGGAGAAGAATCTCGATCGCTGGACGGTGCTCTTTTCGCCGGTGTGGGGGGAGTTGGACATGAAGTCGCTCGCCGAATGGATGCTCGCCGACCGGGTCACCGCGCGGCTGCAGACGCAGTTGCACAAACACATCTGGGGCGCCGAGGTGCGTGGGGTATGAGACCGGTGCTCGATCACATCGGGATCGCCGTCAAGTCGATCGACGCGGCAAAAATCTACGAGGCGCTCGGGTTGACCATCGACCATGTCGAAACGGTCGAGACGCAGGGCGTGCGCACGGCGTTCCTCTCCGCCGGCGACGCCAACCTCGAGTTGCTCGAGCCGACCGGTCCCGACACCGCGGTCGCCAGGTTCATCGAGAAGCGCGGCGAGGGGATCCATCACCTCTGCTTCCGGGTGACGAACATCGAGGAGCATCTGGCGCGGCTGAAGGCGGCGGGCTTTCGCCTCATCAACGAGGCGCCGGTGCCGGGCGCGCACGGGTGCCGCGTGGCGTTCCTGCATCCGGTGGCCGGCAATGGCGTGCTGATCGAGCTGAGCGAGAAAGAATGATCGAAGGTTTCGAAAAAAACGCCCTGGTGATCATCAACCTGGTCAACCCGAAGGAGAAATTCTTCGGCGTGCTGACGGCGCTGTCGGCGGCGGGGATCACCATCCGGGCCATCAACCTCGACTCCTTCGACGACTGGGTGCGTCAGGTGGCGCACGGCGACGAGCCGAACCTCGAGCTGATCACCATGTTCGTGCCGCTGTTCCGCGTGGAGCGGGTGTTCCTCGACGAGCCGTCGGGCGCCATCAAGTCGTACGCGCAGCGCTTCGAGGATGCGGTCGGGACGCCGCTTGCGAAGTACGCCGGACTGTGAAATCTTCCGATCATGCGTAACCTCAAATATCTAATGCTGGTTGCGGTCGTGGCCATCGCCGGATGCAAGGGCGAGACGAAGCCGGAATCGACCGAGCCGGCGACCTTCCAGTTCACCATTTACCCCGGATCGCGGTATCTCCAGCAGGTCACCGAAGTCTTCAAACAGGCCTCCAAGGCCTACCACCCGAACGAAGAGATCCCGCCGCTGGCGGTGTACGACAGCGAGGCGCCGGTCGATCAGGTCGCGCAGTACTACACCAAGGCGTACGGCTACCCCACCATCGCGCCGGACGCCGCGAACGACCTCAGCGCGGCGAAGCCGGTGGCGTATTACCGGACCGGCGACATGGCGGCGGACATCAAGGCAGCCGCCGACATGATCCAGAAGCTGAACCTGAAGGTGGACACCTCGAAAGCCGTGGGGACGTATCGCGCGGTGGAGATCGCCGCCAAGCCCACCCGGCCGCACGTCACCATCCAGCGGCCGTACTTCGACGTCACCACCTCGCAGGTGGTCGACCGCACGATCATCCTGATGGCGCGCTGATGCCCACCGCGCGGCATGCGCTGATCGCCGGTCTGGGCCTCATCGGAGGATCGATCGGCATCGCGCTGCGCCGCGCGGGATGGCGGGTCAGCTTCGACGATCCGAACGTCGCATTGGATGACGCGCGCGCCGCGGGGGCGGCGGATGATGACTCACGCGGAGGCGCGGAGGTCATCATTCTCGCGACACCGGTGGATGCCGCGGTCTCAGCACTCAGCACTCAGGACTCAGCACTCAGGACTTCGGTATGCAGCGTGATGGTGCCGCTGCGCGAGGCGGCGGACGCGAATCATGTCTCGTTCGTGGCCGGACATCCTTTGGCCGGTTCGGAGCAGCGCGGGCTGGCTGCGGCGCGCGGCGATCTGTTCGTGGGCAAGCCGTGGTTCGTCGATCGCGATGAGCAACTGGTCGCCGACATCATCGAGGCCTGCGGCGCGCGGGCCGAGCGCGTGTCGGCCGAGGAGCACGATCGGGCGGTGGCGCTGACCAGCCACCTGCCGCAGGTGCTGTCGACGGCGCTCGCCGCCTTGGGGGACGACGACGCGGCGCGCTTCGCGGGGAGCGGGTTGCGGACGTTTCTCCGGCTGGCAGCGAGCGACGCGCGCGTCTGGATGCCGGTGATTGCGGCCAACCGCGAGAACATCCGCCTGGACTTCGAGCGGCTGGTGGTCGAGGTGCGGGCGATTCTCGACGGCGACGCGGAGGCGTTCGCGCGCGCGCGCGAGTTCGTCCGCCGGCTGTCATGAATCCGACCTGGCTGTACGTCGGTGCGCTGTACGCGCTCGCGGTGTGGCTGGCCAAGCTGCCGCGGCGGGTGGCGCTCGTCTTCTACATCCTGACCCTGGCCTTCCTCTTCCGGCCGATGACCGGCGACATCGTCAACATCGCCAGCGACGTTCCGCAGATCATCCCGCCGTGGTCGGCCAGCGCGCCGGGATTCACGAAGTACCAGGTCTCGAACTTCGAGACGCAGGACGTGCCGATGCAGCTCGTGCCGTGGATGCACCAGGTGCGCGAGTCGTGGCGCCACGGGCGGCTGCCGCTCTGGAACCACCTCACCGGCTGCGGCTACACGCTCCTCGGCAACGGGCAGGCGCAGGCCCTCTCGCCGCTGCGGCTCCTTGCGCTGCCGCTGCCGCTGAAGTACGCGATCACGGCGGAAGGCGCGATGAAGATCCTCATCGCCCTGACCTTCACCTTTCTCTACTGCCGCCGCCGCTACGGTGTCGTGCCTAGCGTGCTGGCGGCCATCTGCTTCGGGTTTGGACCATTCGTCATCGTCTGGCTGCACTTCGCCATCGCCACCACCGCGGTCTATCTGCCCGCGGTGCTCTACGCCATCGACCTGCTGGCCGAGCAGCGCACCCCGGCGCGATTCGCGTTCATGGCGGTGACCGGCGCGCTGGTGGTCTTCGGCGGCCATCCGGAGACGGGGCTGCACATCGCCGCGTTCGCCGCGCTGTACGCGCTGGTGATGCATGCGCGATCGTTCGGACGATTCGCCGCGGCGGCGATCTTCGCCGCGCTGCTCGCGCTGCCGCTGCTGGTGGCGATGGGGGAGGCGATTCCCGAGTCGTATCGCTACCAGCAGGTGAAGGAGTGGAGCCGCGAGGTGCCGTTCTCCGACTTTCCCTCGCTGGCGCTCCTGGCGCAGCCTCGGCTCTTCGGCCGCCAGAATCCCGCCGGCGCGGAGTCGATCACCGGCTTCGCCGGGATTCTCGGCATCGCGGCGTGGCTCGCGGTGGCCATCGACGCGGTGCGCAGGCGGAATCGCGCGGAGCTCTTCTTCGTCGCCGCGTCGCTCTTCGTCTTTCTCGTGCTGGCCAACTGGCATCCGGCGACGCGCGTGGCGGACGTCGTCTTCGGCCTGGCCGCGAACATGCGCCTGCGGTTCCTGCTGGCGTTCTCGCTCGCGGTGCTGACGGCGGCGCTGGTGGAGCGCGTGCGCGGCGCGGCCCTCGGCGTGGGGTTGGCATTCGCCGCGGCGGTGCTGGTGTACGTCGGCCGCCACTTCGGCTTCGCCGGCGCGGTGCCGAGCGTGGTCGCCCTGGTTATCGCCACGCTGCTGTTCATCCGCCGGCCGTTCGCGCCGTGGGCCGTGCTCGCCGCGGTCACGGTCGAGATCTGGGCGGTGACCATCGGATGGAATCCGGTCCGCGCGGCGAGCACGCTTTATCCGCGCACGCCGCTCATCGACGCGGTGACGCGCGTGCGCGGCCAGGTCGTCGGCATCGGCTCGGTGCTCTTTCCGAACACGAACGTGATCTTCGGCATCGAGGACGCGCGCTTCCACGACCCGATGGTGCCGGCGCGCTACGTCCAGGCCATGGGCCTGACCGCGCAGGACTACTACGTGAAATGGAGC
>Ga0207674_10006762_pt1 | contig 13458 bp, 9 predicted proteins | sample KBSCornC72_FD_184303 | JGI IMG/M metagenome (GOLD analysis project Ga0207674, IMG submission 184303) | Corn rhizosphere microbial communities from Kellogg Biological Station, Michigan, USA - KBS Corn C7-2 (SPAdes) (version 2) | ecosystem: Host-associated > Plants > Roots > Rhizosphere > Soil ... | reverse complement strand
TACAGGAACATTCATCCTTGCTTACATCATTCTTTGGATGGTTCTTCTTGAAGCGAGAAGTCCGTTTGAAAAAATGGAAATGCGCGGAGAAAAAGTGGATGTGAACCGCATCAAACAAAATGTGCAGGAAGGTATGGGAGATTTTAAATCAAAAATGCAAAACTGGGGGGAGGAAGTAAAGACGTCAGCACAACAATTTGGAACCAGGGCGAAGGAGTTTGCTGATACAAGAGGAAAAGAATGGGCGAGTGAAGTGAGAGAGACTGCACGTCCTGCTGCAAGAGGTTTTGCTCATGTGCTCGGAGTTATATTTAAAGCCTTCTTCATTTTCATTGCCGGTTGTATTGTCCTGGCATTGTTCGGGATATTAATGGCGTTGATCTTTGGAGGTATTAGCTCATGGCCCGTAACTAATTTTTTGTGGACGAGTAGTCTTCAACGTTTGACAGCCTGGGGAACAATTTTATTCTTTATCGCGGTTCCCATACTTGCATTCATTACATGGTTGATCAGGAGGATACTGAATGTGCGTTCCGGTAAACATCACCTAGGATGGGTGTTTGGTGGCTTATGGTTATTAGGCTGGATTTGTGCCATTTGGTTTGCAGCAAGTATTGCAAAAGACCTCAGAATTTATGACAGAACAAACGGCGTTGAAATTCCTTTTACTCAACCGGCGAAAGGAAAATTGATCGTGCAGGTCAACGAGCCTGAAATACGATATAGCGGAAATTTTTGGTGGATACATGATAATGACAACACCGGTTGGGATATTACTGATGATACGATGAGGTACAACAACATAAAAATTCGCTACAATAAAAGTGACGATTCATCATTTCATGTACGAGTATATAAGTATAGTGCAGGCAGTACGTTAAGAGACGCACAAGGCCGTGCAGAGAAAACAGTGTTCAATATAAGCTCTCATGATAGCATCTTAAATATGGGAAGTGGTTTGGCAATCGATAAAAGCAGCAAATTCCGTGGACAAGGCGTTATCGTCGAGATCGAAATCCCTGCAGGCAAGAAAATAAGATTTGATGAATCAGTGATGCAGGCTTATGATCCATGGGTAATTCGCAAATCATGGAAAGATGGAAGATATTGGGGCCATCGCTGGCAAAGTGATTGGGATTACGATGAATATTTTGATCTTAAACCAGATGTTGATTATGTGATGGGTGCGGATGGTAAGTTGATAAACCCCGAAGAACAAAAACAGGGTGGTAACAAAAGGGATAACCTTGAAAAAAGCATCCAGGAAAGCCAGAAAAAGATCGAAGAAGAACAAAAAAAAATAGATGAGAATACTCAAAGGCTAAATGACACATCTACTTCAAAACTAAAAGAGGGATCATTGAGTGAAATAAGAAAGGAAGAGGCAAATACCAAAGTCTCGGCGTACTCCCCTCTTGCCTTTGCAGCGTTGTTCAACTAAACTCGGTTGAAGTTGGATCCCGTTGAGTCGGGACCCAGGCTTCCTGATTTTTCAGGAGGCCTTCTTTTTTAAAGCTACCAAATAAATTGATTTTACATTTGCCTGCCCGATCTGAGCCGGGCATTAATTTAGAATCGTTATTGCCCACCGTTCAGACGGGCATCCCGACAGTTATCAGGATAAATTTTTGTTGATGAAGAATACACCTTTTACCGAAAGACATGTAAAATTAGGGGCGAAGATGGCTGAATTTGCCGGTTACAATATGCCAATCAGCTACAGCGGCATTAATGATGAGCATGCTGCTGTAAGAAGCAACGCAGGCGTATTTGATGTATGTCATATGGGGGAGTTTATTCTAAAGGGTGAAAATGCTTTAGATCTTCTTCAAAGAGTAACCACCAATGATGTGTCAAAACTTACAGCGGGGAAAGCTCAATATAGTTGTCTCACCAATGAAAATGGAGGAATTGTTGACGATTTGCTGGTTTATTGCATTGAAGACAACAAAGTGTATATGATCGTAGTAAATGCGTCAAATATCGAAAAGGATTGGGAATGGATCACCAGGTACAATAAAAAAAATGTCGAATTGCATAACATTTCAGACAAAACCTGTTTACTCGCTATCCAGGGTCCTAATGCCACAAAGATCTTACAGCCGCTCACTGACATGGACATTTTGAATTTGAAATATTACACTTTTTCAAAAGGAAAATTTGCAGGGGTTGATAACGTGCTTATCAGTGCAACGGGATATACCGGTGCGGGAGGAGTTGAAATGTATTTTGAAGACAAAGATGATAATGCCAATAAAATTTGGGATGCAATTTTTAAGGCCGGCAAGGACCAGGGTATAAAACCAATTGGGCTTGGCGCAAGAGATACGCTTCGATTAGAGATGGGATATTGCCTTTACGGAAACGACATAGACGATACTACATCGCCGCTGGAGGCAGGTCTTGGCTGGATCACAAAATTCAACAAAGACTTCACTGCTAAGCAAATCCTTGAAGAACAAAAAGCAGAAGGAGTAGAAAGAAAATTAGTCGGTTTTGAAATGATGGAGAAAGGAATTCCGCGCCATGGATATGAAATAAAGGATTTCGCAGACATGAATATCGGGGTGGTGACCTCCGGAACACAATCGCCCAGCTTAGGTAAGGCTATTGGGATGGGATATGTAAGAAAAGTCTTTGCATCACTTGATACAACTATCTATATTAAGGTCCGGGATAAACTTCTGCAGGCAAAGGTGGTCAAGATCCCTTTCTCATGACTATGAAAATTTACTGTAATTCTTAGGTTTCTTACGATTTGTTAATTAAGAAAAAAGCGATATTTTGACCAGCCGAAAAAATCCATATCCATGCCTATCATTCACCTCACCACTTTTATTGCAGCACCCGTTGAAAGGGTTTTTGATCTCAGCCGGAATGTTCAATTGCACAAAGAATCAATGAAGGAACATAAGGAAGAAGCCGTTGCTGGCACCAGGTTTGGCCTTATCGAAAAAGATGAAAGCGTTACGTGGAAAGCCAAACATTTCTTTAAAACGAGAATACTGCGTATAAAGATCACCGAAATGCAAAAGCCATTAAGATTTGTTGACGAACAATCGCAAGGTTCTTTTAAAGAAATGAAGCATGAACACTTTTTTAAATCATGCGAAAATGGAACGATCATGATCGACATGTTTCATTTTGAAAGTCCATACGGAGCGGTCGGCAAATGGTTAAATACTTTTTATCTCACACGGTATATAAAAAAACTGATCAGGCACAGAAACAAAACCATCAAGGAATACGCAGAGAGCAATAAATGGAAGCCGTTGCTGGAAAGGTAATTCTCTTTCCGTTACATTTGCCGGCATGAACAATAAGCCATCTTTACATACTTCTCTTTCACCAGCTCTCGTACATTTATATGATATAAGCAACAGTATTATTGTGATCATTGACGTATTAAGAGCAACTTCTACGATTGCTACTGCATTGTATAATGGCGCCAGGTGCGTGATACCTGTTGACAGCGTAAGCCGCTGTATAGAGTTGGGAAAACAAATTGATGGTATTACTGCCGGGGAGCGAGATGGAAAAATAGCAGAGGGATTGGAATATGGGAACTCACCTTTCGATTATCCGGGAGATTTCATAGAAGGGAAAACGCTGGTATTGACCACCACGAATGGCACACGGCTTCTTCATATGGCCCTGGAAAAAGGAGCAAAAGAAATTGTCACGGGGTCCTTCCCGAACATTTCGGCGGTGTGTGATCACTTAATTGAGATGAATCGTAACGTGATCCTCGGATGTGCAGCGTGGAAGGACAGGGTAAACATGGAAGATACATTGTTTGCAGGCGCTGTAATATCAAAAGTGAGAAAACATTTCGATATTAACTGCGACTCATCCCATATGGCAGAAGCCATGTATGAAAAAGGGAAAAAAAATCTGTTTTCTTTCTTAAAGAATAATAATGCTTCCCATTATCATCGACTAATGAATTTTGGATTGGAAAAAGATATTCGCTACTGTCTAACTCCTGATGGTGCAAATGTTCTTCCGGTTTACAGCGAGGGGAAGCTGGTAGCAAAAGCCTAAAATTGAACAGCAGAGCCCGATACGGGCGACAAAAAATTTTGCAAGATACTTTATTTTGTTTGCTTCACTTCACAATAAAAATTATTTTTTTCTTCACTCTTTTTTACAAGGAAATGAGCATCACATTCCTTTACTTTTGCAGATTGTCCTTGTTTCAAACAAGCAATACAATTAGCAATGCACTACCTATAATTTGTACCAGGCGTCCGTTGTGAATTGTAAACTAAACTATGGCCCTACCACACCTTGTTAAGTACGTCTACACGCATGGAACGGATGAAGTGATTCGCCGGGGAAAAAAAATTCATGCGATCGGTTTTGTTGAGTTGGTTGAATATGACAATCTTTTCGGTTCTGCCGTGTTCCGCGTAAAGGATGATATCTATTCAACATTTTACAAAGTATACATTCAGAAAATCAAGGATCCCAAATCTCTTTCGGTGCGATGTACGTGCCCTTATAATCTTGGCGATATATGCAGGCATGAAGCAGCCTCACTTTTCCAGTTGCAGGAAATGATCGATAAAAATATGCTGGACGCCGGTGATATCGAATATGATCAACGGCATACGGTGGCAAAAATGAAATTCATTGATCTGAAATCATTGCGCCTGCTTTCATCACCGGTTGTATTCGCTGAAGCGGAAAAATTTCTTCGCACGAATAAAGCAAATATTGAATTTGCAAAAGACGAAACAGTAAAAGCCTCCGTTACTTTTGATGAGACTACATATAAAGTCATCATCAGTAAGAACGAAGAGAGAAACTTTGATACGAGTTGCGATTATGTTGATGCCGAGCACCCGCTTTGTCTTCCAAAGGTCATTGTCTTTTTGCAGCTATTGAATTCCTACGGGCCGCATTATTTTGACACCATCCGGAACTGGGATAAAGAAAAGAACAAATTGTTAGAGGCTTATGGCTACTCTTTGAATGACGACCTTACCAACAAATTTGAATTTACCTACAAGGACGGAAAGCCTTTCTTACGCGTACTGGATGCAGGGATCAAACGAGTGACGCCCGTCACAATACCGGCTAAACAAACCGTTGTTGAACAGCCACTGCCTGTTGTAGCTGAAGAAAAAGAAGAGGTCATCTTGTCGTCACACAGGCTTGGTGTTGTTTTTAATTTCAACAAAAAGACATATCCCTATTTTACTATTGACGTTGTACAGGGAGAAGGTAATGACGACGGCGATGGGTTTACCGGTAAAATTGAAAAGATCGATCTTTCCAAATATATTGACACGGCAAAATATAGTGAAGGCGATAAACAGTCTCTCGGGCTGCTAAGAAAGCTGCAGGAGCAGGAGATCAATAAATATATTAGTCGTAACTCTCCTTTCTCAGGTATTTGGGAAAATATCATCCACCAGGAAGAAGAGGATCTGCCCGATGAAACAAAGAACCTGATGAATGAATACCTGCTCCCGAAATTGAAAAAAATGTTCTCTGAAAGCGGTCTGCTTGCATTCAAGCTGGGCGAAGGGAAGGCGTTTAAAACAAATAATCTTGACGAGATCAAATTATTCGGGGAGGAAGCAAAGCCTCATTTCAGGATCAGCAAGAACGGGAACTACGTCATTCATTGTAACGTCAAAGCAGATGGGTTGGACCATCAACTGGCCGATAATGAAAGTCCCAGCCCATTGATCTTTCTATATAATCACCAGGCTTATTTGTGGAAGAATACCGAAGTGATCGATGTGGTCACTAAATTTTTGGCGGAAGGAAAACTGGCAGTGGGTAGCAAAGATTGGCCCAGCAGTCTTCACCAATTTATTTTGCCTCTGACAAAAGAGTATAAAGTTGATTTCGACAAATCATTAGTGCAGGAAATAAAGTCGGGCGATCCTGAAGTCAAATTATTTCTATTGGAAAAGGGCGAATACCTGGTGTTCCAACCTTCATTTTCTTATAAAGGATATGAAACGAAAGCAAGGGATAGGGACGAGATCATTGTGCCGCATGGCGATAAGGTTATGATCGTTCATCGCAACCGTGAGGTCGAAAAATCTTTCATTAGTAAACTACAAAATCTTCATTCCAATTTTATCTACCAGGAAGACACACATGCGCTCGCATTAAAAGGAGCTGACGTGCTTAAAAACAACTGGTTCTTCTTGTTTGTGGATGCCATGAATGAAATGAAGGTCCCTGTATTTGGTTTTGAAGCGTTGAAAAATTTCCGCTTCAACACGGCTAAACCACAAACAAAAATTTTCATTAGCAGCAACACGGATTGGTTTGATGCAAGAGTAGATATTGTTTTTGGCGATCAGCAGGTGACAGTGGCCGAGGTAAAGAGAGCATTGGCCAACAAGCAGCAATTTGTCCAACTAAATGACGGCACCCTGGGAATCCTGCCCGAAGAGTGGATTAAAAAATATTCCTTGCTATTCCGTGTGGGTGAAGGAAAAACGAATTCATTAAAATTATCCCGATACCACCTAAGTGTAGTCGACGAGCTGTATGAGAATCGTGATGAGAATGAACTGGTAGTTGAGCTGGAAGAAAAATACCAGCGGCTTCGCGAATTTGATAAGATCAATGACGTTGAGCCGCCCGATCATTTGCAGCATATACTCCGGCCTTACCAGGTGGCGGGCTATCAATGGCTCAATTATCTGCACGAGATAAACTGGGGCGGCATCCTTGCGGATGATATGGGTTTGGGGAAAACAGTGCAGGCGCTTTCTTTCCTTGAAAAGTATAGATCACGCTATGGAAAGTTAAAAGCCCTGGTTGTTTGTCCTACTACTCTTATTTACAATTGGGAAAATGAAATAAAGAAATTCACACCTTCCCTTTCGTATCATATTCATCACGGAGGTCAACGGTCAAGAATAAAGGACGAGCTGATGAACTATGAGATCACGATCACCACTTACGGAACCTTGCGCAGTGATATCAAGTTATTCATAAGTATAGAGTTTGACTATATTATATTGGATGAATCCCAGGCAATCAAAAATCCGTCCAGTAAAGTAACAAGAGCTGCTTCATTACTCAATGCGAAACATCGTTTGTGCATGAGTGGTACCCCACTCCAGAATAATACTTTCGACATTTTTGCTCAAATGAATTTCCTGAACCCGGGCTTGCTCGGAACCATGGAATTCTTCCGCCAGGAATTTTCAATTCCCATCGATAAATTCGGAGAAGAGGACAGGAAGGATCATTTAAGAAAGATCCTTTATCCATTTATTCTTCGCCGTACAAAGGAACAGGTAGCAAAAGATCTTCCTGAAAAGCAGGAAATGGTTTTATTCTGTGAAATGGAAGACGAACAAAGAAAGATCTATGATGCTTATCGCAACGATTACAGGAACCAGATCCTGGGTACCATTGAAAGCCAGGGTATACAGCGTTCCCAGCTAACAATTTTACAAGGCCTCATGAAGCTGCGACAGATCTGTGACTCGCCCGCTATTTTAAATGAAGCGGAAAAATTTGAAAACCACTCTATCAAGCTGGAAGAACTTACACGAGAGATAACTGAAAACATAGGAAACCACAAAGCCCTGATCTTTTCTCAATTCCTCGGTATGCTCGCCCTGATCAAAGGAAAGCTTACTGAACTTGGTGTTAAGTTTGAATATTTTGACGGAAGCACGTCTGCACCGGACAGGGAAAAGGCCATCCAGAGTTTTCAAAATGATGAGACTGTAAGAGTGTTTCTCATCTCGCTAAAAGCAGGTGGAGTCGGTTTGAATTTAACGGCGGCTGACTATGTCTATATTGTTGATCCCTGGTGGAATCCTGCCGTTGAACAACAAGCCATTGACCGGACACATCGCATTGGTCAAACAAAAAATATTTTTGCCTACCGAATGATCTGTAAAGATACCATTGAAGACAAGATCCTGCAGCTGCAGGAGAAGAAAAGGCTTCTTGCCAAAGAATTGATCGCTGATGATGCAACATTTGTAAAGAGCCTTACAAAAGAAGATGTAGAATACTTGTTCAGCTAATAAAAAAACCGCCCCGAAAACGGAACGGTTTATTCAATGGATTAGTAAGAGAGAAGATTAATGAGCTCTTTTACGGTTATGATCGTATCCCTGCGCAGCAGGCGAAGATCCTGATATAAATACGCCCAATACCGATCTCAAAAAGCGAAAAATATTCAATGAAGGTCTGTAATAACTCCGGTAGATCTTTGCCTCCTCGTGAGAATGAATGATGGGTTTGTTTTTCATCTTTCGGATTATTTAGATGGGTTAACGAATATTCTATAGGACTTAGTATGTAAAGCTACTATTTATATTTCTTTTACAGAACAAATAACACCTTAATTTATCGAATACTGATCAATCAATGCCTTCTTTTTATAGCTTCAATAGTAAGATCCTATACCAAACAAGTAATATTACTGAACATATAAGGAGCAGTTGGTCGATTAATGATACGCAACGATAGCAGTAAGCGCGTTGGAACGAACGCTTCATAAATAAAATTACCTTTACCTTCCTCAAAAAAATTTACTGATGAAATTGATTTCATTTCTCAAAGAAGAGCGCGACAGGTTAGGTGTGTTGATCAATAATGTGGTTTATGATATGGAAATTTTGCATCCTGACCTGCCCAACAGCATGGGGATGTTTTTGAATTATTGGGAAGATGCATTCCCGGTGGCACAGGCTGGCGAGTTAATGTTGCGTGAAGGAGCAAGAACAAGTAATAAAGGGATTTCTGTAAATGAAGTGCAATTGCTGGCACCCGTTCCATTTCCAACTTCGTGCAGGGATGGCTATGCCTTCCGCCAGCATGTGGAAGCGGCAAGAAAAAACAGGGGCGTTGAAATGATCCCTGCATTTGATGAGTATCCCGTATTCTATTTTACGAATCCTCACAGCATGAAAGGTAGTGGTGAAATAAGATGTATGCCCGATCATTTAGAGAAATTGGATTTTGAATTGGAGGCAGCAATTGTCATCTGCAAGCACGGAAGGAACATTCCGGCAGAAGAAGCAGACGATTACATCGGCGGATTGATGATCATGAATGATCTTAGTGCAAGACAACTACAATTTGAAGAAATGTTGCTTAGCCTCGGACCTGCCAAAGGAAAAGATTTTGCAACTGCAATCGGTCCCTGGCTTGTAACCCTGGATGAACTTGAAGAATTTGTTGTGCCTGCAAAAGAAAATCATACAGGCAAGAATTGGAATGTGGGAATGAGATGTTATGTAAACGAACGCCAGGTAAGCGAAGGAAATCTTGCAGACATGACCTGGACATTTGCAGAGATCATTGAAAGGGCTTCTTATGGAGTCGATCTCTACCCCGGTGATGTAATCGGGAGCGGAACGGTCGGAACTGGATGTTTTTTAGAGATAAACGGCACTGCCAGGATGAAGGACCCAAATTTTCCTGAGCAATGGTTAATAGCAGGCGATGTTGTAGAAATGGAGATCGATGGATTAGGAAAACTAACCAACACGATCATGGCGGACGAAACTGATTGGAGTATTCTGAAAAGAAAGAAAGTTTAAAATATAAAAAACCCTTCCCTGCTGTTGATACTTAATAAAAAGGCCGCCCGGTTACAATTGAACTTACATAGTCTGCAAACACATGAGAAATTCAAAGGATCGCACGAGCAGCCAAGGTAAGATAAACGAATTCGATGTTCGAAAATTATATAACGACCTTATTAATTCGCTTAGCCGTAGCACTACCTGCATTTTTCACCTTTCCAAGAAAAGAATCTTTTACTTTTAATTCCTTTACTGCATTTACCTCGGCAGACCCAACACCGTCATTGTCTATGTCCATTACTTGAACTAAAAGATCGGATGCTTTGATTGAGCCTACACTATTGCTCCTGATAACAGCATTTTGGGCTTTACCACTTAACTTCAAATTGCCGACGCTTTTATTATTGATGTCAAGTTTCTGTGCACTCAGCGAAAGATCCACGCTTCCTACACTTTTATTGGCAAGTGAAAGATCACCGAAATTCAAATTCCCTTCAGAAGAAACATTGCCGACCATTTTAAGGTCCATGCTTTTTAGATTTTTGAAAGTGATGTACACGGTCATCTTTTTTTTGCTGTTGAAGTGCGAATCTTTTTTCATATCTACAGTGAGCTTGCTACCCTCATTTTTTACTTCGAAAAGCGGTTGAAGATTGTCCTCTGCCTCGATCTTCAAGGATTCTTTGCTTCCCTGGGTAAGCACGACGTTAAAAATTCCGCTGGCCTCTAATTGATCAAATGGCTGAATAGCTACATCCTTTGTAATTACATTTCCACTTCCTTCGATCTTTGGTTCTTTGCCCTTATCGTTCTGTGAAGAAGCAGTTGTGACAGATAGCGTCATGAGCAAACTGCTGGCAATGGCTATAACTTTTCTCATATAAAAACTGTTTAGTTTAAAGCTATAAAATTAGACGAAACTATTCGTAGAACGAAAATCTCCCTTATTTTGTTACAGTTGCTTGAAAAAATTATGAAAGGTTATTAGGATATGTGAGTGAGCCTGTTTTACGATATTTGACTCGATGATCCTGGATTTAAAAGAATTAACACCTGCAGACAGGCAAAACTATTTGCAGCACGTCATCGGGCCAAGGCCGATTTGTTTCGCTTCAACTATTGATAAGGAGGGAAATGTCAATCTCAGTCCTTTTAGTTTTTTTAACCTTTTCTCCTATACGCCTCCCATTGTGGTTTTCTCACCGTTGAGAAGAGTGCGGGACAATTCAACAAAGCATACGCTGCAAAACATTCTTGAAGTGCCTGAAGTAGTTATTAATATAGTGGACTATGACATGGTACAGCAAACAAGCCTTGCAAGTTGTGAATACCCTAAAAACATAAATGAATTTGTAAAAACAGGTCTTACCGCTGAACCGGCGACCATCGTGAGACCTCCAATGGTAAAGGAAAGTAAAGTAAAAATGGAATGCAGTGTTAAAGAAGTAAAGCCATTGGGCGATAATGGAGGAGCAGGAAATTTAGTGATCTGTGAAGTAATAAGAATGCATATTAATGATTTGATCCTTGATGAGGGTAGAAAAATTGACCAACGGAAGTTGCATCATGTTGCAAGGTTAGGTGGCAATTGGTACTGCAGGGTGGATGAAGCGAATCTATTTATTGTTGAAAAACCAAACACACAACTGGGTATTGGCGTAGATGTGTTGCCTCTGTCGATTCGTCAAAGTAAAATTCTTACCGGTAATAATTTAGGGCAACTTGCAAATGTTCATGAATACCCGGTCATCGATCCTTCTTTTGATGATGATCATCTTAAGCAGATCACTCAATATTATAGTGTCAGTCCTGAGGAAATGGAAACGGAATTGCATTCTTATGCAAAAAGGTTATTGGACCAGGGTAGGGTCAATGAAGCATGGCAAGTCTTGTTGTCCGGAGACTAATTGGTCTTTTTCAATCCCAGGGGCTTCCATCTGGAGGTTCTTTCTATCTTGCAAACAGCTTTTATTTTTTTACGACCTTATAATTTCAGAGTTTCCTTTCTTCTACCAATCCTTTCACGTAAAATTCTAAAAAATTTTGAACGTTCTTTTTCGCTGACTTTGCTGATTAACGTAGAACGTTTCATCAGGTTTTGGACATACTCGTACATATTTTCACAAAAATTGATGTCCCGGGTCTGCATATAATTAATAACCGTATGACACATCAGTGCCATTTTTGTTCCTTCAAGCAGCACAATAAAACTATTATCTCCCAATATCACTTCGTTAAAATAAACCCTGTAAGGAGCGAGGGGCTTCATATCGGGATCATCATGCTTAAATTTATATCCAGCTGAAGCCTGTTTTTCTACATGATCAATTACTTTTTCCCAGATTTCGTACAATCTTAAAACATCCTTATCTGATTCAAACATCTGGCTGTCGCGGTAAAATTCGATTTGCCGTATAGCGATATTTATATTTTCCACATTCCAGAGTTCTGTGCTGGGTAGTTGATTATAAAGATCAAGCACTTTTTCACCAAGGTTATTTAATTCATCCGAATAGTCTGTGAACTGAAAACGACGGTGCTGAAATTCCGGAAACTGAAAAATTGTTTTCATCCAGAAAAAATATTTAAAAGCCGCGATTTCCCGGAAATAAAAATGATTGAAGAGGGGAACGTCCTTGCACAGGTAATAGAAATGTTTGTCTTTAAAACCATTCATGTAACTGAGATCTCTGACAATACTTTTTAACCACTCTTCGAAGCGAAAAGTTTTGTTATTCAGAAAATTTCCTCTGAACATAAAGGCGCCCGTTTGAAGATTCATGAGCTGATCAAGGGAAATTTTGTAATAAGAGCAGAGCTTATAAAGTTCGTCCAGGGAAATACTTTTTTCGCCACGCATACGCCGGTACACGCTGTCCACACTCACATCCAATACCTTTGCGATCTCCTCCGTAGCCGATAAGTTAGCCGGTATACTTGCCTTTATTACCTGGAAAAGTCCCTGTTGGATTTCAGATGCGTCCATAATTATTGTTGGGTAGTTATTTATAAATTTTTTCAGTAATGCCAAGGGGCGTCGCCCAATTTTTTCCAACCTTTTTGCTCCAAGTCAACCCAACGCTTGTTTTTTTCTTGAAATTTTGTCGCGCAAAATGCGAAAAAACCTTGAGCGTTCTTTTTCACTAACCCCACTGATCAGCGTCGACCTCTTGATAAAATTTTGCATGCTCTTGTACATATTTTCCGTAAATGCAACATCCCTCGTCGTCATATAGTTAATGGCGCTATGAACAATGAATCCGATTTTTTTCCCATCGAGCACTATAACATATTCATTATTTCCAATCTGCATTTCATTAACATACAAACTGTATTCACCCAAAGGTTTCCGTGCGGGATCACCATACTGAAATTTATATCCCAGCGCGGCCTGTTCTTCTAAATGGTTTAGGAGATTTTCAACTGCGTCATACAACCTATACGCATCCTCAACTGATTCGAAGATCAAGCCATCTTTAAAGTATTCGATTTGCCGGATCATACTGTTAATCGTTTCAAGACTCCAGATCTCAACATTTTTCATTTGATTATACAGTTCAAGAACCTTTTGTTGCTTTACGAACCGTTCGTCGGGGTGGCTACTGAATGAGAATTTTTTATTTCTGAATTCTGGTAGTTGTAAAACATTTCTCTGATAAACAAAATCTTTAAAAGCCACAATCTCCCGAAATTGAAAGTGATAAAAAAAATGGATGTCTTTTAATACGGCATGAAATTCTTTCTGCTGAAATTTGTTAAAATAAGTCAAGTTCTGGACCATGCTATCGACATATTTATCAAAACTAAATGTACTTTCATCCAGGAACTTTCCTTGAAATAGAAAACCATCAGGTTGAAGGTTCAGCAACCGATCCACTGAAATATTATAATGTGTGCACAAGGCTTGTAGTTCATCAACAGAGATCTC
>Ga0207674_10006761_pt1 | contig 13458 bp, 13 predicted proteins | sample KBSCornC72_FD_184303 | JGI IMG/M metagenome (GOLD analysis project Ga0207674, IMG submission 184303) | Corn rhizosphere microbial communities from Kellogg Biological Station, Michigan, USA - KBS Corn C7-2 (SPAdes) (version 2) | ecosystem: Host-associated > Plants > Roots > Rhizosphere > Soil ... | reverse complement strand
CCGCATCTCCCAGGAGCACTGAATGAAGAAGTTTGTCTTTGCATCTGTGATGGCGTTGGCGAGCTTGAGCCTCGTTCCCGCACCCACGCTGCGCGCACAAGATCAGCCTGGCACGATTCAAATCAAGGATCCTGCCGAATTCAACGCGTATCAAATGGCAACCACTCAGTCCGACCCGAAGGCGAAAGCCGCGGCCCTTGAAGACTTTCTGGCAAAGTACCCTCAAAGCACTGCCAAGGCCGCTGTCCTCGACCTGCTGCTCGGCACCTATCAACAGATGGGCGATGCGCAGAAGACCACCGAAACCGCGAAGAAGATCCTGCAGGTCGATCCCAATTCCCTCAAAGCCATTTACATTGCAGCCTTCAATGAAAAGAACCAGTGCGCCAAGACCTCAGATCAGGCCACCTGTGACGATGCAGGAGCTCTCGCGCAGAAAGGGCTGACGGCACCAAAGCCCGCTGGTGTTCCGGACGACCAGTGGAAGCAGCAGACGGATGCCACTTATCCGTTCTTTCACTCCGTCAATGCCGTTGTATGCCTCGTCTCCAAAAAAGACCCGAAGTGTGCGGTCGACGAGTACACAACCGAGTTGAAGATGTACCCCGTGCAAGACACGACTAAAGGCCAGGCGCTCGGGGACACGCTTCAACTCGCCCTCGCCTACGTAAAGCTCCAGCTCCTGGATGCCCAGGCAGCACGCGATGCGCAGGACAAGGCCAAGGCCACTCCCGGGGATGCGGCGCTGGCACAAACAGCCAAGGCCGCGAATGACAAGGCAAATGGAGATTACCTGACTGCAGCGTGGTTCTTCGCTCGCACATGGAGCTATGCGCCCGCCAACTTCAAGACTCAGATCGAGCCCCAGCTCGAGTACTACTTCAAGAAGTACCACGGCGATGTCACCGGTCTCGATGGGCTGAAGACGCAGGCTGCGGCGAACCTGTTCCCACCGGCGAACCTGGCGACCACGATCACTCCAGCCAAGACCCCCGAAGAGCAGATCCACGACCTGCTCGCCAATACACCTGACCCGAATACCCTGGCGCTTGCTGATAAAGAGACGGTCCTCTCCATCGGCAGCAAGGAAGACGCCGATAAGCTCTGGGCTCTGCTTCAGGGCAAGGACACTCCAGTCCCGGGCACCGTCATTGAGTCCAATGCCAACCAGGTGAAGGTAGCAGTGACGCAAGACGCGAAGGACGCCAAAACCGCCGACTTCATCGTCAATATGAAGGAACCTATCCCAGAGAAGGACATCCCCGCGGTTGGCAGCGAACTCAAGCTGCTTAAAGATGGTGGACCGGAACTGGACGGAACCTACGACACCTACACCCAGGTACCCGCGTCAGCTACGGCTGCGGCAAGCGCGCAGATCGTGCTTAAAGACGGGCTCCTGCAGACAAAGAAGGCCACCACACGGAAACCCGCTGCCGGACGTCGTCCCGCTGGTGGCGCCACTCGCAAGAAGCCTCAGTAAAGCCAGTCTGTTTCTGGAGAGATGAAGGGCAGCCCAGTCGGCTGCCCTTTCTTTATGAATCAGGATTGTGTACGTATTTGAATCAGTCGGAATGCGGTAAGACGCTATTCGCCCAGCATCATTCTCTGGATTGAAGTCGCAAGCCCCGTTGCGGGATCGCAACCGATCAACGCCGCGCACATTTTGGGGTTCCCTTTGGCAGCCTCAAACTTCCCAGGCATGCCCGTTAGGAACCGATGGAGCACGAGGTCCCTCTCCACTCCAATCACGCTGTCGTACGGTCCACTCATCCCCACGTCTGTTTGATAAGCCGTTCCTCCCGGCAGCACGCGTTCGTCTGCAGTCGGCACGTGCGTGTGCGTCCCGAGAACCGCAGTTACACGCCCATCGAGGTGCCATCCCATTGCGACCTTCTCGCTGGTAGCTTCTCCGTGAAAATCCACCACGATCACTTTCGCCTGAATACCGGCCAAAATCTCATTAGCAGCGAGAAACGGATTATTCGTGCCGCTCATAAACACCTTGCCCATGAGATTCACGACCGCATACTTTATCCCGCTCGTTGTCACTCCTTCGAACACGCCGAACCCTGGCACGCCACGTTCGAAATTCGCAGGCCTCAGAACTCGCCTCGCCCGATCCTCCCCGTTAGCATCAGCCGAGTTTAAGTATTCGATGAGCTCACGCTTATCCCACACGTGGTTACCGGTTGTCAGAACATCTGCGCCCAGATCGAATAGCTCTTCAGCAATCTGCGGAGTCACTCCAAACCCACCGGCAGCGTTCTCTGCATTGATGATCAGCAGCTCAACATTGTGCGCCTCGCACACGTGGTCGAGGTGTTCCCGCACGATGCGACGCCCTGCGCTGCCGAAGATGTCGCCGACGAATAGGATGTTCAAAACAGCTCCTGGCTACTAGCTTCTAGCTGCTAGCTTCTGGTTCCTTGTCGTTCTGCGCTACGTCGCGCATAAGAGGGAAAAGGATGACATCGCGGATCGACTTCGATCCAGTCAGTAACATTACAAGGCGATCGATGCCGATTCCTTCGCCGCCCGTGGGTGGCAGGCCGTACGCAAGGGCCCGGACATAGTCTTCGTCCATCTCGTGCGCTTCAGCGTCGCCTCGAGCCCGTTCCTTCAGTTGCTCTTCGAACCGCTTGTGTTGCTCCACAGGATCATTGAGCTCACTGAACGCGTTGCCCAGTTCGAACCCGCCCGCATAGACCTCAAACCGCTCCACCCATTCCGGATCATCCGGCTTCTGCTTTGAGAGTGGCGAGATGGCAGTAGGGAACTCATAGATGATGGTGGGCTGCTGTAGATATCTCTCAGCGACGGCCTCGAAAATGCTCGCGATAGTCTTTCCGGCTGGCTCCGCTGATTGGTAATCGAGATGTTTGCCGGAGGCTCGAAGACGATCGACAAGCGGCCGGAGACGGTGTTGATCAGAGCCATCGCCGATGATGTCAAGATCTTCTATTGCAGGCTTCGCTCCCGCCGTTTCCTCTGGCCACCACTTCACAATCGCTTCCCGCATCGTCAGCTTCTCGACCTTGTCGAAGTCGAGTTGGATGCCGTTGAATTCAGAGATTGTGCTTCCGTTTACTTCAAGAGCGACGAACTTGAGGAGGTCGATCGTGAGCTGGATCATGTCTTCGTAATTCGCATAGGCCTGGTAGAACTCCAGCATCGTGAACTCAGGATTGTGCTGCGTACTCACTCCTTCATTCCGGAAATTCCGATTGATCTCATAAACGCGATCAAGCCCGCCTACCACCAGCCTCTTCAAGTAAAGTTCCGGCGCAATTCTCAGATATAAGTCCATATCGAGCGCGTTGTGATGCGTCCTGAACGGCCGGGCCGCTGCGCCCCCGGCTATCGGCTGCATCATCGGCGTTTCGACTTCCAGGTACCCGCGCTCGTCAAAGAACCGCCTCAGAGCCCGCAGCACCTTCGCGCGCTTTACAAAAACCTCTCGAGCCGCCAGATTCGCGAACAGGTCCACGTACCGCTGTCGATAGCGAAGCTCCACGTCCGCCAGCCCGTGATACTTCTCCGGAAGCGCCAGCATGGCCTTCGCCAGAAATGTCAGCTTCTCGACGTGAACGCTCAGCTCGCCCGTCTTTGTCCGAAACAGATAGCCCGACACGCCGACGTGATCGCCAAGATCCAGCAGCTTATAAAGCGCCCAGCCCTGCTCCCCGACTGCATCGAGGCGAACATAGATCTGCAGCCGCTCCCCACCCTGCTGCAGCGTGGCGAATCCCGCCTTGCCCATCACGCGAATCGCCATGATTCGACCAGCCACCGTCACCATCGTGCGCCCGCCGTCCAGCGCCTCGGCCGTGACTTCGCTCCACTTGGCCCAAATCTCCGGGATGGTGTGAGAGGCAGGGAACTGGTTGGGGTAGACTGCCTGCCCCAGCTTTTCGATTTCGGTGAGTTTAGACCTGCGCAATTCGAAAAGATTGCGCTCAAATTCCGAATCAAACACTGTATTTCCTTCTGTGTGCAGCGAATGAGATCTAATCGCCAGTATAGCGTTTTACGAGCTTCGCACCTTCGAAGCGCTTCGTGTATAACCACCAAGGGATGCCCTTCAACCGTCCACTGCCGGATTCTGACTCGCGATCGAAACGCTCCAGCGGCATTGACGCAATCGTCAAGGCCGAGACCGGCATCCAGATCGCCCTCATTCTTCCGAGCGCCGTTGTTATCTGCTGGCTCCTCGGTGCATGGGCCGACAGGCACTTTCACCAGTCCTGGATCTCCATTGTGGGCGTCATCTTCGGCGCTATCTCTGGGCTCGTTTACATCATTCAGTACGTAATTCGCGCCGACCGCGAGGACCGAAATGAAACCGCCTCTCGAAGCGAGAAACGGAAAGGGGCAACGGACTCAGATCAATGACCCAGGAAACGCATCCATTGCTTGAACTCCCCAACGACGCGGCTGAAGTGATGCTTCAGCGCGCCATGGTCAAAACATTGATTCTGGGAGTGATCACGTCAATTGTGCTTCTTGTCGCATCGGGTTGGCGCAACGCCGCCATGCTGATGGTTGGTGCGTTGATATCCGCGGCCAGCATCTTCGAATGGCAGCGACTCGCCCGGCTCATTCGCGCAAAGCTTGAGGCCGATAAAACGCCCCGCAGTGCTCCCGCTGTAGTGGTCTTCTTTATCCTCCGGCTCGTTCTTTATGCGGGAGCCATCTATGTTAGCCTGAGATGTTTACAAGGCTCGGCCGTGGCGCTGCTCTGCGGATTGGGATTGGCAGCACTGACAATCCTCTGGCAGGCTCTCCGCATGCTCCTGGACTAAGGTTGGCTCCTCAACGGACCCTCCTGCTGATTTCGATTTAAACAAGGAAAGTTCAAGTCTTCATGCCCGAATCCTATGCTTTGACCCGCCTGCTCAATCACCTCTTCGGCGGAATTATCACCTCGATCATGCAAGCGATGGGAATTCATCCCGCGACCCCGGGAGCGCCCATCAGCAACACCTTCACTATCGAACTGCTCGTTGTACTAGGACTGATTGCGTTCTTCGCGATCGTTCGCATGTCACTGTCGCCCGACAAGCCCAGAGCCGCACAGCACGTTGCCGAAATGATCTCCGAGTTCACTGGCAACCTCGGCGAACAGGTCATCGGACACGACGCTCCCAAATTCCAGGCCTACGTCACGTGCATCTTTCTTTTCGTGCTGATAAACAATCTCATCGGCCTCATCCCTGGCGTACCGGCGCCTACCACCTCGCCTGTTGTGCCGCTTGGCTTGGCAGTACCGACTTTCCTCTACTACAACTGGCAGGGCTTCCGTTCGCACGGCATCGGGTACCTCAAGCACTTCGCCGGACCAATCTGGTGGATGGCGTGGCTGCTCATCCCCATCGAACTGGTTTCGCACTTCGCCCGCATCATGTCGCTCACCATCCGTCTCTACGCGAACATGTATGCCAGCGATATGCTCACGCTCGGCTTCTTCTCGCTTATTCCGGTCGGCGTTCCTGCGATCTTTCTCGGACTGCACGTCTTCGTCTCGTGCATCCAGGCATTCATTTTCATGCTGCTTTCGATGATTTATCTCTCGCTGGCAGTCTCGCACGAGTCGCACTAGGCGGCACGGGCATCTTGGCAGTGCCCCATAGACTGTCGAAGACAAGCAAACATTCCGCCGGAGAATTGCTCCCGCTCCGGGTCAACGGCAGGTCGCAAGTGTGAGGGGACCAGCTCGGTGAGTCTCAACCACCTACTGGCGGCCAAATCTCAGGGATGCAGGAGAACTATGCGGAAGCTTCAATACCTTTTCATGGCGCTTGCAGCGCTTTGTTTTGCCGTCCCGGCGTTCGCGCAAAGCGGCGGATCGGCGTCTCTCAACCTGGTGCCCATCGGCGCCGGCATCGGCATGGCCCTCGCGGCCGGCCTCTGCGGCCTCGGTCAGGGCAAAGCCACTGCTTCGGCTTGCGAAGCGCTGGCTCGCAACCCCGGCGCTCGTGGCGGCCTGATGATCTTCCTGATCCTCGGCCTCGCCCTCATCGAGTCCCTCACCCTCTTCACCCTGGTCATCATTCTGCTAAAGGTGAAACCGTAAGCCAGACTCTCATCCAAAGCGGGTCCGTCATTCCGGCGGGCCTCTTTTCATTTACCCGCCAACTCGCTCTTGCTTCGAGTGCCACTTGATTTGTTTTCGCGCAGCATCGCAATGGCCTGCTGATAACGTAATCCCGCAGGAACCTTCACAAATCGGCTTTGGTCCTCTGTTGTGTCAAACACCTTCGTTCTAAAGACGACTCTCGCGCTCATTTTCATTTCGAAGTGCACAATGCGCCACTGATGATCACCCACATCGGCCTGCTCGATGACAATATTGCCTCCCTTGTACAGCCTTCCGAGAATTCCCCAGCCAATGTCCACATCCTGCTGGAGCCGGCCGTTAAGCTTCTCTACGCGTTCTTCCGTCGGATCTATCCACAGTTCTCCCGTCATCTGCTTCAAAACCTGAGTTTCCAGATCCGGCGGATCGAACTTCGGGTTCGGTTTGAATCTGAATATCGCTACGACGCCGTTTGACCCTTGGCCTGTGCCCGCATACTGATAATCAAAGGCATTAGACAGCGATCTAAGAATCTTCAGGGCTCGTGTTGTGTCCTGGTCCTGCGATTGCTTTCGGCGCCGCTGTCTGCCGGGATCGCTCAGCAACTGATCCAGGCGTATTTGCTCGCGCTGTTCGTCCGCTACGCTCAAGGGCGTATCATTCACCGCGATCAGCCGCGCAACAGCCCCATCTGCGGTCTCGCATATTTCTTTCGTCGTAATCAGGCGAGGGCTTGCCTTTCGCAGAAGGTAGCGCATCGGATGCTGTGCATCACTTGCGGCCCGTACCTCATTCGCAAGCGCCCGCTGCACAATGCCCGCATCCTGCGCCCGCGCGGCAAAGCCGGTCAGAAGAAATACCAGAATGAGAGACTTGGCTTGAGGCACTGACAATAGTCTATCGTCCTTCGATTTCCATTTTGATTTGGTTACTTATAGCTTTGGACGTTTCTCTCGGACATTAGATTCTTAAACTGCACAGAACCGCCCCGATGCTATAGTTCGATAAGGGACTTTGGTCATTTTGGAAGCTCGGGTCGTGCTCTTGGCAGGCCGCATTCCAAAGGACCTTTTACCGCTTAATAGGCGCTCTGCTGGGCGCTCCAAGATTTCGAGATTCTGGAAGGAATTAATCCATGGCAACCGATAATGGTTCTGCTCGGATTGGCAAATCCGTCGTCATTCGTGGCGAAATAAAGGGTGGAGAAGATTTGATCGTAGACGGGCGCGTCGAGGGAACCGTAACTCTCACCGAGAGCCGCCTCACCATTGGCCCTAACGCAAACGTTGCTGCCGATCTCTCGGCTCGCGATGTACTCATTCAGGGAAACGTGCAGGGCAACATCGTAGCCAGCGGCCGTGTCGAACTCCGCGCTGGAAGCGTTGTTGAAGGGGACGTTCGTGCTCTTCGGCTGGCGATCGAAGACAATGCTGTCTTTCGCGGTAAGGTTGATCTGACGCAGGGCGCCAAGGCGCCTGATGCCGCGCCTGCCGGCGCAAAAGCCTGAAAACAGCGAGCGACGGGCGCTCCGCTGAGCGCATGCGCCCGCATCACAAGGGGACTCCACAGTGATTCGCCGTTGGTTCGACAAGGGAAAAGAGAACGACTCATCTACCGGTCAAGTGGCCAGTGGTCCGCGCTATCCACGCCATAGTGGCGCATGGACAGCTTTGCGCAAGCGTCTGCAGGCGGAGCCCGGACTACGCATCATCGACTCCGGCGCCACCTCTCCCACCAACATAAACTACCTCACCAGCCTCGGACATAGCGTGTTTCTATGCGACCTAGTCACAGAGGCATGTGCAGGCAGCTGGCAAATGGGCACCGATGCAAACGACAAGCCCATCTATGATACCGAGGGCTACCTGAATCAGAGTCTCGACTTCGCGGGCAAGATGTATGACATCGTTCTATTGTGGACCTCGCTAGACTATCTGCCAGAGCCGTTTGTTCCTGCCGTAGTTGCCCACTTATATGAATCGCTCAACCCCGGCGGCCAGGTCCTCGCATTTTTCCATACGCGCAAGCAGCCTGAGGAATCAGCCTTTTGTCGCTTTCACGTGACTGAGGGCGACACCGTCGATATGCAGACCGCGCAGCCGTTTCCGATCCAGCGCGTTTTCACCAACCGCAGCATCCAGGATCTTTTTAACCAGTGGTCGGGATTCCGTCAGTTTCTTGCCAAAGACAGCATTTCAGAAGTCCTCATTACCCGTTAGCTAACCAGGTCCACTCCCTCGCATCCAAACATCTGCGCAAGACACGCTTACTTGCCCCCGGACAATTAACTTGGAGCGAACATGATTTCCCTGAAAGGCACGCGCATTACATGGCTCGGACATGCCACTGTGCTCGTCCAGACGCCAAAGGGCACCAACATACTCATTGACCCCTTCATCCAGAACAATCCGAAGTATCCCAAGGGCTTCAAACTTCCCGAAAAGATTAACTACATTCTCTTGACCCACGGCCACGGAGACCACATCTCCGACGCCGTTCCGGTCGCAAAAAAGCATGACTCGAATGTAGCTGCAATCTATGAACTGGCCGCCTTTATTGCCAGCCAGGGAGCAGAAAATACAACAGGGTTCAACATCGGAGGTACCGTGCAGCTGGATGACGTCGCGGTCACAATGGTCGAGGCGAAACACTCAGCGGGCGCAGAAGGGAAGAGCGGGACGCAATATGCAGGGATCGCAGTCGGTTTTGTTCTTACCATCGCCAATGGTCCGGTTCTCTACCATGCCGGCGACACAACCGTTTTCGGCGATATGAAGCTCATCAAGGAGCTCTATCACCCGGAGATTGCAATGCTCCCGATTGGTGGCTTCTACACGATGGGGCCTAGAGAAGCCGCACTCGCGGCACAATTCATTGAGCCCAAAGCGATCCTGCCGATTCACTTCGGAACGTTCCCTCCGCTTACCGGAACGCCCGACCAGCTACACGAGTATCTCAATGGATCAATCGAAGTCATCCGGATCGCACCAGGCGAATCGATCCAATAGACATTGAAACGGCTGGACGCAACTCCAGCCGTTCTCGTGTGAGCTCTTAATCTCCGGATGCAGCTTTGCGCTGCCTTGCCCAGCGGCGTCTCACCGCTTCTGAGATTCTCCTCCGCCCCTCAGGAGTGAGATTGCGTTTCTTTCCTGTACGGTGCGCCCTGTTCCCATTGCTGCTGAGTCCATTCGAGCCATTCTTAAGCAATGTACGCGCTCGCTGTAACTGCGCAATCTCCCTATCGATCTGTGCAAGAATTTCCGCGACCCCCACGAGGCCTCCCTGTTCCCCAACGCAGTGATAAGGAGGCTGCGTCGGGCGATTTCAATAGCGTTTAGGAATGAGTTGCTGATCTGAAAAGATACCTAACTGTTCAGACGATGACAAATGAAAAATGGTTCACCAACGGAGAATAGTCACTAACTCCGGAAGCATTCCTATGCGAACGCAAGGAATTGACTTATATGAGCTTCATCAAGTGCACAATCAACTTATAACTCGATTTCCACTATGCAGATGGTAGGAGTCATATTGTCCTTAAGTAACGTGACTCGCAGATCCTTGTCACGGAGCCTCCGCTGTCAGGGCGAACGTGCCCTATCCTTTCGGCAGCAACCTAAATGTGATGTAAGGGTTTTGGCTCAAAGGCCGCGCGGAAGCTTCGCCGTTTGCAGGTTCTGTTCTTGAGTCGCAGCCGGGCTCGCAACGCCTGTCAGATCCTGCCCGCCCATTCGAAGGGTAGGTGCATCAGCCGCACGATAGTTTCGTAGATCGCGAAGGATGTCCTGTTTCTCGCGAGCATACTGGCCTGCAAGCCGAGTGAGAGCGTAGGTGATGATGTCGCTGTGGTGCAGATCCTGCATCATAGGATCGCGCCGCATGTTCAGCCACAAACGATGTACAAGCTGCACGTCATCGGGCCCGAGGGTTGGCGCGTGAGGCCCGATGTAGAAGACCTTTACATCGCCGTTCTGGCCAACTACATAGAAGTTGAACTGCCGCTTCGGCTCAGGCAGATTCTCCCATGCCTGTCCCAGATGGAACGCCTGATCCTCCGCTGTCATCGAAGTCGACTGCCCCGAGCACACAGAATCCACTTCCAGCGAATTGGCGCTCTGCACCAATGCCGCAAACACGTCGCCAGCCGGAACCACAAGCAGTGAGATCTTCTTACCGAAACTTTCCGCGACAGAAACCGCCTTGGTGAACAGCATTTGCTCGTGCTCACTGAAGCTCTGGTCTTCGGCGCTCAGATACTCCGGACCACCCGCGCCCATCATGCGGACGCTCATAACAACCACATCGCGATCTTCGGTCTTCGTCCTTCCCAGCACCCACTTCAGCGCGACAGGATTCGTCGCATCACGCATCGTCACCATTACCCCGCCTGGGCGCAGCGCTACCGACTCACGATCGATGTTGTCCTGATGCTCAAGTTGGAAGTGGTCCTTCATCTGGCGGGCCGTCAACGCATGCTTGCGCAGATTGGCCCGCTCAGAGATCGTAAAGATTACAAAGAACGACGCCGCGAACATCACGCCGGTCACCGTCGCAACCGACTTGGTAAACAGGTTTACAGTGGCCACAGAGAGCAGAACGAGGAAGACGCACATCAGGCCGAGGGGAATTTCCGTCTTCCCGATCTTGAGGTTCGGAGGCACCTTCCAGCCGCGCTCCCCATGGAACTTCCAGCGCAGAACCAGCATCGCCAGGCTGTTGAAGGTGAACGACCAGATCACGCCAAACGCATATGCTTCGCCAATCGTGATTACGTTTCCACGTGACGCGATAATCGTGAACATCTGCAGTGCGAATACAAGGTTCACGATTCTGTAGCTTGTTCCAAACCGGGGATGCGGCTTGCGGAACCAGTCCGTTAGCACGCCATCTTCGGCCACGCGCATCAGCACGCCGGTCGATCCGATCATCGACGTATTGATCGCGCCAGAGAGAATCAGGAACCCAACAAACACGACAAACACGCGGAAGACTACACGCCAAAACATTGGTCCGACCATGTACATCGCCAGACCGGCAATCAGGTTGTTTTGATAGATCTGGGTCCGCGGTCCATCCGGGATCAGCATTGAAGCCAGCAGAGTCGCGCCGCCGGTGAATATAAGGCTATAAATCGCGATGACAATCGCCGCGCGCTTCAAGTTCTTCAGCTTCGGGTGCTGAATCTCGCGGTTGACCTGCGCCAGGCTCTCTTCGCCGCTCATGGCCAGAATCGAGTGCCCGAAAGCCATGATGATGCCGAACAGTCCCAGGATCGGAAGTCCTGAATTCTTGAGGAAACCTAGAGCATCCGGACTGAACCTCAGATTCGCCGGAGTCGGCGGCGGGGGCAGATGCACGCCGCGCACCATGATGGAGTAGGCGCCCCAGCCAAAAAGAAAGACCACCATGATCGTGGTGATCTGCATAACTCGAAGGGCTTTGTCGCTGGACTCTTCAATGCCCTTAATGTTCTCCCACCAGTAGTAGATCGTCACCGCCGCCGCAAACACGGCCGACGTGTAGTTCATGTCGAACTGGAAGGGCTGCCCATGTGCGTTGATCAGTGCCGGCGGCAACCAGTGGCTGTTGTTGGCTACCACCAGCATTTCGTTCATCAAGCCGGTAATGTACTGGCCCGCGGATACACCCGAGATCGGTCCTGTAAGGATGTAGTCGAACATCAAGGCCGAGACGCTCAGTTTGGCAAATCCGCCGCCTAACGCCTCTTTCACGACGCGGTACACACCACCGCGGGTGAACATCGAGCAGCTCTCCACGTACACGGCGCGTACGGCGAAGCTGAACAGCATGATCCCAAGGATGAACCAGGGAGCGGCCGCTCCAATCGCCTGCTCGGCGATGCCTCCGGCATAGAATGCCGAGGAGCCCAGATCATTGAGGACGATGGCTGCGGCGCGCCAAAAGGAGATAAAAGTCAGCATCACCGAGGATGCCACGATGAGCCGGACGCGGTCTGACGGAGGAGCTACGATCGTTCGTGTGGATGCCATTACAAATGCGTCGGCGTGTTCCTGCCGCTTAAACTACACAGGGCCCACTTCCCCGTGCGCCCTTGGCTGAGTTTAGTGCTGCTTGATACGCCAGTCAACAAAGAAACCCAAACCCTTGTAAATGTGATGGAAAAAGGGGTCGCGTTCCGGGTTTTTCACCGCTTACCGAAAAATCCGTCCGAACTCCTAACGAGGCTGCGCACAGGCATTCACCGATCGACCGGCTCAGCAAAAGATAGCGTTTGCGACTGAACCTGAGGTACACGGTGATGACGCCTGAACGGAGTGTAAGCATTTACATATCAGGATTTCCTAAAGGAAGCTCACTTGAGCTGCCAGATTGCAACACGGTGCTGTCAGGTCCGCGCCGGTAGCCTCTGATGCTTTAAACTCCACCCTGTATGCGCTGGCAATCAATGAAGTTGTGGGGAGCGCCCGTTCTCTCGGCCGCGCTGCTTGAACTGCCGTTCCCGATCGCCGGCCCCATGCCGCCATGGCGGAGCGTCTTTGCCTGGTTTGGCCTCGTGCCTCTTCTGTGGGCGCTTCTAAGCGCGGAGACTGTGGATCACCGCCGTCCTTTTCGCCGCGCATTTTTGCTCGCTTATCTTTGCGGCGTTCTCTGGTACATGGGCAATTGCTACTGGGTTCGCGACACCATGCTCCGCTACGGCGACATGCCTATCGGAGCGCCGACTTTGCTGTTGATCGCCTTCAGCCTTGTGCTCGGCCTCTACTTTGGGCTCTTCGGTCTTGGACTGATGCTCGTACGACGCGCTACTGGGAAGCCCGGACTAGCTCTGGTCGCCGCACCGTTTCTTTGGGTTGCATTGGATCTTGTCGCTGCTCGCGTAACCAGCGTTCCATGGGACCAGCTTGGATACTCTCAAGTCGACAACGGGCTTGTGAACCACCTTGCGCCCTGGACTGGCGTCTACGGCATTTCGTTTTTGATCGTGATGGTGAATGCTGGATTGGCGCAGCCATTAATGCAAGAGAACCGGGGATTGCGTTGGGGAAAACTCTCCTGGAGATTGCCGGGGCTTATCGTTCTGTGCCTAGCCCTCCTAGATCACTCGCCAACAGAACCCGCCTCCGCCACCGCCGTCCTCATACAGCCGAACCTCGACGTAGCCGGCGAGAACGACTGGTCCAGCCCGAGCGAGTGGCAGCAGCACATGGACTGGCTTCAGAAACTGGCCTCAGAACAATGCAAGACCTACATTGCGGGGATCCCGCAGACCGGCGCACCAAATGGCGAAATCACCTGCCCGCCAAATCCCAAGCCTCCCGATCTCGTTGTCTGGCCTGAGGCTCCGGCTCTCTCCTTCATGGAAGCTGATCCCCGGTTCCAGCAGGGAATCGCCGCAC
>Ga0207674_10006759_pt1 | contig 13462 bp, 8 predicted proteins | sample KBSCornC72_FD_184303 | JGI IMG/M metagenome (GOLD analysis project Ga0207674, IMG submission 184303) | Corn rhizosphere microbial communities from Kellogg Biological Station, Michigan, USA - KBS Corn C7-2 (SPAdes) (version 2) | ecosystem: Host-associated > Plants > Roots > Rhizosphere > Soil ... | reverse complement strand
ACTGTCCAGCCGGCGTTCGATGCAGGAAACTCCGACGCGAGCTGTGTCGTGATCGCGGCGGTCTCGCGCGTCGCCTGCTCGAGCGTGGAGCCTCGCCGGACCTTGGCCAGAGCGCTGTAGTACCGGAACTGCCGCTCCACCGGAGCGACGGTGCGCGAATAGACCAGCGGCGTCCAGATCTCCGTTCCCGCTGGAAACGCGAAGCCCGGCGGCGCCACGCCGACCACGGTGTAGGACCATCGGCCGTCCACACGAATCGTTCGCCCAACGACGTCCGGCGCACCGCCGAAGTGGCGCTGCCACAGGCCGTGGCCAATCACCACTTCCTTGAACGTCCCGGCGTACGGCGCCTCGCCGTCGTCGGGTGGAAACGCCCGGCCGACGACGGGCCTAACGCCGAGCATCTCGAAGAGCGAGGGTGACACCGCCGCGGCGCGCGACTCCCAGGTCTCATCGCCGCTCGAGACCAGGAAGTCGCGGTCGCCGTAGAGCGCGACGCTCTCCAGCGTGCGACTGCGTGCACGCAGATCGATGAAGGTGCCCGGAGAGACGCTCCCTCGCTCGACGTGCTGCGCCGCGCTCTCTTCCCAGAGACGCACGAGCCGCTCCGACTCGGCGTACGGCAACGGCGCGATCACGACCGCATACACGACCGAGAATACGGCGGTGTTCGCGCCGATCCCGAGGCTGAGCGCGGCGACGGCCGCGGCGGTGAATCCGGGCGATCTCCGGAAACCGCGCGCCGCGTGCCGGAGATCCTGCACGAGATCCTCGAGCCAGCCAATGTTTCGAACGTCGCGCACGTCCTCGGAGAAGCGATCGACCCCGCCGAAGGCGAGCACCGCCGAGCGCCGCGCAGCGGCAGGGTCCATCCCCGCGCGGATGTTCTGCTCGGTCTCCATGTCGAGATGGAAGGCCAGCTCGGCGGACCACGCGTGCTCCGCGCGCCGCGACTGCAGCAGGGCGCGCAGCCGTCGGCGCCAGCCGCGGAGACGATCGTTGACGTCAGGTCTCATGGGCGACACTCACGTACCTTCGAGAATGAGGTCCACCGCGCGGACGTAGTCGCGCCAGCTGCGGGTCTCGGCGGTGAGCGCGCGCCGGCCCGAAGCGGTGAGCGTGTAGTACCTGGCGGGCCGGTTCTGCTCGGTGCTCTGCCACTCGCTCTCGATCCAGCCCTGCTGCTGGAGTCGCTGCAGTGCGGGGTAGAGCGACCCCTGACCGACGCGGAGCAGGTTCTCGGATTGCTGCTGAATGCGCTGACTGAGCGCCCAGCCGTGCATGGGCGCTGCGGCGAGCGTCCTCAGGATGAGGAGATCGAGCGTCCCGCGGAGGAGGTCGGTTTGCGTTCGCGCCATTCGACCCTCAGGCGTGGTATTGTCGGGTTTCGACAACAGGATGGCCCGAGTATTGTCGAAAGTCAACAACACGCCGCCGGCACGCGGGTGGCTCCCGCTCGCCAGTCGGCGCTACACCCATGACTCGCCCTCCGAACCGGTTAGGGCGGTTGAGCCGAGCCGGTCTGGAAAAACGCCCGTACGACGTGTCGATTCCGGACGAGCGTACGTGGTTTTCCTCGACCCGACGGGTGCATCGTGGAAACGTGGTGGCATGACCTCCGTCACGGACTTCGCGTCCTTGTGTCGCAACCGGCGTTCGCGATCGTGGCGGTCGCGTCCCTCGCGTTAGGAATCGGGGCGAACACGGCCATCTTCAGCGTGACCAACGCGCTGCTCCTCCGCCCGCTGCCATACGAGGACGCCGACCGCATCGCCATCCTCTGGCAGCGATCTCCCGGACTCGGCGTTCAACAGGACTGGTTCTCCACGGGGCAGTACCTCGACATCCGAACGGACAACCAGGTCTTTGCGGACGTCGCCGCCACCATCGGCGCGAGCTTCAACCTCACCGGACGCGGCGTGCCGGAGCGAATTGACGGCGCCCGGGTGTCGTCCTCGCTCTTTTCCATCTTCGGCGCCAGGGCGGCGGCGGGCCGCGTGTTCACGGCCGACGAAGACACCCCGGGCAAACCTCCGGTGGTCATCCTCAGCAACGGCTTCTGGAAGCGACGGTTCGGCTCGGATCCATCGGTCGTCGGCAAGAGCCTGACACTCAACGGGAGCACGTTCACGATCGTCGGCGTGATGGCGTCCGACTTCGTGTTCAACAAGGAGATCATGCCGGCGGTGAACGGCATCCAGAATGTCGATCTTCTGCTGCCGCTCCCGCTCAACGAGACGGCCCGTGCCAACCGGGGTGGGGAAGACTTCAACATCTTCGCCAAGCTCGAGGCCGGCGTCACGCTCGAGAAGGCGCAGGCCGACATGCACGTCCTCGCCGCGCGCATGAAGCGGGACTACCCGCAGAACTACCCGCCTAACGGCGGGCTCACGGTCAGCGTCGTCCCGCTCATCAACCAGGTCGTCGGCGACGTCCGCCTCGCGCTCTACGTGCTCCTCGGCGCGGTCGGGCTCGTGCTGCTCATCGCCTGCGGTAACGTCGCGAATCTTCTGCTCTCACGCGCGGCGGTGCGGCAGAAGGAGATGGCCATTCGTGCGGCCGTCGGAGCGAGCCGGGAGCGCATCGTCCGCCAACTGCTCACCGAGGCCGTGCTGTTGTCGGCGGTCGGTGGTGTCCTCGGGCTCGCGCTCGCGATGGTGGCCGTCAAAGTGCTCGGCCAGTTCGGCTCGGCGAAGATTCCTCGGCTCGACGAGATCGGCATCGATGGACGGGTGCTCGCGTTCACGTTCGGCATCTCGCTCGTCACCGGCATCGTCTTCGGTCTCGTGCCTGCCGTGCGGGCGTCGCGGCTTGATTTGAACGACGTACTGCGAGAGGGTGGCCGAGGCGGCGTGGGAACGAGCGCATTCGGCCTCGGCCACCATCAGCTACGGAAGCTGCTCATCTCCGCCGAGCTCGCCCTCTCGCTGGTCCTGCTCATCGGTGCCGGCCTGCTCATCCGCAGCTACCAGCGCATCACGAACGCGAACCCGGGGTTCGATCCCGCGCGCGTTCTGTCGGTGCGGGTCGCGCTTCCCGGGTTCAAGTACAACAATCCGGACGCGATCATCGCGTTCTACAAGCGGCTCGAGGATCGACTCGCGGCACTTCCGGGAGTGGAGCACGTTGGGTCGAACTATCTCCTTCCGCTCAGCTCCGTCGCGCTCGGGTGGGAGCCGATCACCGTCGATGGGTACGTGCCGAAGGCGGCGGGCGAGGATCTCATCATTGCGAGCAGCGGCTACGTGAGCCCGGATTATTTCCGCGCGATGGGGATACCGCTCCTCAAGGGCCGGTACTTCGATGACCGTGACGTTCGAGGCGCGCCGGACGTAGCGATCGTCGACGACAAGCTGGCCGAGCGTTTCTGGCCTGGCCAGGATCCGCTCGGGAAGCGCATGCGTCGCGGAGACTCCGGTCCGTGGCGAACGGTCGTTGGTGTGGTGGCGGACACGAAGGAGTACGAGGTGGATGGCGAGCCGCCGATCACCGCGTTCTATCCGAACCGACAGCTGGGTGTGGGCACGCGGTATCTCGTCATCAAGACGCGAGCCGACGTCGCGGGAATCTCGAGCGCGGTAACACGAGAGGTTCAGGCGCTGGATGCTGATCTGCCGGTGTTCGACGTGAACACGATGGACGAGCGGCTCGCCGACTCGCTCGCGCGTCGCCGGTTCTCGATGTTTCTGCTCGTGGTGTTCGCGGTGTGCGCGTCGCTGCTGGCGGCGATCGGGATTTACGGCGTCGTGAGCTTCTGGGTGAGCCAGCGCACGCGCGAGCTCGGCATTCGCGCGGCGTTAGGCGCACGGCAGGCCGACATCATGCAGCTGGTGATTCGTCAGGTCGTAGTCCTCGTGGTGGTGGGCATCACGGTGGGCCTGGCGGCGTCGTTCGGCCTGACGCGGGTGATGTCGAGCCTGTTGTTCGGGGTCAGCGCGACGGACGGGGTGACGTACGGGCTGCTGGCGGCGCTGCTTGGCATCGTCGCGCTGGTCGCGACCTACGTTCCGGCCCGCCGCGCGGCCGGCGTGCCGCCGATCGTCGCGCTGCGTCACGACTGAGTGCGTTGGGGTCAGAGTCCAAGGGAATCATTCCGTTGCCGCAACGGAATGATTCCCTTGGACTCTGACCCCAAGTCTGTTAGTGCGACATGCGCGCCGAGGCCGGCGCGGCGTCGCAGCTCACGGTCGGGTTGAAATTCGCGAACATGCCCTTTGGATTGTTCTTGAAGATCCACGCGTGAAGCCCCCACACCCCGTTCGCGTCGAACGGAGTGAAGGGCCGCCCGTTGAACAACGTCGGCGGTGGTCCATTCCGTGGCGCGAGCTCGAACGGAATGATGAACTCCACGGCGACCAACTCCAGGCGGCCGTCCTTCTCCGGCTCGTACAGCAGGACCTCGGGCTCGAGCTCGTTCAGGTTGCCGTCGATGGCCGCGCCTTTCGCGAAGTGGAAGCCCATGCCACCAAGCTCCGGGTCGGAGAAGCATCCGGGGATGGGCGCGGTGTACTCGGCGGCCTCCGCCGCGGCGACGTTGTGCAGCGGTCCGATCAGCTCGCGAAGACGGCCGAGCTGGTCGGCGACATCCGACGCCTGGCCGTCGCGCGCTACGCGACCATTCGCGGAGGCCGCGGCGGCTGCGTCGGACGCGCTGGTCGGGGATGACGTCTGATCGCAAGCGATTGCGAGAGTGGTGAAGAGTCCAACGAGCGCCAGCGCGAGACGCCGGTGGGTGTACGTTCCGAGCGAACGGTGGGTCATGAGGTCGTTCTCCAGATCTTTCATGTGATATGCGGCAGTCAGCGCCGGGCGGTGTGCCCGCCCGGGCTGATCTGCTATCTCTGACTGAGACGGCAAACCGATCTGGAAGCGGCCATCGATGACGAGCGCCGTGCTGAGGTTGCCGGGGCGGCCTTGTCGCCGCGACGCCGGACGCCTAACGGATCAGACGGCGCAGCACGACCGCGCCGGCGAGGCGCGTCACGGTTGCACCGTCGACCTCGAAGACCGCCGTCACGATGTAGCGGCCGTCCGACAGCGAGTCGCCCAGCACTTCGCGAACGGACGCGGTCGTGCGCAGAACTTCCGTCTGTCCCGGGCCGAGGCTGACGTCACGGCCGCGAGCGAGGCACATCCGTTCCCGACCATCCCACCGCGGGCGGGCAATGCTGTCGGACGCCGTCCGCAACTGGAATAGCACGCGGCAGTGCTGGCTTACCAGCGTCCGCGCGGACTCCGTGCTGGTGTTGGTGATCGCCACCGTCACCGCGATGGAATCCGGTGGCGTCCCTGTCAGCTCGGCCCTCGTCTGAAAGGAGAGCGGGGCGGCCGCCGCGGGCAACGCAACGATCTCGATCGGTTTCGCGCTGCGACGCGCCCTCACCTGGTCGCACCAGAGCGGCAGGAACGCCACCGAGAGCGCTACCAGCAGGCTGGAAAGCGCTTTTGGCAAAGGCGCGTCCCACAAGCGACCGGGAGGTTGCATCCAAGCAACTTATGCACGGCGTTCACTGGGATCTCAGGGCGTCGGTGTCATTCCGAGCGAAGGCGAGGAATCGTCGGGTGACTGTCATTCCGAGCGGAGCACCGAAGGTGCGGAGGCGAGGAATCGCAATCATCCCGGTAGAGGGACAAGCCACTCGGCCGGGACGACAGCGATTCCTCGCCTCCGGCCTGCGGCCTCCGCTCGGAATGACAGTCACCCGACGATTCCTCGCCTTCGCTCGGAATGACAGTCACCCGACGATTCCTCGCCTCCGCTCGGAATGACAGGCTATCAGGGCAGCCGATAGCCAGGCCCGCGCACCACGCGCCCCGGCTTCGCACCCGTTGGCCGACCGTCCGTGACCACCGCCACGCCGTTCACCAACACGTGCCTAACGCCGACCGAGAGCTGATGCGACTGCTCGTACGTCGCGTGATCGATGATCGTATTCGGATCGAAGATCATGATGTCGGCGTACCAGCCTTCCTTGAGCTCGCCCCGATCGCGAATGGAGAGACGCGCGGCGGTCGCGCCGGTCATCTTGCGGACCGCGTCCTCCAGCGTGAGCCACCGATACTCCCGCACGTACCGGCCGAGAATCTTCGGATAGGTCCCGTACGAGCGCGGGTGGACGGCGAAGCGCGTACTGTCGGGGTCATAACCGGCGGCGTCCGTCCCGAACTTCATGTACGGCAGCTTGACCTGCACGGCGATGTTGGAGTCGGACGCGATGAAGATCACCTGACCCAGCCGGTTGCGCTCCGCGAGCGTCAGATCCATCAGTGCATCGCTCCAGTCCTTGCTCCACGCCGCCGCGATCTCCGGGAGCCGCTTGCCCTCGTATTTCTTGAGGGAGTCGACGGTGAACCCGACGACCTCGACGCCCTGCGGTGTGGCCCCAAGGCAGAGGCTCTCGAATTCGGCGTTCTCATCCACCATCTCCGCCTTGATCTTCGCGCGTGTCGGTGCGTCGCGGAGCCGGTCGAGCAGCTTGCCGTCCGCGTGTGCCCATGGCGGAATGCACGACGACAGGTTGTTGCCGCCGGCGGTGTACGGATACTGGTCGACCGTGACATCCTGCCCCGCGGCGCGAGCCGAATCGATCTTCGCGATGACCGTTCGCATCTTCGGCCAGTTCTTCACGCCCGCCGCCTTGAGATGATAGATCTCGACGGGCACGCCGCCCTCGCGTCCAATGCGCAGCGCTTCGTCCACTGCCTCGACGAACCGGTCGCCTTCCGAGCGCATGTGCGTGATGTAGACGCCGCCGTACGGTGCCATCGCCTTCGCCTGCTCGATGAGCTCCTCGGTGGAGGCGTAGTTCCCCGGCGGGTAGATGAGCGCGCTCGCCACGCCGAAGGCGCCATCACGCATCGCCTGCCGGACCACCGTGCGCATCGTGTCCAGCTCGGCCGGCGTCGGCGCGCCCTGCGCCATGTTCTTCGTGTACTGCCTGACGCCGCCGGCGCCGATGAACGAGCCGAAGTTGACCGACGCCGTGTGACGCTCCATGGCGCGCAGCCATTCGCCGAACCCGTTAGGCCCGATGAACGTGCGGAACAGTGCCGCGTGCGTCGTGTCGCCGGATTTGAGATAGTCGGCGAACATCGTGGCCGATATCTGCCCCGGCGTTTCGCCCTCACCCATGATCATCGTCGTGACACCCTGGGTGATCATGCCGATGACCCGGCTGTCGCCGTAGAGCAGCTGCTCTTCGGAGTGCGCCTGGATGTCGATGGCGCCGGGCGCGACGACGAGGCCCCTCGCGTCGATGCGTCGCGCGGCCTGCGCGCGTGCGAGCATGCCGGCCGGGGTAATGCGGGCTATTCGCCCGCCACTCAAGCCGATGTCGCCGTAGAACCAGGCGTTGCCGGTGCCGTCGACGATCCTTCCGCCGGCGATGATGGTCTCGTACGAGTCGGGGTACGACGTCGAGGCTGCAGGCGCCGGCGCAGAGGACGCACGCGCGCACGCCGTGAGAGCAATGGCGAGAAGAATGAGTCGCATGAGCGCGAACATGTTCGTGCGTGGCCCCACTTGCAACATGGTGTGCCTGAGCTTGTCGCCCCCGGGACCACGCACGCAGATTGGCGATGGCGGCGCGCCGGGCCACGAAGCCGTGCCGTGTGCAGTGGTAGGATCCAATTCGGAGGCCGGAATGGCGCTGCCAAAACACGGTGCCGAGGCACTTTCGCACGTCGGTCCAACCGCGCCGGGCGACGTTACGCGACTCCTGCAAGCTGCCCGTTCCGGCGAGCGTGCGGCGCTCGACCGCGTCCTGCCGCTCCTGTACGATGACCTCCGCCGGCTCGCCCGACGCCAGCTCGCTCGCGAGCAGGGGTCGCGGACGATCAACCCGACGACACTCGTTCACGAGGCGTACCTCAAGCTGGCCGGAAGCGCCCCACGCGCCGAGGGCCGTGCGCACCTGCTCGCCATCGCCGCGCACGCGATGCGCCAGGTGCTGGTAGACCACGCGCGCGAGCGCCGCGCCGCCAAGCGCGGGCCAGGCTGGGCCCGGACGACTCTCACCGATGGGATCTCGACAACGACTCTCGATCCGGAGGCACTCATCGCGCTCGACGATGTGCTCGAGCGCCTGGAGCCTCGCCAGCGTCAGGTGGTCGAGTGCCGGTTCTTCGCCGGACTCGACGACGCCGAAATCGCGGAGGCGCTCGGCATCACCACGCGAACCGTGCGTCGGGACTGGGTGAAGGCACGCGCGTGGCTGAACCGTTGGCTGAGTGAGGAACCGGCGCCGTGACCCTACCAGGGCGGCCACCTTCAGGGAGTCGCGCTGACGCCTCGTCGACCGCGCCGGACCTGCGCGCGGCAATCGATGCGATCTTCGACGACGCCCTGGACGTGCCGACCGAACGTCGCGCTGCCTGGCTCGAAGAGCGGTGTGGCGACGACCCGGCCCTTCTACGGGAAGTCCAGCTGCTCCTGGCGGGCCACGAACAGAAAGGAAGCCCGCTGGACATCCCGGCTGCAGTGCATGTCGGTGCCTTGCTCGCGGATTCGTCGCGTGGGCGGCGGATCGGGCCGTACCGTGTGCTGCGCGAGCTCGGGCGTGGTGGGATGGGCGTCGTCTACCTCGCCGAACGCGACGACGGCCAGTACCGGCGCCGCGTGGCCGTCAAGGTGCTGCGCTCGAGTCAGGACGCGGACGAGCTCCACCAGCGCTTTGTTGCCGAGCGCCAGATCCTGGCCTCGCTCAATCACCCGAACATCGCCCAGTTCCTGGATGGCGGCGTCTCGGATGGGCAGCTCCCGTATCTCGTCCTCGAGTACGTCGATGGCTTGCCGATCACGGAGTACTGCGACCGACAGCGGCTCGACGTCGCCGGCCGGCTTCGATTGTTTCGCGAGGTGTGCGCCGCCGTCCACCATGCGCATCAGAATCTCGTTCTGCACCGCGACCTCAAGCCGGGCAACGTGCTCGTCACCGGCACGGGCCAGGTGAAGCTCCTCGACTTCGGGATCGCGAAGCTGCTGAACCCGAGCCTCGCCGCCGTGGATCAGCCGGTCACGCGCACGGCTTTTCGCCTGATGACACCGGCGTACGCGAGCCCCGAGCAGGTTCGCGGCGACACGCTGACGACCGCGAGCGACGTGTACGCCCTCGGGCTGTTGCTGTACGAGCTGCTCTCGGGACGCCCGGCGCATCGGGTCACGCCGGACTCGCCGCGTGACGCCTTTCAGGTAGCCGGCGAGCGCGATCCCGAGCGGCCGAGCGACGCCATCATGAGCCAGGATGCTGCCGGGGCCAGCGGGCCGGCAGACCTGGCCGCCGCGCGCGGCACCACGCCGGAGCGATTGCGCCGCCAGCTTCGTGGGGATCTCGACGCCATCGTGGCGATGGCCCTCCGCAAGGAGCCCGGCCGCCGCTACGGCTCGGCGGAGCTGCTCGCCGAGGACATCGGGCGGTATCTCGACGGCCTGCCCGTGCTGGCGCACCGGGGGAGCCGATGGTACCGCGTCGAGAAGTCCGTCAGGCGTCATCGTGCGGCGGCGACGATCGCGGCGGCGAGCGCGGTGCTGTTGGTCGTCGCCGCCGGGGTGGCGTTCCGGCTCGCGGCCGTGGCCACGCGCGACCGCGACAGAGCGGCGGCCGCGCTCACGCAGAGCGAGCGCGCGCTGCGCGAATCGAGCGCCGTCACGGAGCTGCTCGTCGGGCTGTTCGAGGCGAGCGACCCGGCCGAGGGCGGTCAAGACGCACTGACCGCGTCGGACCTGCTTCGCCGGGGTGTCACGCGCGCCGAGCGGCTCGAGGGCGAACCGGCGGCGCAGGCGCGGATGCTCGAGGCGCTGGGCCGCGTCTACGCAAGTCGCGGCGATCTCGAGTTAGGCGCAAATCTCCTGCGACGCGCGCTGGCGATTCGGCACACGTCGGCCGGCGTCAACGACCCGAGTGCGGCCACCACGTCCGCGACGCTCGCGGACGTGCTGCGGCGGCAAGGGAAGAACGCCCAGGCGGACACGCTCGCCCGCGACGCGCTCCGCGTTAGGCGTGCCGCACTCGGCAACGCCCATCCGGAGATTGCCGCGAGCCTCGAGCAGCTCTCCGGCATTGCCGTCTACCTCGGCAACTTCGCGGCCGCCGAGGCCTATCAGCTCGAAGGAGTCGCCGTTCATCGACGCAGCGCGAGTCGCGACGATGCGGGGTTGGTCAGCTCGCTGGAGCGGCTCAGCGCCATTCTGTGGCGACGCGGCGACGACGCCGGCGCCGAGCGCGCCCTTCGCGAGGCCCTCGCGGTGACGCAAACCACGCATCCCGACCCGCATCGAGAGCGCGCCGGCGTCATGATGCGGCTCGCGGACCTCGCGGATCAGCGCCCGAATGGGAGCGCCGAGGCGGAGTCGCTCGCGTACGGCGCGGTGCGCGAGAACCGAGCCGCGTTCGGCGAAGCGCATCCGGAGACGGCGGCGTCTCTGAAGCAGCTCGGCATGATGCTGGCGCGGCACGGGCGGACGTCGGAGGGCGAGTCCCTGGTTCGCCAGGCCCTCGCGATGCAGCGGCGCACCTGGGGTGCGTCGCACACCGCGGTGGCCGGGAGCATGGCCTCGCTCGCGAAACTGCTCACGGTGGACGGGTACTCCGCCGAGGCGGAGCAGCTCACGCGCGACGCCGTCGCGATCGTCGCCGCGTCGTTAGGCACGCATCACTCCGACTATGCCGGCTCGCTTGGCAACCTCGCCGACGTCATCGCGCTGCGCGGCGCGCTCGACTCCGCCGAGGCGCTGCGCCGACGCGCGGTCGCGATCCGGGTCGCGTCGGCGGGCCCCGAACATACGATTACCGCGCTGTCCGCCGTGGAGCTCGCCGACGTGCTCACCAGGCAGCGTCGCTTCGCCGAGGCCGACTCGATCTACCGCTCGTCCCTCGCGCTGCTCCGCCGGTACACGACGGAGTCCCACGTGGATGTCCGGCGCACCTACAGGAGCATGGCCGTGCTCTACGACGCCTGGGGGAAACCCGACTCGGCGGCGCTGTTCCGGCGGCTCGCTCAGCCGGGGCGGTTGGCCGCCCGCTGAGGACCCACAAACCTCGAGCAGGGACGTAGCGCGCCCGACCCGCGTGAATGTCCGCGGAGCGCGGGCTCGTCCGCAGTATCCGGGTCTAGGACTCCATCATCGACCCCGGAGAACGCACGATGGCGCGCTGGTCGCCGAATTCCCCTGTTTCCGATACTGCACCGCATCCCTCGGCCACCACGAGCGATGCCCCCGACGACGAGCTTGCGTACGTGGCTCTGGCCGCGCATGGCGACTATGGTCGGCGCGACGGCATTGGCGTCGTGGACACCACGCCCGGCTCGGCCACGCTCGGCCAGATGGTCGGACGCGTCGACTTCCCTCATGGCGACAACGAGGTGCGCCATGTCGGAAGTGCATGTCCCTCGCACTCGCTGCCAACAGCGCACGGGCAGGTGGAGCACCGATACCTCGTGGTGCCTGGAGTGCACTCGTCGCGCATCCATATCATCGACACGAACCCGGACCCCCGCGCTCCACGGCTCCTGAGGGTGATCGACGGGGACGACGTGATGCGCAGAACGGGCTACGCCGCGCCGCACACCGTGCATTGCGGCCCCGACGGCATCTACGTGAGCGCGCTCGGCGCGGCCGGCGGCACCGGTCCGGGCGGGATCTTCACACTGGACCCGGGGACGTTCGAGGTGCAGGGGCGGTGGGAGAAGGAACGCGGACCGCAGCGCCTCGCATACGACTTCCACTGGCACGCGAAACACGGCGCGTTGATCACGAGCGAATGGGGCACGCCTGACATGCTGAGGTATGGCGTGAGTCCGGAGCTGTTGCTTTGTGGCCGGTACGGCCGCGCGCTGCACGTGTGGGACCTGCGTACGCGCCAGCACGAGCAAGCCATCGATCTCGGCTCCGAGCACCAGATGGTCCTCGCACTGTGCCCGGCCCACAACCCGACACGCGCGTACGGATTCGTCGGCGTCATGCTGTCGCTCGTCGATCTGTCGGCGTCGGTGTTCCTGTGGTATCTCGCCCGCAAGCCGGATGGCAGCCACGACGGATGGAAGGCCCTCAAGGTCATCACGATCCCGGCAAGGCCGGCGGACGCGACGCGACTTCCAGCCCTGCTCCGCGATCGTGGCGTCGTGCCGCCGCTCGTCACCCACATCAATCTCTCGGCGGACGATCGCTGGCTCTACGTGTCGTGCTGGGGGACCGGCGAGCTGCGGCAGTACGACGTGACCGATCCGTTCAACCCGGTGCTCACCGGGTTCGTGCGCCTCGGCGGGATCGTTAGGCGCGCCGCTCACCCCGGCGCGCCCGGCACACCGCGGAACGGCGGGCCGCAGATGACGGCGGTCAGTCCCGATGGGCGGCGCGTGTACGCAACGAATTCCCTCTACACGCCCTGGGATGACCAGTTCTACCCCGACGGTATCCGCGGGTGGATGGCGAAGGTGGATGCCCATCCCGCGGGTGGCCTGGCCCTCGATCCGGACTTCCTCGTCGAGTTCGAGGAGGGCGTCCGCCCGCGCCAGGTGCGATTGCATGGATAGCCTGTCATTCCGAGCGACCGCATGGAGTCGAGGAACGCCGGACCGTGTCATTCCGAGCGGAGGGCCGCAGGCCCGGAGGCGAGGAATCGCCATCCTCCCGGTAGAGGGACTCGAAGCCCCTCGGTCGGGACGACGGCGATTCCTCGCCTCCGGCGCTTCGCGCCTCCGCTCGGAATGACAAGGCCCGGCCTGCGGCCTCCGCTCGGAATGACAAGGCCCGGCCTGCGGCCTCCGCTCGGAATGACAAGGTCCAGCCTGCGGCCTCCGCTCGGAATGACCTGCTAAGCGATGTCCGCGTACTCGCTCACTCGCCGCAGTCTCATTGATAGAGGCCCACTGCGCGCCACCACGAGTCGATCGAGGATGTCGGCGGGCGCCTTCCTGCACTCATAGCACTCGTCCACCCAACACAACGAGAAGGATCTATGGAATACGGAGCTAGCACTCACGCCCGACGCCGCGGTGGCTCGGGTATGGCCGACAGCGTCAGCGATGCCAGTCGACTCGTCAACGCCACGCTGGGGCGCGACGCCCTCACCGAGCGCTCGCGTCGCACCTGGAGCGCGGGGGACTACGACCGCGTCGCGGAAGGCTTCCGCGAGGAGGCCCGGGCGTTCGTCGAGCGACTTTCGCTGCGGCCCGGTCAGCTCGTCCTCGACGCCGCGTGCGGCTCGGGGAACCTAACGATTCCCGCGGCCCGTACGGGAGCGATCGTGACCGGGATCGACCTCGTCCTCCCCCTCCTGTCGGCCGCATCGCGGTGGGCGACGCGAGAGCACTTGCCGCTCACCCTCGACCTGGGAAACGTGGAAGACCTGCCATACGCCGACGAACGGTTCGACGTGGTGACGTCGATGTTCGGGATCATGTTTGCGGCGAGGCCGGAGCGCGTGGTGGCCGAGCTGGCGCGCGTTACGCGATCTGGTGGCCG
>Ga0207674_10006757_pt1 | contig 13464 bp, 9 predicted proteins | sample KBSCornC72_FD_184303 | JGI IMG/M metagenome (GOLD analysis project Ga0207674, IMG submission 184303) | Corn rhizosphere microbial communities from Kellogg Biological Station, Michigan, USA - KBS Corn C7-2 (SPAdes) (version 2) | ecosystem: Host-associated > Plants > Roots > Rhizosphere > Soil ... | reverse complement strand
GCTCCGGTGAGCAGGACTCCACCCAGTCGTGTCGCGAGCACCAGCCGGCGCGATTGGCCGATTCCCCAGAGCGCCCGCCCTTGCACGGAGACGCGACCGAATCCGCCCTGGTCCAGATCCATCCAGCCCGGAGCGCCGATCACCTCGAGGATCGCTTGATAGCGCACCGGCTCCCGGACCGACTGGAGTGTCGAGTACTCCAGGCTTCCACCGATGCCAGCGAAGCTGAAATTGCCCGAGCCGTAGGGATGCTGTTGCGCGATGAGCGTGGTGCTGCCGGTGGTGTCCGTGCTGCCGAACGAGATGAAGGGGCCCGCCTTGAAGGCCAGCTCCGGCCGAGAGGAAATCGAGATGCCGGCACCCAAGGCGACCTCGCGAACCTGGACCTCGTAGAAATCTTGATCTCTGGTCTGTTGCGTCTCGTTGCCGTAACCGAAGAAGCGCACCACGTCGATCCCCGTAGCCTTGCCCGCCAGTAAAAGATGGAGATTCCTCAACACGTCCCGACGCTCGAACTCCAGAAGCACTCTCGCACCCGCCGGCTTGGTCGCGAAGGTGAAGGCACCACGGAGCTGTTGGCGATAGGTCTTTTCCTCGAAACCCTGCCAGTCTCTATGGGCGCGGATCCCCGCCACGACCCCCAGGTCTCCACTGTATCCCAGCTGCACCCCGGACTTGGTTGCAGCGCCCCAGTCCATTGGCTCCGGCGGATAGCCATCGCGCTCCCAACGGATCCGGCGACCGGTGGCTCGTGGCACCAGCCGCACTCCCCCTGGCGGATCCACTCGCGTGCTATCGGCCTCGGCGTAAAGCACCACCCGTTTGGTGGAAGGCCCTTCCCGCGCGAGGGCCACGTTTCCCGAGCGAGAGGTGATGCGCACTCCCGTCCCCCCGTGCTCGACTCCGATGAGCTGGACGGAATCCTGGCCGCCTTCGAGGTGGAGTCTTATCTCCTCCGTCTCGTCGCGCGAGAATTGGCGATGAAACGTCTCGACCCCGCCGGCCACGGCGAGGATCTCCACGGCTCCCTTGTCCGACCGTCGGACATTCACCTGCTCATCGGCGTCGGACAGCACCACGTCCGGGTAGTGATTGACGATGTAGTAGAACTGCTTGACGATTTTGGGCAGCAGGTCGCGACGAGACGCGATGCCGGTGAGGAGTAGTGACTGGGAAGGCACTCGTTGCGACTCGGGCAGCAGCGCGATCGCCTCCTCGATCCGATCGTTGGTCAGCGATTGAGCCAGCGCGGATGAGACGCTGTCCCAGGTTGGCCGATCGAGCCGAACCAGAAGCTGACGGTCAAGGTCATATCCTCGATCGACCAGCGGCCCCACCTTCGGCAGCTTCGGGCCGAAGACCTGGTGCCCCGGCTCATACTGGTTGAGCACCGCCGCGTTCCACCCTTGAGCCCGAAGAAACGCCTCTTCCTGACGAATCGCGATCGGCACCCAACGCCCCTCACTGCCGCTATCCACCGCCAGGCCCCAAAGCCAATGCTCGGGACTTCGGTCCCGGTCGCCGACCAGGATGTCCAGCAGGCGGGAGGCGAGATAACGCTCGGTGGCGATTACCGTCGTGGGATCGCGCCCGAGCTGGTCGAGCAAGGCTCGGGTCGTGATCACCCGGAGAAACCGGCCGTAGGGCTTCCCATCGAGCTCGGGAGCGTCCTCAATCCACACCGGACGGTCGCGCAACGAGTCGAGCAGGTGAAACGAATCGACGCCTGCGCGGAGGACAGCGAGCAAAGGCTGAATCGCGTCGAGTCCCGCACGCTGATAGAGTCCGGCCGCCACGAGTGGAGCCGTGGGATGCACAGTGGCGACGAGGTCGCGGAGGATTTGGTTGTAGTCGGTACCGCGAAGATCCTTCGGCAACGACGCAGTGACGGGATCTCGGTCTACCGGAAGGATTCGAATGGCCCTGCCGTCACCTCCTCGCACGATGACGACGTCGGCGAGGAGTCCGTTATCCGGCGCGAACGTAACCTGTCCCCCACCCAACTGATCGGCGTTGGCCACCGCGAGGCACACGGTATCCGCCCAGAGCGCGCGCCAGCCCGCCCCGCGCGCGAGAGCCGGACCCTTGGGCTCCGCCAATCGCGGGCTGAGAACCACCGCGGCGGAGTCGGGAGGCTCTCCCGACGGGCGTTGAGAACCGCTTGCGGCAACGCAACCGCCGATTGCCAGGAGCCAGAGCACCGCGGGGTTCCGGGAAGGGGACAGTCGAGAGACACAGGATAAGAAAAGCGGGAAAGGGGAAAAGGGAACAGGGAAGGGAGAGTGAAGTATCCCTTGCCTGTTCCCCGTTCCCTTTTCCCGCTGTTGCCTCAGTCCTCAGTCCTTACGCCTCATCCCTAATTCGCCAACAGCCGAAAACCCCCGCTATACTTGTCCCCACGCGAACGTGGCGGAACTGGCAGACGCGCAGGACTTAGGATCCTGTGGGGTAACCCTTCCGGGTTCGACTCCCGGCGTTCGCATTCGGCTCCTTTCGATTAGATCCGTCGGCCTTCGGCTCGACTCCCGCCGTTCGTTTCTCTTCCCAGCTCGTCCACTGAGGCTCAGCTCGATCACGCTCTCGCTAGCGCGGACGATGACACTAGCAACCCGGATCGGCTGCCATGATCGTGAACAGTCCGCCCACCGGGATGTTGAATCGTACCACCAGGATTACCGCGGGTTGAGCGCTCATCACCACAACTCGGTGAACCTGATTGGGGATCTCGGAGTAGGCGTTACCGGGGCCGAACACTGGGGTCTCCGTGCAACTGTAGCACCGAGCACGATCCTCGGGATGGCGATGTCCGTCGTCTTAGAACGGGCAGTTCCCCGGTGCCGGGGTCATATCGATGCGAAAGTCTGCCGGGGCGATCCCCGGCGGACCGAACAGCACCGTTACGTCCTGTGCCAGCTGGTTTGTCTCGTTCCGGCCGATGTGGCCGTGCTCGCCGAGGTCCAGATAGGCCCCGCCTGCATGCACCACGATCGGGATGCAGTTCGGGTCATCCGCTTCGTAAAACGTCACGGTGCCCGTGACGACCTGGATGAAGACGGGGCCGGGATGCCGGTGCCACCCTGTGTTGGTGACCACTGTTCCGGAGGTCGGAGCGTAATCGAACCTTCGAACGGCGATATCCAAGCCATCCGTGGCCTTGAGCTCGACGTGCCAGTCGCCGGTGCTGCGCTTGACCTTGTCAATGTCGAACGTGGATTGGGCGAGATCGGTCCGTGTGACTCCCGAACCCACGGTGAACTGCGGGGTGAGCGGAACCGAGACTGCTGGCGCGCCGGGCTCGCTCGAGCACCCGATCGCGGGCAAGAGCAGCAGCAAGATAGGTAGCCGTGACATGAGACACCTTCCCGGTACAGAGGGCTTTTTCAACTGCGACAAGCTCCTCAGTCGCACGCCGTTGACCCAGGCTTTGCTTGCCACGGCGCGGTGGCGGCTTAGGTTAGGAGAGTTTGGGGGAGGCGCGTCACCTGACAGTCCCCCCGCCGTCACCGCCGGGTGACGTCCTGCTCGCCGGATAGCTGGAATGATTGAGCTGCGGACCTTGGGTGCCTTGGAGCTGACCTCGGCTGACAACAACGCCGTCGGTTCCGTCCTCGCGCAGCCCCGGCGCGCCGCCCTCCTCTGTTATCTCGCTCTCGCTACACCCCGCGGGTTTCATCGCCGTGACACCCTGTTTGCCCTCTTCTGGCCTGAGTACGATGCCGAGCAGGCCCGGCACGCCCTCCGGCAGTCGGTCTATTTTCTGCGCCATGCGCTCGGTGCGAAGGCGATCGTGTCACGCGGTGACGAGGAGCTGGCCCTCGCGCCGGACCAGGTTCGCTGCGATGTCTGGGCGTTCGAGGCAGCGTTAGATCAGGGGCGACCGGCTGATGCCCTCGCCCTCTATCGAGGAGAGCTGCTCGCCGGGTTCCACATCTCCGCCGCGCCGGATTTCGAGCGCTGGCTGGAGGAGGAGCGCAGTCGGCTGAGGCTGCGGGCAGTGGAGGCGGGCTGGGCGCTGGCGGCAGCGCGGGAGCGAGAGGGGGATGCTGCCGGCGCAGCAGAGGCGGCGCGCCGTGCGGTCGCCCTCTCTCCCACCGACGAGACTGCGCTTCGTCGTCTGATTCTCCTGCTGGAGCGTCTGGGCGACCGGGCGGCTGCCGTGCGCGTCTACGAGGCCTTCGCCTGGAGGCTGGAGGGGGAGTACGAGCTGGAGCCGTCGGCCGAGACGCAGGCATTGGTGGCGAGGATCCGCGCTGAACCCGGAGAGAGTCACGCGGTACTGCACCATCGAAGCGGGTTATCTCCCGCGGCTAGGGAGGGGGACTCCCAGACTGGCGTGCGGGTAGCAGGGTCCTCGACTGGCCCCCCGCCGGGTGCCGCAGCGGTCCCTCGCAAGCAAGCCGGCGGGCTGGCGCCCGCCTGGCTGAGACCGTCCCGCGCCTCCTGGGAGCGAGTCGGAATGCTGGTGGCGACGCTGGCGGCACTCGTTGCCGCGGGTGGGGCGATCAGGAATCAACTCCGGCCCGAGACCCCGGAGATCCGCCGGCTGGCCGTGCTGCCGCTGGCGAACCTCACCGGGGATAAACGGCAGGAATACTTCGTGGACGGCATGCACGAGGCCCTGGTGACCGAGTTGAGTCAGATCCCGGAGCTGACGGTGATCTCGCGGCAATCCACCCTCCAGTATCAGGAGACCGCCCGATCGGTACCCGTGATCGCCCGCGAGCTGGGGGTCGATGCGCTCCTCGAGGGCTCGGTCTTTCGGGCCGAGGATAGCGTCCGGATCACGGTGCAGCTCATCCGCCCCGACCCCGAGGAGCACCTGTGGGCCGGCACCTACCATGGGGCACTCCGGGATGCCATCGCGCTCCAGCGGGAGGTCGCACGCGCCGTCGGCCGCGCCATCCACGCGAGGGCCGCGCCCGAACCATATACCCGACTCCCCGCATCGTCCGTGAGCCCCGAGGCTCAGGAAGCCTATCTTCAGGGCCTATACCATCTGGAGCGGCAGATGGTCACGATGGAACTCACCGACTCCGAACGGTTGGAGGCACTGCGTACCGCCGTAGCCTACTTGGAGAACGCCGTGGACCTGGCCCCCGAGTGGGCCGCCGCCCACGCCAAGCTCGCGCGGGCCTACCATTGGATCGCCAGCAACTATGAGGAGCTGGCGCCGAAGTTCTATCCCAAGTCGAAGACAGCCGCGTTGCGCGCCCTGGAGCTCGATCCGAACGACGCCCAGGCCCACGCCTCGTTGGGGTTCGTTCTCTTCAACCACGAGTGGGATTGGCAAGGTGCGGAACGGTCGATCCACCGGGCGCTGGCGCTCGACCCGAACTCGCACCAGTGGATTTATGCGCTGTTCCTGATGGCGGCGGGCCGCTACGACGAGGCGATCATTCACTACCGGCTGGCCGAAGAGCGGAACCCGCTGTCGACGCTTCTCAAACGCCAGTTGGCATGGGCCTATTCCTGCTCCGGGCGCCACAATGAAGCGATCGCTGAGTTGGAGGAATTGCGGGCCCGCCTGGGCGACAGCCCGGACTGGCTCAGAGCAGAGTTCGGGAAAGAATACCTGACGAAATCGAAGTACCCCGAAGCGATTTCCGCCCTGGAGAACGCAGTCACAGTGAGCGACAGCAACCCCTGGTTCCTTGCCCTACTCGCCCACGGCTACGCCAGAGCCGGCCGCGTGGGAGATGCACGTCGGCTGGTGCCTTGGCTCGAGCAGCGACCGGGGCAAGGGTACGCTCCTGATCTCTTTGATCTCTACACCGCGCTGGGTGATACCGGACGAGCCATCGCGATGGTCCAGTCCGCCTTCGAGCAGCACTCGGGCGATATCCTGTACCTTCGCTGCGCAACGGCCTATCCAGCCTTGCGGAACCGGCCCCAGATTCGGGAGATCATGCGCCGGATCGGAGTCCCCGAGTGACCGGGGCGCGAACCCGCGCTCGTGATATTCCCGCCGACCAGCTTTTGCAATTCTTGTCGCCAACACCCGAAGCCCCCGCTATCTCTGGTCGACTCCAGAACGCGGTGCTACCGTGTAGTACCTTTCGCAGGACCTCCCGCTGGCCGACCGCTACCGCGTCGAACGCGAGCTCGGCAGTGGGGGCATGGCCACGGTCTACCTCGCCCACGACGTTCACCACGACAGACTGGTGGCGGCTGAAGGTGCTGCATCCGGAGCTCGCATATCCTACCCGTGCTCGACTCCGGCGACGCCGCCGCCCGAGCGCCATGAGACTGGCCCCCTTGCACGGCGTCCGCTCTTTTGCTCTCGCTCTCGCGGCTGCCGTGGCCGCGTGTGCGCACCCAGCTCCCGAGGTGACCACGGCCGGGGCGAGCTATGACGTCACGATCACCAACGCAAAGATCATCGACGGCACCGGTGACCCGTACTACTACGGCGACATCGGCATCCGTGCCGACCGCATCGCGGCTGTAACGCCACGTGGGGCGCTCGCCGAGGCGCCAACGGTGGAGCGTGTCGATGCCAACGGGCTGGCCGTGTCCCCTGGCTTCATCGACATCCAGTCGCATTCGTGGAACGCTCTCCTCTTCGCCGACAGCCGCGTGATCGGGAAGGTCTCGCAGGGCGTTACCTCGGAAATCCTGGGCGAGGGCGCCACGCCCGCACCCTCCAACGCCAGACTGGATTCGGTCTACGCCGGCGGTGGCGTCAGCGACACCCTGATGGCCAGGTACGTGTTACGGTTTCGAGGCATCCACGGCTTCGGCACCTGGCTAGGCGCGATGGAGGAGCACGGGATGTCGGTCAACGCCGGAAGCTTTCTCGGCGCCGCCACCGTGCGGGCGTACGCGATGGGAAGGAGGGAAGGACCGCCGAACGCTGATCAGCTCGACACCATGCGAGCTGTCGTCACCAACGCGATGAAGGACGGTGCCTTCGGCCTCGCGAGCGCGCTCATTTACCCTCCGGGAAGCTACGCGACTACAGCGGAGCTGATCGAAGCAGCCAGGGCGATGGCGCCGCTCCACGGGACGTATATCACGCACATGCGCTCGGAGGAACGCAACGTCCTCCAAGCGATGGACGAGGCGCTTCGAATCGGACGCGAAGGCGGGGTGCCCGTCGTGATCTATCACTTCAAGGTCTCGGGACAGAAATACTGGCCGCTCGCCCTCCCGGCCATCGCCAAGGTGGATTCGGCTCGCGCCGCAGGACAGGACGTCAAGGCGACGATGTATCCGTACCCGGCGAGCGGAAATAACCTCTCCTCCTGCATCCCCGACTGGGTGCACGCCGACGGGAAACTGGTCGAGCGGCTGCAGGACACCTCGCTGCGTGCGCGTATCAGGAAGGAGATGATGGACTCGGCGCCCGGCGCAACGCTGTATTGCCAGCACAATCCGCCCGGGGCCTATCAGATCTCAGGGTTTCAGAAGCCTGAGTGGAAGCAGTACGACGGACAGCGGCTCGATGCGATCGCGAGCGCGATGAAGATGGATTGGGTGGACGCGGTGATCGCCCTGACGGTCGGTGAGAACAACAAGCTCTCCAAGATTAACTTCTCCATGTCCGACGAGAACGTAGCCAGGATGCTCTCGTGCCCGTGGGTCGTGATCGGGAGCGACGCCGGCGGTTATGACCCGGACACTACCACGGAGCTGGTGCACCCGCGCTCGTACGGCACCTTCCCGCGCGTGCTGGGGAGGTACGCCCGTGACGATCACGTGCTCACCCTCGAGGACGCGGTGCGCAAGATGACCTGGTCCACGGCGCAGATACTCGGACTCCGGGATCGCGGGATGATCAAGGAAGGGATGCTCGCCGATCTCGTGATCTTCGATCCGGACGCCGTCGTCGATAAAGCAACCTTCGAGAAGCCGCATCAACTCTCGACCGGCGTGCGTGATGTCTGGGTGAACGGGATCCGGGTGTGGCGGAACGGCAAACACACAGGGGCGATGCCGGGTCGCGCCCTCCATGGACCGGGCTGGGACGGCGTCAGGCGGGTCGCGGCCCGATGACGGTGGAGTAAATTCAAAGAGTCTCCACCTCGGGCCGCACCCGTGGCCGATATTGCCGTCCAGCTCGGGGACGCTCTTCGCAGCCGCTACCGCCTCGAACGCGAGCTCGGCTGCGTGCTCTACGAGATGCTCACCAGCGAGCCGCCGTCTTGCCTGGCCCCCTTTCGTTCGAACTTAGGATCCTGTGGGGAAACCCTTCCGGGTTCGACTCCCGGCGTTCGCACCTCCACCACAAAGGGCCTCCCAATTTGGGAGGCCCTTTTTTCGTGGATGCTGCTGTTGATCGTTCGCTTAATTCATGAATCCGACCGAGACGCACAACCCGCAGCCAGCTACGGCGTAGCCGCGACCGCCGCAGCCGCGTTGAGCAGCCCCGCCCCCGTCGCATCGGTGCCCCAGCAAATCTGTTCCGCCGGTGGAGTGAGCGGCACCAGAATGACCTGCCGGCACCCCGCGCCCAGCGGCACCGCCGAGCCCTCGATGATCCCCTCTGCCTGCGCTTCGGTCAGGGCGGGATTCTTCTGCAGCATCAGCGCGATGGTGCCCGTGACATGGGGCGCCGCCTCCGAGGTGCCGCCGAGGAAGAAGAAGTTGGTCTGGCCGCGGTTGAGTTGATACGGCCCAACGACCCACGAGCCCGGGGCGGCGATGTCGAGATCCTGCCCGCTGAGCTGCCGGCTCGAGAAGGAGGTGATGTAGAAGTCGCTCGCGCTGATCGGGTCGGCCACATCCTGCGTGAACCACCAGTTGATATCCGGCACCCACTCGTGGGTCCAGCCGCTCGCCGCCGCGGAAATGACCTGCGGCAGTGCGCCCGGGTAGCCCATGCCATTCGCGCCCCCGTTGCCGGCGGAGAAGACCAGCAGCACGCCCTCTTGCAGCGCGAAGTTCACGGCGGCCTCGACCAGGGGATCGTTGTTGCTGCTGCTCCAGCTGTTGTTGACCACCAGCGGCTGCCCCGCGAGCGGTCCATCCTTGAGCTGTGCGAAGTAGAGCAGGCCCGCGGCCGCGACCGAGCTGGGGAAGCCGCAAGGGCCGGGGTTCTGGGACGTAGGGCTCCCAAGGGTCATGAGCTTTACCGGTATCACCGTCGCCTGTGGCGCAGTGCCCTGGAACCGCACTGTGGGAGTGATCTGAAAGCCCAGCACCTCGCTGGTCACGTGGGTGCCGTGGGCACAGACGTCGTGCTGCCAGGCGTCGCCGGCCCGCTGGGTCACGGCACCTGCGTCGAGCGCGCCGCCGCCGGTGAAGGTAGTAGCGTACTGGCTGGCGATGCGGTCGGTGGGGAAGTACTGCGGCCAGGTGTTGAGCAACCCGGTGTCCAGGATGCCGACCCAGACGCCGGCTCCCGTCTGCGCAACGCCGCGCGTCGCGCTCAGCGGCGAGACGGTCGCGTTGATCGCGTCCTGATTCCAACTGCTGAAGCCACCGGTAAAATCCGGGACGGGTACGAGAGGCGTGTTGGGCGGGAAATCGATCTCGGCGTCGAGTGCCGCGCCCTTGACGAAGGACAGGGCCTGCACCGCGGGGAGCTGGTCGGCCATGGCCGCCAGAGTAAGGCCGTAGATCTCCGGGAACTGCCGCTTCACCTGGCCGATCGCGTTGAGCTGCGAGAGCTGGGCGCTCGTCGCCTTGCCCTTGAGGACCACGTTGATGCCGACCAGGCCGGAGGATCGGACGGATGTTAACGACGGTGAGGAAGGCGCGGCGGGTTGGGTGGTGTTATCGCTACAGGCGGCAAGCACTACGAGGCAGCCTGCTGCGAGCGTAAGAAAGCGGCAGTTCATCAAGGCCTCCAGAGGGAAAGCCTCAGCGCCGGGAGCCACAGCGAGCAACCGTCGTGTGCGCGCACGGCGAGGCGGTTCCATGCTACGGCTACCTGAGCGACCTCGCAAGTTCGGTTGATTACCGGCGGTGGTGCGTGCCGCAGAAGAGTGCAACAAGTTTGCAACAGCCCTGTGTTGCACCCTTCCAGGTTCGACTCCCGGCGTTCGCATTTTGGCGCCCATTCGAGCATGTTGCGTTCATCCACCAGTACCGAGAGGCCCACCGTGCGCAAATCCGCTAGCCCGTGGCTCGCGCTGCTGGCCCTCGTGCTCGCGACCCAGGGTTGCAACCGGGTCACCAAGAACATCGCCTACGATCCCGCCGGGACCGACTCGCTTACCGCACTCGACATTTACCCGCCGAGGTTCGGCGGGCATCATCCGGTCGTCATCTTCATTCACGGCGGGAGCTACGTCGAGGGCGACAAGAGTACCGAGGTGGGTGCCAAGCCCAAAGCGTTCGCCGGCGAGGGCTATGTTTTCGTCGCCATCAATTATCGCCTCTCTCCCGCGGTCAAGCATCCGACCCACATTCAGGATGTCGCCAAGGCCATCGCCTGGGTGCACCACAACATCGGACACTTTGGCGGCGACTCCACCAGACTGTTCGTCCTGGGCCATTCATCGGGTGCCAGCATGGCCGCGCTCATTGCCACCAATGAGCGCTACCTGAAGGCCGAAGGACTGGATCTCTCGGCTCTAAGCGGGGCGATCCTGCTGGATGGCAGTGCCTACGATATCCCGCGCCGATTCTCCGAGGATTCGGTCGAGGCTCATCGCCTGCTCAGGGTCTTCGGCGACGATCCCGCGGGCTGGGAAGACGCGTCAGCGATGTATCACTGTCAGAAGGACAAAGGCATTCCACCCTTCCTGATCTTCTTCCTCACCGCGCGTGCCGGAGGCACCCAACAGTCTCAGGCCCTGTCGAGTGCCCTGGCCACTGCCGGAGTCAAAGTCGAGATCAAACCGATTCCGACCGTGGGGCACTACAAACTGAATCTGGAGCTGGGACTGGACACGGATCCTGCGACGGCGGACGTCTTCTCGTTCTTGAAGAGTTACAGTGGTGGGGGATCCTGAGGGAATTGGCGAACCACTCACCCGGTAATTGACCGGCTCCCGCCGCGCTGCAGCAACGCCAGTCGCACCGCGTCTACCACGAGAGAAAAATCGTCGAGCTTGGAGATGAGGGGAACGCCCCGCTGCTCGATCGGGGCATGGACCTTGGGATCCCGCGCCGCCCCGGTGAGAAATACTACCCGATGCAGCAGCTCGGGCACCCGGGAGACCAGCGAATCGTAGAACGCGACTCCGCTCACCTCGGGCATCAGCACATCGCTCACCACAGCATCCACGTCGCCTGCTTCGACGACACGCAACGCCTCGGCCCCGGACCCGGCCTCGAGGACCGCGAACCCGCTGCGCTCGAAATAGCCCCGCAACGCCCGGCGAATGGACTTCTCGTCGTCAACCACGAGGACGGTGGACATGCTTACTATTCAACAAGTTGCGACATACGGGGTCAAGTAGTTCCATCGGCCTAGACCCCCGTCATTGGCCCCGAGCCAGCGGGCTGCTCCTACTGCCCACTCGCCCCGGGCCAGACTAGATTGCCGCCCATGTCGGACATTTCAATCGTCAAGACCAAGGAAGACGAAGCCTCCAAGTCCCTCCAGGTGACGGTCCCGGTGGATCGGGTTCGCCAGGCGGAGGACAAGGCTCTCAAGTACTACCGGCAGCGGGCCCGCCTGCCCGGCTTTCGCCAAGGACACGCCCCAGAAGGTGTGGTTCGCAAGCGTTTCGGTGACGCCATCCGGCAGACCGTGCTGGAAGAGGTGATCCGGGAGAGCTGGGAAGCGGCCCAGACCAGCGAGCAGCTCAAGCCGATCGCCGAGCCGCACATTCACAATCTCAAGTTCGAGACCGGCGGCCCGATCGAATTCGAGTTTCACGTCGAAGTCCGTCCCGAGGTGAAGCTGGCCCGCACCGGTGGCTTCACCCTGCACCGCCGGGTGCTTCCGGTGACCGATGCGGAGGTCGAGTCGCGCCTGCGCGACGTACAGGAACAGAAGGCCACCTGGATCCCGGTCGAAGGGCAGAAGCCTTCACCCGGCCAGCAAGTGAGAATCGAAGTGGCGCCGCTCGACGGAGAGAACGCCGGCGCCGCGCAGCCCTACGTGATGGTGCTGGGCGAGGGCCGCGCGATCCCCGACGTCGAAGAGCGGGTCATGACGCTGCTCCCCGGGGAGACCGTTGATACCGAAGTCCGTTTCCCCGACGATTTCTCCGATGAGTCCCGTCGCGGCCAGACCCGCAAGGTCCGCATCGCGCTGCACGAGGTGAAGCGGCAGGAGTTGCCGGCCCTGGACGACAGCTTCGCGCGGGAAGTGGGAGACTTCGAAAGCCTCGATGCATTGCGGGCCGCGATCCGGACTGATCTGGAGCGGGAGGCGGAGCAGACCGCCGATCAGTCCGTGCGTCAGGACCTGGTACGCCAGTTGATCGAGGCCAACGGGATCGCGGCTCCCGGTTCGTTGGTAGACCGGTTGATTCAGGGATACGGTCAGGCCTACCAGATTGATCAGGCCCGTCTCCCCGACTTCGCCAATGAATTCCGCCCCATGGCGGAGTCCCAGGTAAAGCGGGACTTATTGCTCGACACGGTGGTGGAAAGCGAGAAGCTGGCTGCTACCGAGGCGGATATCGACGCCCGGGTTGCGGCAATGGCTCAGGCACGGGGGTTGCCGGTCGGACAGATGTATGCCCAGCTGGAGAAGGCCAACCGGCTGCGGGAACTGGAGCGTGGTCTCACCGAGGAGAAGGCCTTCGCCTGGCTCCTCCAGCAAAGCACCATCGAGGAGAGCGCAAGCTGACGATGTCAACTCTCTATCCGCCGTATGTGATCGAACGGTCGAGCCGCGGGGAACGGTCCTACGACATCTTCTCCCGGCTGCTGATGGATCGGATCGTTTTCATGGGAGCGCCGATCAACGACGATGTGGCCAATATCGTGATCGCGCAGCTGCTCTTCCTGGAAGCGGACAATCCCGAGCGCGACATCTATCTCTACATCAATTCGCCGGGCGGTGTCGTCTCGAGCGGCCTCGCGATCTACGACACGATGCAATACCTCAAGGCGCCGATCAACACTATCTGTATGGGGATGGCGGCCTCGATGGGCTCCTTCCTGCTGGCGGCGGGACTCAAGGGCAAGCGGAGCGCCCTGCCCCACTCGCGCATCATGATTCACCAGCCCTCGGGCGGCACCCAGGGAACCGCAGCCGACATCGAGATCCAGGCACGCGAGATCCTCTACCTCCGTTCTAAGCTGAACGGCCTCTACGCCCAGCACACCGGCCAGGCCATCGAGACCATCGAACGGGACATGGATCGCGACCGCTTCATGAGCGCCGAGGAGGCGAAGGAGTACGGGATCATCGACAGCGTGATCACCAAGCGCACCGAGATTCAGCCGGCCAAGAACCCTTGACGCTCCCCCGGAGCCGGAGCACCTTTTGACTGTCCTCCCCAGCTCCCTTTCACCTTAGACCGCGGCTGGTACATGTCCAACGACAAACATCTCCGCTGCTCGTTCTGCGGAAAGTCGAAGGATTCGGTCCGGAAGTTCATTTCCGGCCCGTCG
>Ga0207674_10006754_pt1 | contig 13467 bp, 11 predicted proteins | sample KBSCornC72_FD_184303 | JGI IMG/M metagenome (GOLD analysis project Ga0207674, IMG submission 184303) | Corn rhizosphere microbial communities from Kellogg Biological Station, Michigan, USA - KBS Corn C7-2 (SPAdes) (version 2) | ecosystem: Host-associated > Plants > Roots > Rhizosphere > Soil ... | reverse complement strand
GATCCGGCGCGCGCGACGCTGCTCGCCCGCGCCTCGGCGAAACAGGTGACGGCGCTGCTCCGGGAGTCATCAGGCCGCATCGTCGGCGCCGCGAGCAATCCAGGCAAACTGTTCGCGCTCTCCCCTGCCGCCGCACGGCGCGGCACGTATGAATCCGACGTGCGCGACGCCGGCACCGTAGCGAGCTGGGGCGTGATTCGCTGGCGCGCCGCCGCCGCGCCAGGGGAGGTCACGATCTTCACGCGCAGCGGCAATACGGCGACGCCGGACGACACGTGGAGCTCGTGGTCGAAAGCCTATTCGAATCCCGGCGGTGAACAGATCGTGAGCCCGAACGCACGCTACCTGCAGTGGCGCGCGGTGCTCGAGATGAGCGGCGCGCAGCCGCCGGTGTTGACCTCGGTGACGACCGCCTACCTGCCGAGAAACCTCAGGCCGGAAATCGCCAGCATCACCGTGCATCCGGCCGGGGCGGTTTTTCAGCGCCCGTTTTCCACCGGCGAGATGGAGATTGCCGGTTTCGAGGACAACACCTCGGACGGCCGGGCGCAGAGCCAGGCGGCGGCGGGCGGCAGCGGACCGTCCGGAGGCACCCCCGCGCTGGGACGGCGGATCTATCAGAAGGGGCTGCAAACCTTCGTCTGGAAGGCCGACGACGAGAACGACGATCGCCTGCAGTTCGACGTGATGTATCGCCGCGAGGGGGAGACGGCGTGGAAGATGCTCCACCGCGCGCTCACCGATCCGATTTTCGTCTGGGACACGACGTCAGTGCCGGACGGCACCTACTTCATCAAGGTATCGGCGTCCGATGCGCCATCGAATTCGCCGGGCACCGCGCTGGTCGGCGAACTCGAGAGCGTCGGCTTCGATATCGACAACACCGCGCCCCGCATCGAGGTCCAGCCCGCTGCGCGCGCGGGTTCGCGCACCACCATCTCCTTCGTGGTTCGCGACGAGCAGTCATCCGTGCAGCGGGTCGAGTACTCGCTCGACGCGAGCCGCTGGCGCGTCGTCTATCCGAAGGATGGAATCCCGGACTCGCGGCGTGAGGAGTTCGAGGTGGCGTTGGACGACAGCGAGATGGGGCGGAGCGTGCTGATCCGCGCGACGGATGCGATGAACAACGTTGCGACGGCTGTCGCTGAAGTGCGGAAGTAAGAGATGCGTAGCTGGCCCTTTACGGGCCGGCGAATGCTACGAGCTGAACTTGCCCTTGACCGTGGTGTGCGCGACCAGCCAGACGAGGTTGACCGCGACCGGGGCGCCGCCGAACTGCGCCGGTTCGAGCCGGCCGCGCGAGAGGGCTTCCACGAGTTCGGTCACCGTCTGCCGATCGTATTCCCCGGTGTGATTCAGCATCTCGAGGCCCGAGACGCGCCCTTCGCGCGTGACGATGGCCGACAACGGCAGGAACAGATCCTCTTTCAGCTCTGAGCTCTCGAGCGTGGCGTAGACGACGCCATTCTCCGGCACGCTCGGCACGCTGATGCGGGCATCGAGCCGTGCCGGGTTCAGATCGGATCCGTAGGGAGCCGCCTTGACGGCGATCACCGCGGCGAGCGAGTCCTGCCGCTCCGGCGACGCGAAATGCAACATCGACAGCACGGTGCCGGCGCACACGAACGTCGCCGCGGTCGAGGCGAGCGCAATCCACACCAGATGCAGGTCGTCGAAGGCGCGGCGCGCCTGTGCGGTCCACGACTCGTGCGCCTCGGCGCGCATCCGGCTGATGACCCCCGAGCGAACGCCGGTCCAGTCGTCAGGCGGCGCCGGCGCGGCGGCCACGCGCAGCGCGTTGCCAATGCCCTGCAGTGCGCCCAGATCGCGCGTGCACGGCGGGCAGTCGTGCAGATGGCCTTCGACGGCAATCAGTTCGCCGATTGGCAGCTCGCGATCGTGGAAGGCGGAGAGACGTCGCTGCACTGCGGCGCAGGTCAGGATCGTCATGCGTCCCTCAACTGCCCGCGCAGCGCCTCGCGGGCGCGCGCCAGCCGAGATTTGACCGTACCGACGGCGATCCCGAGCGAAAAGCCGATTTCCTCGTAACTCAGTCCATCGATCTCGCGGAGCACCAGCGCGGTGCGCTGATCGAAGGGCAGGCGATCGAGTGCCGCGCGGATTCGTTCGCCCAACTGCTTCTGTCCGAGCGCGCGATCCGGGGACCCACTGTCGCCGGGCGCGGGCAACTCGCCATGATCGCGCATGTGCTCGTCGAGCGAGATCTGCTGTGCGCGATGGCGGCGGCGCCACCAGCGCTGGCGGTTGCGCGCCTGATTGACCACGATGCGATAGATCCAGGTGCGCAGGGCGGACTGGCCGCGGAAGCCGTGGATCGTGCGGAAGACACGAAGGAACACTTCCTGCGACAGGTCGAGCGCTTCGTTGTGGTCCGACAGGAGGTTCAGCGAGAGCTGGTAGACCATCCGCTGATGCTCGGCCACCAGCTCGGCGCAGGCATCCTCGTCGCGGGCCGCACAGCGCTGGATGAGCGCCGCCTCACGCCCGCCGACATCCGTCCAGATAAGGGAGGGAACTGGCTTCACGGACAGTCCTTCTGCCATTTTATCACCCCCGGTGTCAGGGGCTTCTGCCTCACAGACTTAGAAACCGACTGCCCCATAAAGGTTCCACCTGGGTTCTAGAGGGTTCTGCCGGGTTCTGCCGGGTTCTGTTCCGCGGGTTCTGCAGGGTTCGGTAGAACCGAACCCGGTAGAACCTAGTAGAACCCCGCAGAACCCTGTAGAACCTTAGTAGAACCCTCTATAATTCGAACGGTGAAGCGGGCATTTCTTGCCATCCTGGCTGTATCTGCATGTGCGGCCGCGGTTTATGGCTATACCGCGGCGCGGCGGGAGCGCACGTTCCGCCTCCTGATTGACCGCGGCGACGCGGCGCTGGCGAAAGACGACACGTTTGCCGCTATCGAGAGCTTCAGCGGCGCGATTGCCCTGAAGGACGACTCGATGGTGGGGTACCTCAAGCGCGGCGAGGCGTATCGTCGGCGCCAGCAGCTGGATGCCGGTGCCAAGGACTCGCGGCAGGTGCCGAAGTTCGATCCTGCGGCCGACGCCGCCATGCGCGATCTGCGCCGCGCGTCGGAGCTCGACCCGCTCGCGCCCCGTCCACGCGAGCTGCTGGGGGACGTCAATTACGCGCTCCGCCGCTACGACCGCGCTGTGGAGCAGTACCAGCGCTATATCGAGCTCGACGACCGGTCGCCGAAGGTGCTGTACAAACTCGCGCTGGCGCAGTACAGCGCGGGACGGCCCCGGCCGGCCGTGTCGGCGCTCCAGAAGGCCGTCGGGATCGACGACCGCTTCGCGGAAGCGTACTACCTCCTCGGTCTGTGCTTCCGCGACCTGCAGAAGCGCGACGAGTCGCTGCGCGCGCTCCAGACCGCGGTGCGGTTTGCCCCCGCCATGATTCACGCGCGCGAGGAACTTGCGGATCTGTACGGTCGTCTGGGCCGGATCGACGATCGCACCGGTCAACTCGAAGCGCTGCTCGCCCTCGATCCTGGGCCATCCCGGCAAGTCGCGCTCGGGCTTGCGTATGCGCGCGCAGGTCAGTTCGATCGCGCGATCAACACGCTCCGGCACGCGGCGGACCGTTATCCCGACCATGCATATACCTATGTCGCACTCGGTCGGGTGTGGCTCGAGAAGGGACAGGCGCGCCCCGACCGGGTGGATTTGAGCAAGGCGCTCGGTGCGCTCCAGGAAGCCGTCGGCACCGAAGACAGCAGCGAGGCGCTGATGCTGTTCGGGCGCGCGCTGCTGCTGTCGCAGAACGTCGAGCTCGCGGAGGACGTGCTGCAGCAGGCCACGGAAAAAATGCCGGTGGACCCGCAGGCCTTTTATTACCTCGCCGATGCGGCCGAACGCCGCGGGCACTATGCCATCGCGCGCCGCGCGCTGCTGGGATACCGCGCCTTGCAGGGCGACGAGCGCGACCCGCGTCGTCGCGGCGCCATGGCGGCGCGGATCGGGGACCTGGCCATGAAGTCCGGCGACGCGGCCGCCGCCGTCGCGTGGTATCAGCAGGCGATCGAGGCGAGCGACGGCGACGTCTCGGTGCTGGAGCGCGCCGCCGAAGCGGAGTTTGCCAGCGGTGCGTTTGGCGCGGCGCGGACCACGGCGCAGAAAGTGCTGGACAGAGATCCGACGAATCAGGCCGCACTCGCGTTGTTGCGCCGGATCAAATAGTCAGCAGCTTTCACTGAAACGATCGAGAAGGCATGGCACAAGTCGCAACGGCTCGCAGGCGCAAACGCGACGTGATCGCGTCGCTCGGACAACCGAAAGTCGCTGTCATGCTGGCGCTGGGCTTTTCCTCCGGGCTGCCCTTCCTGTTGACCGGTAATACCCTCGGCTACTGGCTGCGGGACCAGGGCACGACGCTGAAAGCGATCGGCTTTCTGTCATGGGTGGGTCTCGCATACTCCCTGAAGTTCCTGTGGGCCCCGATCGTCGACCGCGTCGACGCGCCCGTCTTCGGCCGTTTTGGGCGGCGCCGCAGCTGGATGCTGCTGGCTCAGGTGCTCGTGGCGGTGGGACTGATTGGCCTCTCGATCGCCGGAACGCAGCACGGGCTCACCACCGTCGGCGCCCTCGCAGTGCTGGTCGCGTTTTCTTCGTCGACCCAGGACATCGTCGTTGACGCGTGGCGCATCGAAGCCGCCAGCGACTCCGACGAGCTCGGGCTCCTGTCGGCGGCGTACCAACTCGGGTACCGTGCCGCGCTGCTGGTGACGGACGCGCTCATCCTCATCTCAGCGAACCATCTGGGGTGGCCGATCTCGTACACGATGATGGCCGTCCTGATGGGCATCGGCGTCGGCGCGACCTTCATGGCGATAGAGCCGTCGCGTGCGGCGCCAGCGGCGGGATCGCTGCCGGAGTCGCGGCTGACAAGCATCCGCGGCTTTGCTGATGCCGTGATCGGTCCGTTTCGCGAATTCTTCCGCGTCTACGGGTGGGTCGCCCTGTTGATGCTGGCGATGATCAGCCTGTACCGGCTGCCGGAATTTCTGATGGGGCCGATGGCGAACCCGTATTACCACGACCTCGGGTTGTCAAAGGACACGGTCGGCGCGGTGCGCGCCTCGATTGGCCTCATCGGGTCGCTGCTTGGGATTGCCGCCGGCGGCGTGAGCGCGGTGCGCATCGGCTATTTCCGGACGCTGATCGTCGGACTCGTGCTCCAGAGCGTGGGCACAGCGGCCTTCGCGATTCTCGCGTACGCCGGTCCTGATGTTCGAGTGTTTGGCAGCATCATGGCCGTCGACAACTTTGGCGCGGCGTTCGCCGGCGTGGCGCTGGTCACTTACATGTCGAGCCTCACGACCATGGGGTACACCGCCACGCAGTACGCGCTGCTGAGTTCCGCCTACACCTACGTCGGCAAGTTCGCAAAGGGCTTTTCCGGCGTGATGGTCGAATCTCTGGCCAGCGGGCGCACGCTGCTCGAAGGCTACGCGCTGTTCTTCATCGGCGCCGGACTCCTCGGCGTCCCGGCGCTCATCCTGTGCCTCATCCTCGCGCGGGTGAAACGTGACGAGCGCAGCCAGGCGCCGGGAATAGGCTGACCTTGCCGCGGTTATCCACGGTTGAGGGAGCCATGAACAGCGGCGTGACGTTCGCCAGGCGCGTGTTCCTGCTTGCCGGTCTGATCGGACTACTGACGCTGGCGCCGCAGTACTTCATGGAAGGCAGGGTCGGCCGCGACTTTCCTCCTCCGATCACACACCCCGAATACTTCTACGGTTTCGTCGGCGTCGGTCTCGTGTGGCAGATCCTCTTTCTGATCATTTCGACCGATCCTCAGCGTCTGCGTCCCGCCATGATCGCCGCCGTGCTTGAGAAGCTTTCGTTTGGGGTGCCAGTGATCGTGCTTTATCTCCAGGGCCGGCTTCCCGCCACGATTCTCGGGTTCGGGTTGTTCGATCTCTTTCTCGGAGTGCTGTTCGTGATCAGCTATCGAGTCACCGCCGGTGCCACCGTGAACCAGCGGATTCTGGAAGGCCCAGGGAACCAGCAATAGGATGGCCATCAGCATCGTCCGCCTCGGCGCGCCGAGAGCAGCCGATGAGGGGCCGCGACTCGGAACTGTGCGCCGCCCGCCGCGCGGCGTCAGGAAGGCGGATTACGCAAAACTGAACTACTACGACGCCTGGCTTCCCGCGCTGTCACCGAGCGCCGGCCTGGTGCGCGAAGCGTTGGCGGCCGAGGATGCGGCCGGCTGGCGTCGGTTCGATCGGCGATTCACGGCGGAATTGAAGCACCCGGACGCGTCGCACCTGCTCGACGCGCTGGCGGCGTTGTCGCACGTCGGAAACTTCGCGATGGGCTGCTACTGCGCGGACGAGCAGCGCTGCCACCGATCGATCCTGCGGCGCGAGCTGAAACGCCGCGGCGCCGACATCCGGGAAGGGACGCACCATGCGAAGAACACCCGCGAAGTCACGTAAGCCGGCGACGGTTGACGAGTATCTGGCCGCCGTGCCCGACGACCACAAGCGCACCGCGCTGCAGAAGCTGCGGCGGACGATCAAGGCGGCGTTGCCTCGGGCAGAAGAGTGCATCAGCTACGGACTTCCGGCGTTCCGTTACGAGGGCCGAATGGTCGCGTGGTACGGCGCGGCGAAGAACCATTGCTCGTTCTATCCCGGCGGCGTGGTCGATGCGTGCAAGGACGATCTCACCAAGTACGAAACCAGTAAGGGCACGATCCGATTCACCCCCGACGCGCCGCTGCCGGCGACGCTCGTGAAGAAGCTCTTGAAAGCGCGCATTGCCGTGAACGCGCGCGCCGCTATTCGATCCTGAGCCGCCGCAGCATCTTCGCGAGCCCCTGACGCGTGACGCCGAGTGCGACGGCCGCCTTTGTGCGTTGGCCGCCGGCAGCCGCCAGCGCGGCCTTCACGAAGCGGCGTTCGAATTCCTCTTTGGCGGCGTCGAACGTGCCGCTCGCGGTCATGCCGCCATGCGCGACATGTTCGGGAACCGCCGCCGGGCCGATGCGGCCTCTGACGGGCGAGTGCACCGCCATCCACGCGATGACGTTCTGCAGCTCGCGCACGTTGCCGGGCCAGTCGTAGCGCGCCAGCGCCGCGACCGCGTCGGGCGCCAGCGTGGCCCGCGAGCCGACGCGCGCGGCCGCGTCGGTCCAGAATCTCGACGCGAGAAGCGGCACGTCGGCGACGCGTTCACGCAACGGCGGCACTTCGATGCGGACGACGTCGAGGCGAAAGCGGAGATCGACACGGAAGCGGCCCGCCGCGGATTCGTCGGCGAGGCGCCGGTTCGTCGCCGCAATGATGCGCACATCGACCCGCCGCGACATGTTCTCGCCGACACGGCGCACCTCGCCGTCCTGGAGGACGCGTAGGAGCTTCGCCTGGGCGCGCGCGGCGAGCTCGCCGATCTCGTCGAGAAACAGCGTTCCGCCATCCGCTTCCTCGAACAACCCGGCGCGGTCGCCGACCGCCCCGGTGAACGCCCCTCGTGCGTGGCCGAACAGCTCGGCTTCGATCAACTCGTCGGATAACGCCGCGCAGTTCAGCGCGCAGAATCGGCGATCGCGGCGGGAGCCGAGCCGATGGATTGCGCGCGCGACGAGCTCCTTGCCACTGCCGCTTTCGCCCTGGATGAGCACCGGAAATGGGGCGCGTGCGGCGCGGGCGATCGCGTCGCGCAGCGACCGCGCCGGCGCGCTCTCGCCGAGCAGATCGTCCCACGCGCCCGCTGGCGCCGCCGGCACGCCGCGATCCAGCAGGGCGCGGACGCTCGCGGCCATCGCCAACGCCGCGGTTCGCAGTAGTGCGGTCACCCGTGCGGTGTCGAGCAGCGATCCCGCGGTCCACCGCGCCGCGACCGCACCGATCAGCTCGCCGCCGTAGCGGAGCGGCTCAGCCGCCTGGGCCGGCTCGAAGGCCTTGTCGACAGGGACGCCCGTGCCCCCGCCGAGTGCGCGCCACGCGATGTGCGGATCGCCATGCCACGGACGCCCCACGATCGCGATGATCCGCCGTTCCGGAAGTCCGGACACCACGATCACCGTGGTGGTACGAAGACGGGCGCACAGTTCCGCCGCGATCTTCTCCACCGCGGCGCGTTCGTCGGCCGCCGAGTGCGCGAGCTCGAGAAAAGCCTCCAGGTCGGCCACCGGATTCGTCGGCGCTCCGGCGGTCGGACGCACCAGCGCTTCGGCGCCGTTTGTCGCGATGAACGTGCGCGTTGCCTGATCGAGAAGCTGGCCCGAGAGTCGAGCCTGCACCGCGCGCGCGAGAAACCGCAGCAGGCGCGGCAACTCACGTCCGTGCGAGACGATTCGATCGACGTGTCGACGTTCGCCGCCGGTGACCTCCGCGTCGGCCGCGCTCAATCGCAGCCGCATGACCCACAACGGCAAATGCGCGTCCAGCGCGGTGCGGATTCCGGCCGCGAAGTGTGTGGCTGCCGACTCGCGGTCGCCGGCCGCGGCAACCGCCGCCGCCAGCGCGCGATAGGCGGCGGCGATCAGACGCGCATCACCTGTTGGCCGGGCCAGGTCGAGCGCCGATCTGGCCGACCGAATCGCGGCCGGAATCGTTCCCTCGACAAGATGCGCACGCGCCTGCACGGCGAGCACGCGGGCACGGGCGTGTGCCGAGGCAGCGGAAGGCGTGCTGCGCAACACGGTGAGCGCTTCCTGCGGCTGCCCGCGCCACAGGAAGCATCGCGCCAAAGCCGCGGCGGCAAAGGTCGTGACCTCGGCATCGCGCAGTTGCTCCGCCGCCAGCAATCCGGTTCGCAGCGCCGCGTCCGCCTCGCTCAGACGTCCGTCGTCTACCAGGGCGACGCCGAGTCCGATCGTGGCCAGGAGGGCGAGCGCAGGCGTCGTCGCAGACTCGCGGGCGCGCTCGAAGTGATCGATTGCACGCGGCATGTGAGCGCGATCGCGCGCATGCCAGCCCCGCACCACCATCGCGCGCGCTGCATGGTCAGGGTCGCCTCGTGCAGCGAGCACGCGGGCCGCGCGCGACAGGAGTCGATCGGCTGCGGCGTGACGGCCGCGCCTGGCCAGCGCTTCCGCGCGTTCGGTCGCGTGCTGCAGGGCCCGGCCGGCACGCGCGCCGCTGTCCCGAGCTCTGACGCCGGCAGGTGTCGTCACCGGCGCGGCAACCGACCGGTCCGTGGCGTACGGCTGCGGCGACTCGTGGACGAACATACTGCGCGCGCGCGTGAATGCGTACGGTTTGCCAGTCAGTTGCGCGAGGCATAGCCCGGGGCGCCCTTCGGCGCCACGCGCGGCGACCAGGACTTCGTCTGCTGACGGCCCCAGCTCGCGATCGACGAATACCATTGCTGCCATTGCGATGACCCCCATGGAATCGACGTGGACGACAGGCCCGGCGCAGGATCCAGGGCGCGTAAAGGAGAAAACGAGATGCCGGCGGGCGCTCGCGGTTGCCAACCGGCAGAGAAGCGAAGCCGTGACGCGATTAGAGAGCGTCGCTGAATCGGGTAAACCGCCCCCGGAAATCACGCACACGTGCCGCTCGAAAACGTGGTGCGCGATCCACGGAAATCGTCCAACCGTGCCAGCGTTGAGCGGCACGTATCCACGAAGCCTGGCCGCGCGAGCGGTTGCGAGCTGCAAGGTACGCAAACCGCTCGCATGCGGTCCTTCGATCGCGATCGCGGTCGTGCCGCCAGGACCCGCCAGTTCGAGAGCGTCCGCGACGGACTCGAACACGGAACGGCGTTGCAGGAATACCCCGATCGGCCGTATGCCGCGGAGCGAGCCGGCTGCGACCGGACGCAGCACGAGCTCCGCGAGATCGGGCGGCAGATCGACGCCGTACGACTGAACGAAGCGAACGGCGTGCGTGAGCAGCACTGCACCGGCGGCGCCGCCCGCCTGCACGGGTCCGCGAACCAGGTACGCTTCGAACACATGCTCGCGATCGGCGAGCCCGTAATCGACAAGTGGATTGATCAACGGGTGCCGCAGGTTCGCGAGAGTTTCACACCGCGCGCTCCACGCCAGCTGCTCGCGTGACGTCCCGGCGGGAGTCACGCGCAGCCTCACCGATGCGCCGGTCGCGAGATCGATCCACTCGGCGCCGACGGCGAGAAATCGATCCGCGATGCAGGGCATGCCGCTGTGCAGTGCAAGAGCGGCACCCATGCGCGAAGCGGCGATTTTGCGCCGGAACGCGCGGGCGGGCTCCCCGAGTGATGCAGAAACTTCGTATACAATCGGGCTTCGATGGTGCGTTTTCTCACCGCGGGTGAATCTCACGGCCGCGCGCTCGTCGTCATTCTCGAAGGCATTCCCGCAGGACTTCCGATCGACATCGACGCCATCACCGCCGATCTGCGGCGCCGCCAGGGCGGGTATGGCCGCGGCCGCCGCATGGCGATCGAATCCGATCGCGCGGAGATCCTGTCGGGCGTCCGCGCCGGTGAGACGATCGGCGGACCGATCGCGATGTCGATCGAAAACCGCGACTGGGTGAACTGGCAGTACACGATGCGGACGACGAGCGAGGCGGCGCCCGATGCGGGCGGGGCGCATCGAGCGCCGGTGACCCGTCCCCGCCCCGGTCATGCGGACCTTGCCGGCGTCGCAAAATACGGACGCAGCGACGTGCGCGACATCCTCGAGCGCGCCAGCGCGCGCGAAACCGCGGCCCGCGTCGCGGCCGGAGCGGTGGCGCGGCAGTTGCTCGCCCGCGCCGGCATCCGGATCACCAGCCATGTCTTCTCAATCGGAGAATCACGGCTGCCCGAAGGCACCGTGGTGACCTTTGCGCTGGCGAACGCCCTCGCGCCCGATGCGCCGCTGCGCTGTGTGGACCCAAAGATCGAACAGCGCATGATTGCGGAAATCGATCAGGCTCGCGACGCGGGGGACACCAAAGGCGGAGGCTTCGAAGTCATCGTTACCGGCGTCCCCGTGGGGCTCGGCAGCTACGTCCAGTGGGATCGCAAACTCGACGGCCGCCTGGCGCAGGCGATGATGTCGATTCCCGCAATCAAGGCGGTCGGCATCGGCCTTGGGCCGGAAGCGGCCGTGCGCCCCGGTTCTCGGGTGCACGACGAGATCGTTCCGGACCCGTCAGGCGCGCACGCGACCGGCATTGCCAGGCCCAGCAACAATGCGGGAGGCCTCGAGGGAGGCGTCACCAACGGCGAGGACCTGCGTGTTTCGGCCTGGATGAAGCCGATCTCCACGCTCATGAAGCCGTTGCGGTCGGTGGACCTGGCCACGATGAGCGAAGCGGCCGCCGCCATCGAACGCAGCGACGTCTGCGCGGTCCCCGCCGCGGCCGTGGTCGGCGAAGCGATGGTCGCACTGGTGCTCGCCGACGCGCTGGTCGAGAAGTTCGGAGGCGATTCGGTACCCGAGCTCGAACGCGCCGTCGGCGCGTGGTCCTCCAGCGTCCGCGCGCAGTTTGCGGCGCGGGAGCGCTGAACGCCGGCGATCGATCTCATGATCCGGCCGATCCTGCGGTACGGCGAACGGCCCCTCCATCAGCCGGCAGCCGACGTTCCGGCGGTTGACGCCGGTATTCAGCAGCTCGTCGACGACATGATCGAAACGATGTACGCGGCGCCGGGAGTGGGGCTTGCCGCCACGCAGGTCGGCGTGCCGTTGCGCATCTTCGTGGTCGACGTCTCGGTCGGACGCTCGCCGGCCGACCTGCTCGTCATGATCAACCCGACGTTCGTCGAACGTGACGGCATGCAACTCGAAGAGGAAGGTTGCCTCAGCGTGCCGGGGTTCAACGCCACCGTGGTACGCCCCGCGCGGGCGGTGGTCCGCGGACTCGATCGGAACGGCAACGACCGGACCGTCGAAGGCAGGGACCTGCTCGCGCGCGCCTTCCAGCACGAAATGGATCACCTCGACGGTACGGTATTCGTCGATCGGCTCCGCGGCATCAAAAAAGATTTGATTGTCCGCAAGATCAACAAGCTGAAACGCGCGGGCCGCTGGTGAGTGTTCCGCCGCTGCGCATCGTCTATTTTGGGACGCCGGCGTTCGCCGTTCCGACATTGCGCTCGCTGATCGGATCGCGGCATTCCGTCGTCGGGGTCGTGTCGCAGCCCGACCGGCCGAAGGGACGCGGCCACCAGATCGCTGCCACGCCGACCAAGGAGCTGGCGCTGCAGCACGATATCCCGGTGCTGCAGCCGACCAAGCTGCGCGACCCCGCGTTTCTACAGCAGATCGCCGACCTGCGCGCGGATCTTGGCGTCGTTGCGGCCTACGGCCGCATCCTGCCCGATTCGCTGCTGCAGATTCCGCGGCTTGGAATGATCAACGTGCATGCCTCGCTGCTGCCGAAGTATCGCGGCGCGGCCCCGATTCACCGTGCCGTGATCAACGGCGAGACGGACACGGGCGTCACGATCATGCGGGTCGTCCAGGAGCTCGATGCCGGGCCGATGCTGGCGACGGTCACGACAGCGATTGCGAATGATGCGACCAGCGTGGATGTCGAGCGCGATCTCGCGGAAGCAGGGGCACGTCTGCTCGTCGAAGTCGTCGACCGGATGTCGCTCGGTCCAGTGACTGAAACACCGCAGGATGATGCGCAGGCGACGTTCGCGCCGAAGCTGGCGAAGACCGAAAGCGCGATCGACTGGAGACTTCCAGGTGCGCGGATTCATAATCTCGTGCGCGGTCTTCAGCCTTGGCCGATGGCCTCGACCGTCATCGAGGAGACGCGCTGCCTGCTCCATCGAACCGCGGTCGCGCCCGATCCGTGCGACAGCGGTCCGGGAGCCGTCCTGGCCGCCGACGGTGATGCCATTGTCGTTGCCGCCGGGGACGATACGGCGCTGAAGATTCTCGAGCTTCAGCCCGAGGGAAAACGTGCGATGACGGCTCGTGAGTTCCTGAGCGGGCGAAGGATCGCGCCGGCTACCGTGCTGCGATCCGCATGATTGCGCCTGCTCGGCTTGCGGCATACGAAGTGCTGCGGGCTGTCAACAGCGGCCGGTCCGATCTGCCGGCAGCCCTGGCACGCGTTCGCGGTCGTCTCGACGACGAACGCGATCGCGCCCTCGCAGGAGAAATTGCAACCGGTACCTTGCGGTGGCAGGGCGCCTTCGACGCGGTGATTGCCGAGTTCACACAGCGTCCCGTCGACAAGCTCGATAGCGAAATCCTCGACATCCTGCGTCTGACCACGTTTCAACTTCTGCACCTCGACCGCGTGCCCGCATCCGCTGCCGTGAACGATGCGGTCGACCTGGCGCGCAAGGCCGGGAAGAAGAGCGCCTCCGGACTGGTCAACGCGATCCTCCGCCGGATCTCGCGCGAACGGCACAATCTACGGCTGCCGCCCCGCCCCGCTGTCCCGGAAAAGGGGGCTGGCACCTTTCGCGGAAAGGTGCCAGCCCCCTTTTTGGATTACGTAACGACGACGCTGTCGCATCCGCGGTGGCTGGTGGAACGATGGCTTGA
>Ga0207674_10006752_pt1 | contig 13473 bp, 12 predicted proteins | sample KBSCornC72_FD_184303 | JGI IMG/M metagenome (GOLD analysis project Ga0207674, IMG submission 184303) | Corn rhizosphere microbial communities from Kellogg Biological Station, Michigan, USA - KBS Corn C7-2 (SPAdes) (version 2) | ecosystem: Host-associated > Plants > Roots > Rhizosphere > Soil ... | reverse complement strand
GCACTCCTCGCGCAGCTTGTCGTCATCGAAAGGATTGGTCGTCAGCATGCGTTCCTGGGTCCCCGGCTACCCGTGTGCGTCTGTCGCGCGCCATATAGGGCGCGGGCACGCCTTTGTCGCCCCCGCGATGAATAAACCGTGAAATTTTAACCGCTTAGCCGCCTTAGCCTTTGTAAAGAGCGGGGAATTTCCGCTTGAGGACGGTGAGCTTCGGCCGATCGTTGACGAGGATATAGGGGAAATAGGGGTGCTTCGCGGCGAAATGCTGGTGGTAGGCTTCGGCCGGATAGAAGCCACCCTGCTCGATCCGGGTGGCGATCGGCTTTTTCCAGATGTGGGCGGCGTTCAGCTTGTTGATGTAGGCGCGGGCGAAGCGCTGTTGCTGAGGGCTCTGCGGGAAGATCGCCGAGCGGTAGCTCGAGCCGACGTCCGGTCCCTGGCGGTTGATCTCCGTCGGGTCGTGCGCGGCGAGAAAATAGATTTCGAGCAGCTTGCCGTAGCTGATCTGTGATGGATCGTAGGTGATCTTCACCGCCTCGGCGTGGCCGGTGCCTTCGGAGCTGACCTTGTCGTAGGTCGCCTCGGCCGCGGTTCCGCCGGCATAGCCGGAGACGACGTTCTGAACGCCTTTCACATGCTCGAATACCCACTCCATGCCCCAGAAGCAGCCGCCGGCGAGAACGGCGGTCTCGCTCCGCGCGGCGGCGGGACTGGGTATCGCAGCCAGAAACAGGAGCAGGATCGGCAGGCGCTTCATCATCGGTCCTTTCTCCGGCGTAGCTAATGTGCGCTCCCCGACATTTACAGCGGCTGGACGGACCAATGTCCGCGCAATAAGCCTGCTGACATGGAGGTAAGCTGATGCCGATCTACCGCGCGCCCGTCCGCGAGACCCTGTTCGTGCTCAACGACGTGCTGGACATCGGCCGCTACTCGAACCTTCCGGGCTTCGCCAACGCCACGCCCGATCTGGTCGAGGCAATCCTCGAGGAAGCAGGGCGCTTTTGTGAGGAGGTGCTCCAGCCGCTGAACCGCATCGGCGACGAGGTCGGGTGCAAGCGCGCCGACGACGGTTCCGTCACCGCGCCTCCGGGCTTCAAGGACGCGTACAGGCAATTCTGCGAGGCCGGTTGGCCGACACTCACCGCTCCGGAGGAGTTTGGGGGACAAGGGCTTCCGCAGGTCGTCGGCACTGCGGTCAGCGAGTATATCTTGTCCGCGAACCATAGCTTCGAGATGTACCAGGGGCTGACCTCGGGCGCGATCGCCTCGCTGCTCATCAAGGGTAGCGACGAGCTGAAGCGTCGCTACATTCCGAACATGGTGACCGGGAAATGGACCGGCACCATGAATCTGACCGAGCCGCATGCCGGGACCGACCTCGGGCTTTTGAAGACGCGCGCCGAGCCGAACGACGACGGCAGCTATGCGATCACCGGCACCAAGATCTTCATCTCCTCGGGCGAGCACGACCTCAGCGAGAACATCATCCACCTCGTCCTGGCCAAGCGCGCTGGTGCGCCGGACAATGTGAAGGGCATCAGCCTGTTCGTGGTGCCCAAGTTCCTGGTCAACGACGACGGCAGCCTCGGCGAGCGCAACAGCCTCTCCTGCGGCGCGCTCGAGAAGAAGATGGGCATCCACGGCAACGCCACCTGCGTGATGAACTATGACGGCGCCAAGGGCTGGCTTGTCGGCGAGGGCGAGAAGGGCCTCCAGGCGATGTTCATCATGATGAACGCTGCGCGCCTTGGCGTCGGGCTCCAGGGGCTGGCGCAGGGGGAGGTCGCCTACCAGAATGCCGCAAATTACGCGCGCGAACGGAGGCAGAGCCGCGCGTTGAACGAGTCCGAGCGTGAGGCCGACGCCAAGGCCGACCCGATCATCGTCCATCCGGACGTCCGTCGCATGCTGATGGAATCGAAAGCCTGGAACGAGGCGGGGCGGGCGCTGTGCCTGTGGGGCGCGCTGCTGGTCGACCTGGTTCGCCGTTCTCCGGACGAACAGGAGCGGCAGGAGGCGGACGACCTGCTCGGCCTCATCACCCCGGTGATCAAGGGCTATTTGACCGACAAGGGGTTCCAGGCGGCGGTCTATGCGCAGCAGGTGCTCGGCGGCCACGGCTACATCCGCGAGCACGGCATCGAGCAGTTCGTCCGCGACGCACGCATCACGCAGATCTACGAGGGCACCAACGGAATCCAGGCGATGGATCTCGTCGGCCGCAAGCTCCCGCGCGACGGCGGCCGCGCGGTGCGCAGCTTCTTCGCGCTGGTCGGCCAGGACATCGCCGAAGCGAAAGCCGCTGGCGATCCGGCCGGAGTCGCCGCTGGGCTGGAGCCGGCGCTGAAGGACCTCCAGGCAGCGACCGTGTGGCTCGCGCAAAATGGCGCCGCCGATCCCGATAACGCCGGGGCAGGGGCTTACGCCTACATGGACCTGATGGGTCTCATCACGCTCGGCTGGATGTGGCTGAAGATGGCTCGCGCGGCTGAAAACGTTGAGGACAAGGCATTCCGGGAGGCCAAGCTCGCAACGGCTCGCTTCTACGCCGAGCGCGAGCTTCCGGCTTCGACCGCGCTGCGGCGCAAGATCGAGGCGGGCGCGGAAACGCTGATGAAGATTCCCGCGGAGGCGTTTTAGCTACTTCGCCGGTTTGACGAACTTCAGTGCATATTGATCGGTGTGCCCGCGCACCTTGGGATCGAAGATCGGCAGGTGGTGGTCGTCGTTCGGGCGGTTCAGGAACTTGCCTTCGCCCGCGAGCTCGAATCCGGCAGAGGTGACCTCACGGATGACCTGCGCCTTGTCGATGCGGTGAACCTTCGCGATGTCGGCGTTGGTCATTCCGGGCCAGCCCTGGTGGTCGAGGACGAAGAAGATGCCGCCGGGCTTCAGCGCATTGTAGACCGCGCGGTCGAATGCGACCGTGTCGACGTTGCCGTATTTCGGAATCTTCATGTCATGATAATTTTGCGTCACCCAGGCGAGGTCGAGCGGGCGCGGAAACTTCGCCGTTCCGAACGGCTGAACGTCGAGCGAGACGTTCTCCCATTTGCCCTCCGCCAGCATAGCCCGGTCGTCCTTCACCGAATCGTTCCAGCCGGCATTCTCGATCGCGTAGATGTGCCCGTTGGGGCCAACGACATCGCTCAGCATGCGCGTGAAATAGCCGCCCGCCGGGTAGAACTCGCCGACGATCATCCCCGGACGTATGCCTGAAAAGGCCAGCGTCTCGGCTGGCTCTCGGAGCGTGTCCGCCGCCCTGTAGGCGGCGGGGCGTGCAGGATCGGCGACCGCGTTCGCGATCGCGTCGGCGGGATTTTGCTCTTCCGCATGGCAGGCGAATGCCAGAGCGGCGACCGGGACCAGCAGGATTGCGAGACGGCGCATGCGGACCTCCCTTGTCTCGTTCAGGCCCATGCATCGTCTCATCTGACTTGGAGCTGCAGCCCTATTCGACGAAGTCGCGCCTGGGATCGACATCTGCCGCGGACGCCATCGTTCTGTTCTGGCACAGCGGTGCGACGATCGATTGAAAAAAAGCGGCTCCCCTTAACCATCGGCAACTTACGGCGCTTTAAGTGCGTCTATAAATTCAACGCAAATTTAACGACCAGGTGTTGGAGACAGGGGCATGCGTAAACTGAAGGTAACACTGACCGGAATTTCGCTTGGCGCAGCGCTGGCGATCGCGAGCCCTGCATGGGCGACGTCGGCCGTTGCGATCGACGGACCGTGCTCGGACCTCGCGGACGGCATCGGCAGCAGCTGCAAGTTCAGCGGCAACATCAACACCAACGACAGCGGCAACGAATCCTATACCGTCGCCGAGGACGTCTATAATGACTATGCGGCCACTCAGGGCTGGGGAACGATCGACCTGAATCCGCTCGCGGACTTCAGCGGCAGCGGCTCCCAGAACGGCATTACGCTGACTTTGAACGCTAGCGGCGACGGCGGCACCTTCACCTTGGATCCTGGCGTGGTCATCGATTACTACGCGGTCAAGGCTGCCAACGGGTTCCTTCTGTTTGAGCAGTACACGGGTAACAACACCTTCTCGACCTTGGGTCTGGCGCAGAATACCCGCGGCGATCAGACGCCCGGGCTGTCGCACATCATCTTTTTCGGAAGCAACGGCGGTGTTCCGGAGCCGGCGACCTGGGCGATGATGCTGCTCGGCATCGGCATGATCGGTTCGAGCATGCGGCGGCGCCAGAAGGCGCAGAGCGCAATCCGCCAGCTCGCCTGATCGACTGCAACCGAACGCCATTCGTGGCCCGGTCGGAGGGGCTCCGGCCGGGCCATTTGCTTGAGGCGGCGTGAGCTGGCTAGCGCGCGTCCCCGACGAGCCAGGTCTCGAGCGCCAGACGGTCCTCCACGCTGAGAGCGGCGAGCCGCGGGACTCCAGCCTTGCGCCGCAGGCGGTCGACCTCGAACGGCATCAATGGGGCTTCGAAGGCGACGCCGCATTCACCATCTTCCGCCCAGGCGACGGTTCCGAACACGCGCACTTCCTCGACCTTCAGCTCCATCTCCTCGCCGCGCGGAGGCAAGTCGCGTCCCCTGAGGCGCACGCCGGTACAGGAAATGTCGATGACCGCCGCCGTGTCGGTGCGGGAGATCGTCATGAAGACCGCTGGAAGCGGTGCGAGCGCGCGCGAGGCGCTCCGACGCCCGCCACCGTTCGATCTGCCAAATGCGCGCATCGATTCAGGCCCTCGAAAGAGCCCCCCTTCAGCCATCGCTAAAGGGCGCGACCTTACTCGATCCTTTCAGGTCCTGATTGACGCGGCGTTTACCTTCGAGCTGGCTCGGCCGCTGCAGCGGTTTACCAGAACGCCAGCGCCAATCCTGCGCCGACGACGACCACCGTCAGGCCGAGACCGACCGCTGCACTGCGCCAGTTCCCGAACGTGCTTTCCATGATGCACTCTCCCCTTTGACCCCGGCCACTGGATACCACAGCTTGCGCCTGCGAGCATGTGAAATGCTGACACCGCGACTGCCGCTCGTTGCAGCAACCACCTGCGGTTCAATGGGCGTTCAGGATGGCGCGATGACCCGCCCGCTGCTCGGGACAAAAGCGGACCTCTGACCAAGGCCCAGGCGTTTAACACGCAAAGGCTCCAACCGTGTGGAAGGAGGATAGGAGCATGCGTACGATGACGAAAATGCTTGCCGGTGCGGCCGGCCTGGCGGCGATCGCCACAGCGGCGCCCGCTGCAGCGCAATATTATCCCTATGGGTACAACGGCAATGCCTACCCCAGCTATAATAGTTATGCGGTAAATCCGAACGCGGCGGCACAGCAATGCACCGCGGCGGTCCAGAGCCGCCTGTACAACCGCACAAGCCTTGCCGAGATCATTGGCTCGCTGGTCGGTATCCCGAACAATCAGGGTCGCGTTCTGAGCATTACGCAGGCAACGCCGACGCGATCGGGGATGCGCATCCGCGGCCTCGCGAGCAGCGGCCGCTATGCCTATAACAATTACGGTCCCTACGGCGTTGGCGCTTACGGCTCCCTCGCTTATGGGTACAACCAGCAGGCCGACCTGTCGTTCAAGTGCGACGTCGACTTCCGCGGTTACGTCCGCGACATCGACATCCATCGGCGCTATTAAAGGTGACAGGCTGTTCCAAGGAGAAGCGCCGGCGTCGAGCCGGCGCTTCTTTTATGGGCAGCAGCCAAGCTGCTGCCGCGAAAGTGTTTATCGGGCCATTGCAGGTTCAGCATCGGCGTGGATAAACCCTTCCGGAATTCGTGCGTTATTCGCTCGAGCGGGCGCCCCGGGCGCATTCTTTTGCGAGATGAAGTGGACCAAATGGCAAGGCTTTTGCGCGGCGCTCGGCCGCTGAATGGATTTTTCGCACTTGGCTTGGCGGCGGCGCTTGCGCTCCCGGTCGGCGGCGGCGTGTTACCGGCATCGGCCGCCGTGGCATCCCGCTCGATGGATTCGCAGATTGCGGCTTTCTATCGGGCGAGGGGCGGCGCTCCGTTGTGGCTCGCGCCAACCTCGGGTGCCGCCGAACAGCAATTGTTGTCGCTGCTCGCGACCGCGCAGGCCGATCATCTCAATCCCAAGCGCTACAACGTGAAGGCGCTGCGTCGCGCGGTCGAGGACGCCCGCGGCGGAAGCCCCTCGGCGGTCCAGCGCGCCGAGGCGATGCTGAGCGAAGCGTTCGTCGCCTATGCACGCGACCAGAAGCACGATCCCGGCGGAATCATCTACGTCGATCCGCAGCTCAGACCGATGCCGCCTTCGGCGGCAGATTTGCTGACCGCCGCGGCGCACGCGCCGTCGCTGTCGGACTATGTCCAGAACATGGGGTGGATGAATCCGATCTACGCCAAGCTCCGGGCGGCGATCGCGAGCCGGCTGTACCGCAGCGACGCGGAGCGCCGGCTGCTGGAGGTCAACCTTGAGCGCGCGCGCGCCTTGCCGTCGGGTAACGGGCGCTACGTGATCGTCAACCCGCCTGCGGCTCGGCTGTATATGTATGAGGACGGGCATGTCGTGGACTCGATGCGCGTTGTCGCCGGCCGTCCCGATCCGATCGCGCAGACGCCGATGATGAATGCCTACATCCGGTACATCGCGCTCAACCCTTATTGGAATTCGCCGCCCGACATCACCTCGAAGCGCCTCGCGCCGACCATCCTCAAGGAGGGCCGCGCCTATTTCAAGAAGCGGGGGTACGAAGTTCTGTCGGATTGGACCGATCATGCCCATCCGATCGACCCGATGTCGATCGACTGGCGCGCCGTCGCCGCCGGCCGGCTCGAGGTGCGCATGCGGCAGAAGCCGGGGCCGGCCAACTCGATGGGCCGGATGAAGTTCATGTTCCCCAACAAGCAGGGGATCTGGCTCCACGACACTCCGGAGAAAGAGAAGATCGAGGACGCGGCCCGGCTGCAGAGCAACGGCTGCGTTCGGCTGGAGGACGCGGCGCGGTTTGCACGCTGGCTGTTCAACGGTCATCCGCCGAAGCCGCAGGGCGCCAGGCCCGAGCAGAAGGTCAACCTTCCGACTCCGGTACCGATCTATCTCACCTATCTGACGGCGGTGCCGAGCGGGACTTCGATCGTCTATTTCGACGACTTCTACGGCAAGGACCGCGGAGAATCGCGGCGCTTCGCGGGATTGCTCTAACCGTTCGAGGCCTCGCGCTGCGAGACGTACCACGGCTGAAGCATCGTCACGTCGTTCCGCTTTTCCTTCTTCGGGGCGAGGCGGGCGAGATCGAATTGATCCCCGAACTGGACGCCGAACTTGCCGGTTTGCGCCCAGCGGACGATGCCGCGGACCGGCCCGACACCGACGATGTCGATGGCTAGCTCGGTTCCGGGCGCTATCGAGATCGGACAGTCGACCAGCGCGCCCATCGACGAGATGTTGCGCAGCTTCACTTCGGTGACCATGCCGTCGATGCAGGTCATCGCCCGGCGCATCAGGCGGTGACGCGGTTCGCGGCTGCAGGCGAAGCCGTCCGCCGCGACGGTGGCGCTGTTGGCGAGGTCGCGTGCCGTTGCCGCGTCGCCTGGCTTCCCGAAAATATAGCCCTGGACCATGCTCACGCCGAGCTCGCGGATGAGCTGCAGGTCGTCGTGCGTCTCCACGCCCTCGGCGCAGGTGTCCATGCCCAGCGTTTCCGCAAGAGTGACGATCGCCCTGATGATTGCCGCATTGCGGTTGGTATCCGACGCCGCGCCGCGGACGAAGCTCTGGTCGATCTTGATCTTGTCGAACGGCGCCTTCTTCAAATAGCCAAGCGAGCTGTAGCCGGTGCCGAAATCATCGAGCGCCAGGCGCACTCCGAGCTTCTTGAACTTGGCGAAGGTCTCGTCGGTTGAGTCGCCCTCCGCGAGGAACACGCCTTCGGTGATCTCGAGCTCGACGCGTTCGGGCTTCACGCCCGTTTCCCTGATGTGCTGCGCCACCATTGCGACGCAGTTCGGGTCGTTGAACTGGAGCGGCGAAAGATTGATCGCGACCCGCACATAATCGGGCCATTGGGCGGCCTCCTCGAGCGAGGTGCGCAGCACCCATTCGCCGATCTTGCCGATCAGGCCGGCTTCCTCAGCCAGCGGAATGAACTTGGCCGGCGAAATCGGGCCGCGCGTCGGGTGGCTCCAACGGCACAGGGCCTCGAAGCCCGAGATTTCCTCGCCGGCCGCGCGGACGATCGGCTGATAATGCACGGATAGCTCTCCGCGGTCGATGGCCTGGCGCAGATCGTTTTCGAGCAGTTGCCGCTCGGCCGCTTCGCTGTGCATCGACGGTTCGTAGAGCCGGTGCTTGCCGCGGCCGGCCGCCTTGGCGGCATAGAGCGCGAGGTCGGCGTTGCGCACCAGGGCGTCCGCGCTTGCCCGGCCGGGATCGCCGATCGTGATTCCCACCGACGCGCCGATCGTCACCTTGTGGCCCTCGATCGAATAGGGCCGCGAAACCTGTTCGATCAACGTGCGCGCGAGTGATTCGAGCAGGCCGATGTCGACCGTTCCCGGGAGGACTGCCTGGAACTCGTCGCCGCCCAGCCGGCCGACCTGCCCGTGATTGCCCATCACCGACTTGAGCCGCTCCGCGACCTGGCGAAGCAGCGCATCGCCGATCGGGTGACCGAGCGTGTCGTTGACGTTCTTGAACCGGTCGAGATCGATCATGAACAGCGCGCAGCCCTTCTGGCGATGAGCGGCGTTGCGGAGTGCCTCGTCGAGAGTCTGGCGCATCATTGCGCGGTTCGGCAGGCTGGTGAGGGAATCGAACCGGGCGAGGCGGGAAATCTCGCGCTCGGACTTGCGCTGTTCCGTGAGGTCCGTGCCGATGCCGCGGAAGCCGAGGAAGCGCCCGCGCTCGTCGAAGATCGGATTGCCCGACAGCGACCAGTGAACGTCTTCCTCGCTCGCGGGGCGCACGACCACGTCCGAGAAGGGGAAGCGGGCGGAGAGATGGAAGCCGAGTGTCTTGCGTTCCTCGGCGGAATCGGTCGCGTGGTCGACGGAGAGGAGATCGGTGAACTGTCGTCCCAGGAGCGATTGTGGCTCACATTGGAAGTCGTCCGCGAGCTGGCCCGAGACGTACGACAGAGTGCCGATCGAATCGGTTTCCCAGAACCACCCCCGGCCGCTGTTCTCGAACTCGTCGACGAAATTGAGCGCCTTCTGCGCCTGCCATTCGAGCGTCAGCCGCCGGCGCCCTCTCGCGAGGCTCTCGCTCGTATTGGCGACGCTGTAGCCGATCATCACGAACGCAAGGGTGTCGATTGCGAGAGTCACTGCCGGGTTGGTCGAGAAAAGCATGGTCGCAACCGCGGCGACGGTTGCATTGATGATAGCCAGCGGCGGAGATGCAACGGCGACCGTCGAACGGACGAAGAATCCCATCGCCACTGCCAATGTGACGAAGCTCGACTCGGTGAGTCCCAGCCTGCCGGAAGCGACGCTCGCCATGGTCCACAGCACGCCGGTCGTCGCAAGATAGCCACACATCAGTCGGGCGACAGTGTGCGGCGCCATCTGCAGGCGCCTCCAGCCGAACAGGACAAGGCCCGCCACCAGGTCTGTGGCGAGACAGGCGAGGAAGGGAACGAGCGCCGGAGCGGAGCTTCCGTGCATGTCGTGAAGCAGCATTGTCGAAGCCATGATCACATGGCCGACCAGCAGCAGCCAGGGCGCGAAGGTCCAGCTGTCGACGCGCCGCTCCGCCAGCGCCAGATCTGCGCTGGCGTCGTGATCGCGGACATCGAAAAACAGGGCGTCGACAATCGACGCGCGCGGCGGCGCAAGACGCTCCAGTTCCGGCGACTTGCCGAACAAAGTTCGACGCATGGATCTCACCTCAAGCGGGCAGTTCACGCGCCCGAAGCCGTACCTTAACTTTCGGCAGTTAAAGCTAAGGCGAAGAAGTGAGGTTATTGCGCTCTTAAGTCTTCTATTCCGGCAGGAAATCCGGGACCGACAAATAGCGCTCGCCGGTATCGTAGTTGAACGTCAGGATGCGCGGATGATCGCCCAGTTCGGGCAGCTTCTGAGCGACGCCGGCAAGCGCCGCGCCCGACGACATGCCGATTAGCAGCCCTTCCTCGCGGGCGGCGCGGCGCGCCATCTCCTTCGCCTCGCCTGCGTCGACGTCGATAATCCCGTCGAGGATCTCCGTATTGAGGATGCTCGGGATGAAATTGGCGCCGAGGCCCTGGATCGGGTGCGGTCCCGCCTTGCCGCCGCTGAGCAGCGGCGCAAGCGCGGGTTCCACCGCAAAGACCTTAAGGTTCGGCCAGACCGGCTTGAGCACCTCCGCACAGCCGGTGATGTGGCCCCCGGTTCCGACGCCCGTGATGATCGCATCGATCGGAGTGTCGGCGAAATCGCGCAGGATTTCCTGCGCCGTCGTGCGCCGGTGGACTTCGACATTGGCGGGGTTGTCGAACTGCTGCGGCATCCAACTGTTGGGGGTCTGCTCGACGAGCTCGCGGGCGCGATCGACCGCACCCGACATGCCTTTTTCCTTAGCCGTAAGATCGAACGTAGCCCCGTAGGCGAGCATCAGGCGGCGCCGCTCGAGGCTCATGCTCTCGGGCATGACGAGGATCAATTTATAGCCCTTGACCGCGGCGACCATCGAGAGACCGATGCCAGTGTTGCCGGAAGTCGGCTCGATGATCGTCCCGCCTGGCTTGAGCTTTCCGGAGCGCTCCGCGTCCTCGACCATCGCCAGAGCGATCCGGTCCTTGATCGAGCCGCCGGGATTTGCGCGTTCCGACTTCATCCACACTTCGGCGCGATCGCCGAAGAGCCGGTTGATACGGATGTGCGGGGTGTTGCCGATGGTCTCGAGGACGGTCGCGGCTTTCATCAAGCTTTCTCCTCCGGTCTGGAGCGGCGCAAATCGGGTTCGTCGAAGCTTTTTGCAAGGCGCAGCTCGGGGAACCACCACGACCACAGAAAGACGACCCCGATTGCCCCCACGCCGCCGACGATCACCGCGGTGACAGGTCCGATCAGGGCTCCGAGGAAGCCCGACTCGGCCTCGCCGAGCTCGTTTGAGGCGGAGATGAAGAGCGACGACACCGCGCCGACCCGCCCGCGCATCTCGTCGGGCGTGTAGAGCTGGATCAGCGACTGCCGGACATAGACCGAAAACATGTCCGCCGCTCCGAGGAGAGCGAGGCAGAAGAGCGACAGCGGCATCGATCGCGAGAAGCCGAAGACGATGGTCGCCAGGCCGAAGACGGCGACCGCGACGAGCATTTTCACCCCGACATTGTGCTTGAGCGGCCGGGCCGAGAAGAAGGCGGCGGTCAGCGTTGCACCGACCGCGGGAGCGGCGCGCAAGTGGCCGAGGCCCTCGGAGCCTGCGTGGAGCACATCGCGCGCGAATACCGGAAGCATCGCGGTCGCCCCGCCGAGGAGCACGGCGAAGAGGTCGAGGCTGATCGCCCCGAGCACGAGCCGGTTGCGGCGGACGTACTTCAGGCCCTCGACCATTTGCGCCCAGGGGTTCGGCCCCGGTGCGAGGCCGGTGCGGTTGATCTGGCGGATGGCGAGCAGGCTGATGAAGGCGATGGCGAACAGAGCTGCGCTCGCCGCGTAAGGCGCGAACGGAGCGTAGGCGTAGAGATAACCGCCGAGCGCGGGCCCCAGGATCGCGCCGGTTTGCCACGCGATCGAAGAGAGGGCGATCGCTCGCGGCAGGATTTCGCGCGGGACGAGATTTGGGGCGAGCGCACCAAGTGCAGGGCCGGCGAAGGCGCGCGCCACGCCCAGCAGCGCGGCGACGATGTAGAGGATCTCGAGCGTCATCGTGCGCCGCCACGAGAACCATGCCAGAGCCAGAGCGCAGGCGAGCTCGAGCGCGACCGCGGCGCGGGCAATCCAGCGGCGGTCGACGCGGTCGGCTGTCCAACCGGTGACCAGCGTCAGCAGGAACAGCGGGACGAACTGGACGAGGCCGATGATTCCGAGCCTCAGCGCCGCTTCCTTGAGCCCCATCGTGTGGCGGGCGATGTCGTACACCTGCCAGCCGATGACGATGACCATCGCCATTTGCGCGACGGTGGTCGCGAGCCGGGCGAGCCAGAAATAACGGAAGCCGGCGATGCGCAGCGGTTCGGGAAGCAAGCTCACGCGCGGCTGACTAGGGGCGCGCGCGAGCAGCGGCAACTCACTTGGCGCGCGGCTTCCGCGTCAGCTCGAGCCGCTCGACCAGCCAGGGCATCGTCAAGCCCTGGACGAAGATCGAGAAGGCGACGACCACGAAAGCCGAAAGGATGATCGCTCCGCGTTCGGGCACCGACGCCGGCACCGTCAGAGCAAGCGCCAGCCCGAGCGCGCCGCGTAATCCGCCCCAGAACAGCACGTGCTGAAAAAGGAAGGAGACCGCGAGCTTGGTCGGCCGGAACAGGTTGGAGAGCGGATAAACCGCGACCGCGCGCCCGACGAGCACGAGCAGGATGGCGACAGCCGCGGTCTCCCAGCCAAGGCGACTGATCGGAGCGTCCTCGAGCTGCATTCCAATGAGGAGGAAGACAAAGGAATTGGCGACAAAGGCGAAGAACTCCCAGGCGGCAAGGACGTGCGGCCTGCCCGAGTCCGAGATCGCGCCCATGTTCCCGAGATTGCCGATCATCAGACCGGCAGTGAGCGACGCGAGCACGCCCGACGCGTGCAGGCGCTCGGCGATCAGGAACGACCCATAGGCCGCGAGCGTCGTCAGCGTGATCTCGACGAGGTGGTCGTTGGTCCGCCCGGCCAGGACAAGAATGGCGCCGCTGACGATGCCGCCGATCAGCGCGCCGCCGAAGAGGGTCCAGACGAAGGCCGGGACGACGCCTCCGACTCCCGACGATGCTCCGGCTGCGATTCCGGCAAGCACGGCGAATCCGACGGCCGCAACGCCGTCGTTCAGCAGGCTTTCGGATTCGACCAGCATGCACAGGCGCCGGTCGGCCTTCATTTCCTTGAAGGCGGCGATGACCGCGACAGGATCCGTCGCCGCGATCAGCACTCCGAATAGGCTCGCTCCGAGCCAGCTCCAGCCCAGCCAAAAATGGAGCCCGGCGGCAACGACGGTGCCGGCCAGGATCACTCCGACCAGCGCCAGAGTCAGCGTTACCGGAAGCTCCTTGCGGAACTCCTTCCAAGGCAGCTGGAGCGCGGCTTCGAACACCAGCGGCGGGAGGAAGACGTTGAAGATGAGGTCGCGCGACAGCACGAACCTGGGCGTCTGCGGCACGAGCGCGATGATGATTCCGGCGGTGACCAGTCCGACGCTGTACGGCAACCCCAGTTTGCGCGAGATCATCGCGATCACGCAGGCGACCAGCAGCAGCTCTCCGATCGGCGCGAGCGCGATGTCGATCATGGCCGTTTCATATCAACAGCCATGCACGCCGCCAGCCTCAATGGCTCGCCGTCGGGTGCCAGCCGAAGGCGAGGAGCATCGCGAAGAAGCCGGCGGCGTAAGCGAT
>Ga0207674_10006749_pt1 | contig 13475 bp, 8 predicted proteins | sample KBSCornC72_FD_184303 | JGI IMG/M metagenome (GOLD analysis project Ga0207674, IMG submission 184303) | Corn rhizosphere microbial communities from Kellogg Biological Station, Michigan, USA - KBS Corn C7-2 (SPAdes) (version 2) | ecosystem: Host-associated > Plants > Roots > Rhizosphere > Soil ... | reverse complement strand
CTATGTGGCGCAACCCGGAGACGATGCGTACTTGCTGCCGATGGTCGGTGTCTACGACTACTTCGCGATCGATTGGGGCTACCGCGTCATCCCTGGCGCCAAGAGCTGCAACGACCAGTGGGAGGAGCTGGACCGCCTTGCGGCACGGCAGATCGAAGATCCGGCACTGCGCTTCGGCGGAGAGAATGATCCGGCGAAAGTCGATCCGACCGTGAACACACAAGTCCTCGGCAGCGACCCGATCGAAGCAACCGACATGGGCCTGCGCAACATCGACCGGGTCGTCCCGATGTTGATCCCGGCGACCACCAGCCTCGGACACCCGTATTACCAGCTCGACGAGGTGTATCAGGCGCTGCTGACCAAGCGGGAGAAGGAGCTCGGCTCGGTCGCGAAGCTCGTGGGTGGCGTCGAGGAAACGCGCTATCAGGCGGGCCGCGGGACAGTTCCCTTCAAGCCGGTCGCCGGCGAGAGGCAGCGTAAGGCGGTGAGATTCCTGCTCGAGCGCGGATTCTCTCGTCCCGCTGCTCTGATGGATCCGCAGGTGCTATGGCGCATCGCGCCCTACGGCAAGACCGAGGCGCTGCAGGATACCAACGCGAAGCTGCTCGATCGGCTTGTCGATGCGGACGTATTCCAGCGCATGGCCGAAGCGGCAACGTTTCCAGGTGAACGAACCGCGTACTACGGTGCCGACCTGTTGCGCGATTTGAACGAGGGACTGTTCAGCGAGCTCAAGCAGGCGCGTCCGGCGATCGACTTGTACCGGCGCGACCTGCAGCGCAGCTACGTCAATCTGCTCGCGGCGAAGCTATCGTCGAGTGAGGGCGCCAGCGAATTCAGAGTTGCGTTGCGCGCGGGCCTGAGCGATCTCGGAAACAAGCTGGATCAAGCGATGAAGAAGGTACGCGATCCGCAGACCCGCGCGTATTTGCAGGACCTGAAGGCGGCGGTCGGGGGCTGAGGCGATCCCGTGGAGGGTGCGCTGCGGCGCACCTGTTAGGTCGAAGGCGGCGCGCACTTGCATGCGCGCCGCATCGCGATCTAGACCTTCATCGCGAGCAACTCGTTCAGGTTCTTGTCGAGTTGAGCCAGCGCGCCGGGGTCGGCACCGAACAACGCGAGATGCCCGTCGATGGTCTGGATCGGCCGGAACTCGGCGTCCGCAAGAAGCCGCCATTCGGCCTGGCAGTCGGCCGGCGGAAAGAACATGTCCGACGACATCGGCATGACGAATGTCTTCGCCTTGACCCGGCGCAATGCCGCGCGCAAATCGCCACCGGTGTGCCGGCTCACGTCGCCGCGCTGCCACTTCCACGCCATGCACAACAGGTCGTTCGGATCCATCACGCTGAAGTAGCCGTTCATGAAGTTGATGATGAAATCGTCGAGCGACGAGAAGCCGAGCGCCTTGTGCCTGTTCTGCTGAAAGAACTCCGTGCTCCACCCCATCACGGCCCACATCTTCGCGTGACGAAGCAGGCCTTCGCGCACATCCGCCGAAGACTCGTAAAAACCATTCTTGAAGCCGGGATCCGACGTGATCGCGTCCACCAGCGTCTCGGTGAACAGAAAGTCGTGCACGGTGTTCTTGGCCGTGCCCGCGACAGGTGCCGCGCGCAGCACCATGTCGGGATAGCGCACGGCCCATTCGTACGTCTGCTGCGCGCCCATCGAGCCGCCAACGACCAAGGCGAAACGCTCGATACCGAACTTCTCGGTAATGAGCTTGTGTTGCGCACGCACATCGTCGCCGATGCGCACACGCGGAAAGTTGCCCATCCCGCCGGGAGCTGGCGTGTTATGCGGCGAGGTCGATAGACCACTCCCGATCTGATTGATCACGATGATGAAGTACTTTTCCGGATCGAGCGGGCGTCCTTTGCCGATGTACACCTGCTCGATGATCTTGTTGGTGCCGGAGTACCAGGTCGGGATCAGGATCGCATTGTCTTTCGCGGCGTTCAGAGTGCCGAACGTCGCGTAGGCGAGATTGCAGGCACGGATGGTACCGCCTTCCTCCAGTTCCAGATTACCGATGTCGTGCAGCTCGTAAGGGCCGTGCACCTCTTGCGAGTAGTAGGCGTTGTTGATCATTTTCTTCTCCGTTGATTACCCTCACCCCAGCCCTCTCCCGCAAGGGGAGAGGGGGTGCTGGTGGGGAGGAGGGTGGGTTCGCAATTAGGCGAGGTTGAATCCCTCGTAGCCCTTGGCCGCGACCTCGTCGCACTTCTTCCGGTAACCGCCGACGCCTTCCGGTCCGAGGTATGGCAGAAAGGCTTTCGGCTTGCCCGGAATGTTCGCGCTCATGTACCACGAGTTCGCGGTGACCATCAGCGTCGCGTTGACGACCTCGTTGACATGCTTGACCCATTGGTCTTGCGCCTGCGGCGTGGCTTCGATCGTGGTCTTGCCGCTCCTGATCATGTTGTCGATCAGGTCGGTGATCCACTCCACATGCTGTTCGATCGACACCGGCATGTTCGATAGCACGGAGGGGCTCTGCGGGCCGGTGATCGTGAAGAAGTTCGGGAAGCCGGCTACCGAGACGCCGAGATAAGTGTGCGGGCCGTCTCCCCACTCCTTGTCGAGCGTGCGGCCGCCGCGGCCTCTCAGGTTCAAGGCCTTCAGCGGGCCGGTCATCGCATCGAAGCCGGTCGCGAAGACGATGATGTCCAGCGGATACTCCTTGCCGCCGGCGCGGATGCCGTTTTCGGTGATCTCTTCGATCGGACCGTCGGTCTTGGCGTCGACCAGCACCACGTTGTCCTTGTTGAAGGTCTCGTAATAATTGGTGTCGAGCGGCTGGCGCTTGGTGCCGTACGCATAGCCCTTGGGAATGAGCTTCTCGGCGACGCGTGGATCCTTCACGGTCGAGCGGATCTTGCGCTTGATGAAATCGGCGCAGAGGTCGTTGGCCTTCTGGTCGAAGAACATGTCCTGGTAGTTGGCCAGCCAATACGCGAAGCCGCCGGCGTCCCACTTCTTCTCGAATTCGCGCTCGCGCTCGTCGGCCGAGACTTCCAACGCCGACTTCGGAATGAAGTAATGCTCCTGGCCGAAGAACGATTCGCGGATGCGCTTGACGATGTTGTCGTAGTCGGCCTTGCGCGCCTTGGTCACTTCCGGGTCCACTTTGCCGTTACGCGCGGGCACGCAATAGTTGGCGGTGCGCTGGAACACGACGAGGTGCTTGGCTTGCTGCGCAATCTCCGGAATGGCCTGCACTGCAGTCGCACCGGTTCCAACGACGCCCACGCGCTTGCCGGTGAAGTCGACGCCGGTATGAGGAAACTGGCTGGTGTGATACCACTTGCCCTTGTACTTCTCGAAGCCTTTGAACTTCGGCACATTCGTGTAGGACAAGGTGCCAACGGCCGCGATCAGGAAACGTGCAGTTACGTTGTCGCCCTTGTCGGTGTGCACGGTCCAGAGATTGTTTTGCTCGTCGAACTCGCCGCCGATCACCTTGGTGTTGAACTGCATGTCGCGCTTCAGCTCGTGCCGCTTCGCAACATGCTCGAGGTAGCGCAGGATCTCCGGCTGCTCGGGATAGCGCTCCGACCACTCCCACTCCTGCAGGAGCTGCTTGTCGAACGTGAAGCCGTAGATGTAAGCGTCGGAATCGCAACGCGCGCCGGGGTAGCGATTCCAGTACCACGTACCGCCGACGGTATCGCCGGCCTCGTAGACCTTTACCTTCAGCCCGAGCTTGTCGCGTAGCGATTTCAGCATGTAGATGCCGGAAAAGCCTGCGCCGATCACCACGGCGTCGAAGTCAGGGGTCGTGCCAGTCATGTCTTCTCCTCCAATTGGTTTTGGATAACGAACGAATCGATCCCTGCTCGTCTCAGGATGAGTCAAAATTCGTGACGGGGGCGCGCGCAAGCCACGGCAACTGCAAGCGGCCAACCGTAGAGCCCAGCACGCACGCCGGGAAGGACGGAAACTATTATGCGCCGAGAAGCGCGCCGATCAACCCCTGTGTACTCGTATCTGTGAAGCGCTTGGGCCTGCGCGATTTCTCAAAGGGGAGGTATCACTTCGCGCTTCAGCACGAACCTCAGTGCATGCTGCCGCGCATCCCGCCGTCGATGACCAATACTTGACCGGTTATCGATTCGGCCTGACAGAACGTCGCAGCTTGCTGAGCGATGTCGTGCGCGCTCGCGGTTCTGCCGAGCACCGCCTGATTGCGTGCCGAGTTGGCCATCTCGACTGGTAAGCGCTGCGCCATCCGGGTGCCCTCCACCAGACCTGGCGCGATGCAGTTCACGGTTACGTCGGGCGCGAGGGCGACGGCCAGACAACGCGTGAGATGAATGAGCCCGGCTTTGCTCGCTGCATAGGCGATGCTGCTGCCGCCCGGATAGAGTCCCGCGACCGAGGCGATGTTCACGATGCGTCCGGCGTGATGCGCGCGAAGGTACGGAGCGAACGCTCGGGCGAGAAGATACGGACCGCGCAAGTTGGTGTCCTGCACGCGATCCCAGACGTCGGCCGTCAAGCTGTCGAGGTCGGGGAAAGCGATGCCGATGTTCCATGCCGCGTTATTGACCAGAATGTCGAGCCGGCCGAACTGGCGCAGCACTGCAGTCACCGAGGCTTCGATGGATGCCGGATCGCGCTGATCGAGCTGGATGGCGGCGGCGCGAGATCCGGCGCCTTGCACCGCCGCGACGGTCGCCGCCGCGCCTTCGGCATGGCCGACGTAGCCAACTGCAACGTCCGCACCGGCGGCCGCGAGTGCTCGGCAAATCGCTCCACCGATATCGCCGGAGCCGCCGGTAACGAACGCGACCTTGTTCTTGAGATCCATATCGAGCCCTCATGAAGAACGCGGCGGGCACCGCTCGCCATGGCAGTGTAGCCGGCAGACGTCCACCGCGGGTTGCCGCCTCGGTGTGTCCTGCAATACCCTGGGTTCCTCCAGCCGGCGATGTCGCTTAGCAGGTAAGCTGCACGCCACGCCAACGCGGACGACTCGCGGGTTGGGCTGCGCCGCAATCACTGTCGCAACACTTACAACGAGGAGTGCATGGAGAACGCGATTCACGGAGCGCGCGCAGAGTAGACCAAATACTCGCTGCGGCCCGGTGGACTTTGATTGGATGCGCGTTGATCGCGGGCGCCGGAATCGGTGCGATGTCGGCAATGATCTATCTGTTCGCGGTGACCAAGCCGATTCCGGGTGATGCGCTGAGGCGTTGAGGATTATTTCGTGACGTTGAGGAACGGAATCGGAGCGCCCGCACCACGGGTCGACCATGCCCGTTGCACTATGGTTGAGGATTCGTTGCAGTCTGGTTGCCGAGCCCCGCGGCGATCGGTGTGCTCTTACACCACGCGCCAGTCGGTGCTCGCACGCGTCTCCTGCAGCGCCGGGCCAGCGGGTGTCAGCGTCGTCACGTCGTCGACATTCCACAGACGGAAGCCGCCGCGGAAAGCCGTCAAGTTATGGCCGAGGCGAACGCCGGAGGGCAGCTCCTTGAAGACCTTCGCGTTGCCGCCGCCGAGAACAATGTAGTCGACCACGAACGCTCGCGCGAATGAATTCAGCATGTCCTGCACGATGCTGCGCCACTTCTTCCTGCCGAGGCGCTTCAGGCCATGGCGCCCGACGACCAGGCCGAGCCGCTCGTTTTCCCCGTACGGTAACTCCCCGAGCTCGAGCGGCACTACGACATTCTCCGTAATGAGCGCCGAGCCCAACCCGGTACCGAGGCCGATGAAAAGCATGCGGCCGCCGTTGTAGCTGCCGATCGCCTGCATCGCCGCGTCGTTGATGATCCTCACGGGTTTTCCGAAAGCCGCTGCGAAGTCGAATCCGACCCAGCCCGGTCCGAGGTTCAAAGGCTCCGAGTGCGGGCCATCCGCCCGTACCAGGCCGGGGTAGCCGATGGAAATTGCGTCGTACTTCCATTGCCTGGTCGCGCGTTCGACAGCGGCGACCATGCGCGCAGGTGTCATGCGTTTGCCCGATGGGATCTTCACCGACTCGTGATGGCCGCTGGCGAGGACCTTCACGGTTCTGCCGCCGATATCGATCGCTAGAATGCGTCGAGGCGTTACGGCGACGCTGCGCGCGTCGATCGCTTTCACACGCGGCGCGTGGTCGCGTTTGCGCGGAGCGCGCGTTTTTTTCTTGGCCGATGCCATAGCCGAGTGTAAGCCATGCAACAAGTGGCACCACGCTGTCGTTCTACGCACGGCGCCTTCTGGAGACAGACGTGCATATTCTGCGACGGACTACGTGCGTGCCCGTACGCGTTCGCGCAGCAGTAGAGCGAAGGTTTGCTCGATATGATGGACGCGTAGATCCGCGGCGCGTCGGGGGGCGCTCCACGCTATGTCGCAGTGGAGAAGATCAATTGAAACCATTGATCGTGCTTACCGCCCTTGCAGTGTTGCTCTGTCAGCACCCGAGTTTCGCAGCGGTCGAGACGATGGACCTCACGTTCTCGGGCATCGCCTGGGACATCAGTAGCCCCTCAGTCGATGCAACCGTTCGTCTCGTGTTCGACCCGATCGTTGATATGGACCCCGCTCCGAACGTCGGGTCGTATCTGGCGACGGCGAGCTTGTTCTCTGGCGGAACGTCGGGCACTGACACATCTAAAGTCACCGTCACTGTGCAGCACGATGGTGCGGGCGATGTGTTCGCGATGACCAACGCCAACTTCGAATCGCCTTTCGTCAACGTCGGTGGTCAGCTCGTGAACTCTGTTAGGTTCACTTTGACCGCGAACGCCGGCGATATGTTTGCGAGCGACGCACTGCCGGTTGACCCGAACTTCGCATCGAAAGCAAGTTCGGTAGCCCTGTTTCTGACGCACGGAGATTCCGAGGTCGGCTTCGGTCTCGATGTTCCCTCGGTATCCATTACTGTCGTCCCCGAGCCGTCTGCACACGCGTTGCTTGCTACCGGAATTCTCGGATTGCTTGCGGTGGGCGCGCTGCACCGAAGGCGCAGCTAGGTTGCACCTCCGTCTAACGGGTGCAATCGCATATCGAGTCCGGAACCCGGTAAGCTCTTCTCGATCGCCTCTGCAATCGAACGCGCTCTAACGCCGTGTTCTCCGGCGTCGTCGGTGCGGCCCAGCCCGCCGAGCGCACGAGCGAGCGCGGCTTCCGCATCCATGGCGAGGCGCACGCGGCCGATGTCTTCTGCCAGCGCTAGGGCGCGCGACAACTCCGCCTCGGCCTCCACGAACGCTTCCTGCGCCAGGAATGATTTGCCGCGCCAGCGCCGTGCACTCGCCTCGAGCTCACGCAGGCCGTTTGTCACAGCGATTGCCAGCAGCTCATCGGCGTACGCGCGGCAGCGGCTGGCGTCGCCGTCCTCGAGCGCTATCTCTGCCAAGGCGTCGATACATCGAATCATCATGTAGCGCTCCGAGGTGCGACGCGTTTGTTCGAGCGCAGCCTGCAGCGGCGTGGCGGCCTCCTTGTGTCCGAGTCGTGATCGAGCGACCGCAACGTGCGCCTCGATTGCGGCGCGCCAGAAAGTAATGCCGATATCGCGCCCGAGCGCGAGTCCGCGCTCCATTTGCTCGACGGCCAGCTCGTTCAGGCCGAGGTCGAGCAGCAGATGCCCGATGAAATCGTGCGCGATGAGCTGATAGCGCACCTGCTTCAGGCTCTCGAGCCAGCGCAGGGTTTCCTGCATGCCGGTCCATGCCTCGCCGTAGCTGCCCGTGCATGCCCGCACATGGTCGAGCCCTAGAAGCGTCGGCCCGAGGTGCCACTGCAAGTCTGCGGCCCGCGCGATGTCGAGTGCTGCGTTCAAGTTTGCCTGCGCGCGCGCGTAGTCGCCGAGCCCCTTCGTGCCGACGTACGCGTGTCCGATCATCATCAGATTCTCGGACTCGTAGCTCTTATCGCCGATGCCGCGCGCCAGCTCGAGCGAACGCGTGAAGCATTCGATCGCTGCGGCCGGCTCGGCGTTCGCGAAGTACGTTTCGCCGCGGCCATGGTGCGCCTGCACTGCGACGAGATCGGTGAATCCCGTGCGCGCGCAGATCTCGACGGCCTCCTGGTGAAATCCGATCGCATGGTGGTTGAGCCCGCTGCTCCACGCAACCGTCCCGAGGTGATAAAGCGTATCGGCAGCGTGGCGCTCGTCGTTCATCGCGCGACACTCGGCCAGCGCTTCGGTGAGGCATGCGGTCGCCTCTTGGTATGCGTCCGCGCGCCGATAGGCCATGCCGAGATGCACCAGCGCCTCGCGCGTGCGTTCACGCTGACTGCCGGCACGCACCGCGTCCAGCACGCGCCGCATGTCGGCTACGGCCCCTTGTGTCTGCCCCGCGTGTGTGCGCGCTGCACCGCGCCGCTCGTAGACCGCAAGGCGTTGACTCTCATCGAACGCATCCGGATGCAACTCGCACAGCGCGACAGCGCGATCCAGCCAGTGCAGCGCATCGCGCATCGCGAACAGCGTCTGCGAGCGCTCGCCCGCGAGGACGAGGTAGTGAAGCGCTCTGGGCCAATCCTGGGCGCGCTCGTAGTGCTCGGCGAGCTGAGCGTCGTGTTCATGTGCTCCGCTTTCGCCGCGGCGCTCCAGGGCTTCGGCCACCGACCGGTGCAGCAGACGGCGCCGTGCGCCGCTGATGTCGCGATAGACCACCTCGCGCACCTTGTCATGGCTGAAGTCGTACACACCGCCCTCGGGCTCCTCGTGCAACAAACGGCGCTTGACCAGGCCTTCCACGGCGTCGAGCAGCCGCTCCTCGGGCTCTCGCGTCACGTGCAGAAGCGTGTCGAAGTCGAAGCGCCGGCCGAGGACCGCGGCGGTTTCGAGCATCGGGCGGAACGCCGGCGGAACGTGCGCGAGCCTCACACGCACGGCAGCGCGCAGCGCGTCGGGAAGCAATCCGCTCGTGCGTGTTCCCAGTTGCGTCTCGCCCTCGGTCAGCGAGTGCAGGATGGAAATCAGGAAGAACGGATTGCCTTCGGTTTCGCGATGCAAGCGCTCGGCCAACCCGTCCGCATTGGAGCGGGCAGCGGCGAGCGCCGCGACCAGTCGCTCGGTATCGGCAGCCTGCAATCGCGCGAGCGGCAAGCGGCGCGCGCCGGCCTCGCGCCGCAGGCTCTCGACCAGTCGGGCGAGGTGCTCATCGCTGTCGATCTCCTCATCGCGATAGGCGTAGATCACCAGCACCGGTCCCTGTGCAGCCTGACGCGCGAGGTAGTGAAGGACTTGCGCGCTGGCGTCGTCCGCCCATTGGATGTCGTCCACGATCAGCAGCGATGGCCGGCCATCTCTCGATGCATCGAGCAGTTGAGCCACTGCTCGCGGCAGGCGTGCTTGCCGCGCCTCGGGGAAGTCGTTCGAGAGGCGCGGCAAGCCCGGGAAACGCTCGCCGATCTCGGGGAGCAGCGCTGCAAGCTCGGCCAGCGACACCGGCGCCAGAGTGCTCAACGCAGGCGCCGACACGCGCTGCAGAGCGCGTGCGACGAGATCGATCACCGGCTGGTATGGAATGGCGCGCTCGAACTCGTAGCAGTTGGTCGTGAGCGTCGCGATGTCGTGTGCCGCGGCGTGGCGTGCGACCTCGCGCATCAGCCGGCTCTTGCCGATGCCCGGCTCGCCTTCGATCAGAACGGTATGACCGGCCCCGGTGTTAAGTTGCGCGAGGAGCTCGGTGAGCAGGCCATACTCGTGACTCCGGCCCACGAAGGGCGTGGCATCGTTCTCGGAGCCGGTTGCGGGCTCGGGTGGGGCAGAGGTCGCCGGGTCGGGTGCGTGGGCAGCGGCGTGTTGCGCGACCGGGGTGGCGTCCAGCAGCAGATGATCCGTGGCGCGCACCGCCCGTGCGGCATTCAGGAAGTCGCGCCGCTCCTCCTCGGGTATGGCGAGCGACAGCGCGAGCCGTTCGGCGAGCCGCCGCGACGGACGACGCTCGTCCGCCTCGATCTTGCGGATCGAAAAACCCGAGCAGCCCACCCGCTGCGCGAGCGCCTCCTGGGTGAGATCCAGCGCTTTACGGCGGCGGCGCAGCCAGTAGCCAAACGAGTGCGTCCGCTCTTGCACGACCCCAAGCCTCCTTCCAACAGATCCCGAATTGTCCCGCTTCCTGTCCCGCTTTGCGGGACCCCGTGCCCTCTTCGCTCGGGTGAAATGGTGGCAAGTCGACGGCGACCGGACTCCGCGATCGATGTGACGAGCCAAGGTCACAAGTGCCGTGACAGGACAAATTCCAACCATAGCCAGAGGAGTATAGCCATGTCCGCAGTCCTTTCCACCGCCACGCCCGCGGTCGATCTCGCCGCAGTCAAGACCCGCCAGCAAGCCGCTTGGTCCACCGGCAACTATGCCGTCGTCGGCACCACGCTCCAGATCGTCGGTGAGAGCCTGTGCGAAGCGCTCGACCTGCGCTCCGGCACGAGCGTGCTCGACGTCGCCGCCGGCAACGGCAATGCCACGCTCGCGGCGGCGCGCCGCTGGTGCGATGTGACTTCCACCGATTACGTGTCGTCGCTGCTCGAGTCCGCGCGGGCACGCGCACAGGCCGAAGGCCACACCATCGAATTCGAGCAGGCCGATGCCGAGAAGCTGCCGTTCCCCGACGCGACGTTCGACACGGTGATGTCGACGTTCGGCGTGATGTTCACCCCCGACCAGGAAAAGGCAGCGAGCGAGCTCGCTCGCGTCTGCAAGCCCGGCGGGAAGATCGGTCTTGCGAACTGGACGCCCGGGGGCTTCATCGGACAAGTGTTCAAGACGATCGGCAAATACGTACCGCCCGCATCGGGCGTCAAATCGCCGGCGCTGTGGGGCACGAACGCGAGGCTCGAGGAGCTGTTCGGCAAGACCGCCAAGCAAATCCGCACGACCAACCGCGAGTTCGTCTTCCGCTACCGCTCGCCCGCGCACTGGATCGAAGTGTTTCGCACGTACTACGGTCCGATGAACAAAACATACGCCGCGCTCGATGCCGAGAAGCAGGCTGCTTTCACACGCGACCTGCTGGCTCTGATGGAAAGCAGCAACCGCTCGGGCGATGCGACGCTGGTGCTGCCGAGCGAATACCTGGAAGTCGTGATCGACCGGAAGTGATGCGGTAAGAGATGAAGTCCGCTAACTGATTCCTGCGCGTCCGGTGACCGACGATTCGGCGTCGGTCAACCGACGCGCCGGGGGAGGCTGGCTGGCAGCGCTCTATGGATTGGGCGCGCCCTCGTCGCGCCACTCCACCGCGCCGAGTCGAGTGCTGCCGAGCAGCGTGTAGAGCAGCCAGACGGTTCCGAGCGTCTGATTCCTGTCGCCGAGATCCGGGTAGCTGGCCTGGCGATTCGACACGACGTACTTCACGGTCAACGCATGCCGGCGCCAGATGCGCACGGTGGCCGATGCCTCGCCACGCAATATGTTCTCGAAGCCGCGGCTCTCGGTCGAGGCGACGCGGCTGACGTAGTATTCGCGCCCGACCAGAGCCAGCTCGGCGCGCTCGCCGAAGATCGTCTTGAGAGCGATCAGCGCCTGCGGGGTGAGTCCATAGTGATAGTCGCGTTCGCCTTGACCATGAATAGTCCCGGCAGCGCCGTAGCCGACGCCGCCGAGCGCCGTCCCTTGCAGTGCGATCTTGCGAGACAGCCACCATTGTGCCGTCGTACCGAGGGAGAGAGCAGTGCTCGAGACGCGAAAGGTCTGTGGAGATACGTAGTCGTAGCTGCCGTACAGTCCCCACACGCCCCGATAGCTGCTGCCGAGAGCGTAGTCGGTTCCTACCAGCAGGCCGCGGCTGAAGATGCTTTCGAAGAAGTTGGCCGTGGCGGCGGTGAACTCGAAGTCGAAATAATCAAACGGCCGCGTGTACGCGTAGTCCGCCTTTCCCGGCTGGCCATACTCCATCGCGAAGGTCACGTTGGCGGCGCCGTGCTGGATGGATCCCGGGACACTCTGATCGGTCACGTGTGAGGAGTAGCTGCCGCCGATTTGCAGCTCCGAGTAGTACGCGGGATGACGGCTCGGGAATACCGTGTCGAAGCGATCGCCGAACGCAAGCCGGTTGAAGCCGGTGGATGGCGAGACCAACGCCGCGCCGATCTCGCGCCACACCGAGGGCGTGCCATCGGCGCTCTCGAGCAGCAGGCTCGACATCCTGAACAGCGGCTCGCCGAGAAAGGTTCCGCCGATACCGGTGGCGATCTGATCGTTCTTGGACGGCGGCGTGGTCTCGCCGGCGATTTCCCACACCGCGCTGCCGGCAAAGGTGTACGCCAGCGACTCCCAATAGTTCAGACCGGCCGATCTCGCCAGACCATAGTAGATCGAACCTTGATAGGGATGGCCGAACTGGTTTATCGAGAACGGGTCGTTGTCGACGACCCACTTGTGGTCGAGGTTGTGCTTGATCGAGGACCAGTTGCTTTCGTACGCCGGGTCATCGATGAAATGGCGATCGAGTTGATTCAACAGAAACTGGAAGCTGACGATCTCGAGAGCCGGGATGAAGTAACTCTTGCCGGCTCCTGTTTCCCACGACAGCACCGGCTTATCTGTGGGCGCATCGTCCGGGGAGGGACTGGGTTGCGATAGATCCGGCAGCTTCAAGTGTGCCGACGACGTCGCTTCCTCCGTCAACCCCGCGCGCGACGCGATGAGCATCAGCACGATCGCTCCCGCCATCAGGGTTCTTCCTACAGTACCCCTCATCGCTGCGTCCGATAAGCCATGGGTAGGCGGCATGGCACGACCGCTTCCCCCGGTTCGTTTCGTTCAGAGCTTGCATTGATGCGCGTCGCATTGATCGCGTCGAACGCAGAGCGACCGGGGAACTATAGGTGGAAGGCCGGTCCGCGGCTGTCGGATGAAGACTGAATACGATGTCAGACTGATCCTGACATCGGCGCAAATGTCGAATAGATATGTGGTTGGCGTGCTCACGCCAAGTGGGGCAAAAGCCCTCGAGTATCAGAACGCGCGTAGGCGATCCGCCTCTCTCCCGAGCATCTCGGTTGCGTACTCGTGGAAAGCCATGCGCCCTCCGCGAGGGTGACTGCTGGTGAGCGCTGCGTCGATACTCGCGAAGTAGAGCTTGAATAACAGTCCCGCTCGGTCTATCGTCCCGTCGCAAAACTAACAGTCTGAGAGATTCGTGAGGGGTCAGGGAGTAGTCAGATGACGACAAGCCTCTGGGAGCTTGTGCCTACAGCTGTTGACTCGAGCGTGTGGCGATTTGCTAGATACAAAGGGACCGTAGTTGTTCGAGCCCGCGATGAGGACCATGCACGGGTTCTGGCTTCAGAGCGCTTTCAGACAGGACCATTGCCAAGCGAGGACGGCCTTGGTGTGGTGATCGGAAATCCTTGGTACTCGGCCATGCTCGTGGCCTGTAATCGGTTGCCACCCAATGACGCCCGGTGGCCGGTTGAAGGACCCTCCGGGGTGGTGTTCCCTGGCACGTGAGGTCAACTGCAGGAAGTGCCCCGACCGAGACATGATCCGGTCGGGGCAAGCTAACCGAGAC
>Ga0207674_10006748_pt1 | contig 13475 bp, 8 predicted proteins | sample KBSCornC72_FD_184303 | JGI IMG/M metagenome (GOLD analysis project Ga0207674, IMG submission 184303) | Corn rhizosphere microbial communities from Kellogg Biological Station, Michigan, USA - KBS Corn C7-2 (SPAdes) (version 2) | ecosystem: Host-associated > Plants > Roots > Rhizosphere > Soil ... | reverse complement strand
AAGTCAGCCCTTCGCGCTCCACACCGACCGCGCGGATGAACTTCTGCAGCGCAACTTCGGGACTGGGCGGATTGGCGGCGTGGAGGAAGCTCAGCAGACCCGAGCCCGACGACGCGAATTCCGGATCCGCTGCGAGGGCCAGCTTGTCGAAGACCTGGCTCAGCAGATCTCGGGATTCGATGACGGAGACCTGGCTGGCGATGGCGGCGCTGTCAGCGCCGATGCCCGGCAGGACGTTGTCGATGTTGGTGCTCTTGATGTCGCGCGGATCGACCAGGATCGCGGAGGTCGCCGAGAAGCTCGGTGGCGTGATGACAATGTAGAGCGACGCCACAACGATGACAGCCAAGGTCACTAGGCCGACGAGCAGGCGCCGCCGCCACAGGATGGTCCAGACGAGACCGACGTCGAACAGAGGTGGCGGGTTGCGATAGTCGAGAACGACGGAGGTCATCTGGGTGCCGCGAGGTCGATGGTTGGCGTGGAAACTACTCCGCGTGCCAATGTCGACCAATGTTAGGCGGGAGTTAACCTTAAGGGCCGCGCATTTGACTCAAATGCGAGCTATTAGAACCCGGCTCCAGCCGACTTTAGAAGTAACCATCGGGACGGGTGGGCATGGCATCGTGGGACGTTTCCGCGATAAGCGATAGCCAGCAGAACACACCCAGCAAATGCGGCCTTGCGTCAGCCGCGCTCGCGGAAGAAGAGCCGGGATTGAGTACGACCGATACGCTTGAACTCGATACCGACATGCCGGTCCGCGATCGCGGCTCGGTGGCCGGCCTCGCCCGCAATGGCGCCATCGCCGGCATCATCAAACTGGCGAGCGCCGGACTGTCCTTTGCGATGTTCGTGGCGGTAGCCCTGGTCACCGACGAGCGGCAATTCGGGCTCTACAGCGCAACCTATGCGGGCGCCAGCCTGGTGTCGTTCTTTGCCAGCATCGGGCAGCAGAGCACGGTGCTCCGCTTCTGGCCGCAGTATCAGAGTACCGGCGCCACGGGCGTCGCCAACAGCCTCATGGCACGGGCGATCATAGTGACGCTTGGTGGCCTCGTGGTGACCAGCGCGCTGATCGTGCTGGTCGGCTTTATCCCAGGCTTCAGCCTCCGGACGCCGGAGTGGCTGGCGCTTTGCCTGTCGGCTGCGTTGCTTTCCTTCGCACTTGGCTGGTCGGAGTTTGCGTCGGGCGCCTTCCGCGCGAAGAGCAGGCTGATTTCGGCGCTGCTGCCACGCGATGTGATCTGGCGCGGACTGCTGCTGGTGGTCGTCGGCGGACTCTACTTCGCGCACCAGTCGATCGATGCGGTGACGGCGACGCTGCTCACCGCCGGGACGCTCGCCGCGGCGGTGCTGCCCCAGGCATTCGTCTTGCTGCGCGAGACGTGGCGGATCGAACGCGCGCCGCTGACCGTGGAACAGAAGCGCGAATTCAACAATGTGACCTCCGGGCTGTGGGGCGCAACGTCGCTGCCGCCGGCGCTGGGACAGGTGAGCACTCTGCTGGTTGCGGGCATCCTCGGGCCGGAGATCGCGGGGGCCGTCTTCGTTGCGGATCGTACGACGCGCGTGGTGCTGCTGGCGCTGACCGGCATCAACCAGGCACTGGCGCCAGAAATCAGCAGCGCCTACTACACCGGTGACCGCGCCCATGTGCAGAAGATCACCAGTCTCACGGCGCTGGGCGCCAGCGCCATCGCGCTGACGATTCTCGTCCTCTTCCTGGCGTTCGGCAAAGAGATTCTGTGGATCTTCGATCCGGCCTACGCGACGAACCAGACGCACGCGGTACTGCTGCTGTTCGGTGTCGGGGCGGCGTTCGCGACGGCCTGCGGGCCGATCGAACTCTTGTCGCACCTGACCGGATTGCAGCACTCGCTGCTCAAGGTTCTGGTGGTCGTCAACGCATTGGGTCTGGCCGTCACAGCCGCGGCAACGTGGTTCTTCGGGCCGATTGGAGCGGCAGCCAGCATCGCCGGCACCCTTATTACCTGGAACATCATCTCAGTCAGTGTCGCGAAGCGTCGGATCGGTATCGATTCATCGGTCCTGGGACTGTTCGCTCCCGTGCTGAAGGGGTCGAGACCGGCCGAATGAAGATTGTCCAGGTGCAGACGCAGGCGGAAGCTGCTGGAGCGCAGCGAGTTTCCGACATGCTGGGCGCCGGCCTGAGGGGCCGTGGGCATGACGTGCGTACGGTGTTTCTGTATCGCAAGACGGATGCCTATGACGGCGATCCGCATGCCGACTTCATCCTCGATCACAAGCCGCAGGGAGCGCGCGACCTGTTGCGCGCGGTTGGCGGTCTCGTGGGGTATATGCGCCGTGCGCGGCCGGATGCGGTGATCTCGTACCAGCACTACGGCAACATCGCCGGAACGATCGCCGGCCGGCTGGCGGGCGTCAAGCACCTGATCGCCAACCAGAGCGGTGCGCCCGGACAGTTCGGAGGCTGGCCGGCGAAATTTGCCGACACGGTGATGGGCGCGACCGGTCTCTACGATTATTCGATCGTCAATTCCGGCTGGCTCGCGGCGCAGTTTGCGGAACATCCTGAACGCTACCGCAAGCGCGTGCGGCGTATCGACCACGGCGTCGAGGCAGGCAGCACGATCCCAAATCGCCAAACAGCCCGTCGAGCGTTCGACCTGCCGGACAATGTCTTTCTGGCGATCTCGAGCGGGCGACTGACGGTCGAGAAGAACCATGCGGCGATCATCGAGGCACTGCCGATGCTGCCGGAGATGCATCTCGCGATTGCGGGCGTGGGGCCGGAACAGGACTCGCTGCTCAAGCTGGCGCTGTCGCGCGGTGTGGCTGACCGACTGCACATGGTCGGCGAGGTGCCGCGGGCTCGGATCTTCGACTTCCTGGCGGCAGGCGATGTCTATGTATTTGCCTCGCGGACCGAGACCTTCGGGCTGGCCGTGGCCGAGGCCGCGATAGCCGGATTGCCGGTGGTCGCCAACAGGCTCGACGTGCTGCGCGAGGTGCTGGGGGACGCTGCGCTCTTTGTGGATGCGGATCGCGAGGGCGAACTTGCCGCGGCGATCGGGCGAGTGAAGTCCGATGCCGAACTGCGGGCAAACCTTGCCGCCGCCGGACGAGCGCTCGCGCGGCGCTATTCGCCCTCCACCATGACGCAATCCTACGAAGAGCTGCTGGCTTAGCGCTTGCGGACGGCCGCGATGCCGTCGATGACCTCCAGGCCTCCAACGCGGTTGAGCGTGTGGACCTGCGGGTAGGGGAAATCGCCGCGACCGGAGATGGGCTGCGGATCGCCCAGCACCACCTCGTCGGCGTTCAGCCTGATGATCTCGCTGAGCCCGAGGCCCGCGCCGTAGCCGTCGGTGCCGTCCTGGACGGGCAATAGCAGCCTGCCATTGGTCTCGATCACCGCGCCACCCGGCCGGGCGCGCCGCCGGTCGATCAGGATGGGATTGCGCCGGTGCGGTGTCCAGGGCCCGGTGAGGGCAGGCGCGCGGAACGCCACCAGCGTGTCGGACGTGCTGCCGATGCCACCATCGCGATCGGTGGCGAGGAGCCAGAGTTCGCCGTCATGGTCGAGCAGGGTGGCATCGGAGACATCGGCTTCGAGCAGCGTTGCGGCAGGAAACCAGCGGTCCGGGAAACGCTCGGCCCGGTAGAGGGTGAGTTTGTGGCCGGCGCTGGCCTCGGGCAGCATCCAGATTTCACCATCACGCGTGAAGACTTGTGGGTAGGAGAGGTGGTGTGGCTCCTCAAGGACGGGCACAGGCGTGCCCGCCACACCTCGCTCATCGAGCGCGGCGACGGAAATGACGGCCTTGCGGGTGGCATGGGGGTAGTCCTCGACGAAGATGTAGCGGCGGCCGTTATGCTCGAACGGAAAGGGATCTGCGTAGAAGCGCGAACCGTCATCCGGCAGCACTGACCAGCCGTCTCCGAGCTCGCCGGTCTCCGCCACGCCCGGGCCATCGAGCAGGCGGTAACCGACCCGCCAGTGGGCGAAGTGGTAGGCGCGGCGACGCATCGTTTCGCGCGCGATCCGCGGCAGCGCTGATGCCAGGTAGCGAGCCGGAAAGAGGCCATTCCGGGGACGCGTGACGAGGGGCGCCGAGGCCCGGTCACCCGTCGCGAAGCGGAAGACGGCTCGCCGGAGCAGCGTGATGGCCCGCGCAAAGACGTCATCGGCCGCAGCGGCAACGAAGATGCGATTGTCGACCATGGGAGATGCGCGGTCAAAACTGCGGTCGTCGAACACGATATCGAGGTCGGGAAGCTCGCTCGCCGCAAGGGCGGTGGCGACGGTGTCGTCGTCGAAGCTGCCGTCGAAGGCGATCCGAAAGGTCGGCGGGGTGGTCTTCGCGGTGCCGGTGAGATCGATCGCAAGGTCGCCGGCTTCCGGGGATCGTGCCGGCTCGATGTGGACAGACCGGGACAGTTCGCCGCGATGAATGATCCGACGCTCGAGCGCCAAAGCGGCCCGCATGGTCACCGGCCAGTTCATCGAGGAGGTCGAGCTGACGCTCAGGACGTGACCATCCGCGGCAAGTCGCTCGAGAAGCAGGCCGTGCCAGCGGCGCGCGGGGTCGGGAACGATGATGTCAATTTTCATAAAACACCGTTCTTGGCTCGACTGGGAACTATTGCCGAATACTGACAGCTACGCGCAACAACCCTGCTGTATCAAAGGAATTCAAAAGGAATACTTAGGCAATGCGCGTCAACCTTAATGTGCGGGGCAAACCCGGCCCCCCAGCGTAAACCATGCGCGGAACCTTAAGTTGCCGCTTTGGCGGGGGTCGCTAAGCACATTAAGGAAGACCAAGAAAGGCGCCCGCCTCGTGTATCAAGTCGCGGTCGAAAACGCGTTCGACTTTTCCTCGCCGGAGTATGCGGCGTTGTACGAGTCGTCGTCGGCGACGGCATTCCAGCACCCAATCTGGCTCGGGACCCTCTACGGCCGACTCCTCGCGCACAACAACGCGACGCCGCTGGTGGTGGTGGTTCGGCGCACCGACGATCGGTCGCTGGCCATGGTGCTGCCGCTGATCAAGCGGCGCTATGGCTTGCTCAAGGTCGTGGAGTTCGCCGATCTGCGGGTTTCGGACTATTCCGCCGTGGTCGCCGATCGCCGCAATTTCCTGGCTGTGCTCGACGAGGGCAGCCTGCAGCGCCGACTGCGGCACCTGCTTGAGCCCTATGACGTCCTGCGTATCGGCAAGCTTGGCGATGACGCGTTGCGCATGAACAGGCTGTTCGGCATCCCGGCACCGCGTCGCATGTCGACCAACGCCTATGCGGTGCCGCTGACAGGAGATTTCGAGACCTGGCGCACAAAGTATCTCAACCGGTCCTACGCCAAGGAGCTCGGCAAGAAGATGCGTCAACTCGAACGCAAGGGAGAAGTGCGGTTCGAACGGGTCACCGCCGCCGAGACTTTGCGCGAGACGTTCGAGGCGATGCGGCTGTTTCGCCGCGACCGCTTCGAGGTCAATGGCGGCGGCGAGCTGTTGCAGGTTCCGGCCTACTTTGAATTCTATCTGCAGGTTGCGGCACGACCTGAGTTGGCACGCACCTATCGACTGACCCTCGACGGCAAGACCATCGCCTCGGCGCTGGGCCTTTCCCACAAGGGAACGCTGCTGGTGATCCTGGGGGGCTTCACCCAGACCGAGCACAAGAACCAGTCGGTGGGGAGCCTGATGTTCGAGCTGATCGCCAAAGACTGCATCGCGCGGGGCGACACTCTGCTCGACTTCACTATTGGGGACGAGCCATACAAGCTGACATTCGGCGCGACGCCGAGTCCGATGTGGCAGATGTCGCGTGCCGGCTCGGCGCTTGGACTGGCGGCGTCGACCGTGATCGAGCAGTTACCGTCGGCCAGGGCGCTGGCGCGGAGCCTGTTTCATCACCGCGGGGGCCCGACGCCCAAGGGCGGCCCGGGCGGTGGAACTCCGGTCGCGGCCACCGCAAAGATCAGCAGCGACGAACCGGCAAGCGCCTGAGGGCGCGTCTATCAAGCAATCGCAGAACGCAATGTGGTCGTCGCGTCAGCGCCGCGACCCGGCGCGCAACGAGCGTATGCCGGCTGCGAGCGGGGGGCTGAGGCTCTCGAGGCCGTGCATGAGTTGGCGGCGCAGGAACTGGGCCTGCCGGCGCGCCCGCCATTGGAAGCTGGTATCGATGGTGAGCGAGCGGCGGTAGTCGGCCAGGCCAAGGGCATAGGCGTCCATCGCTGCCTTGACCGGATCGTCGTAGAAGGCGGCGACCTTGCTCGCGTCCATGCCGGGTGTACGCAGCCATTCAGGCGCATGCACCAGGAGGCGCTCGACATCCGTGAGCAGTCGGCTGACGCCGGTACCGGCAGCCGGACAGGAGGTCTGGTACGCGTCGCCGATCAGGACGATGCCGGGCCGACGGACGTTGCGGGCCACCGCCAGATCCATGATCCAATTCTGGACCTTGCCGTCGAGAGCGAGGTTGCCAAGATGACGCCGAAGGCCAGGGATCTTCCGCTCAAGCGCCGCGAGCGGATCGCTGCGCAACTCCTTGATCCAAGGATCGCGGTGATCGAGGAAGACGAAGAGGTTGGCCCGGATCAGCTCGCCGATGGGGAACAGTGCCAGGTAGTCGATGCCATCGCCCGGACGCTCCCCGTAGAGGGTAAGCGCAGGATGATCGGCAACAGCGTCGGCGGGACGCAGGTTGAAGCCGAAGGTCAGTGATTGGCGCTCGTGCAACACCTCCCGCTCGATGCCGAGACGGGCGCGCAGGATATCGCTCATGCCGCTTGCCAGGACCACCAGGCGGGACCTGATGGTGCCGTGATCGGCGACGGTGACCAGCTGCTGATCGGGGCCGGTCGACACGTCGGTGACGCGGCCGATGACGGTGCGGACCGAAGCAGGCAGGGCATGCCGCATGGCGTTCACGAGGTCGTCGTAGAAGATGCCCTGGTAGCGGATATCGCTATGATCGACGACACGCCCGTGACGAACATTGATCGCGCGGTCGAAGCGCGTCGAGTTCTGGGCGAGCACGTCAAGCAGGCCCAGGCGCTCGAGCTTTGCGAGCTGCTCGCCGCCGAGCTTTTCCACGCGGAACTCGGGTGGCGCGACGTCATTGCGATCAATGAGGGTCACGCTCGCGCCCGCGCGGGCCAGGGTGATCGCGGCGATGGTGCCGCTGAGGCCGCCGCCGACAATGGCGATATCGGTGTCCGGGGTCATCGTGAATTCCTCAGGATCGCATACAGGGCGCGAGGGTTGGTGGTGAGGTAGCGCCAGAACAGTCGGCGCGGTTCCATCAGCAAGCGCCACAGCCACTCAAAGCCAAGGCGCTGAACGATCAGCGGGGCGCGGCGGACCTTGCCCGCCACGTGGTCGAAAAGGCCGCCCGATGTCTTGATCAGGCCGACATTGCCCAGCCTCTTGCCATGATCGCGGAAGAAGATCTGCTCGCGCGGCACGCCGAGCCCCAGCCACAGGATATCCGGACCGAGGGCGTCGATCTCCGCGAGCTTGGCCGCGAGTTCTGCGCCCTGCAGGTAACCGTGCGACGCGCCGACAACCTCGAGGCGCGGGTAGGCGAGGCGGATTGCGGCAACGGCCCGGGCATTTTCCGCTTCGGTCGCGCCCAGCAGATAAAATGTGGTTCCAGTATTCTCGGCCAGCTTGGCCACGTCATGGAAGAGGTCGGTGGTGGCGATCCGTTCGGGCAATGGGTCGGCGCACAGAAAGCGCGAGGCGATCACCAGAGGCTGGCCGTCCGCGACGATTTGGTCGGCGAGCGCGAAGAGCCTGGCCAGCGCCGGATCGGACGAGGTGCGAGCGATGACTTCGCCGTTGGCGGAGGTGAAGAACAGGGGCACCGGGCGGCGCGAGCGGGCAAGCCGGATCATCAGGTCGGCCTCGGCGGCACGATCGATGACCGTGATCGGCAGGCCGCCGATGGTCACGACTGGCGTGGGCGCATCGACAGATGCCGCATCGAGGACGTCGAGCGTGGTCATCGCGCGTTCCTCCGCGCGGCTGGATGGAACACGGTCAGGATGATGATCCAGATGTCGAGGAAGATCGACCAGTTGTCGACGTAGTAGATGTCGTGCTCGACGCGACCTTCGATGGCCTCGCGGGTGCTGGTCTCGCCGCGGAAGCCGTGCACCTGGGCCCAGCCGGTGATGCCCGGCTTGATGCGCTGGCGGTGCGCGTAGACCGCCAGCTCGCGACTCAGTTCCTCGTCGTGCGAAACGGCGTGCGGGCGAGGACCAACGAGGCTCATCTGGCCGGTAAGGACGTTGATCAGTTGCGGCAGCTCGTCGATGGAGGTGGCGCGGATGATACGCCCGATGCGGGTGACACGCGGGTCGCGCTTCTGGGCCTGCTTCATGGCGTAGCCACTCTCGGTCACGCGCATGGACCGGAACTTCCAGATCATGAAGGTCTCGCCGTTGAAGCCGCGACGAGCCTGCTTGAAGATCACCGGACCGCGGGATTCGAGCACGATCAGCAGTGCGACGAGCACCAGGAAGGGCGACAGGACAAGGAGCCCAACGCCGGACAACACGATGTCGAATGCACGCTTGAGCAGCACCGAGGACTCGCCCATCGGCGTGCGGACGATGCGCAGCACATTGTTGGGGCCGATGGCGGTGACGTCGAGGAATTTGAGCGTGCGGCTGCGCGAGGCCGGTGCGTAAAGCAGGTTGAGCGCGTAACGGCGAAGCTCGACGGCCACCGCATCGAATTCGTCGAGGTCGGCAGTTGTGCCGACAAAAACCAGCTGGTCGGTGCCGCGCCGAAGGTTGCGCTGCGCGAATTGCGAGATCACATCGGTGCGGAGTTTGCCGGTATCATCGCGGGCTTCTTCGAAATAGAGGGTCGACTGCAGCTTGTGGCCCTGACGCCAGATCTCGCCGCCGAGCAGGAAGTTGAGGACGTTGGCGCGGCTGCCCATGACGCCGATGGTCTCGTAGTGGAGCTGACCGCGGCGAATGCGCCCGTCGATGAAGGTCTGGACCAGGTTGCGGACGCCGAACATCACCGGGATGCCGACGAGGTAGGCGGTGGTGAGGGTGACGCGCGAGAAGTCGCCGATGCGTCCGAGCAGGAAAGCGCTAAGCAGCGTGATCGCGACGGAAGCCGTCCAGGCGTAGAAGGCGCGCTGGATGTCGAGCTGGGTGCTGACGCTGCGGTCGAGGAGTTGGGCACAGGCGATGGCGGCGAAAACGCCGTACATGAAGGCGGTCAGCAGGGCATAGGCGAGGTAGAACAGCGCGCTGAAGCTCTGCAGCGACTGATGCAGGCCGACCAGATGGTAAGCCACCGCGACGCCGAAGATCACCGCAAATGCGACGACCGCCTCGGTGGTCGCGACCAACAGGCACAGGATCAGGCGGTGGACGACCTCCTCGCGGCGCGGGAAGGCGCGGCGTTCGAGACCGGAATAGATGTGTTCGGCTTGAGCCAATTGGACGAAATCCGAGGAGACGTGGCCATTGGTCTAGCGGGATTTTCGTTCACGGGCTTGCGATGCTTAATCATTGGTTAAGCTGTAAAATTTGCGTCAAATTGCTCCGACCAGTGCGGAGCTGCAAAAGGCTCCGGAAAACCGGCCTTCGAGGGGCTGGCGACGCTTTTGTGACGTTGCAAGTCCCCGAATTAGCGTTGAAATCGCCTCGCTAGTGTCCTAACAATTTGTCGACTCGGGTGCCCCCAGGCGCCGCGTTCTCGCCCGTTCAGTCGCGGGCAACCCATATTTTCGGACTATTCCCGTGAGCACGGATCGGGCCAGCGCCAGACGGCGCGCCAACTCATTTTCCCATGTCGCCAAGGCGGGTTGGGGGAAAGGTGTAGGCACGCTCTGGCGGATCACGCGCCTCAACCTTCGCCACCCCTGGCAGGTGACGATCTGCATCGTCTCGACCTTCATCGCAGCGACGCTGCAGCTCTTCGTGCCCCGGCTGCTCGGCCATGCGGTCGACGCGGCGCAGGGTCTGGGCGGTGCGTCGGCCGCGGCGGCCGAGCAGGCCCTGTGGCAGACAGCGGTCCTGCTGCTGGTGATCCAGATCGGGCGCGGAGTCTTCACGCTTCTGCAGAACTACTACAGTGAGAGCGTGGGGCATCATGCCGCCTACGAACTCCGGCTCGCGGCCTATGAGAAGCTGCAGCAGCTGAGCTTCTCGTTCCATGACCGCGTGCACTCGGGCGACCTGATCACCTTGGGCATCCTCGATATCGACGGCGTGCGGATGTTCTTTGCGACCGCCACCGTGCGCTTCATCCTGCTCGCGGTGCTGATCGGAGTCGGCGCTTATCTGCTGATCTCGACCGACGCTGTTCTGGGCCTGCTCAGTCTCAGCTTCGTACCGTTCGTGGCGTGGAACTCGTCGCGGGCGCAGCTGAAGCTCCGTGCCACCTGGCTCGAGCTGCAAAACCGTCTGACGGTGATGTCGCGGGTGATGGAAGAGAATCTGGGTGGCATCCGCGTGGTCCGCGCATTCTTTGCCGGCGAGCACGAGATGGCAAAGTTCGAGCGAACCTCGGTGCATGCGCTCGATCTGGCGCATGAGCGCGTCGACATCCGCGTCAAGAGCACCTCGATGATGAACTTCTCGTTCTTCGTCGCCATGATGCTGGTGCTTTGGGTGGGCGGCAACAAGGTGATCGCCGGCGAGATCAGCGTCGGGTCGCTGGCGCAGTTCCTGACCTTCATGACCATCCTGCAGATGCCGGTGCGTCAGCTCGGCCTGCTGGTCAACGCAATTGCGCGCGGGGCGACCTGCGGCATGCGATTGTTCAACCTGCTCGACCTAGAACTCGCCGTGAAGACCAGGCCGAATGCCCCCGAACTCAAGGTGACGGACGGCACGCTGGCGTTCGACCATGTGAGCTTCCGTTATCCGGGCACGACGCGCGACGTGCTCAAGGATGTGAGCTTCACCGCCAGGCGTGGCGAGACCATTGCCCTGGTGGGACCGCCGGGCAGCGGCAAATCGAGCCTCGTGCACCTAATCCCGCGCTACTACGACGTGTCGAGCGGAACGATCACGATCGACGGGCAGAACGTCGCCGAGGTGACGCTGGACTCGCTGCGCTTGCAGGTGGCGGTGGTGCAGCAGGATTCGTTCCTGTTCACCACGACGATCGAAAACAATATCGCCTACGGCAATCCCTGGGCGAAGGAGCGGCGCATCGAACGCGCGGCGGAATCGGCGCAGCTTCACAACTATGTGGCCGGGTTGCCGGCGGGGTACGACACCATCGTGGGCGAGCGCGGCGTGTCGCTTTCGGGCGGCCAGCGGCAGCGCCTGACGATCGCGCGGAGCCTCGTGCTGAAGCCATCGGTCCTCGTGTTCGACGACTCCACCGCCGCGATCGACGCGGCGACCGAGCAGCGCATCCGTGTAGCGATGCAGAAATTCGCCAAGGGCCGCGTCACCATCATCATCGCGCACCGGCTGAGCTCGCTGATGCATGCCGACCAGATCCTGTTCATCGAAGACGGGCGCATCGTCGAGCGCGGCACGCATCTGGAGCTCCTGGCGCGACGCGGGAAGTACAGGGCGCTGTACGACCTGCAGGTCAGGCCGGAGTCCGACATGCCGATGATGGCGGGAGAGTGAGATGACGACCGCCCAGGATATCGAGCTCGAAGACGAGGACCGCAGCCGGCGACCAGCGAAAGCGGTGGTCGGTTCGCATCGCGAGGAAGAAGAGGTCTTCGGCAAGGCGATCGACCCAAGGATCATCCGACGCATCTGGACGTTCGTCCGGCCCTACCGGAAGAGTCTGGCGATCTCGGTTGGCTCGGTCCTGGTGTTCACGCTCACCAACCTCGCGATTCCGCTGATCATCCGCTTTGCCATCGACAATGGCATGGCCAGGGGCGCCGATGGGCATGTCCTGCTGTGGTGCATCGGTGCGTTCCTTGCGGTGATCTGCGTCAATTACGCGGCGAGCTACCTGCAGGAATCAGTGGTCGGCAAGGTCGCCGAGCACGTGCTGTTCGACATGCGGCGCGCGATGATGGCGCGGTTACAGAAGGTGTCGCTGAGCTTCATGGACAAGACCGAGGTGGGGCGGCTGATGTCGCGCCTGCAGGGCGACGTGAATGCCATGCAGGAGTTCCTCGAGACCTCGGTGATGTCGGTGGGTGACATCGTGCTGCTGTTCGGCATCTTTATCGTCTTGTGCGTGCTCGACCTCAGGCTCGGGCTCTTGACGATGGCCACGATGCCAACGCTGCTGGTCATCCGCTTCTTCTGGCTCCCGCCAGCCAAGCGCAGCTTCATGGCGGCGCACGAGACCAACTCGATCGCCAACGGTGCGCTGGCGGAGGGCATCAATGGCGTGCGCACGGTGCAGAGCCTCAATCGTCAGCGCGTCAATTTTGACCTCTACGATGAGAAGGCCTACACCAACCTCAGGACGCATCTGCGTGCTGCCAAGTTCGCGCAGGTGACAGTGCCGATCGTCGACACGCTGACCGGTATCTCGATGGCGACGGTGATCGTGGTGGGCGGCCAGATGGTGCTCAACCACCAACTGGCGCTCGGCGTGATGGTGGCCTTCCTGTTCTACATCCAGCGCTTCTTCGACCCGATCCGCTCGCTCACCATGCAGTACTCGGTGATGCAACGAGCTATGGCCTCGGGTCAGCGCATCTCGGAGGTGCTCGATGTCCCCGTCGATATCACCGACAAGCCAGAAGCTGTCGAGCTCGGCCCGGACATGGACGGCTCGGTCGAATTCCGTCACGTGACCTTCGGCTATCGCAAGAACCAGCCGGTGCTCAAGGATGTGAGCTTCACGGTGAAGCCGGGCGAGACGGTGGCGCTGATCGGTCCCACCGGCTCAGGCAAGACCTCATCGATGGCGCTGGTGCACCGCTTCTACGATGTGTGGGACGGCCAGGTGATCGTCGGCGGGCACGACGTGCGCGACGTGACGCAGGCGTCGCTCGGGCGCTCGATCGCGATGGTCCTGCAGGAACCGTTCCTGTTTACCGGTTCGGTGATCGAGAACATCCGCTATGCCAAGACCGAGGCAACGGTCGAGGAGGTCGCCAAGGCGGCGCAGGCGGTGGGAGCGCATGACTTCATCATGGCGCTGCCGCATGGTTATGACACCAAGCTCGAGCAGCGCGGCGGCAACCTGTCGCTCGGGCAGCGGCAGCTGATCAGCTTTGCCCGTGCGCTGGTGCAGGACGCCAAGATCCTGGTGCTCGACGAGGCGACCGCCTCGATCGACAGCTATACGGAGCTGCAGATCCAGGAGGCGCTCAAGGTGCTGCTCAAGGGCCGCACCGGGCTCGTTATCGCGCACCGGCTGGCAACGATCCGCAATGCCGACCGCATCCTGGTCCTCCAGAACGGAGTTCTGATCGAGCAGGGCAACCACGAACAGCTGATGAAGCGGGGTGGCCTATACGCCAAGCTCTACAACATGAATTACGCGAGCTTCGATGACATTCCCGAGGACCTG
>Ga0207674_10006747_pt1 | contig 13479 bp, 10 predicted proteins | sample KBSCornC72_FD_184303 | JGI IMG/M metagenome (GOLD analysis project Ga0207674, IMG submission 184303) | Corn rhizosphere microbial communities from Kellogg Biological Station, Michigan, USA - KBS Corn C7-2 (SPAdes) (version 2) | ecosystem: Host-associated > Plants > Roots > Rhizosphere > Soil ... | reverse complement strand
GATTCGCGAGGACACGCTCTTCGATACGTTCTCGCCGCACAGCGATCAGTTCACCGTGCGCGAGCGCATCAGGTTCACGTCGCCTGGCGTGCTCGAGGATCGGATCACGTCCATGGATCCGAAGGCGCTCGTCGAGCCTTTTACCTCGGTTCGAACCTATCGGAAGTCATCGCCGCCCAACGACGAGCTGCGCGAGTTCTCCTGCGCGGAGGGATTGGGGTCCGTGAAGTAGACTCGTCGCCATTTTCACAATGGCGTAGAGGCCGTAATCAGTCGCTCCAGTGCGGCGCCGACTCGACGGCCGCGGCGGGCACGTCGGGCGTACCCTCCTGCTGACCAGCGATCGTGATGGCGAAGATCACCATCGCCGCCACCTCACACCCGGCGGCGACGAGCGTCAGCGTGCGTGGTCCGCGGATCAGGAGCGCGCCGCCGAGGATTCCAGCGGCGGCCTGTCCGAGGTAGATCGCCGACGAGTTGAGCGAGAGGACAATCGTCCCCACCGGGCCAGCCATGTGGAGCAGTCGCTTCTGCTGCGCCGGCGCAAACATCCAACCAACCACCGCCCAGCACGCGACGAGCGCCGTGAGCACGACAACGGCGGTTGGACGAGAGAGTGTGGCGCGACTGAACAGCCACAACGCGCCGAAGACGATCACCATGCCCATCAGCGAGAGCGTCACAATCCGGCGCGGTGGATGGCGATCGATGAGCCACCCCGAAAGCAGGTTCGATGCGACTGCGCACACGCCGAAGACAAAGTAAATAACGGTAATGCTGACGCCTTCGAGGTGCGCGGTCTCGCTCGCGAACCACGCCAGGTAGGTGTAGACGCTGAAGACGCCCATGACTGCGACGGCCGTCACCGTGAGCGCGCCCAGAACACCAGGAATCGCGACGGCGGCGAGCCGCTCCCCGAGCGAGACGATCGGGGCCGGGGGCACCGGTGGAAGCGCCCGCGCCAGCGCTCCCCATGCAACGGTGCTGAGGGCGGCGACGAAGAGAAACGTGTAGCGCCAGTTCAACCCCTGACCGATGAGGGTTCCGATTGGTACTCCGAGCGCGGTGGCGACGGTCAAGCCTGACAACACCGCCGCAAGTGCGCGTCCGCGTTCGGATATCGGTGCGACCGTGGCGGCGGTGGCCGACGCGGCCGGCATGTAGAGCCCGGCGACGAGAGCGGCGGCCGCCCGCGCCACGATCATGATTCCGAAGGACGGCGCTACGGCCGCCAGCACGTTCGCGACCGTGAAGCAGGCCAGCGACACCATGAGGACACGGCGCCTGGAGGCCGTACCTGTGACGACCGCCATGACTGGCGCCGCGAATGCGTAGACACCAGAGAAAACCGTGATGAGGAGACCCGCCTGCGGCAGAGTCACACCGAGATCGCTCGCGATCTTGGGAAGGACGCCGCTGATGACGAAGGCATCGGTGCCCAGTGCAAACGCGCCCAGCGCAAGCATCAGCACAGGCCGGCGGGCGCTGCCGCCGGGCAGCGCGTCGGCGAATCCGTTCAGCAATCGCATCCCGCTACTCTACCGGGAACGCCGTATTGCCAGAAGGTCATTCCGGAGACGTTGACTTCGGCTCGCCAGCGGCGGACGATGGTTCTATGGGTCGTGCGTTGCTGTTTGCAACGTTGGTGGTCATCGGCGCGCCGCACGAATCTGCGCACGCACAGGCGCAGAGCACGCTCCACATCACGGTCACGCTGACTGATGCCACGGGAAAGACGACGCCCGTGGCACGCCATGCGCTGCTCATCAGCGACGAGCCGCCAACCACGGAGCCGAGACGCATTTTCACCACACTGGCTGGTACGGCCGATGTCTCGTTGCGCCCTGGTCACTATGTCGTGGAATCCGATCAGCCGATGGCGTTCCAGGGCAAGAGCTACGAATGGTCGCGTCGCCTCGAGATTGTCGCCGGACGTGACGCGACGCTCGCGCTGACAAACGACAACGCATCGATCGGCGCCGTGACAGCCGCGGCGACATCAGCCACAGCTCCAGCGACGGACCCTTCGCTTCTCGCATCTGAGTGGCAGGAGAGTGTCGTAGCGTTGTGGACGCCGACCCAGCACGCGTCGGGATTTGTCGTCGATGCCCGCGGCCTGATCGTCACCAATCAGCGCGTCGTCGGGACCGCCACGTCTGCCGAGGCGCAGTTGACTCCCGACGTCAAGGTAAGGGCTATCGTTCTCGCGGCGGATCCCACACGCGACGTTGCGATTCTCTGGGCCAATCCGTCCGTGATCACATCACTGCGGCCGCTGCCGCTCGGGTGCGGCCAGACGAGGCCGGCGGTGACGAACGGGCAGAAGCTGTACGCCATTGGCGCCGAGATGACGGGACACAACGGTCTGACGCCTGGGGATGTGACTGGCGTCGGACCGCGTCTGCTGCTGTCGGATCTGGCGCTCGCGCATGCGAGTGCAGGAGGACCGGTTTTCACGGCGGGCGGCCTGATTGGATTTACCACGGTAGACAATCGGGATCCGGACGGCCGTTCGGATACGCGGGTTGTCAGGATCGATCAAGCCTGCGAAGTGATTGCATCGGCGGCGAAGAAGATGGCCGAAGAGATGCCGCCAGACGCGACACACCTGCCAGTCGACCCGCGGCCGGTTGCCATCAGCGCGCTGAGCGAAGCGGTGAAAAATCGCGCTGGCAGCCTGAGCCCGTACTCAATGAGCACGACCGACTTCGACGTGACACTCATCACCCCAGTTCACATCTACGGCGCGAAGGATCAGGTGCGACGTCCGGTGATGGACTTCAGTAACTGGTCGGAATACCTCGCCGACTATCCGCGCGCGTTGCTCGTGCGCGTCACGCCGAAGATGGCGGAAGGGGTGTGGGCCAAGGTGGCGCGCGGCGCCGCGATGACTCAAGGGATGGCGCTGCCGCCGATGAAGCGCGCGAAGGCTGGATTCCTGCGAATGCGTGCGTTCTGCGGTGACACCGAGGTGACGCCGATCCACCCATTCGTGCTCGAACACCGCATCTCGGAGACCGAGGTCATCTACGAAGGGCTTTACATGTTTGATCCTTCCGCGCTGGGTCCGCAATGCAGCGCAGTGAGGCTGACGGTCTACTCCGAAAGTGAGCCCGACAAAGGCGACACTCGCGTCGTCGATCAAAAGGTGCTCGAGCAAGTCAGACGGGACTTCAGATCATTGTGAAGGTCGTTTGACAGCGGTTCCGGGGCGTTGTTCATCGTTAGCCCGGGGTAACGAACCCTGCCACGTCGATGTGATGTTGTTGGACGTCCAGACCCCGACCTCGCGACGCTCGCGGCGGTTTCAGTCGCCCGGCAGGCCGCCAACCTGAGCGTCCGGCTTGCAAGCTCTGTGATCTATCCAACTGAGGAAAATGTTCAAGTGAGGTTGTTCAGACCGGCCAGTGACCGCTCAAAAACCATACAGGCTTAAACGGGTCCGGTATGTTGGGTGAAATACCTTCGCGAGATTCAGCCAAGAAAATGGCGCGCCCGACAGGACTTGATCACCGGTTCGCCGAGCCACGCGAGGCGAGAGGTGACCTAGAGACTGCCGAGGCGTAGCCAACTCGCGAAAAGAGTTGGCGCGCCCGACAGGACTCGAACCTGTGACCCCCGGCTTAGAAGGCCGGTGCTCTATCCAACTGAGCTACGGGCGCGTGAAGACGATCGTACTCGCGTGTCGTTCAGACTGCGTCGACCGACCGCGGAACAAGCAGTCCCTTTCCGGCAAGACCGGTCAGCCGATCGAGTCTGTCGAAGAACGCATCGCGGAGCGGTGGCGTGCCGCGTAACGCCCAGAGGACCTGTGCGTTGGTCCAGGCCGCTTGCCGTGCGGCGCGCACGTTCCACATCGCCGCCACATCGTCCACCGTGCCCGCCGCATCGTCGATGACACCGATCACGCCACGGGAGAAATCGTTCTTCACTTCACCCTCGACGCGGTCGAGCAGTTCGTTGATGCTGTCGAAATCGGCACGCCGGACCTGATCGGTCGCCAGATCACCGCCAAGCTTCTCGAATACGGTCACGATCCCGTAAGGAAGATCGCGATTGATGTGGGCATTCATCCCAGCCAGCGCGAATTGAAGCCGCGAATTCCGTCGGCTCGCCCTCGCACCGAGCAGCGGACGCCACGCCGACGGCGCGCGCAACGGATCGACGTCGGCCGCCGAGACCGCGGCAAAATACAGATTCGCGAAGACGATGTCGAGCTCCGACATGAACCGCGCGTCGCGGAACGCCGTAGTGCCAACCGCCTGACGGACGCTTTCCGTGACGCGAAGATAGAGTCGATTGAACCACTTCAGCCCGTCCGAGTCGGACAACCGGCGGTCGATGGCCGTCATGATCGACAGCACGTCATCGATCGACGACACAGGCGCGGGCCGAAGGATGTCGCTCAGCATGGACATCGGTTCGAGGCCGACGTCTCAGTTCTTGACGTACTTGTAGACAGACTTCGCCTGTACCGCGGCAAGGTAGATATTGCCGTGCGAGTCGACCGCGACGCCCTCTGGGGGCGGCAGTCTTGGATCCGACACGGGTGGCGGTGGAATGTAGAAGGAGACCTTTCCCGTTTTCACGCTGCCGCCGCGCACGCCACGCTTGCACCCGGGATTATTGGTGTCCTTGCCCGGCGCATCTTCGGATTCGGAGTCGGCGACATACAGAATGTCGTTCCGGTCGATCCAGATGCCGCTCGGCCGCCCGAACTGCTTCCAGGCCGCGATGAACTTTCCCTTCTGATCGAAGATGGCGACGCGGCTGTTGCTCCGGTCTGCCACGAAGAGGCGGCCCTGCGAATCGAACGCGAGGACGTGAGGACCTTTGAATTCTCCATCGCCGGAACCGAGGTGCCCGAACGTCTGGATGAATTTGCCGCTCTTGTCGAACTTCATGATGCGTGAGTTGCCGAAGGTCGGCGCGTGCCCTTCGGAAACGAAGATGTCTCCGTTAGTGGCGACGGCGACCGACGTCGGCTGATCGAACACGTCGAGCCCCTTGCCGCTCTCGCCCGCTTTGCCGAGTGTCATCAACACCTTGCCCTCGGGCGACAGCTTCATCACTTGATTGCCCTTGCCGTCTCGTGCCTGTCCATCGACGACCCAGACGTTGCCGTCTCTGTCGGGAACGGCGGCGTGCGGAAAGATGAACATGCCGCCGCCGAAATTCTTCAGCACCTTGCCGTCAGGCGACAGCTGCCAGATAGGCGCGACACGCGATGCCGCGCAGCCACCATCTTCGCAGCGATCGAACACCCAGACGTTGTCCTTCGCATCGACAAAGACGTTGTTGGTCTGCGCCCACGGACGTGTGGTGTGCGCCCAGTCGGTGACCATGTGATACGGGTTCGGCGCGTCGTTGACGCACGCCGCGTCCTGGGCATATGCAGCGGTCACGAGTCCGGTGGTGGCCCACAACGTCATCGCAAGTCTCATGCATTCTGCTCGCATCTCATTTCCTCCCTGACGCAGCTATCGCTGCCCTTGAAGACGCGGCGACATTCTAGGCTCATTGAGAGCTGTGGAAAAGATGTCGACGGAACGTGCAGATCCTGTGGAAAACCTGTGCGAAAAAATAAATTTCGGCTCCGAATGCGCCCGTTTCGCGCGCGAACAGTGGCGCGCACTCCGCTTCGTCATTCGCTTCGCTTGTTCGCCGCCGGCTAACACATAGAATCCGACCCCGTCTCTACCCAGTACAGCGCCGCACCCATCCGCGGTAATAGGTGCGCAGCGGACGCACCTCCTGCAATGCACACGGAGGAGTCGTGGACCTTCGTTCTGTTCACGCACACGCCACCGGTTTCGCTTCCTCGCAAGACTGGCCACCTGTACCACGGTCCATCGGAATGGACAACAAGATGACCGTCGCCGATTGCTGGTTCGCTGCGCTCGATCAACGACCGTTTACCTCCGGCACTCGCTGCTGGACGACGCGCGTGGTTGGCGTCCATCTCGATGGACTCCACACGTGGATTCAACTTGAATTCGCCGAACGCCCCGGCAGCGCTTTTCTCCTTCACCTGACACCGTGGGCAGGCCTGCACGACGCGGTCAACATCATTCGGGCCGAGATTGTCGGCGGGCACGCGTGAGTTTCGCCGGCTCAGCTACGAATCGTTTTCAGCGTTTGTTCTGACCAACACATTAGTACCACACACGTCACTACGTGTGTGGTACGCGAGAACCTGCCTCGAGGCAACGTTCGGCTGTATTGTCGTGAATCAAGAAGCGGCGCTCCACCAGACATCGACTAGAATGAGCGGGTATCCGGTCGGTGCCTGCCGACATCCTGGCGGTTGTTCTCCATTTCGCGTCACAAGGAGAAACCACACGTCGCCCCGCGAGAGCCGGTCTTGGTACGCGTATGTATGTACTGTCAGGCGTGCGAATCCGTTTTGATGTGTACAGGCGCGCAGCAAGCTTGGCGCCCGCGGCTTGATGGAAGTCGGTCATGATCTACAGGGTCCTGGTTGTTGACGATTTCGAACCTTGGCGTCGCCACGTTGCATCGACGCTTGGCGAGAGCGCTCGCTGGCGGATTGTCGGCGAAGCCGCTGATGGACCCGATGCCATCGAGAAAGCCGCGCATCTTCGACCGGATCTGATTCTGCTCGACGTCGGTCTCCCGACGTTGAACGGCATCGAAGCTGCCCGCCGAATCCTCGCACACGATCCGAGCGTCAGGATCCTCTTCGTCAGCGAGCATCAATCGTGGGAAATCGCGGAAGCCGCACTGTGCACCGGCGCGCGAGGCTATATCTGTAAGTCGGATTCCGGGCGTGAATTGTCGCGCGCGATGGACGCCATCATCGACGGCGGCCGGTTCGTGGCCGAGCGATTCGGAGGTCGCGTTGAGAAGCGAACCGACCGCGCGCCCTCGAACAGCCGCCGGCACGAGGCCGTGTACTACTCGACCGACGAACTGATGCTCGATGACTGGGCGTCGACGGCCGACGACGCGTTGAATGCCGGCGCGACGTTCATCGTGCTCGCCTTTGATGAACATCGCAGCCGCCTGCAGGCGATGCTGGAAGCGCGCGGCGTGAACGTCGCTCGCGCGATCAGAGACGGACGCTATATTTCACTGAGCGTCCCCGAAATAGTCTCGCAGTGGACCGTGGACGGGCTACTCGACGAGACGCGTTTCTGGACGGGGGCGACTTCTATCATGCTCGCCGCCACCAGAGCGTCCACTGCCGAACAGCTTCAGGTCGTCGCATGCGGAGAATGCGCGCCCAGCCTGTGCGCGCAAGGAGATGCCGAGGCCGCCATCCGCCTCGAGCAGCTGTGGGACGAGGTCGCCAGGACCTACCACCTCGATGTCTTTTGCGGGTACGCAGCGGATGGCTGCCACTGTGACGATGCCGAGGGTGTCCTCGCGCGCCTTCGCGAGACCCACACCGCTATCTACGCGCGATAGCTAAGCCCCTCATGCGGTGTGTCCGTGTCGACAATCGGCACGCGGGCATGAACCGTCGTGCCCCGTCCCGGCTGCGATTCCACTCTCAGCTCGCCATCGACCAGGCCGACCCGTTCCTGCATTGTAATGAGACCAATGCCACGGTGCTCCTTCGCGGCTGCCGGGTCGAATCCTCTCCCCTCATCGCTGACCACCAGATGAACCCAGCCGTGCGCCTCCCACAGCCGGACACGACATTGGCGGACCGCACTGTGCTTCGCCGTATTGTGAAGGGCCTCCTGCAAGATCCGAAACAGGCTCAGTGAGATGTTTGACGAGAGCTGACGCGTGATGTCGCTGGCTTCGAAGTGCACGTCGAATTGATGTTGAGCTGCGAACTCGCTGCAGAACACCCGCATGCCCGGCACTGCACCGACCACTTCGATCTTCGAGGGGTGCAATTCGTGCGAGAGCGACTGAAGATCGGACGCGATTGCCGACGCCTGCGTCTGCAACTCGTGCGAAACACCTGTCAGGCCGACGGTCAGCAGCGCCAGGCGCTGCCCGATGTCGTCGTGAAGCTCTCGGGCGATCCTCGCGCGCTCCTGCTCCTGCACGCGAACCAATTTCCGCTTGGCGCGCGCCAGCGCCTCCTCGGCGCGCTTCCGTTCGCTGATGTCGCGGACGCTCCTGACCGTACCGACCAGGCGACCGGTGCCATCCCTCAATGGAGAGATCGTCGACAACAGATGAATGTGCTCGCCCGCGGGCGCGATTCGCGCCCGTTCGAGCTGCACCATGCGTTCACCGTCGCGCAGGCGTTGAAGAACGGTGGCTTCGTCGCTGAGCAATTCAGGCGGGAGAAACTGCGAGATCGGTCGCCCGATGGCTTCCGTCTCCGCGAAGCCAAACATGCGCGACGCCGCGTGGTTCCAGCTCAGAACCATCCCGGTGAGATCCTCCGACACAATCGCGTCGTCGGATGATTCGACGACGGCGGCGTGGCGGAGCCTCGCTTCCACTTCCACGCGGGCACGAATCAGCCGCTCGCGTTCACGCTCGGCGCGTTCGCGCTCGTTGATCACCGACGCCAGGGTCAGACCGGACACTGCGAGCAGCGTAAAGAGCACATCCAGCAGCACCGCGTTGGTGAACGCCGTGTTGGCGGCAAACGGCCCGAAGCCCAGGGCCGTGAGAATGGTCGCGATGGTGGCGATCAGAAAAACGGAAAGCGTTGCGCCCCCGATTCCGAAGTCGATGCCGGCCCACATGACCAGTGGGAGCAACCCGAAGGCGAACACGTCTAGGTGAACCGGGAAGAAATCGCCGAACACGATGAAGCCGCCAAACGCGGTGACCGCCACGAGCGCCACGAGTTCCGCAATCCGCGCTCCTCGCCGGATGGCCAGCAGCTGTGGCAGCGTGAACACCAGCGGTGTCACGAGAAGCACACCGGTGCTGTCGCCCAGCCAGTAGATAAGCCACGCCGATTCGATGCCGGAATAGGGCTGAATCCCGGTCGCATACAACGACAGAATTCCAAAGAGCGAACTGAGACATGCGCTTCCAAACGCGCCGAGGACGATCAATCCGAGCGCATCGCGAAGCCGGGGCAACGTGGGGTCGAAATTCGGAATTCGTCTCAGCAGCCACGAACCGGTGGCGGCGGCGACTGTCGCTGCCGTTGCCTGACCGGCTGCGCCGAGCGAGGGAACGGAACCCTGCAGGGCAACCAGAAACGCGCTTGAAATAAGCGCCGGCCAAACCCGGTAGCGATACTTGAGAAAGACCGCAAGCGCCACGCCGTATGCCGGCCACACCGGTCCGAGATTGCTGCTTCTGATGTTCGTCGTCGCCTGACCCAGCTTTCCAGCGACGAAATACGCAATGAACACAGTGAGAAGCTGGATGAGGAACTCGCGGGTGGCCACGTCTCGCGACCACTCGAGGACGGCTGAGCGGAGTCGAGATGAGCGACGAGCCCGGATTTCAGCGGGCGTGGCTTGCAGCGATTGAACGAATGAGTCCTCTGAGCCGGTCCTGAACATACAACCTTGCCTTCGCCCACGCGAACGAAGGCGGACCTGGGATTCTATCCGCGACGCAGCTTGCGTCAACGAGCAGGTTCACACAGAGTAGTTATTACATGCGTTTCATGACAGCTGGGCAGTAGATGCGGACAGGTCAACGGCAGAGTCAAGGCAACTCCGTGATGAGTGGATCGGCACAACCGTTGCTCTGCACCGCGTGATCCAGTGCGCATTCCGGACCCCCGACGCGTCGAAGCATTCGTCAACGCGCATCGCACCCTTGTCCTCGCCTGCCTGGTTGTCCTCTGCCTCGGCACTTGGCTCGGAATCGGCGCCTCGATCGGATACGTCTACGCAGCGGTCCGCAGTCTTCCCAGTCAGAACACCGTGCGCAGCGCGGGGACGATGGCGCGCGCGACGACGATTGCCGACGTCAAGGGGCGTCACGCCTTCACAATCTTCGAAGAACAGCGGCTTCAGGTCCCGCTCTCACGCGTCTCGCGGAACGTGATTGCCGCGACGGTGGCCATCGAAGACCAGCGTTTCTACAGCCATAACGGCTTCGATCCGATTCGCCTCGTGGCGGCGCTCGTCAACGACGTCGTCAAACAACGCGCAGAACAGGGCGGGAGTACCATCACCCAGCAGCTGGCTCGCCTCAGTTTCCTGACGCCAGACAAGACGATTCGCCGGAAGCTGCAGGAGTTGATTCTGGCGACGCGACTCGAGCGGACGTTCACCAAAGATCAGATCCTCGAGCTGTATCTCAACAAAGCGTATTTCGGTGACGGCCTCTACGGCGTCGAGGCCGCTTCGCTTGGGTACTTCGGGAAGCACGCCGCCGATCTGGACATCGCTGAAGCGGCGCTCATCGCCGGTCTGGTCAAATCGCCGTCCACCTACGCACCGACAGTCAATGGGACGCGCGCTGTCGCACGGCGCAACGTCGTCCTGCAGGCCATGCGCGATACGCGCGCAATTGACGATCGGACCTACCGTGCGGCCGCCACAAGCGCGCTGCAGCTCAACGACGCACTAAGGCGTGAGGAGGCATTCGGTCAGTACTTCAAGGAAGAGGTCAGGAAGGAGCTGGTCGGTCGGTTCGGATGGGACCAGGTCTACCGCTCCGGGCTGCGTGTTGAAACCACCCTCGATCTGGACATGCAGCGCGCCGCGGAGGCTGAAGTCGATCGGACGCTCGCGACGATCGAAGAACAACAGCAGAAACGTCGAGCATCGAACGCCACGGCAAACGAGCCGCTGCAGGCGGCGCTGGTCGCGCTTGATCCGCATACCGGTGAAGTCCGCGCAATGGTCGGTGGTCGCAGCTTCGAGCAAAGCCACTTCAACCGCGCGACCCAGTCGCGCCGCCAACCCGGGTCTGCGTTCAAACCGTTCGTCTACGCAGCAGCGCTCGAACAGGGATTCACGCCCGCCACGGTCATTACGGGCCTGAGCGAGCCGGTGGCGACCCTCCAGAACGTGTGGCTTCCGGATGACCAGCACATTGCTGGCGACGCGATCACGATGCGGGCCGCCTTGCGCCTGTCGAGCAACCGCGCGGCGGTTCGCATGCTCCAGACGATCGGTGTCGAAGAGGCCGTGAATTATGCGCAACGTCTCGGCCTCGATAACCTGCCGGCCGTCCCGTCGCTGGCGCTTGGCTCGGGCGAGGTCACGTTGCTGTCGCTGACGTCCGCGTTCGGCGCCTTCGACAATCAGGGTGTGCTCGCCAGCCCGAGCCTGATTCGGCGCGTGACGACGAGTGAAGGACAAGTGCTATTCGAGGCGACGCCCTCGACGAAACCAGCCGTCAGCCCGACGACCGCGTTTCTGATCACGTCGATGCTGCAGGACGTCATCAACGCGGGCACCGCGGCGCAGGCACGGCAGATTGGATTCCGGCTGCCTGCCGCGGGCAAGACGGGCACGACCAACGATTATCGCGACGCCTGGTTTGTCGGGTACACACCGCGTCTGGTTACCGGCGTGTGGGTCGGGTACGACCAGCCGCGGACCATCATCCGCGGCGGCTACGCCGCGGAGCTCGCGGTGCCGCTGTGGGCGCGATTCATGATCACCGCCACACACGACGACAAGTCCGAGTCATTCCGGCCGCCGGCCGGAATTGTGGCCATCGACATCGACGGCGCAAGCGGTCGTCTGGCCACCGATGATTGCCGCCGTGCGCGTGACAGCGTTGTCTATACCGAGTACTTCGCTCGCGGAACCGAGCCGATCGACATCTGCCCGATTCACCGCGCGCACCTGCTGAGGGCGCTGGGTATTCCGTTCGGCCGGCCGAGCGCTCCTGTCGTTGTCGCTCAAGAGTCAGCGCCGCCGACCGTCGCTGAAGTGCGGCCGCAACCCCCTGTCGTCGGCCAGCAGGCACCACCACCGCCGGAGAAGAAGAAGCGCGGCTTCTGGTCTCGCGTCCTCGGCATCGGCCGTGACTCCGACCGCGCCGATCCAAAGAATAAGAAATAGTCGCGCGATGCCATAATCTGCGCGTGCGCCATTCAGCCCTTGTGCGCGCCACGCACTGGTTGACGGCGGCGAGCTTCATCGCGCTCGTGGTGAGCGGCGTCGCGATCCTGCTGGCGCATCCACGCTTGTACTGGGGTGAAACGGGGGCGGTGGGAACGCCATCGCTGATCGATCTGCCGTTGCCATTCATGTTGACCGGCCAGTCCGGCTGGGGCCGCTACCTGCACTTTCTGTCAGCCTGGATTGCTGTTCTCACCGGCACCGTCTACGTCCTGGGCGGCCTGCGAGCGAATCATTTCGGACAGGATCTGTTCAGACCGGCGCACCCCGCGAAGTACAACGTAATGCAGAGAATCACCTACGCCGCCGTGGTATTCGGGCTCTTCCCGCTCATGATCTGGACGGGGCTCGCGATGTCACCCGCTGTGACCTCCGTTCTGCCGATGCTGGTTACATTCATGGGTGGTCAGCAGTCAGCGCGTACAGTCCACTTCATCGTCGCCACCGTGCTCGTGCTGTTTGTGGTCGGTCACGTCGCAATGGTGGCGTTTGCCGGGTTCCGCCGTCATGTGGGCGCGATGATTCTGGGCGGCGAGCCTTCCGCATCGGAGGTTCAGACGTGAGCAGGCTGATCACGCGTCGTAAGGTGATCACGACCGCGCTGACCGCGCTCGGAGGCGCCTCCGGTCTGGCCGTTGCGGCTCGTCTTGCCGATCGCTACGGACTGATTCCTCCCGATCACGGCGGCCTCTATGGCGCCGGCGAAACGCTCACCTACGCATCGCACCGTCTGCTGACGGCGCGCGGTTCGCTCGCGCGTGAGTTCAGCCGGGATCACATTTCGAAAGTTGCACCCGTCAACGGCCCGCCGCCGACGGCGTTCGATTATCAGCAACTGCTCCGCCGCGGATTCACGAACTGGGGCCTCGAAATCGATGGCCTCGTTGCACGGCCGTCGTCGTTGTCGCTCGCAGACCTGCGTGGTTTTCCCGTGAGCCGACAGATCACGCATCAGGCCTGTGAGGAAGGATGGTCGTTCATTGCCGAATGGATTGGGGTCCCGCTCGGTTACGTTCTGAACCTCGTCGGCGCCAGCCCGAATGCGAGATACGTGGTCTTCTATGCGTACGACGATGACTGGGAAAGCATCGACATGGCGACGTAGTTTTGCGCGATGGCTCAACCGTGCGTACTCGGGTTATGAGTCCTTCCGATGAAGCTGGTCTCTTCGCGTTGTTGCAGTCGCTGTCAGAGGAATCACGTTGGTTCAGGTTCTATTCTGTTTCCAGCAACTCAGCCCTCGCTGCTGAGGCTCACCGAGAAGCAAATCTGGACCATACTTTTGGGTTGGTCGCATGTAGCGGCGCTGACCAACGAATTGTTGGCCACGCCTTCTATGTCCAACTCTCCGAACAGCGGGCTGAGGTCGCTTTTACGATCGCCAATGACTTTCAGGGCCGCGGACTCGGGACACTGCTGCTGTGCCAGCTAGCTGAAGTTGCGTCGGCAAATGGAATTCAAGTTTTTGAAGCTGAGGTGGTGGCCTCAAATC
>Ga0207674_10006745_pt1 | contig 13481 bp, 8 predicted proteins | sample KBSCornC72_FD_184303 | JGI IMG/M metagenome (GOLD analysis project Ga0207674, IMG submission 184303) | Corn rhizosphere microbial communities from Kellogg Biological Station, Michigan, USA - KBS Corn C7-2 (SPAdes) (version 2) | ecosystem: Host-associated > Plants > Roots > Rhizosphere > Soil ... | reverse complement strand
CTTGCCGATCGAGGTGCCCGGCAGCACCGTGAACCGGCTGTGCGGCTCGGGCATGGACGCGATCGGCACCGCGGCGCGCGCGATCAAGTCCGGCGAGGCGCAGCTGATGATCGCCGGCGGCGTCGAGAGCATGAGCCGCGCGCCGTTCGTGATGCCGAAGGCCGAGAGCGCGTTCAGCCGCACCAACGCGGTCTACGACACCACGATCGGCTGGCGCTTCGTCAACAAGCTGATGAAGGCGCAGTACGGCGTCGACTCGATGCCCGAGACGGCCGAGAACGTCGCGGCCGATTTCAAGATCGAGCGCGAGGCCCAAGACCGCATGGCGCTGGCCTCGCAGCTGAAGGCGGTGGCGGCGCAACAGAGCGGCTTCTTCGATGCCGAGATCACGCCGGTCAGCATCGCACAGAAGAAGGGTGACCCGATCAGCGTGAAGAAAGACGAGCACCCACGCGAAACCAGCCTCGAGGCACTCGCCAAGCTCAAGGGCGTGGTGCGCCCCGACGGCACGGTGACCGCCGGCAACGCCTCGGGCGTCAACGACGGCGCCTGTGCGCTGCTGCTGGCGAGCGAGGCGGCCGCGGCGCGCCACGGGCTGACGCCCAGGGCGCGGGTGGTCGGCATGGCCACCGCCGGCGTCGCGCCGCGCATCATGGGCTTCGGCCCGGCGCCGGCGACGCGCAAGGTGCTCGAGCTGACCGGGCTGTCGCTGGCGCAGATCGACGTGATCGAGCTCAATGAGGCCTTCGCCGCGCAGGGCCTGGCGGTGCTGCGCGACCTCGGCCTGGCCGACGATGACGCGCGCGTGAACCCGAACGGCGGTGCGATCGCGCTCGGCCATCCGCTGGGCGCCAGCGGTGCGCGGCTGGTCACGACCGCGGTGAATCAGCTGCAGCGCATCCAGGGCCGCTACGCACTGTGCACGATGTGCATCGGCGTCGGCCAGGGCATCGCGATGGTGATCGAGCGGGTCTGAGCGCGTCTGAGTGCGGCCTGCGGTGATCGCGCGCGTCTGAGCGCGGACCACCGCACCTGCGCCGCGAGCGCGGCGGCCAGGCCGGCGCTGCGCGGGGCCAGGCTGGGGGCCACCGTGTCGGTCAGAATGTGCGCGAAACCCGCACGTCCGACGATGACTCGCCCAGCGCATGCCGCCCCTTCCGTCGTCGGCGCCGCCGTGGCCATCGCCGCGGCGGCACTGGCCGGTTGCGCGGGCCCGCAGCGCATGACCGAGCCCGTCGGCATGGGCCCGACCGAGGCGCGCGCGACCCTCCAGCGGCTGCTGCCGCCGAGCACCGACGACCGCGCCGGCTGGGCCGCCGACATCCACGGCGCGCTCGCATCGCTGGCGCTGCCGTCGACGCCGCAGAACCTGTGCGCGGTGCTCGCCGTGACCGAGCAGGAGTCGGGCTTCCGCGCCGACCCGGCGGTGCCCGGCCTCGCGGCGATCGCCTGGAAGGAGATCGACCGCCGCGCCGCCGACGCCGGCGTGCCGCGCCTCGCAGTGCGCGCCGCGCTCGCGCTGCCCTCGCCCGACGGGCGCAGCTACGCCGAGCGCATCGACGCGGTGAAGACCGAACGCCAGCTCAGCGAGATCTTCGAAGACTTCATCGGCATGGTGCCGCTGGGCAAGACCTTCCTCGCGAGCCGCAACCCGGTGCGCACCGGCGGGCCGATGCAGGTCGGCATCGCGTTCGCCGAGGCGCAGGTGCAGACGCGCCCGTATCCGTACCCGATCAACGTGTCGCTGCGGCGCGAGGTGTTCACGCGCCGCGGCGGGCTGTACTTCGGCACCGCCCATCTGCTCGCCTACGACGCGCCGTACGACAAGCCGATCTACCGCTTCGCCGACTTCAACGCCGGCCGCTATGCAAGCCGCAACGCTGCCTTCCAGAACGCGCTCGGCGTCGCGTCGGGGCTGCCGGTCGCGCTCGACGGCGATCTGCTGCCCGGCGCGCACGACGCGCCGCGCGGCGAGACCGAGCGCGCGGCCGACACGCTGGCCGGCCGGCTCGGCCTGAGCGAAGCCGCGATCCGCCGCGATCTCGACAAGGGCAGCGCCGCGGACTTTGACGCCACGCCGCTGTACGAGCGCGTGTTCGCGTATGCGGAGCAGCTCGACCGGCGCACGCTGCCGCGCGCGCTCGTGCCGCGCATCGAGCTGCACAGCCCGAAGTTCACGCGCAAGCTGACAACCGAATGGTTCGCGAACCGCGTCGACGAGCGCCACCGCCGCTGCCTCGCGCGCATCGCGACGTCGCGCGACGATTGAGCGGGTAAGAGAGCCATCCGGCGCCTCGAAGCGACTATCGTGCGAGCCACCTCGATGAACACCCACACGCGATCCACGCCGATCGCGAGGACCCACCGCATGTCTGACCTCCCTGCCCTGCCCGACACGCCGCTCGGCCGTTATCGCCACTACAAGGGCGGCGAGTACGAGGTCATCGGCGTCGCCCGCCACAGCGAGACGCACGAGCCGATGGTCGTGTACCGACCGCTCTACAACGCGACCGGCTGGTGGACGCGGCCGCACGCGATGTTCTTCGAGGACGTGAGCCTCGACGGCGTCTTGCGGCCGCGCTTCGAGAAGATCAGCTGAAGGTGCCCGCGCGCCGCATGCACAGCATGCGTCTCGATGAACCGCAACGCAACAATCACCGCTTCGAAAGCGTCGGAGGAAACGAGATGCGCACACTGTATTCGGGCCCGCTCAGCATGTTCGGCGCGAAGGTGCAGATCGCCCTGCTCGAGAAAGGCCTCGGGTTCGAATTGATCATGGTGCCGTTCGACCGGGACGACCGCTACCAGCCCAAGCATCCCGAGGTGCTGCGCATCAACCCGGTGAAGCAGCAGGTGCCCGTCCTGCACGACGGCGAGCTCGATCTGTTCGACTCGACGCAGATCTTCGAGTACCTCGAAGACCTGAAGCCGCAGCCGCCGCTGTGGCCGACCGGTGTCGCGGCAAGGGCACGTGCGCGCCTGCTCGAGCATCAGTCCGACGAGGTGTTCTTTCCGCAGGTCGTGCGCCTGTTCGGCCTGCAGGACGACCTGCACGGCGCGGCGGCCGTCGCCGCATGCGAGGCCTGCGCCCGGCACTATGCCGCGATGGAGGCCCGGCTGGCCGAGGCCGACTACCTCGGCGGGCCCTACACCTATGCCGACATCGCGTTCTACATGGCGCAGGTGTTCGCCGAGCGCAAGGGCGCGCCGATCACCGAGGCGACGCCGCGGCTGCTGGCGTGGCGCGAGCGCGTCGGGCAGCGCCATGCGGTGCGGCAGGTGGTCGGGCCGATGATGCGCTTCCTCGATGCGCACGGCCGGCCGGTGCCGGCCTGCCTGCAGTCGCACCTTAGCGGCTAGTCGTGGCTAGTCGCGGCCAGTCGCGACGCTTCGTGCGGCCGATCGCGGCCGGCCGCGGTGCGCCGGCGCGGTCAGTGCGCCGCTTCCGACGGCGCAGCGCCGCGCCTGAGCTTCATCCACGCCAGCGCAAGCAGACCTGCGCCCATCAGCGCGTAAGTGCCCGGCTCCGGGATGCCGACGACCAGGTTCGGCTGCGCATAGATGAAGTCGTCCATCACGACGATGTCGTCGTTGGGATTGCCGAGCACGCCGTTGGCAACGATCGTGTTCAGGCCCGAAGTGATCCGCACCCGCGCGATCGCGCCGCCGCTGACGGTGGCGCCGAGGAAGCTCAGCCCCTGGTTGCCGCCGACCAGCGCGTCGTGCGTGTAGATCAGCGTGTCGTTCTGATCGAAGAACTGCAGCCGCGTCGCGCCGGCGACCTCGACGTCGACGAAGATCAGGCCGAAGGCGCTGGTGGTGGCCGGTGTCGCGGTGCCGGGCACGAAGAAGCTCACATCGGTGACGTTGCTGTTGATCGCGGTGAACAGCCGCTGCGGGCTGAAGGTCTGAAAGTCGTTCGCGAAGCCGAACAGGGGCGGCAAGCTCGTGCCGGCATTGGCGCTCACGAGGAAGCCGGTGCCCGGCGTGCCGAACACCACGCCGCGCGGCGAGTTGACGTTGAAGAAGTCGGCCGGCAGCAGGTTCGGGTCGGCGAACGCGTCGGGCACGCCGTCCCAGTTGATCTCGCGCCGAAGGTCGCCGAACGAGCCGTTCGCACCGGCCGTGGTGCCGCCACCGATCGCGGCGCGGAACGCATCGCGGGTCGGCGTGATCGCGGCGGCGTTGGCGCCTGCGGCCTCGAAGGTCGTGATCACCGGGTCGGCCCAGGACGCGGGCGCCAGGAGCATGCCGAGGGTGGCTGCGATCGCAGAGATCCGGATCATGGTGCGGGCTCCTCTGAAGCGGGCCGCGTGATCGGGAGGGGGTGCCGGCGATCGCGCTGCGGCCTGGGCGCGACGGCGGGACTGCAACGGCGTGTGGGGCTGCCAATACCACCCGGCAAACGAAAAGGGTATGGCGCTGCAGCCGCGCGGTCAACGCGGCGCAACCCCCCATTCGCGGGGCGGCTGATGGGCAGCGCGGCGCACGCCGCCCCGGCCGGCGGTTACACAGGTACACCGTTTGCCGATGCAAGCGCGCGGCCGGGCACGCTACCCTCGGCCGGTACGACATGCCGGAGGCCGCACTTGGCGCAGTCACGAGTCAAACAAGTCGCGCGCAGCGCGCTCAGCGAGTTGGATGCCCACCTTCTCGCCGAAGGCACGCACGCCCGTATGTACGAGCGGCTCGGCTGCCACCTCGATGCCGGCGGCGCGGGCGCACGCTTCGCGGTCTGGGCACCGAACGCGCAGGCGGTGTCGGTGATCGGCGACTGGAACGGCTGGGACGCGAGCCGTGACCGGCTGACGTGCAGCGCCGACATGAGCGGCATCTGGCACGGCCGTGCCGCCGATGCGCGCCGCGGCATGGCCTACAAGTACCGCGTCAGTTCGCGCCATGGCGGCAGCGCCGTCGACAAGGCCGACCCGTTCGCGGTCCACGCCGAAACGCCGCCCGCGACCGCCTCGAAGGTCTGGTCGCTCGAATACGACTGGCACGACGACGCCTGGATGCGCACCCGGGCGGCGCGCCACGCGCCCGACGCGCCGCTGTCGGTCTACGAGGTGCATGTCGGCTCGTGGCGGCGGGCCGACGGCCGGATGCTCGGCTGGCGCGAGCTCGCGCCGCTGCTCGCCGATTACGTGGCCGGCATGGGCTTCACGCATGTCGAGCTGATGCCGATCACCGAGCACCCGTTCTACGGCTCCTGGGGCTACCAGACCACCGGCTACTTCGCGCCCAGCGCGCGCTATGGCACGCCGCAGGATTTCATGCATTTCGTCGACCACCTGCATGGCCGGGGCATCGGGGTGATCCTCGACTGGGTGCCGTCGCACTTCCCGACCGACGCGCACGGCCTGCAGCATTTCGACGGCACCCACCTGTACGAGCACGCCGATCCGCGCCAGGGTTTCCACCCCGAGTGGAACTCGAGCATCTTCAACTACGGCCGCGGCGAGGTGCGCAGCTTCCTGATCTCGTCAGCGCTGTACTGGCTCGGCGTCTACCACCTCGACGGTCTGCGCGTCGACGCGGTCGCGTCGATGCTGTACCTCGACTACGGTCGCCGCCCCGGCGAATGGATTCCGAACCCGCACGGCGGCAAGGAGAACCTCGACGCGATCGCGTTCCTGCATGCGCTCAATGAAGCAGTGCGGCGCGAGCACCCCGACACGCTGACGATCGCCGAAGAATCGACCGCCTGGCCGAAGGTCTCGCGGCCGGTCGCCGACGGCGGCCTGGGCTTCGCGATGAAGTGGAACATGGGCTGGATGCACGACACGCTCGCCTACTTCGCCGAAGACCCGGTGCACCGCAAGTACCACCACGGCCGGCTGACCTTCTCGCTGGTCTATGCGTTCAGCGAGAACTTCATGCTGCCGCTGTCGCACGACGAGGTCGTGTACGGCAAGCGTTCGCTGCTCGGCAAGATGCCCGGCGATGCCTGGCAGCAGTTCGCGAACCTGCGCGCGCTGTACGGCCTGTTCTGGACCCACCCCGGCAAGAAGCTGCTGTTCATGGGTGGCGAGTTCGCGCAGGGCCGCGAATGGACGCATGACGGCGAACTCGAGTGGTCGCTCGTCGAGCGGCCCGAGCACCGCGGCGTACAACTGCTGGTGCAGGAGCTCAACCGCGTCTACCGCGCCGAGCCGGCCTTGCATGAGCGCGATTTCACGCCCGATGGCTTCGAATGGATCACTGCCGACGACGCCCAGCACAGCGTGCTCGCGTTCCTGCGCCGCCCCCAGGGCAGCGGCGCACCGCTGCTCGTGGTTTGCAACCTGACGCCAGTGCCGCGCGAGAACTACCTGTGCGGCGTGCCGGTCGCCGGGCGCTGGCGCGAGATCCTGAACAGCGATGCGCGTGACTACGGCGGCGCCGGCTGGGGCAACCTCGGCGGCGTCGAAACCGCGCCGTTGCCGGCGCATGGCCGGCTGCATTCATTGCACCTGACCCTGCCGCCGCTGGCCACCGTGGTGCTGCGGCACGAAGCGCATGGCTGACGCCACCGCGCCGCTCCCGCCCGACGGCCGCGTGCGCGCGGTCGTCGATGCGCTGTTGCCGATCGTCGACGGCGGCCGCTTCGCCGTCAAGTGCGTTGCCGGCGAGCCCTTCACGGTCGAGGCGCATTGCTTCACCGACGGCCACGACGCGCTGCGCGTGATGCTGCGCTGGCGCGCCGAGGGCGCGACCGACAGCACCGAGATCGAGATGCAGGCCTGCCCGAACGACGTCTGGCGCGCCGACTTCACGCCGCCCGTGCCGGGCCGCTACCGCTACGGCGTGCTCGCCTGGGTCGACCATTTCCGCTCCTGGCGCAACGAGCTGAAGCGCCGCGTCGAGGTCGAGGACATCCGCATCGCGGCGCTGGTCGGCGCCGCGCTGATCGACGCGCATGCGCAGCGCGCCGCCGGCGCCGACCGGCACGCGCTGCAGGCCTGGGCGCAGAAGCTGCGCGCGCACGCCGACGGCGAGCCGCCCGGCGAGGCGCAGGCGCTGAAGGCGCTGGCGCTCGACGACACGCTGGCCGAACTCGCCGACCGTTACCCCGACCGCACGCTCGCGGCCGCCTGGCCCGGCGAGCTGCCGCTGGTGGCCGACCGCGAACGGGCCCGCTTCAGCAGCTGGTACGAGCTGTTCCCGCGCTCGGCCTCGCGCGAGCCGGGCCGGCACGGCAGCTTCAAAGATGTCGAAGCGCGCCTGCCGTATGTCGCCGAACTCGGCTTCGACGTGCTGTACTTCCCGCCGATCCATCCGATCGGCCGGCTGCAGCGCAAGGGCCGCAACAATGCGCTCGCGGCCGAAACCGGGGATGTCGGCAGCCCGTGGGCGATCGGCGCCGCCGAGGGCGGCCACAAGGACATCCTGCCCGAGCTCGGCAGCCTCGCCGACTTCCGGCGCCTGGTCGCGCGCGCCCGTGCGCTGGGCCTGGAGGTCGCGATGGACATCGCGTTCCAGTGCGCGCCCGACCACCCCTACGTGAAGGCGCACCCGCAATGGTTTCGCTGGCGCCCCGACGGCAGCGTGCAGTACGCCGAGAACCCGCCGAAGAAGTACCAGGACATCTATCCGTTCGACTTCGAGACCGCCGACTGGCGCGCGCTGTGGGCCGAGCTCGAGAGCGTGTTCGAGCACTGGATCGCGCAGGGCGTGACGATCTTCCGCGTCGACAACCCGCACACCAAGGCCTTCGCGTTCTGGGAGTGGGTGATCTCATCGATCCGCCAGCGCCACCCGCAGGTGCTGTTCCTGGCCGAGGCGTTCACGCGGCCGAAGGTGATGCACCGGCTCGCCAAGGCCGGCTTCACGCAGTCGTACACCTACTTCACCTGGCGCAACTCGCGCCAGGAGCTGCAGGACTACTTCACCGAGCTGGCGCACGGCCCGGGCGCGGCCTACTTCCGGCCCAACGTCTGGCCGAACACGCCCGACATCCTGCCCGAGCACCTGCACGGCGGCGAACGCGCGGTGTTCGCGCTGCGGCTGGTGCTCGCAGCGACGTTGTCGGCCAGCTACGGCATCTACGGCCCGGCCTACGAGCTGATGGAGCACGTGCCCCGCAGCCCGGGCAGCGAGGAGTACCTCGACTCCGAGAAGTACCAGCTGCGCCACTGGGATCTGCAACGCCCCGACAGCCTCGCGCCGCTGATCGCGCGCATGAACCGCATCCGGCGCGACAACCCGGCGCTGCAGCGCAATGACGGCCTCGAGTTCGTGGCCTGCGACAACCCGCAGCTGCTGGCCTACGCGAAGCACACGCCCGACGGCAGCAACGTCGTCATCACGGTCGTGAACCTCGACCCGTACCGCGCGCAGTCGGGCTGGCTCGACCTGACCGGCACGGCGGTCGACATCGACCCCGAAGGCGCCTACCAGGTGCACGACCTGCTGAGCGACCAGCGCTTCATCTGGCAGGGCCGGCGCGGCTTCGTGATGCTCGATCCGGCGCACAGCCCGGCGCATGTGTTCCGGCTGCGCCACCGGGTGCGGCGCGAGCATGACTTCGACTACTTCCTATGAAGCGGCTTGACGCCGGCGCCGCATGAACGACCCCCGCATCCCGCATCTCGAAGCCGCCGAACAAGGCGCGACCGTGCCGCACGGCGATGCCGCGCTGTGGTTCAAGGACGCGGTCATCTACCAGCTCAACGTCAAGGCCTTCGCCGACTCGAACGACGACGGCGTCGGCGACTTCAAAGGCCTGGCGGCCAAGCTCGATTACGTGAAGGACCTCGGCGTCAACACGATCTGGCTGATGCCGTTCTACCCGTCGCCGCTGCGCGACGACGGCTACGACATCGCGGCCTACGAAGACGTGCATGCGCAGTACGGCACCTTGGCCGACTTCAGGCTGATGCTCGACGAGGCGCACAAGCGCGACCTGAAGGTCATCACCGAGCTCGTCATCAACCACACCTCGGATGCGCACCCGTGGTTCCAGGCCGCGCGCCGCGCGCCGGCCGGCTCGCCCGAGCGCGACTTCTACGTGTGGAGCGACACCGACCAGAAGTACCTCGGCACGCGCATCATCTTCACCGACACCGAGACCTCGAACTGGACCTGGGACCCGGTCGCGAAGGCCTACTTCTGGCACCGCTTCTTCAGCCACCAGCCCGACCTGAACTTCGACAACCCGCGCGTGCTCGAGGCGATCTTCGGCACGATGCGCTTCTGGCTCGACATGGGCGTCGACGGCTTCCGGCTCGACGCGATCCCGTACCTGGTCGAGCGCGACGGCACCAACAACGAGAACCTGCCCGAGACCCACGCGATCATCAAGCAGCTGCGCGCCGCGATCGACGCGAGCTACAAGAACCGCTTCCTGCTGGCCGAGGCCAACCAGTGGCCGGAGGACGTGCGCGACTACTTCGGCGACGGCGACGAATGCCACGCCGCGTACCACTTCCCGCTGATGCCGCGCATGTACATGGCGATCGCGCAGGAAGACCGCTTCCCGGTGGTCGAGATCATGGCGCAGACGCCGGAGATCCCTGACAGCTGCCAATGGGCCATCTTCCTGCGCAACCACGACGAGCTGACGCTCGAGATGGTGACGAGCAAGGAACGCGACTACATGTACAGCACCTACGCGGCCGACCCGCGGGCGCGCATCAACCTGGGCATCCGCCGGCGCCTCGCGCCGCTGCTCGACAACGACATGGACCGCATCAAGCTGATGAACAGCCTGCTGCTGTCGATGCGCGGCTCGCCGATCATCTACTACGGCGACGAGCTCGGCATGGGCGACAACGTCTTCATCGGCGACCGCAACGGCGTGCGCACGCCGATGCAGTGGAGCCCCGACCGCAACGCCGGCTTCTCGCGCGCCGACCCGCAGCGCCTGTACCTGCCGCCGATCATGGACGCGGTCTACGGCTACCAGGCAGTCAACGTCGAGGCGCAGATGCGCGACCCGTCGTCGCTGCTGAACTGGATGCGCCGGCTGCTCGCGGTGCGCCAGAGCAGCCAGGCCTTCGGCCGCGGCGAGCTGGTGTTCCTGAAGCCGGGCAATCGCAAGATCCTGGCCTATCTGCGCGAGTACGGCGACGAGGCGATTCTGTGCGTCGCGAACCTGGCGCGCTCGGCGCAGCCGGTCGAGCTCGACCTGGCGCGCTTCAAGACCCGCGTGCCGGTCGAGATGCTCGGGCGCACGCCGTTCCCGCCGATCGGCGAGCTGCCCTACCTGCTGACGATCCCGGCGCACGGCTTCTACTGGTTCCGCCTCGCGGCCGACGTGCAGGTGCCGAGCTGGCACGAGGTCGCGCCGTCGGCCGACGAGCGGCCGGTGCTGGTGCTGTTCGACGGCTGGCTCAGCCTGTTCCGCGACCATGTCGTGCCGTGGCGCATCGGCCTGGCGGTCAAGACGCGGGCGCAGTTCGAAGCCGACACGCTGCCGCGCTACATCGAGACCCAGCGCTGGTATGCGGCCAAAGGCCAGGCGCTGAAGCGCGCGCGCCTGGTCGACCAGGTGATCTGGAGCGAGGGCCGCAACCCGTGGCTGCTGCCGATCGTCGAGCTCGACGGCCCGGCCGAGGCCTCGAGCTACTTCGTGCCGCTGGCGATGGCCTGGGAGTCCGACGGCGAGGACCGCATGCGCGCGCTCGGCGCGGTCGCGGTCGCGCGCACCCGCCAGCAGGCCAATGTCGGCGTGATGGGCGACGCGTTCGCCGACGAAGACTTCTGCCGCGCGATGCTGATCGCGATGCGCGACTCGAAGGACCTGCCCACCGACAAGGGCCGGCTCAGCTTCCGGCCGACCAGCCTGTTCGCCACCTTGGCGAGCGGCGACCTCGCGACGCTGCCGGTCGAACGCCACCAGGCGCTCACCAGCAACACCTTCGTCACGCTCGGCGAGAAGCTGTTCCTGAAGGGCTACCGGCGGGTGCGCCCCGGCATCAACCCCGAATTCGAGATCGGCCGCTACCTGACCGACGTGGCGCGCTTCCCGAACTGCGTGCCGGTGGCCGGCGTGCTCGAGTACGTCGGCAACGACGGCAGCCTGATGACCCTGGCGATGGCGCAGGCCTACGTGCACAACCAGGGCGACGGCTGGGGCTACACCGCCGACTACCTGCGCCGCTACCTCGAGCTGCGGCGCAGCAGCACCGAGCCGGTGCCGCCCGACGTGCACGGCGCCTACCTCGACCTGATGGGCACGCTTGGCCGGCGCACCGCCGAGCTGCACCTGGCGTTCGCGCTGCGCAGCGGCGACCCGGCCTTCGAGCCCCAGCCGCTGACGCCGGCCGACCTCGCCGGCACCCGCCTGCAGCTGCAGCAGATGTTGCAGGGCACGTTCACGGCGCTCGAGGCCCGCGCCGGGCAGCTCGGGCCGAAGGCAGGCGCCGATGTGCAGACGCTGCTGGCCGCGCGCGGCGCGCTGCTGCAGCGCATCGAGCAGTTCAGCGCCGGCAGCCCGCAGGCGCTGAAGACCCGCCACCACGGCGACTACCACCTGGCGCAGGTGCTGCTCGCGAAGAACGACTTCATCATCATCGACTTCGAAGGCGAGCCCGGCCGCAGCTTCGACGAGCGGCGCGCCAAGCAGTCGCCGCTGCGCGACGTGGCCGGCATGCTACGTTCGTTCAGCTACGCGCGCCTGAGCGCGCTGGCCGACACCGCGCAGACCGACGACGAGCTGCAGCGCCTGGCACCATTGGCCGACGAATGGGAGCGCCAGGCGCGCGCCGCGTTCCTGCGCAGCTACGACTGGATCGCCGGACGCAGCGGCCTGTACGACTCGCTCGAGCCGGGCCGCGGCCTGCTCGGCCTGTTCGAGCTCGAGAAGGCGCTGTACGAGCTGCGCTACGAGCTCCTCAACCGGCCCGACTGGCTGCGCGTGCCGCTGCAGGGCCTGCTCGCGCTGGCCGCGGCCGACTGAACCACTGGAGAGCGTGAATGGATCGCGTCGACGTCTTCCTCGAGCCCGTGCGGGCGTTCCTGGTCCAGATCGCCGCATTCCTGCCGCGCCTGGGGCTGGCCTTGCTGGTGCTGGTGGCCGGCTACCTGATCGCGAAGGCGGTGCGTTTCGCGCTGGTGCGCGCGCTGCGCGCGATCAACTTCCACATCGTCACGCAGCGCTCCGGCATGGACGCGTTCCTGCAGAAGGGCGGCACCGAGATCGACACGACCGGGCTGTTCGGCTGGCTCGCGTACTGGCTGGTGATCCTGGCCGCGCTGATCGTCGCCTTCAACGGCCTGGGGCTGACCAACGTGACCGAGCTGCTCGGGCGCATCGTGCTGTTCGTGCCGCGGGTCGTGGTCGCGCTGCTGATCCTGGCCTTCGGCACCTACTTCGCGCGCTTCGTCGCGAACGCGGTCTCGAGTTATTGCGCCAGCGTCGGGCTGCGCGACGGTGACCTGCTGGCGCGCCTGGCGCGATACGCGATCATGGCCTTCGTGCTGATCATCGCGTTCGATCAGATGGACATCGGCGGCACGATCGTGCGCCAGGCCTTCCTGATCATCCTCGGCGGCCTGGTCTTCGCGATCGCGCTGGCCTTCGGCCTGGGCGGGCGCGAATGGGCCGCCGCCCGTCTGGAGCAATGGTGGCCGAGCGAGCGACACGATCTGGAGCGATGAGCGGGGGCGAGCGCCTCACCGCGGTGTGGCCGGGGCGGCCGTATCCGCACGGTGCCACCTGGGACGGCGAAGGCGTGAACTTCGCGCTGTTTTCGGAGCACGCCGAGAAGGTCGAGCTGTGCCTGTTCGATGCCAGCGGCCGGCGCGAGCGCCAGCGCATCGTCATGCCCGAGCGCACCGACCAGGTCTGGCACTGCTACCTGCCCGAGGCGCGCCCGGGCCTGGCTTACGGCTACTGCGTGCACGGCCCGTACAAGCCCGAGCAGGGCCACCGCTTCAACCCGCACAAGCTGGTGCTCGACCCGTACGCGAAGGATTACATCGGCCGGCTGCGCTGGAACGATTCGCTGTACGGCTACACGATCGGCCACCGCCGCCAGGACCTCGCCTTCGACCGCCGCGAGAGCGCCGCGTTCATGCCGAAGTGCCGCGTGCTCGAGCCGGCGTTCACCTGGGGCGACGATCGCGCGCCGCACGTGCCGTGGAGCGACATGGTGATCTACGAGATGCATGTGCGCGGCTTCACGATGCGCCACCCCGACGTGCCCGAGCCGCTGCGCGGCACCTACGCCGGCCTGGCGCACCCCGCGATCGTGCGCCACCTCAAGAGCCTGGGCATCACCGCGGTCGAGCTGTTGCCGGTCCACGCGTTCATCCACGACGGCTTCCTGCTCGAGAAGGGCCTGCGCAACTACTGGGGCTATCACTCGATCGGCTACTTCGCGCCGCACTCCGAGTACGCGAGCGTCGAGGGCGCCAACGGTGCAGTCGCCGAGGTCAAGCACATGATCCGGACGCTGCACCAGCACGGCATCGAGGTGATCCTCGACGTCGTCTACAACCACACCGGCGAGGGCAACCACGAGGGGCCGACGCTGTCAATGCGCGGCCTCGACAAC
>Ga0207674_10006744_pt1 | contig 13481 bp, 13 predicted proteins | sample KBSCornC72_FD_184303 | JGI IMG/M metagenome (GOLD analysis project Ga0207674, IMG submission 184303) | Corn rhizosphere microbial communities from Kellogg Biological Station, Michigan, USA - KBS Corn C7-2 (SPAdes) (version 2) | ecosystem: Host-associated > Plants > Roots > Rhizosphere > Soil ... | reverse complement strand
ATCTGGCTGAAGGCGTTGAACGCGCTGCTGCCGGATGCGGTAGCTGTGCGCTGGGTGCAGGAAGTCCCTGAAGATTTCCATGCCCGTTATAGTGCCCGCAGCCGTTCCTATCGCTATACGATCTGGAACGATGTGGCTCCGAGCGCACTACTGGCCAGGTACAGTTACTTTCGCGCGCAAGCGCTGGATGTTGACTTGATGCAGAGCGCCTGCCAGGTATTGCCTGGACGCAAGGACTTCGGTGCTTTCGGGAGTAGTCCCGATGAGCGTAACCCGTTGAAGCCGGGACCGCATTCTTGTGTGCGCACAATGCTCAAGGCCGAATGTAGTCGCCAGGACGCGCGAATCTTTTGTGATTTTACTGCGGACGCTTTTCTCACGGGGCAGGTTCGCAGGATGGTTGGCACGCTGTTGCTCGTCGGGCAAAAACGTCTGAGTCTTGACGATTTTGCTGTGATTGTCGAGCAGGCGCGCAAAACGCACCCCGGTTCAGCGGCTCCGCCGCATGGGCTGTGTATGGTTGGTGTGGCATATCCCGGCCAGTTGGGATCAGGTTCAGGTGTACGCCTGAGTTCGTGAATGTACACTTCGTTTGGGAGAACGATTTAAATGAGAAAGACATATAGTGCCAAGCTCAGTGAGCTGGACCCTCAGTGGTACGTCATTGACGCCGAGGGTCAGGTGCTGGGCCGCCTGGCATCACAAATCGCGCAAATTCTGCGCGGCAAACATAAGCCCACGTATACTCCGCACCTGGCTTGCGGCGACTTCGTGGTGGTCATCAACGCCGACAAGATCGCGGTGACTGGCGACAAGTACGAGAATAAGGTCTATTATCGCCACAGTCAGTATCCCGGCGGCCTGAAAACGACAACCGTGCGTCAGGTTTTGGAGGGCCGCTTCCCGGAGCGCGCACTCGAACACGCGGTTAAGGGCATGGTGATGCACAACCGGCTCGGCGCGGTTCTGATGTCCCGCCTGAAAGTTTACGCTGGCCCGACCCATCCACACGAGGCCCAGAAGCCGATCCCCTGGACCGGCCCGGAGTCGTTGTTGAAGAAGCCTGTCCAGGCTGCTGAATAAAGAAGAGGAGATACACTGTGGCCGATACCCCCAAAGGTGAATACTACTACGGTATGGGACGGCGCAAGACGGCTGTAGCCCGCGTGCGTCTCTTCCCCAACGGCGATGGCAGCGTTACGGTGAATGGCAGAAGTGGCCAGGCGTACTTCGGGAAGCGCGAATCCCTGACCGCGACCGTGCTTGCCCCACTGCGTTTGCTGGAAGTTGCTGAACAGTACACTATGACTGTGCGCGTAGTTGGTGGCGGCACCAGCGGCCAGGCCGGAGCGATCCGTCATGGCGTTGCCCGCGCCCTGCTGCGCGTCAATCCCGAATGGAAATCCACCCTGCGCAAAGCTGGCTACCTGACTCGCGACCCTCGTATGAAGGAGCGCAAGAAACCAGGTCTCAAGCGCGCCCGCAAGGCCCCACAGTACACAAAGCGTTAATTTACGTTTTCTGTGTTCTCTTACAGAAGGATGGCAAGGCGAATTCTACCCTGCTATCCTTTTGTAACGAACTGTAGAGCAAAACTCCTTACAGCAATCATTGCTCAGCCCAATCACTTAATTCGGTATCGTTATCATCATAATAATCGTCATAATATTTTGTAAGTCCGTTGTGCTTATAATGAGCTCCCCAATACTCATCAAACGCGATGCTAACTTGCTCATCATATTCTTCTTGCATTTCTTTCATATATTCCTCATCTATATTATCAAAATCATCTTTTTGTAAATACTTTTGCTGTTTTTCGAGTGCAGCTTCAAAAGCTTCGTATGACTTTTTACGTGCCTCATATTGTATTTTAAAAGTAAATACAACTTTAGGTATTATTTCATCCTTGTTATAACCTAAGAGCTTCGCTACTATATAATCTTTGTAAGCGCGCTCATATTCTCCCAATTTGAGGTAGAGGTCCCCCCTTCGTTTATAGAGTTCTTTGCTTCTGCTTACTAAGAGAGCTTTTCCATATATTTCTAATGCTTCATCATATCTTCCTAATCGTATCAATGATTTTGTAAGACCATAATAAGCTGCTATGTATGTTTCGTCTAATATGAGTATATCGCTGCATAATCTAATAGTTTCCTTATAACGTCCATCTTTATAATGGCTTACTGCAAGATCAATCAGCAATTTTTGCTCTAACTCTGCCATTAATTTATCCTCCTTAAATTATAATGGAATGTACTATGAGTTTGAAATAAGTTTAAATTATTTGTTGCCTACATGCAAGTTATTCTGTTAACCAAATAGCTGCCAACCTTTAGTTCAATATTATCTGAGATGCTTGACAGTCCGGCGTGGAGGATTAGGATTCCCGTCTTTGAGGGGAGTGGACGAGCCTTGGTTTGAGTGATAAAGGGGCTTGTCAACAACTTGATTTTATAGTAAATTTATTATATCATTTAAAGGAATAGTGGGAGTGCGATTTGGAAAACTTTCAGCCGCCGATACTACGGCCTGTTATCTGGCTAGGAAACTCCAAAGCGAACGTGTTGGAGTTTCCTAGAGAAGCGCAAAAACTGATCGGAGATGAGTTGCAATTAATTCAGTTTGGAGGTATGCCCAAAGATGCCAAACCGTTCAAAGGAATTGGCAGTGGCATTTTTGAGCTTGCTCTTCAATACGCTAGAGATGCATACCGTGTCGTTTTAGCAGTCAAACTCGGTAACAACATTTATGTTTTGCACGCCTTTCAAAAGAAATCAAAGCAAGGGATAGCCACACCTAAAAGTGACGTGGAATTGATTAGAAGACGCTACGTACAAGCACAGGAGCTTGCAAATGAAGACAAATAACGCTGAGATTGAATTTGAGGAAAGCTCTGGAAACATCTTCGCGGATCTGGGTTTGGATGATGCAGACGAGCTTTTTACTCGTGCTCAGATCGGTTTTGGTGTGTTCCAAATTTTGGCAGAAAGAAAGCTGAAACAGCGGGAGATCGCTGATATGCTAGGGATTGCACAGCCGGATGTATCCCATCTGATGAATGGTCATTTCAGCCGCTTCACCACAGATAAGCTGCTCGGTTTTCTTCGGCGGCTTGATCGGAAAGTAACTATTCAGGTGAGCCTTCACCACGAGGATGAGCCTTACCAGCAGATAGCTTTTCTGTCGTAACAGTATGCGCGCTCTATCTGATCCAGACGGAGCGCGCATTGCTCGTCGCCCATCCACTGGCGCAAGTTGCCCCCCTATCAGGGGTTGACCATTCTTCCCATCGCTGATCTCGCGGAGACCTTTACTTTCGCCCTTGCCTATCGGCGCGTCGGAACCCTGAGTGTGCCCGCGCGCCAATTCATCAATGCCGCTATGCAGGAGACCATTAGCTATCCAATAAGGTGCGCCCTCTCGCTCCTACTATGTTACTCTTGCCCTCTACCAGACGTCTCACATAGTGAAGCAACAGGTATAGACATCTATACATTAAAGGCAAGTAGACACTCTGCTTTTGTCGCACTCATCTGCCTGACCTGTTGTTTGAATAGCATGGGAGACAAGAGGATCATGGAGACTATCACTCAGAAACGACCCGCCGTTGTCGTTGCGGAAAACGAGGTTCTTGCGCGCACGGTTGCGGCGGAAATTGCCAATCTTATTCAGGCGCGGAACGCTGCTGGCCTCTCAACGGTACTTGGGTTGGCCACCGGCAAAACGCCTATTCTGCTCTATCAGGAACTTATTCGCCTTGCTCAGCAGCGGACCCTGGATTTTTCGCGCGTTGTGACCTTCAATCTTGATGAATATTATCCGCTGGAGAGCGATTCTCCGCAAAGTTATCATTACTTCATGTATAAACATCTTTTCAGTCACATTCCAATCGCTGCCACTCACACACACGTACCTGATGGCACCCTCGCGCGCGCGGATATCGCGAGTTATTGTGCCGAGTATGAGCAGAAGATTCGCCAGGCAGGCGGCATCACTATCCAGATTCTGGGGATTGGCGAGAATGGCCATATCGGCTTTAACGAGCCAGGCGCGGAGCGGGAGTCGCGCACACGCCTGGTCACGCTCAGCGATACCACCCGGCGCAACGCCGCTGATGATTTTGGCGGCGAAACAAACGTCCCGCGCGAGGCGCTCACCATGGGCATTGCGACCATTCTGGAGGCTCAGAAAGTTGTTTTGCTCGCTTCTGGAGCCAGGAAGGCGCGTGCAGTGCAGCAAGCTCTCGCTGGCCCGGTGAGCGCGGATGTGCCCGCGAGCTATCTGAGCCTGCATCCTAACGCGACGGTCTATCTTGATCCAGCGGCAGCATCTCAGCGGCGTTAAGATAGAGCAACGTGTCTGACGGATAAGTGAATTGTGCAGCTAGCTGCAAGAACTAGCCTGGTTCCGTGACGCGCACTTCGGCGTGCTCAAACGCCAGCACGTGCGTGGGATGTGCGATCAGCACCTTATAGATTGCGCCCATCTGTTCCGGAGGATAGGGCATCTGATGCTCAAGCCACCACTGGAGTAGAGAAATGGTCGAAGTGATAAGATGGTGAGCGGCGATGTCAGGCGGCACAAGGCTCTCGGCCAGAGGCGCGTTCTGGCTGAAGACGCTTTGTGTGCCAGCCTCGACAATCTTGCGGGCCATATCCGATGATTTGTGGCTGCTGAGCAGGACGCGCACCAGCTCGTTATGCTCCTGCACATAGCGAAAGATAAACGTGCCAGTGACCGCGTGATCGGTGTCGTTCATCGGAAATTGGAGCAGCGCGGTCAATTCCTCCAGCACGACGAAAAGCACATCCTCTAAAAGCGCTTCTTTGTCGCGGTAGTGGCGAAAGAAGGTAGCGTAGCCAATCTCGGCGTGGTCGGTAATCTCGCGGATGGTAATGGCTTCGTAGCCTTTTTCCAGGGTGAGCGCGATCAAGGCCCTGGCGAGCGCCTTTTGTGTGCGCTTGACTCTGCGATCCTGCATATCCATGATAATTCCCCTGTTGTCTGATAATCAGGAATGATTGCCTGGCTCTCTCTGGTTACACGTGGTTGGCAGTTTTGTCACCCGAATGTATTTATACCAGAAGAGAAAAGAACAGATTCTCGCTCGATTCAGAAAAACTCGCGGGCGATTCTCAACGATATACGCCCATTGTACCACCGCGCGGCCTCTCCAGTCGAGTAACCTTGCGGTGGCAATTCTACCAGTTCTCAGGTCTTACCGATTTATCTTCTAGAAACAAAAAGAGCCATCTCATTATTTCAGATGGCTCTTTTCTTCTCACAAAGAAGATGCGCGGTAAGCTAATCTGCCGGGTTCGCGTGCTCTTTCACAGGGACGCTGGCGAAGACCGGCGCGCACCACTGAGCGCGATACTCCGGGCGTTTGCCGCGTACGATGTCGAAGTAGAGCTTCTGGAGCGTGCTTCCAGTTGGCCCGATCTTTCCAGAACCAATGGCGCGATGATCGACCTCGACCACTGGGGCGATCTGCGCGCCGGTACCGCACAGGAAGATCTCGTCAGCTCCATAGAGTTCGGTACGGTCGATCTGGCGTTCGCGGGTAATCATACCCAGTTCGCGCCGCGCCAGTTCCATCACCGTGTCGCGGGTGATGCCGAGCAGAATATTCTCGCTGGGTGCGGGCGTGACCAGTTCGCCATTCACCACCAGGAAGATATTCTCAGCACTGCCTTCGGAGACATGGCCCTCGTTGGTGAGCATGATGGCCTCATCATAGCCATTCTGCACGGCTTCGCTTTTGGCAAAGGCCGAATTGACGTACGCACCACTGATTTTCGCGCGTGCCGGAATGGCGTTATCGTCCACGCGCCGCCAGGAGGAGACGCCACATTTCAGGCCGGAGAGATCGATATAATCGCCCTGAGGTTCTGAGGTGATAAGCAAATCGTCCTTCAAACCGTGTAATTTTACGCCAATGACTTGATCGGTTTTGTAGGCTACCGGACGAATATACACATCCTGGCGCTGGCCGTTGCGCCGAATCAATTCGATGGTCAAATCGACCAGTTGCTCGGCAGTATAGGGAAGTGTGATCTGCAAAATCTGGCACGAGCGGAGCAGACGCTCATAATGCTCGCGTGCGCGGAACAAGTACACCTGCTGCTCTTGCTCATTCCAGTAGCCGCGAATCCCCTCGAAACAGGAGGTCCCGTAGGCGAAAGCATGCGTGCGCACCGAAATGACGCCCTGCTCGGCGGGAACAAACTCGCCGTTCATAAACAATTCTTTTGCGTTCATTCTTTGCTGATAGGGCGCATCTTTGCGCTCTACCGACCTGCCTTTCTGATTTTTTGAGGGGTGAGTCCACTCACCCCGGAAAACGCTTGTCTTAACAGTCTAAATGATCCTCTTACCCAGCGCCGAAAGAATAAGCTCGACAGCCAGATGCGCGGTAGTGTTCTCGCGGTCGAGCATGGGATTGACTTCAACCGCATCCATTGAGACCATCCGCCCGGAGCTGGCGACAACTTCCATGGCCAGGTGTGCCTCGCGATAGGTCAGGCCACCGCGCACAGGCGTTCCCACGCCGGGCGCTTCTCTGGGGTCGAGCGAGTCCATATCCAGGCTCAGGTGTATACCATGTTCGGCCTGGCTGGCAACCTCGATCGCCTCGTGCATGACCTTATCCATCCCACGCTGGTCGATGTCCGTCATCGTAAAGACGTGGATGTGTTGCTGGCGTAAAAGTTCCTGCTCCTGCGGATCAATATCACGCGCGCCCACGATCACGATGGTCTGCATGTTGATCTTGGGCGACCAGCCGCCGATGCCGGTCAGCTTAGGATGGCCGACCCCGGCAAGCGCACCCAGGATCATGCCATGAATATTGCCAGACGGCGTTGTCTCATGGGTATTGAAATCCGCGTGAGCATCGACCCAGATTACCCCGACATCGCTATGGACACGCGCCACCCCCGTAATCGAACCGAGCGCGATACTGTGGTCGCCGCCCAGGATCAGCGGGAATTCGCCGTCTTTCAGTGCCGAACTGACCGCGTTGGCCAGATCTTCCGAAACCTGGACGATTGGTTCGAGGTACTTGAGATGGGGATCGCCGGTTGGTTGGCTTTCGGGCTGGGGAACAACAATGTTTCCGATATCATTCACTGTATAACCCAGACGTCTGAGCTGATCATTCAGGCCCGCGTAGCGAATTGCGCTTGCCCCAATATCAACTCCACGCCTGTCAGCGCCTAAATCCATAGGCACGCCTATTACACGAATACGCATAAATTAACCTCCTGTTCGTCGTTGAACAGCACTTCAATCTTGGTTCTATTATAGCCAGTCCTAGATTACTTGTCGAGAGCCAATCTAGCAAGCGCTGGCTGGTCCGAATAAGAGACTTTGGCTAGCTCTGCGTTGGAAATATATTGCTCGGCTGCGCTGTTATCACCTATGCACATAGCGAGCAGGTATTTTTGGCTCGTTTTCCAATCACATCATATTTTAGAAAGTGAGGTGAGACGTGCGTAACCGGTTCTCTTCTGGGCGCTTAAGGCGCTTTTTCCCCGGTCTCGTCTTTCTCTGTACTCTTCTGCTTATCCTCTCAGCCTGTGGAGGTGGCAATGCCACACAAACGCCCAGTGCAAAGCTGGCAGCGAAACAAATTTTGACTTTCCCGAATGTGGGAACTCAGGATGTCGCGGTGATGGACCCAGCTCAGGGACCCGATTCCAATTCGGCCATCGTGGTGAATATGATCTATAGTGGCCTGGTGCGCTTCGATAAGAATTTGAACGTGGTGTCCGACCAGGCAACCTGGCAAATCTCGCCGGATCGCAAAACGTATACCTTTACGCTCAAGTCGGGCTTGAAGTTTTCCGATGGCACACCAGTGACGGCTCAGACCTATGTCTACACGCTGACCCGCGCGCTGACGCCGAGCGTGCAGTCGCCGATCGCCACGCTTTTTTTGGGTAATATTGTCGGTGCGGCTGATTTGAATGCTGGCAAGACTACGACGCTTAGCGGCGTGCAGGCTGTGAATGATACGACCCTGCGCATTACGCTCACCAAACCAACCGAGTATTTCCTGCAAGTCATGGCCAGCTCCGTCGCCTACGCGCTCAATCCACAGGTCATCAACAAATATGGCAACAGCGATTGGACGAATCATGTTGTGGGGACCGGCATCGGCAGCGGGCCATTTATGCTTAAAACGTGGGATCACGGCGTGCATATGATACTGGTGCCCAACCCGCACTATTATGGCGCGAAGACGAAGTTGACCGAGGTCGTGATGCCTTTTGTCAATAATCTGAGTACCGCGTTTAAGGCTTATGAAGCTCACCAGTATGATTTCGACTGGAACATCATGCCAGGCGATCAGCCCGCGGCGCGTACTCTGCCCGGTTATACCAGCCAATCCCTGCTGGAAACCGACATGCTTTTCTTCGACAACACGAAGTCGCCGTTTAATCATACCGCCGTGCGCCAGGCTTTTGCTTACGCGATCAATCGTGACGCGCTGGTCAAGGCGGTTTTCAAAAATGCGGTGGTTGCCGCACCAACGATTATTCCGCCTGGCATGCCCGGTTATCAGCCCGACTATGCTGGCCTGTCATACAATATGGCGAAAGCGAAGTCGCTGCTGCAATCGGTCTATCCCGATCTGAGCAAAGTGCCGCAGATCACGTTCTCGTTCCCTGACTCACAGGTTTCGCCCGCTCTGGCTCAGGCGTTGCAGCAGATGTGGCAAACGGCGCTGGGGATTCAGGTTCGTTTGCAAGCGATGGACCTGGCTACGTACAATACAGCCACCAGCGCGCGTCAGATCCAGTTTGGCTTTACCCAATGGGGCGCGGACTTCCCCGATCCCTATGACTGGCTGGCGTTGAATCTGCTTTCGACGGCTCCCAACAATAACGGCGCGTGGGATAATCCCCAGTTCGATCAGACGATTGCTCAGGCCGAAGATACCTCCGGTCAGGCGCGTATCGCGCTCTACAACAAAGCGGAGCAGATCGCGATTAGTGACGTGGGCTGGCTGCCGATTGATCACCAGGCCATATCGGCGGTGATTCCGTCCTACGTGCATGGCGTTTCCCTCAACAACGGCGGGATCTACTTCGGCGACTGGTCAGGTGTCTACCTGCTCCAGCACTGAACATAACTATTTCTCAACCGATTATAGCGCTGGGTTTGCTCAATTGCTGTGATCGGTTGAGAAACCGCCCCCTACTTTTGATTTTTACGCTTGAATCTAACGGCCAGTAGGTGATATACTCTGGAGGACAGCATGTATGCAGGCCCGCCGAAGTCGGCGGGCTTTACTACGTTACTAAAATTGGAATACAAATACACATGCTGCGAAGCAATGGCGCTTCATATGTAATGCTGCATCTGTGGCCTGATAGCGGGCCAACAGTGAGGAGGAATGTACTCATGGCTATCGAAGTAATCAACCCCTATGGCGTAGCGGTTGCCCAATTCGACGAGGCTGCCGATCGCCTCGGCTTATCTCAGGCGATGCGCGCGATTCTGCGCAAACCCAAACGTGAACTGATCGTCAATTTCCCCGTGCGCATGGATAACGGTGATGTGGAGATATTCACCGGCTATCGCGTGCAACATAATATTAATCGTGGCCCCGCGAAGGGCGGCATTCGCTACAGTCCCGAAGTCTCGCTCGACGAAGTGCGCGCGCTCTCCATGTGGATGACCTGGAAGTGCGCGGTGGTGAGCATTCCTTTTGGCGGCGCGAAAGGCGGCGTGATCTGCGATCCGCGTAAGATGTCTCCCGGCGAACTGGAACGTCTGACGCGCCGTTATACGACCGAAATCGCGCTCTTAATTGGCCCCGACAGCGATATTCCCGCGCCCGATATGAACACCAATCCCCAGGTTATGGCCTGGGTGATGGACACCTATTCGATGCACCAGGGCTACTCTGTGCCCGCAGTTGTCACCGGCAAGCCGATCGGCGTTGGTGGCAGCGAGGGACGCATGGAGGCCACGGCGCGCGGCGTAATGGTTGTCACCCGCGAAGCCATGCTCGACAAAAATATGAATCCAGAGGATTGCTCGGTCGTGGTGCAGGGCTTTGGTAATGTGGGCAGCATCACGGCCCGTCTCCTGCATGACGAATTGCATTGTAAAGTCATTGGCTTGAGCGACATTTATGGCGGCGTCTATAATCCCAAAGGTATCGACGTGCATCGCGCCCTGCGCTACTCCAAAGAACATGGCTCGTTGAAGGGTTTGCCGGACAGCGAACCGGTGACGAATGCTGAACTGTTAGAATTGCCCTGCGATGTGCTGATTCCTGCCGCGCTGGAGAATCAGTTGACTGGCAGAAATGCCGCGCGTATCAAACCACGCCTGATCGTCGAGGCGGCTAATGGTCCAACCGATCCCGAGGCCGATAAGATTTTCAATGATGCTGGGATTACCGTGGTTCCTGATATTCTGGCCAACGCTGGCGGCGTGACGGTGAGCTACTTTGAATGGGTGCAGGATCTGCAACGCTTCTTCTGGGCCGAGAACGAGATTAACGATCGCCTGGAAGCCATTATGAAGCGCTCCTATCGCGCGGTGGCTCAGAAAGCTTCTGAGCAGGAGAGCAGCATGCGCATGGGTGCCTACCTGCTGGCCGTGGCGCGTGTAGCCGAAGCGACCGAACTGCGCGGCGTCTATCCGTAAAGCATGGGTTTTCAGGAAAAAGAGAACGAACCGAAAGCAGACCAAATGCTTCCGGTTCGCTTCGTTTTTGGTGAAATCATGCCCATACTGTGAGCGCCTCACATCGGCTGAATATCCAGAATCCTCAACCAAACCTCCTCTTTTGCCGCGCCCGTGGAGAAATCCCGCGCTTGCTCCAAGCAAAACCAGATAGTGACGGGCGTTTGCTCTTTGAGTTCGTCAAAGCGCGCGCTGCCGCGAAGCAGAATGCCGTTGAAAGTTAGAGGTTGACTTTTGCTGCGCAAACGAAGGAACAAATTTTGTTTTTCGCGGCCAGTGGTCTTGCGGCTCTGAATAACGAGATGAGGAAACTCAAAAATTGGCTCAGGATTGCCCGCGCCGAAGGGCGCGAGCCGATTGATTTTTGCTAGCGTTTCCAGGTTGACCTGCTGCTTGGGATTTGTAATCACCAGATCAATTTTTCTCGCTGCCTGAGCATTGCCTGCCTCTGGCTCAATTGCGCTTGCAGCTTCCGCGTTGTTAGCCTCTGGCTCCAGCGTTTCAGTTGTTGCTGATCCAGGTGCGTTGCTGGAGATTGCGAGCCGAACGCCGCTCCTGGCGAGTTGATCGTCTGGAGTGGAGAGCATCTGAACCGCAACCGCGTTGCTGGCCTGTGACCCGGCGTGCCAACTCAGAAGATGTTCATGCAGTTCTTCAATATGCGCGTTGGCGATAGTAAAGCCAGCGGCTTGCGCGTGACCGCCGAAACGCTCGAAGAGATGAGGACGTGCCGCTTGCAGTGCCTGGATCAAATTGAAATGTTCCGGGCTACGCGCGGAGCCACGACTGATCTCGCTATCGCGGCTGAGGACGAAGACCGGGCGATGGGTCTCTTCGGAGAGCTTGCCCGCAACCAGTCCGATGATACCTTCAGGCCACTCGGCCTTTTCACCGGAGACCAGGATTACCTGCTGCTCCGTCTGCTCTGCGGCCTGCGCGCGCACCAGGCGCATCAACTCCTCGGTTTGCTGTTGACGCGCGAGATTGAGATTTTCCAGTTGCGCGGCCAGATCGTCCGCCGTACTCTGATCTTCAGTGGTGAGCAACTCGAAAGCCATGCTCGCTTCAGCCATGCGTCCGGCAGCATTGATACGGGGAGCCAGGACAAACGAGATATCGCGTTCGCGAATGCGGCCCGGTTGTAGTCCCGCGCGCTGGATGAGCGCGTGCAGGCCCGGATTGTGTGTGGCATTGAGGCGCTTCATGCCTTCTCGCACTAGCGTGTGATTCTCGCCCAATAGCAGAGCAACGTCGCCAACGGTCCCAACTGCGACCAGGTCGAGCAGTTCCCAGACGTCTTTCTCGCGATCGACGGCGCGATAGAGGGCTTGAGCTAGCTTAAAGGCAATACCAACCCCACAGAGATAGCGTTCACCGTAGGTGCAATCGGGCCGCCAGGGATTGAGCAGGGCAATCGCCTGAGGGAGTTGCGTTGGTGGATGGTGATGGTCGGTAATAACCACATCAATGCCCAGGCTGCGCGCATACTCTACTTCTTCCACATCCGAACTGCCGCAATCGGTCGTAATTACCAGCGAGGTGCCGCGTGTTTTGATCTTATCAAGGGTATCCCGGCTGAGGCCACGTTCGCCATCTTTGCGGCTTGGAATATACGCTGAAAGTCGTTCTTCTGGTTGTCCCAGATGACGGAGGGCGCGGTAGAGCAAAGCAGCTGAGGTCACGCCATCGGCATCAAAATCGCCGTAGACCGTGATATGCTCGTTTGTTCGCATGGCCTGTTGAACGCGCGCCAGGGCGCGTGGCATATCGATCAGTGAATTGGGATCAGGGATGGCATCTAAACGCGCATCCAGGAAGGAGTGCATGGCAGCGGGTGTTTGTAGGCCGCGATTGACAAGCAATTGGGCATCGAGATACTTGATCCCTGCCTCAAGAAATTCATCGCGCTGCTTGCGTGTCAATTGTTCGCACGTAATCCATTGCTTTGATGAAGACGAGTCCTTTTCCACACTGGCATCCTTTTCTTAGCGTAGAGCAAAAGCGTTATTGCACGCTATACTTCTCTTATAACTCTTTTATGTGATCAAATTTGGAAGTATTCTTCCACGCTCATCTTGCGCGGTTCTGGATTGATTGCCACGGCGTTTTCCTCCTCTGCTCTGATCCAACTTTACCCGCTCAACTATGCCCTACATTTTACCACTCAGGGACAGCTATTCTTCGTGGGCAACAGGCGAAAGAAGACTTCGTTGCCGAGCAAGCGTCCATGTTCGCTCAGGCGCAACCACTCGCCCGTGTCTTCGAGCAGGCCAGCCTTTGCGACATCTTTCAGGCGGTCGCCCACGAACGCGGCGAACGTTGTGCCGAAACGTGTGGCGAAGGTTGGCAGGTGCAGACCAACGGCTGTGCGCAAGCTCAAGAAAGCCGTTTCGGTCATTTCTTGAAGCTGGCTGACTTCCTCGCTTTCGGCCATGGGCATCTGCCCTGCCTTGAGCTGACGAATATAGGCCTGTGGGTCCAGCACGTCCGAGAAACGTTTGCCCGCGAAAAACGAATGCGCGCCCGCTCCCATGCCGATGTAGGGCAGGTTCTGCCAGTAGGTCAGATTGTGACGACACTGATGCCCTGGCAACGACCAGTTCGAAATCTCGTAGTTCTCATAGCCCTCGGCGCGCAGACGTTCTTCCGCGTACTCGTACATGTCGGCGCAGAGATCCTCGTCGCCCGGCGTGATGCGTCCTTCGTGCGTCCAGGTATAGAACGGCGTCCCCTCTTCAATAATTAACGAGTAGAGCGAGAGGTGTTCGGGGTGC
>Ga0207674_10006741_pt1 | contig 13483 bp, 15 predicted proteins | sample KBSCornC72_FD_184303 | JGI IMG/M metagenome (GOLD analysis project Ga0207674, IMG submission 184303) | Corn rhizosphere microbial communities from Kellogg Biological Station, Michigan, USA - KBS Corn C7-2 (SPAdes) (version 2) | ecosystem: Host-associated > Plants > Roots > Rhizosphere > Soil ... | reverse complement strand
AGCCTCGCGCTGGCCGCCGATCAGCAGCAGGCGAAGCTCCGCGCGCTCGATCACGTACCGCACGGCGCGCGGGTCGCGACGTTCTTCGGCCTGCCTTACGCCGAGCCCTGGTCGCTGCAGCGCGACAGCCATCTTGGCGGGCTGGTCATTGCGCGCCGCGATGGCTTTTCCAACGACCAGTGGATCACCGCCGGCCACAATCTGCTGACCCTCAATTATCACGACGCGGGGTCGTTCAGCTCCAACCCCTCGCAGGTGGTGCGGCCGAACGGCACGCACGACGGCGTTTACCGCACCATCGATGAAGCGCTGGCGCAAGTGCCGCGTCGCAGCTTCGACTATGTCTGGCTACTCAACGATCTGCCGTTCGACCGCCGGCTGGTGAATGATCTTCAGCCGGTCTGGCGCGGATCGGACAGCGCGCTTTATCGAATTCCGCATGCATCAGGTGCTTCGCCGCGCGATGGACAATTGAGCCCACCCCGCTAGGAGGCGCGCGGGCAATCGATTGCGAGCGCATGACGAGAGGGGTTGAAGCCGCTCCGGCGGACCAGGTGGCGGATGCGGCGCGCCCGTGGTGGGAACGGCCCTGGTTCCTTGCGCTCGTCGTGCTCGCGACAATGGTGCCTTTGCTCTACCCGCCGGTCCCGCCATTGGTCGACCTGCTCGGCCACATGGGCCGTTACCGCGTCGAGCTCGATCTCGACCATTCGCCCTGGCTGCAGCGTTATTACGATTATCATTGGGCGGCGATCGGCAACCTTGGCGTCGATCTGCTGGTGATCCCGCTCGGCAAGCTGTTCGGGCTCGAGCTGGCGGTGAAGCTGATCGTGCTCGCAATCCCGCCGCTGACGGCCGCGGGGTTCCTGTGGGTTGCGCGCGAAGTGCACGGCCGCATCCCGCCGACGGTGTTTTTCGCGCTGCCGTTCATCTACGGCTACCCGTTCCTGTTCGGCTTCGTGAACTTCACCTTGTCGGTGGCGCTGGCCTTCCTCGCTTTTGGGCTGTGGCTGCGGCTCGGCCGGCTCGAGCGCACCGGCTTAAGGAGCTGGCTGTTCGCGCCGATCTCGCTCGTTGTCTTTTTCTGCCACACCTACGGCTGGGGGCTGCTCGGCCTGATGTGCTTCTCCGCCGACGCGGTGCGGCTGCACGACCGCGGGCGCAGCTGGTGGCGCGCGGGACTGGAGGCAGCGCTGCACACGTCGGTCATGGCGCTGCCGATCCTCGTCATGCTGATCTGGCGCAGCGAGACTCACGGCGGCGAGACCTCGTCCTGGTTCGAATGGAAGATCAAGTGGCGCTGGATCTATTCGGCGCTGCGCGATCGCTGGAAATGGTTCGACATCGGCTCGCTCGCCGCGGCCGCGCTGGCATTTCTCTACGCGATATTCAGCCGCAAGCTGACGCTGTCGCGCAACCTCGCTTTCTCCGCGATCGTGCTTGCGGTCTGCTTCGCGATCCTGCCGCGCATCATCTTCGGCTCGGCTTATGCCGACATGCGGCTGGTGCCTTATTTGATGGCCGTTGCGCTGCTCGCCATCCGCTTTCGCGGTGCACCCGACCGACGGACGGCGCAGGTGCTCGCGGTGCTGGGCCTGGTTTTCTTCGCTACGCGCACCGCGGCCAACACGATCAGCCTGGGGATCGCCGCGAACGACCAGTCGGCCAAGCTTCAGGCGGTCGACCTGATGCCGCGCGGCGCGCGGGTGATCAGCATGGTCGGAATGCCGTGCCAGGAATATTGGCCGATGCTGCGCAACGGGCATCTGGGCGCGATGGTGATCGTCCGTCGGGAGGGCTTCTCCAATGACCAATGGCTGCTCGAGGGAGTGAACCTGCTCGACCTCAAGTATCGCGCGGCGGGTTATTACGCCGCCGACCCGTCGCAGCTGGTGCGGCCCAACCGCTGCCGCGACCCGCTCCACCGGATGATCGACGTGTCCCTGGCGGCGCTTCCACGGGCCGATTTCGACTATGTCTGGCTGATCGACGTGCCGCCTTACGATCCAGCGACGGTCGCCGACATGAAGCCGGTCTGGCGCGGACCCGGTTCTATTCTCTACAAAACGAAACCATGACCATGCTTTCGATCGTCGTCCCGTGCTTCAACGAGGAAGCCTGCCTTCCCGAACTGCGCCAACGCCTCAGCGCCGCGGCGTTTAAGGCCGTCGGCGACGATTATGAGCTGGTGCTCATCAACGACGGGTCGCGCGACGCCAGCTGGCCGATGATGCAGAGCATGGCGAGTGAGGACCCGCACGTGGTCGCGATCAACCTCTCGCGCAATCATGGGCACCAGCTGGCGTTGACCGCGGGGCTCGATCTCTGCCGTGGCGAGATCATCCTGATCATCGATGCCGACCTCCAGGATCCGCCCGAGCTGCTGCCGGCGATGCTCGCCTGCATGCGCGAGCAACAGGCCGACGTGGTTTACGGGGTGCGCAAGAGCCGTGCGGGCGAGACAGCGTTCAAGCGCGCGAGCGCTCATGGCTTCTACCGCTTGCTGTCGCGTGCAACCGACGTCGACATTCCGGTGGACGCCGGCGATTTCCGGCTGATGAGCCGGCGCGCGCTCGACGCCTTGCTTGCCATGCCGGAGCAGGCACGCTTCATTCGAGGGATGGTTGCGTGGATCGGCTTCCGGCAGGTGCCGTTTGCCTACGACCGCCAGGAGCGCTTCGCCGGCGAGACCAAATATCCACTCAAAAGGATGTTCCGCTTCGCGCTCGACGCGCTGACCGGTTTCTCGTCGGCGCCGCTGAAGCTCGCCAGCCATGCCGGCATGTGGCTGGCGGCCGGATCGGTACTGCTGGTCCTGTACATCGCTTATGCGTGGATCGCGGGCGAAAGCATCCAGGGCTGGACGTCATTGATGGCGGTGGTGCTGATCCTGGGATCGGTGCAAATGTTCGTGCTGGCGCTGATGGGCGAATATATCGGCCGGCTGTACAATGAGGCGAAGGGGCGGCCGCTGTACATCGTGCAGGAAGTCGCTGGCGGCGAGCGCCGGGAGGCGCGGCTCGGCTATCTCGCCGACGCAACCGCGAACAAGGACAAGCCCGGCGGCAAGGGCAAGCGCCCGACCAGATAACGTTCGGCGCGGAAGATCGCTTCGAGCGTCGCGTTGAGCGGCGCCGGCGGCAGCTTCACGTCCGCATCCTCGCGCCCGCGCAGCTTCGATGCCGCGCGTTCGGCGACGGCCAACGGGAACAACAGGCTGTTGAAGTAACCAATCTTGTCGAGCTTCATCGGCGAGCGCTCGATCAGCACCTTGAGGCTGCGTCTCGAATAACGGCGCTTGTGATGATTGACGACATCGTGCGCGGTCCACATCCATTGGTGCGCCGGCACGGTCATCACGAACTTGCCGCCGGGCTTGAGCTTGGTCGCAATCGAAGCCAGCGCCGCAGCATCGTCGTCGATGTGCTCGATCACGTCGAACGCGCCGACCAGATCGTAATGACGGTCGCGAACCTCGGCGAGCTCGGGCAAGGGCGAGCGCATCACCGAGCGGCCAAGCCGCTTCTCCGACAGCGCGCGCGCTTCGTCGTCGAGCTCGAGCCCGTCGACATGGCCGAAGCCGGCGAGCATCGCGAGATTGTGGCCAGTGCCGCAGCCGATCTCGAGCACAGCAGCATCGGCGGGTGGCCGCGCCTCGCGGCGGATCAGGTCGGCGATGATGTCGCGCCGCGCGCGGTACCACCAGTGGCGGTCGTCGAGCTCGGCCATTTGCTGGTAGACGACGCGTTCCATCAGCGGAACACCAGCTGGCGGTTGAGCGCGAAGGTCGCGAGCGGCGTGATGAAGATTGCGGGCACAAGCGGCCACCAGGTGGCGCCGTGCATCGGCCCGGTCAGCACCCAGGTGAAAGCTTCGTTGAGCAGGAAGCCCGAGGTCTGCACGAGCAGGAACTTGAGCTTGAGCTTGTTGTCCTCTTCGCGCCCATGGCCGCGAAAGCTCCAGCGGCTGTGCAGGACGAAGCCGATCGAAACCGACACAAGGAATGCAATGACGACCGCGAGGACCGGCGCCATCACATAGGTCGCGAGGTACCAGTAGATCGCCGAATAAAGGGCCGCGAGCGCGAATCCGACGATCGCGAAGCGCACCAATTGACCGAACGTCTCGCTTTGAAAGTTTAATCTTGTCGCCATGTCCCGGCTGTTTGCCGTTTGAAGTTGATTGGCTACAGCCCGAAACATGGCCCAAAGCAAGGAGGAGGAATGGGAACGCCGCGCGCTCGACTTTGTCGGGCGCCGCTGGAAGACCATCACCCTCCTCGTCTGGCTTGGTCTGTGCGCCTGGTTCATCGCCGACAAGTGGCACGACATCCGCTGGTTCGGCCTTGGCGATACCGACGACAATATGCGGATCATGCAGGTCCGCGCCTGGCTTCACGGGCAGGGCTGGTATGACCTTCGCCAGCACCGGCTGAACCCGCCGATCGGCGCCAATATCCACTGGTCGCGGCTGGTCGATTTGCCGATCGCGGGACTGATCCTTGGGCTGCGGCCGTTCCTCGGCGGCGCGGGCGCGGAGCGCTGGGCGGTCGCGATCGCGCCGATGCTGCCTTATCTGCTGCTGCTGTTTTCGCTGGCGCTAACAGCGCGGCGGCTGCTCGGGCCGACCGCTTACCCGCTCGCGTTCCTCGCTCTGTTCTTCGCCGGCTCGACCAACGGCATGTTCATGCCGGAGCGGATCGACCATCACGGCTGGCAGCTTGCGCTGCTCGCGCTGTCGATTTCGGCAATCGCCGATCCCAAGCGCGTTCGCGGCGGGCTCATCCTCGGCATTTCGAGTGCGCTGTCGCTCGCGATCGGACTCGAGATGATCATCTATCTCGCGCTCGCCGGGGCCGCGATGGTGCTGTTCTGGGTCGACGATGCCGACGAGCGCGACCGGCTGCGCGCTTATGCCGTCTCGCTTGGCGGCGGGACGGCGCTGGCGTTCCTGGTGTTCGCGTCGAACGACAATTGGAACGCGGTGTGCGACGCCCTGTCGCCCGTGTGGCTGTCGGACGCGCTGATCGGCAGCGCGCTGATGTTCGCGCTCGCATGGGTCTCGCCGGGCGGCTGGAAGGGACGGCTCGCACTCGCGGTTGGAGCCGGCGCCATCATCCTCGCATTCCATGCGCTCACCTGGCCGCATTGCCTGCAGCGGCTCGAAGGCGTGTCGCCCGAGGTCGAGCGGCTGTGGCTGAGCCACGTCAAGGAAGCACGGCCGGTCTACCGCCACGGCTGGCGCATCGCGACCCTAATCGTTGCGCTTCCCGTCACCGGCGCGATCGGCTGGGGGCTGACGATCTGGTGGCACCGGCGCGACCGCGATCTCCTGCGCCGGACGATCGGCGCTGCTGCACCCGGGATCGCAGCGACGCTGCTGCTGCTGTGGCAGACCCGGACCGGGCCCGCTTCGCAGATGATGGCGACGGTCGGGGCGGCAGCGATCATCTGGTTCCTGCTGCCGCGCTTCTGGACCAGTAGCAGTCCGGCGGTCCGCGTGCTCGGCTCGGTGCTGGTGGTGATCGTCGGTGCCGGCGCGGCAATTCCCGCTGTGCTCAACTATATTCCGGAGCCCAAGGCGACCCCGCGCGAGCTGCAGATCGGCAAGGCCAACCGTTTGTGCGCTTCCTTGTGGGGACTGCGGCCGATCGCGCTGCAGCCCAAAGGCGTGGTGTTCACGTTCGTCGACCTGGGGCCGCGGCTGATCACCGTCACGCATCATGATTCGATTGCCGGGCCCTATCACCGCAATGGCCAGCAGATTGCCGACGTGATGAACTTCTGGCGCGGCCCCGCCGATCAGGCTCACCGGATCGCGGAGAAATATCATGCCGATTACGTGCTGAGCTGCCCGTACAGCTCGACTACGACGATCTTCATGGCGGAGACGCCGAAGGGCTTCTACGGCCAGCTGCAGCGGGGGCAGGTGCCCGACTGGCTGACGCCGGTGCCGCTACCCAAGGACTCGCCCTACCGAATGTGGAGAGTGGTCGGCTAACCGAGCACGTGCGGGAAGCTCTGCTTGAGGCCGTCGATCACGAACTGTGCCGCCAGGGCGGCGAGGATCACGCCGAGAATGCGGGTAATCGCGGCTTCGACCTTGTCGCCGATCAAGCGCATGAGCGGTCCGGCGGCAAGCAGCGTCGCGACCGTGATCAGGATGACGACAGTGATCGCAGCGAGCACGATGAGTACGTGCACCGGCGTTTCCGCGCGCGACACCCACAGCATCGCGCTGGCGATCGAGCCTGGCCCGGCGATCATCGGCATGGCCATCGGGAAGACGCTGATGTCCTCGACCTCCGGGGTCTGCTCGAAAGCTTCGGCGCGCTTTTCGCGACGCTCGGTGCGGCGCTCGAACACCATGTCGAGCGCGATGAAGAACAGCATGATGCCGCCCGCGATGCGGAAGCTCGCCAGGCTGATGCCGAGCCATCCGAGCAGCGGGCGCCCGAGCAGGGCGAAGAACATCAGGATCGCCCAGGCGATCAGCGACGAGCGGATCGCCATCGCGCGTCGATGCGCCGGGGGCGTGCCGCGGGTCAGGCTGGCGAAGATCGGCGCGCAGCCCGGCGGATCGATGATCACCAGGAAGGTGACAAGCGCCGAGCCGAACAGCTCGATCATGCCGACGGGGGCGCCGGGATATCGTTGGCCAGGACCTGGAGATAGCGGCGGCCGTTCCACTGATAGACCCGCATCTTGCGGGAGCCGTCTTTCGTGACCTTCCAGTCCCAGCCGAGCGTCTTGTCGGCGGACTGCCCGCGGCCATTGTCGTCGGGAGTGGTGCGTGCCTGGCGGGCGGAAAGCGGCGGCGGCGGCGGGATCGGCGGGCCGGGCGCCTTGGCGCGGCACGAGGCGCGATGGACCTGCGGCGTGCCCAGAGGCGCGGGACCGCTCGATGGGCCGCCGCCATCATAGACCCAGCGCCATCCCGTCGGCGTGCGCTGCCACACGGTCGTGAAATAGCCGGCAACGGTGCCGTCCTGCTTGAACCATGGGCCGGTGTTGACCGCCGTCCGGCCGTCGCAAGACACATAGCTGTGCGCCGGCCGCCAACTGATCGTCCTCGGAGGGTTCTTCAGCGGCTTGAGGAACGTGCGCGCCCAGACCGCTTGCGGCGTGAACATCACGGCATCGCGATCGGCCCATTTGCGAAATGCGCTCCACTGGCCGATGCGCCTGGCGTCGCGGGCGAAGGCATGTTCAGCGTCGACTGCAGTCATTGGCGATGCCGTGGCGGCCGGGGCGAGTGCAAGCAGCAGTGCAGCGATCATAGGCTCTTCTCATAATGGAAGCCTTCGCGGCGGGCGGCCGAGACGAAGGTGTTGCGGATGAGGCAGGCAATGGTCATCGGGCCGACGCCGCCCGGGACCGGCGTAATCGCGCCCGCCACCTCGGCAGCGCTGTCGAAATCGACGTCGCCGACAATCCCCTCTTCGGTGCGGTTGATGCCGACGTCGATGACAGTCGCGCCCGGCTTGAGCCAGTCGCCCTTGACCATGTGCGCGCGGCCGACGGCGGCGACCACGATGTCGGCGCGGCGGACCACGGCGGGCAGGTCGCGGGTGCGGCTGTGGGCGATCGTCACCGTGCAATTCTGGGCGAGCAGCAACAGCGCCATCGGCTTGCCGACGATATTCGAGCGGCCGATGATGACGGCTTCCTTGCCGGCTAAGTCGCCAAGCTCGGCCTGCAGCAGCTTGAGGCATCCGAGCGGCGTGCAGGGAACGAACCCGTGCAGGCCGATCGCGAGGCGTCCGGCGTTGACCGGGTGGAAGCCGTCGACGTCCTTGTCGGGCGAGATGCGGGTGATGACGACCCGCTCGTCGATCTGCGGCGGCAGCGGCAGCTGAACGAGGATGCCGTCAACCGCCGGGTTATCGTTGAGCTCATCGACCAGGGCGAGCAAGGTTTCCTGGCTGGCCGAGGCAGGCAGCCGATGCTCGAAGCTCTCCATTCCGGCTTCGTGCGCGGCCTTTTCCTTGGACCTGACATAGACCGCCGAGGCGGGGTCTTCGCCGACGAGCACGACTGCAAGGCCGGGCGCTCGCCCGAGGCGTTCATGGAAAGCGGCGACCTGCGCGCCGACTTCCTGTCGAAGCGCGAGCGCCGCCGCCTTGCCGTCGATCCTCTTCGCGGTCATCCGCCGAGATAATATTGGGTGACGACGCCCGCGAGCAGCTTCTTGATCACCTGGATCAGGATCAGGACGACCAGGGGCGAGAAGTCGATGCCGCCGAAATCGGGCAACAGGCGCCGGATCGGCCGGTAGAGCGGCGCCGTGATGCGGTCGATCGCGACCGCCAAGGTGCGGACTCCGTTCGAGCTGGTGTTGAGCACGTTGAACACGAACAGCCAGCTGAGGACGACCTGGGCGATGATGATCCAGGTGACGATACTGAGCAGCAGGTCGGCAATGTCGACGAGGGCGATGAGCATGGAGGGGGCTTAGCCGCGACCTTGTTGCGCTGCAATCAGGGGGCAAATCTCGCCGGTTCCGCAACGCTGAGGATTTCGGCGAAGTCGCCTGCCGGGTCCGACCATTCGGCAAGCGGCGTCCAGCCGCCGGCGAGCAGCAGGACACGCCCGCCGCGCGGACCATATTTGTGGCTGTTCTCGACGTGGATCGAAGAGCCGGAGGCGAAGCGGAAGCTGCGCCCGGAGACACTGAACGCCACGTCCCGCGTCGCGACGAGGTGGATCTCGATGCGCGAGAGAATGTCGTTCCAGCGTGCCTCGTGTCGGAAGGCATCGACCGGGATGGTGCCGTCGAGCTCGCGGTTGATGCGGGCGAGCAGGTTGAGCGTGAACTGGGCGGTAACGCCCTCGGGATCATCGTAAGCGGCAATCAGCCGGTCGACACGCTTCACCCGGTCCATGCCGATCAACAGCTGCGCTCCATCTCCGAGTAGCGCGCGAAACTGGCGCAGCAGGTCGGTCGCGCTCCACGGCACGAAATTGCCGATGGTCGAGCCAGGGAAGAAGCCGAGCTTGGGCAAATGCTCGATGCCGCCGGGCAGCGTGAACGGCCGCGCGAAATCGGCGACGACCGGAATGACCTCGATCTTGGGGAAGCGCTGCTGAAGGTCGGCCGCGCTGTGCTCGAGATAATCGCCGGAGATGTCGACCGGAATGTAGGCGGCGGGCGCGATCGCCTCGAGCAGGATCGGGGTCTTGGTCTGCGACCCGGCGCCGAACTCGACCACGACGGCGCCTTTCGGAACATGCGCGGCAACTTCGGGCATGATTGCGTGGAAAATCGCCGTCTCCGTTCGGGTCGGATAATAAGACGGGAGCCGTGTGATCTCTTCGAACAGTTCCGAGCCGCGGCGGTCATAGAGCCAGCGGGCGGGAATCGCCGGGATGGGCGCGGCGAGCCCGGCGAGCACGTCGTCGCGGAACGCCAACGTCTGGGCATCAAGCGTCTTGAGCAAGGCGAACTCCCGTGAATTGCCAGCGAGCCGCCGGCGGGAAGAAATTGCGGTAAGAGGGACGGCTGTGCCCGCGCGGAGTCGCGCAGCTCGCGCCTTTCAATACCAGCTGGCCCGACATGAACTTGCCGTTGTATTCGCCGACCGCGCCTTCGGCCGGGGCGAAGCCAGGGTAGGAAGCGAAGGCGCTCTGCGTCCATTCCCAGACATCGCCGAACAGCCCGCCCCCGGCACGCGGCGCAACCGCACCGCCCAGGTCGAGCTGGTTGCCGAGGCATGGGTCGGCGGAAGCCGCAAAGTCCTCCCATTCGGCTTCGGTCGGCAGCCGTGCTCCGGCCCAGCGTGCGAAGGCGTCCGCCTCGTAGAAGCTGATATGCGCCACGGGAGCGGCGGCGTCGATCTCGCGCCGTCCGGCGAGCGTGAACTCGGTGCCGTCCTCGCGCCAGTAGAGCGGCGCCGCAATGCCCTCCTGCTGGGCCCATGCCCAGCCGTCGGATAGCCACAGAGCCGGCGTGCGGTAGCCGCCGTCGTCCATGAATTCGCGCCATTCGCGGTTGGTCACGCGACGATTGGCGAGCTGGTGCGCGGCAAGGAAGACGCGGTGCCGTGGCCGTTCGGCGTCGAACGCGAAACCGTCGTCCGGCGCGCCGATTTCGACGATGCCCCCGCGGCCGCGGTGCCAGCTCACGGGCTCGACGGCGAAGCAGGCGGGCGGCGCAAGCTCGCCGTACGCCGGCTCCAGCGGGTTCTCGGCGAAGGTGGCGAGGATGTCGGTGAGGAACAGCTCCTGGTGCTGCTGCTCGTGATTGATGCCGAGCTCGATCAACTCCAGCGCGGCCGGCGCGAGGGACGACAGCGCGCGATCGAGCGCTTCATCGACGTGAGCGCGATAACTGCGCACTTCGTCGAGCGACGGACGGCTCAGCATGCCGCGGCGCGGGCGGGCATGGCGCGGCCCTTCGGCTTCATAATAGCTGTTGAACAGGAAGGCGAAGCGTTCGTCGAACGGCGTGTAGCCGAACAGATGGTCGCGCAGCACGAAGGTCTCGAAGAACCAGCTCGTGTGCGCGAGGTGCCACTTGGCCGGTGAGGCGTCGGGGAACGGCTGGATGGTCGCATCGGCGTCGCTCAACGGGGCTGCGAGGTCGAGCGTCAGCCTGCGTGTCGCCCACAGCCGCTCGGCGAGCGGACTGGCTGAAGCTGGACGATTCCGGTCGAGCGCGGCCTTCACTTGTCTTTCGGTATCCCTGGGTAGGCCGACTGCTTTAGCAGATTTGCGAGATGAGCGGCATTGGCCGCGAGGATTCCCGCCAGCCCCTGCACATTGTCCGGCACCTTGGCCAGATCCTTGAAGTCGGTCTTGTGCATCGCTTCGCCAACCCAATAGCAGGCGGCCTGCGCAGGGATCGTCCAGCCGGTGTCGTTGAGCGCCTGCAGCAGCTCGGCGGTCACGTGGTGCGCGCCGTCTTCATTGCCGACGATCCCGACGACCGCGAGCTTGCCGAAGCTCGGCATTCGGCCATTGTCATCGGTTTCGCTGAAGAAGGCGTCCATCCGCTCGAGCACGCGCTTGGCGAGGCTCGAGGGTTGGCCGAGCCAGATTGGCGTCCCGAAAACGAGGATGTCGGCGGCGAGGATGCGCTTGCGGATATCGGGCCAGGCGTCGCCCGGCCCTTCGTCCGAGGTGACCCCGGGCTTGATGTCGTGGTCCGCGATGCGGATCGTCTCGGAAACCTTTACGTCGTGCTTCGCGAGCTCGCCGGCGATGAGGCCGATCATCTTGTCAGTCGAGGAGGGCTCATCCCCGCTGCGCTTGAGGGTGCAATTGATCGCGATCGCCGTGAGCGGCACAGCTTGGTCTCCATTTCCGATGTGGAACGAACCGGAGAAACGGCCGCGGGCCGGCTTTGTGCCGGGAGCGATTAGAGGTTTTTGATCAGGTGCGGCTCGCGCCCGGCTGCCAGAGCACGTCGCCGCCTTGCTTCGAGGCCACCGAGCGCGCGGCGACGAACAGATAGTCCGAGAGGCGATTGAGATAAGCGAGGAGCTGCGGATTGAGCGGCTCGGCCTGGTCGAGTGCAACGGCCGCGCGTTCGGCCCGGCGGACAATGGCGCGAGCTAGATGGAGCGCGGACACGCCTGCCGATCCGCTCGGGAGAATGAAGCTGGTCAGCGGCTCGAGCGCAGCATTGAGGTCGTCGATCTCGATTTCCAGCCGGGCGACCTGCTCGGCGACGATGCGCAGCGCGCCCTCGACCTCGCCGGGTGTCGCCACATCGGCGCCAAGGTCAAACAGATCGTTCTGGATGCGCAGCAGCTGCAGCTGGATGTCGCCGTCGGAAAGCGCGGCGATTGCGAGTCCGATCGCGGCATTGGCCTCGTCGACTTCCCCGATCGCCGTCATGCGCAGGCTCGCCTTGCTGACCCGGCTGCCGTCGACGAGCCCGGCGGTGCCCCCATCGCCGGTGCGAGTGTAGATCTTGTTGAGCTTGACCAAAGCGGACGCGGCCTAGTGGGTGCGGCCCGCGACGACCAGGATCAGGATGATGATCACGATTGCGATCGCCTGAAACAGCACGCGCTTGCGCATGTAATTCTGCTGCTGCTCACCGGTCACGTCCTTGCCCGAAGCCATGGCGATCACGCCGCGCACGAGGACATAGGCGGTCGCCGCCATGGCGACCAGGAGGAGGATCATCAGGATCGGGGTCATGGCCGCGCTCTACGCGTCGCCAAAAGCGAAACCAAGCGGAAGCTTGTCCGCAAGGAGGTCGCGAACGAGCTGCCGTCCGTCAATTCCCGCCTCGCGCATGGCGGCGAGCGTCGGCGCCAGATCGCGCTTGGCGAGGCGGCGGCCATCCTGGTGAGTAACCAGCGGGTGGTGGAGGTAGACGGGCTCGGGCAGTTTGAGCAGTTGCTGCAGCAGGCGCTGGATCGGGGTCGAGGCGCGCAGGTCGACGCCGCGCACGACCAGGGTCACGCCGCTCTCCGCATCGTCGACGACGCAGGACAGATGGTAGGAAGCGGGCGCGTCCTTGCGGGCGAGGATCGCGTCGCCGATGTCGCTCGGTCTGGCGGTGAATGTGCGCCCGCCATCCTCGGTCCAGCTCGGCAGGCCCGCGATTTTCAGCGCTTCCCCGGAATCGAGACGCCAGCAGTGCGGCGAGGTCGCTCGACGCGACGGATCGTCGGGCAGGCCGCGGCAGGTGCCCGGATAGGAGATCGCCGCGTCGCCGTGCGGCGCGGTCAGCGACTGGGCAATATCCGCGCGGGTGCAGAAGCAGGCGTAGGCGAGGCCGCGAGCCCTGAGTTGCTCGAGCGCGGCGGCATAAGCGGCGGTTCGCTGCGACTGGACCAGTACCGGCTGGTCCCAATCGAGGCCGAGCCATCGCAGGTCCTGAAAAATGCCGTCGACGAATTCCGGCTTGCAGCGTGTCTGGTCGAGATCCTCGATCCTCAGGCGGAACTTGCCGCTCTCCCTGGTCGCTCGCGCATGGCCGATGGCGGCGCTGTAGGCATGGCCGAGATGAAGTCGGCCGGACGGCGAGGGCGCGAATCGAGTAACGATCACTTTCTCCTCCGCTGCTTTTGCAGGGGAGGGGGACCGCCGAAGGCGGTGGAGGGGCACTGTTGCAGAAGGGTCGCAACGACCCCTCCACCATGCTGCGCATGGTCCCCCTCCCCCAGAAATCTGGGGGAGGATACTTGACGCTGAGTCACGGAAAATGCTGTCATAGGCATGTCACGCCGGGTTGGCATCCGGCGGGCAACAAGGGAAGACGGGCCGCAATTGCCCTCTCCACCTTGAGTGCGACGGGGCCGGGGAGCTGCAAGTTCGGTTCGAACCGAACGAAAGGCTTGTGTCGCTCGCATGTATCACCCTGAGCTGATCCGCCATCCCGAAAGCTGCCCGGCGCTGGTGCTCAACGCCGATTACACGCCGCTGTCTTATTACCCGCTGTCGCTGTGGCCGTGGCAGACCGCGATCAAGGCGATGTTCCTCGAGCGCGTCGACGTCGTCGCCCATTACGACCGCGAGGTGCATTC
>Ga0207674_10006740_pt1 | contig 13484 bp, 14 predicted proteins | sample KBSCornC72_FD_184303 | JGI IMG/M metagenome (GOLD analysis project Ga0207674, IMG submission 184303) | Corn rhizosphere microbial communities from Kellogg Biological Station, Michigan, USA - KBS Corn C7-2 (SPAdes) (version 2) | ecosystem: Host-associated > Plants > Roots > Rhizosphere > Soil ... | reverse complement strand
CGACAGCATTGAAAACGACAAGATCGATGCGGGGGAAGTATTTATTACGGTGATGGAGGATGACCTTGTAAACCTGATCGAACGCATGATGAAGTTGAACCTGAAAGCGGGCGAAGACGTTGGTATCATTTCCTATAATGAGACCCCGATAAAAAAGATCATACTGAATGGCATCACTACAATATCAACAAATTTCATTGAGATGGGAAAGATGGCTGCCAAATTGATCCTGGAAGATCGCAGGGAACATCTTGAAGTTCCTTTTAAACTCACTCTGCGGAATTCCCTTTGACAAGACTGATCATCCATTATAAAGATTTCCGATGTATGATTTAGGATGTCTGATTTTCTGACGCATCGCTATTCTTACTTCCCAAACATCCACATCATACATCGGACATCATACATTTTTTCGCAATTGTGTGTTGGATTTAAATATGTGATTAGTCATTTTAGCGAAGTCACAATACTCCTTTTGTCGATGGCAAATAATTACTCAGCGGGTCTCTTTTGATTGCCATGCGAATTGCTTTTGCAAATGCTTTGAAGATGGCTTCGATCTTATGGTGTTCATTTTCACCATGACATTCGATATTAAGGTTACATTTTGCCGCATCAGAAAATGATTTAAAGAAATGGAAGAACATTTCCGTTGGCATCTCTCCTATTTTTTCTCTCGAGAATTCTGCATTCCACACGATCCAGTTGCGACCACCAAAATCGATAAGCACTTTGGCATCGGCGTCGTCCATTGGCAAAGCAAACCCATACCGTTCGATCCCCTTCTTATCCGCCAACGCTTTTGCAAATGCCTCACCAAGTGCAATACCGGTGTCTTCAATGGTGTGATGTTCGTCAATCTGCAGATCCCCTTTTGCTTGTATGGTGAGATCTATTTTTCCATGTCTTGCTATCTGTTCCAACATGTGATCAAAGAATCCAAGACCTGTCGAAATACTTGAATTACAATTGCCGTCGAGATTTAACTCAATATGTATTTTAGTTTCATTTGTGTTTCGGTCATGCACCACTTTTCGTAATCCCAGTTTGAGAAAATCATAAATGTCTTCCCAGTTATGGGTTTCAAGAGCAACAACTTTCTCTAGATCATCCAGGGTGTCCTTGACTTCAGTTCCTCCCAAGCTGGGATTGTTGTTTAACCAGATGGCTTTACAACCCAAATTCTTTGCGAGTTGTACATCCGTAATGCGATCTCCAATAACAAAAGAATTCGGAATATCATAGGCCTGCGTATTGAGATATTCAGTAAACATGCCGATACCCGGTTTACGGTTGGGAGAATGGTCATGAGGAAAACTTTTATCAATATGCGTGGCATGGAAGCTTACACCTTCGTTCTCGAAACTCTTGATGACATGCTGATGAATGGGCCAGAAACTTTCAGCAGGAAATGAAGGAGTGCCAAGCCCGTCCTGGTTGCTAACCATGATCAGAACATAATCCAACTCCTCCGCGATACGGCTCATGTATTTAAAAACTTCAGGATAAAACTCCAGTTTTTCCCATGAATCTACCTGGTAAGAAGGTGGAGCTTCTTTGATCAGAGTGCCGTCGCGGTCGATAAAAAGGATTCGTTTCATCTGCGAGAAGTTAGAAGATAGTAGTTAAAAGATAGAAGTCAGAAGAAGAAATTGATAGTAAACAAATTTTGCCCGGCACTTCTGCCTTCTTTCTCATTACTTCTAAAATTTTCCTACCCTTTATAAACAATTTTCCATATCGTTCCCTTTACATCGTCGGAAACATACAGTGATCCATCGGGCCCGATCGCTAATCCCATTGGACGATGTTTCGCTTGTCCGGGTCCTTTTAACTCGGTAACACCGGTAAATCCATCAGCGAAGGTTTCATAATTGCCGGAAGGTTTGCCATTCTTAAATGGAACGTAGGCAACGAAAAAACCAGCTTGCTTCTTCGCGCGGTTCCATGAACCATGGAAGCAGATAAAGGCACCGTTGCGATAATGTTCCGGAAATTGTGAGCCTGTATAAAATAACAATGCGTTGGGTGCCCAGTGACCAGGAAACCCCATAATTGGTTGATCAACTCCAGCGCAACGACCTTGCTTCTTTCCATCGCCACCATATTCCGGGTTCAGTATTTTTTTACTTTGTAACTCATCATAATAACAATAGGGCCAGCCAAAGTTTGAACCTTTCTTTACAAGTAGCATTTCTTCGGCGGGTAATTCCGAACTCTTTTCTTCATCATAGAGCTCAGGATAGAATTCGTGAAGCTGATCGCGACCATGCTGCATCGCATATAATTGTTTCTGCTGCTTGTTCCAGTCAAGACCAACTATATTGCGAATGCCCGTACAATAATGAACGCCTTCTTTGTATGACTGGTTCTGTTTAGCTGCCTTGAATTGCCAGATGCCGCCGGCATCATTTAAAATCGGACAGGGATCCTGGCCGGGCGACCCTTTTGTACGGTCCTGTACCTGGCAGGCATTGGAATAGGCACCAATGTTCACATAAATATTGCCTGCGTCATCTAATGCAATGGATTTTGAATTATGCTGGCCGTGATCTGCAAGACCGGTTACAATTTTTTCAGGTTTGTTGGGATCGACCACTTCGTTATTTTCATTCAGCTTGTAGCGAAAAATCTCACTATTTGAAGAAGCATATAGATATCCATTTTTGATCGCAATGCCTGTACCGCCATAATCACCGAAACTTGTTGTTTCGTCCGCTATACCGTCACCATTTTTATCTTTTAATTCCATGATCCCTTTGTTACCATCTGCCTTTTCCATTTTTACGTAAATGATCCCGTTGCTCGTAACAACCAAATGACGGGCAACTCCTAATCCTGGCGTTACCTCAACAGCGGTGAAGCCTGTCGGCAATCTTAATTGCACGTCATTCGAAACCGGAGGTTTATCTGATTCATCCACTTCACTATCCTTTTTCTCCGCAGTAGCCTGCGTGCTGTCCTTTTTTTCCTCAGGCGCTTTGGTTTCATTACTGCTACAGGCAATGATGATAGTCATTAGCGCTGAGATCGGGAGACCATACGAAAGAATCTTTTTCATAAATCTTTTTTTGAAATGATTGAAGAAATTAAGTAATGGCAGCGAGTGCATATAACAGAGTTTGATTTTCCTCTTTTGTGCCGACGGTAATGCGCAAACAACCTTCACACAACTCCACTTTGCTCCTGTCTCTCACGACGATCCCCATCGCCAGTAATTTTTTATAAACTGCAACCGGGTCCTTCATTTTTACCAACAAAAAATTTGCATCGGTGGGATAAACTTTCTCTACGAAGGATAAATTTACTAAAGCGGATGCTAAGTTCTCTCTTTCTTTTATGATCTCCCTGATCATTTCATTTACCTGTTCCACTTCATCCAGGGCCTTCAATGCAAGTTCCTGCGAGGCCTGGCCAATATTGTAAGGAGGTTTGATCTTATTCATCACGGCAATGATCTCTTCTGATGCCAGGGTTATTCCCACCCGCAATGCAGCAAGACCCCATGCTTTTGACAACGTTTGCATTATGACTAGATTGGGGTATTCATTTAATTGTACACTGAATGATTTCTGCCTCGAAAAATTAATATAGGCTTCATCGATCACGACAAGTCCAAAATAATTGTTCAGGATGGCTTCAATGTCCTCATGATGCAGTGAATTTGCTGTTGGATTGTTTGGCGAACAAAGAAAGATCATCTTTGTGTTTTCATCAATGGCATTTTCAATCGCTTCGAGGTCTAATTGAAATTCTCTTGAAAGGTTTACTTTTTTTACTTCGATGTTATTCACGTTTGCACAAACCTCATACATGCCGTATGTGGGAGGACAAATGATAATATTGTCAATAGCGGGTTCGCAAAAAGCTCTCTGCAAAATGTCAATGCATTCATCACTGCCATTGCCTACAAAAATATTTTCAACGGGCACTTTCTTGATCCCGCTTAGTTTCTCCTTAACTTTTAATTGATGTGGATCAGGGTACCGATTATACCACTTCGTCAGCGGAGACCCCAGGCTGTTTTCATTCGCATCCAAAAATATTTTGGCCTCTCCCTTAAAATCATCACGGGCCGATGAATAAGGAGTGAGTTTTTTTACGTTTTCCCTGATAAGAAGATTTAAATCGAACACAGAATATAGAAGTTAGGAGTTAGAAGATAGAATTTTTGAAACATAAGATTGAAGCATCTTACTGACCTCATCGAGTATCTGAGTCAGAGAAGAGTTTTCACCATATCCCAGATCGTTCGCAAGGATAAGATAGTATTGGCATTCCTCGACTGAACCCTGGGCAATATTCATTAACCTTGCCTTATCCGCCTTTCCTTTTTTCTTATATCCTTCCGCAATATTTGCGGCGACAGAGATCGCTGCTCTTTTAAATTGCGACGTCAATGAATAAAGTTCAGTCTTAGGAAACGAGTTTGTGTATTTGTAAACACCAAGTACAAACTCATGTGCCTTTTGCCAAACCAATAATTCTTTAAATGTTTGAGTAGCCATTGCAAACAATTTAATTCTGCCTTCTAACTTCTAACTTCTAACTTCTAACTTCTAACTTCTATCTTCTATCTTCTATCTTCTATCTTCTATCTTCTGTCTTCTAATACTCACTGCGTTCTTGTGGCCAATCAACCCTTCCGCTACTGCCATCACTTCAACCGTTCTTCCAATATTTTCCAAACCTGCCTGACTTAGTTTTTGAAAAGTAATTTTTTTGACAAAACTATCGACACTTACGCCACTGTAAGATCTTGCATAGCCGTTGGTTGGTAACGTATGATTGGTTCCGCTTGCATAGTCGCCAACACTTTCGGGTGAGTAATGCCCGAGAAACACTGAACCCGCATTGCTTATTTTTTGAGCAACATCATCTGGATCAGTGCAGGCAAGTATTAAATGTTCAGGAGCATATTCATTTAAAAGATCGATAGCCTCCGTTTGGTCTTTCACCAAAATGCATTTGCTGTTTTCCAATGCTTTTAATGCAATATTTTTCCTTGGCAACTCAGCTATCTGTTTATCTATTTCTGTTATAACTGCATCAATGAGTAGCGAGTGATCAGTGATGAGTAAAACCTGCGAATCGATCCCATGCTCGGCCTGGCTTAACAGATCAGCAGCAATAAATGGAGGGTTTGCTGTTTCATCAGCATATACTGCAACTTCGCTTGGCCCGGCAGGCAGATCGATCGCCACCCCTTCTTTTTGCACAAGTTGTTTCGCGCACGTTACATATTGATTGCCCGGTCCAAATATCTTGTACACTTTCGGAATGGACGTGGTTCCATAACTCATGGCGCCAATTGCCTGTACACCTCCTGCCCTGAAAATTCTTGTAATGCCTGCGATCGTGGCTGTAAATAAAATTGCCGGGTTCAATTGGCCAGCAGGATTTGGAGGCGAGCATAAAATGACCTCTTTACAGCCCGCAAGTCTCGCCGGCACGGCCAACATTAAGATGGTAGAAAATAATGGAGCGGTGCCACCCGGAATATATAATCCAATTTTTTCAATGGGCGTTGACCTGCGCCAGCATTGGACACCAGGCATCGTTTCAACAACTTCAATTTTCTCCAGCTGTACTGCGTGAAATTGTTCGATATTGTTTTTTGCTGTTACGATCGACTGCTTTAATTCCGCGCTTACGGATTGCTCCGCCTTATCAATTTCGTTGTCGTTCACACGTAGATCAGTTATTTGTACTTTATCAAATTGTAAAGTAAATTTTCTCACCGCCTCATCGCCATTTGCCTTTACGTCAGCCAGGATATTCTTCACCGTTTCCTCCAACGACGAAGAATCAAATGAAGGTCTCATGAGGAGCTCGCTCCAATCTTTCCTCGCCGGATATTTAATGATCTGCATTGTCGTCCTTTTTAATTCGTGTCATTCGCATCATTCGTGTAATTCGTGTTTACATTCGTGTAATTGGTGTTTGCATTTGTGTAATTCGTGTTTACATTCGTGTAATTCGTGTCACACAATCATCTTTTCAATCGGCACTACCAATATTCCCTGCGCTCCTGCAGCTTTCAGTTGTTCGATCTTTTCCCAAAATTCATCTTCGCTTAGCACGCTATGAACACTACTCCATCCTTCTTCAGCCAATGGCAACACTGTCGGACTCTTCATGCCCGGCAATAATTCAAATATTTTTGAAAGCTGCTCATTGGGTGCATTCAACAGTATGTATTTATTTCTTTTTGCTTTTTTTACCGAGCGGATGCGGAACAGTAATTTATCAACCCATTTCAATTGTTCCTCATTCAATTCTTTATTTCTTATAAGGACTGCCTGCGATTCTAAGATCGTTTCTACTTCTTTCAGCCCATTCATAAATAAGGTCGAGCCGCTACTTACCAGGTCACAGATCACTTCTGCCAAACCGATACCCGGTGCAATTTCAACTGAACCACTGATCTCATGTATCTCCGCCGCAATTTTATTTTCATTAAGATATTTTTGAAGTAAAACCGGATAACTGGTAGCGATCCTTTTTCCCTGCAAATAGTTTGCTACATATTCCTCGCTCTTGTTAATCGCAAGGGCCAACCTGCATTTTCCAAATCCAAGTTCTTCGACGATCTCGGCTTCTTTGCATTTTTCATTCAAAATGTTCAGGCCAACGATACCAACGTCTGCCACGCCATCTTCTACATACTGCGGAATATCGTCGTCGCGCAAAAAGAACACCTCCAAAGGAAAATTATCACTTTCCGTTTTCAGCCGGTCTTTTACATTGCGCAGATCGATGCCGCATTCCTTTAACAGAGAAATAGAATCCTCATACAGGCGTCCTGATTTTTGAATGGCGATGCGGAGCTTGCCTGCGCTCCCCAAAGGAGCATTACGATCGTTTTTCATTTTTAATTTTTCGCTTTTCTTTTTACCATTTCTTCACTTTGAACATTGAATATTGAATATTGAACATTGAATATTGTGTATTTGCCGAATTCTTAAACGAGGAAATATTCAATAATCAATCCCGATAGCTATCGGGATCAATGCTCAATTTTCAAGTTTCGTTCTTCATACCAAATAAAAAGAGCTCACCAGTTGGTAAGCCCTTCACTATGTCATTACACAAAATCACCGGCTTACCGTATAGGGCAAGTATGATGGTGATGTATGTGTGTTGTTTGCATCATTGCGCGGCAAAAATAAACGGTTATATCAAGAATCAAAAATAAAATTTAAGTAACGCCCAGATTTAAAATGCTTTTTGAACTACGGAGGCGCGGGGGCACGAAGGATCACGAATTTTTGCGTCCGTGCAACTCTGTGCTCTCTTGTGTCTCCGCGGTAGATCAATTCAAACTGATGCGAGCGCTGGAGATCAGATTCGTTCTTTTAAGTAGTTGGGATTACGCCAAAGGATAAACTATATTAGCAACCATAATTATTACGAACATGTTTCTTCTTGGAAAACTTTTCCTGCTTTTATTAAAGCCGCTGACATGGATCATTATTCTGTTTTTGATCTCGATTCTTTCAAAAAACCCTAAAAGAAAAAAGAGGTTGCTTGTCACAGCATTTGTGCTGCTTGTCTTTTTCAGTAATCCATTCTTTTTTCGCATCCTCGCAAAGGGCTATGAAAAGAAAGCCGTGGTTCTCGGTTCGAATGAAAGATACCCGGCAGGCATAGTATTGGGAGGTTTTGTTTCTTATAATGTAAAAAACGATGAGGCTTATTTCAACCCTGCGTCGGACCGTTTCATTGAAACAGCCCTGTTATATAAAAAGGGAACCATCGGGAAAATAATTGTCGCTGCCGGTAATGGATATGTGGTAAAACATAATTTCCAGGAGGCGTCATTTGTAAAAGACCGGCTTGTGGAGTTGGGCATTCCACCGGGAGATATTTTTACTGATGGCCTTTCGCGGAATACTTATGAAAATGCCGTCAATTCAAAAAAGATCTGCGACTCATTGAATCTTAGCGGACCCTTCCTTCTCATTTCATCCGCCATGCATCTGCCAAGGGCTGAAAATTTATTTATAAAACAAAAGCTGGATATCCGTTCTTACCCCTGTGACTTCATGACAAAAAATATCGCTAATAATTTTTGGGAAGATTATTTACTGCCTTCTTCACTCACGCTCAACAACTGGGAGATCTTTATAAAAGAACTAAGCGGGCTTGTTATTTATAAAATCATAGGCAAGGGTTAGACTTTATCCGGCAAAGATGTTTTATTAACTTTCAGTTTTAAATTATGATTATGCGTTTGTTTTTCCTGGTTAGCTGCTGTGCTGTTCTTTGTTGTTCCCATTCGTCAACGGCAGATTCGTCAAATCCACCCTTTACTCCCCCGCCCCCACCGCCTCCTCCGGGGCCTTACCAAATGGTTTGGAACGATGAGTTTGATTACACGGGTCTTCCTGATTCCAGCAAATGGAATTATGATGTCGGAGGCAATGGTTGGGGTAATAATGAACTCGAGTATTACACATCAAAGCGAATGGAAAATTCAAGGGTTGAAAATGGGAACCTTGTCATTGAAGCAAGAAAAGAGTCGTGGCAGGGTATGAATTATACTTCGACCCGATTGATTACAAAAGGTAAAATGAGCTGGCAATATGGGAAAGTTGAAGTGAGAGCGAAGCTGCCAAAGGGTCGCGGTACCTGGCCCGCCATCTGGATGCTGGGCGATACCAATCCCCTTAAATGGCCCGACGATGGCGAAGTGGATATTATGGAACATGTAGGATTTGACCAGGGAATTATTCATGGCAGTGTACACTGCAAAAAATACAATTGGGTTATCGGTAATGGAAAAACAGCGACCACGCCGGTAATGGACTGCTCGGATAGCTTTCATGTCTATAGGGTTGAGTGGGACGCGAACAACCTCAAAATATCTGTCGACAGCAATTCATACATGTCATTTTCGAATGAGCATTCAGGCTATGATGCATGGCCATTTGATAACAAGTTGTTCCTGATACTTAACATTGCTGTTGGTGGCAACTGGGGCGGACAAAAAGGTGTTGATGATTCCATCTGGCCGCAACAGATGGTGATTGATTATGTGAGAGTGTACCAGAGGAAGTGAGTGGTCAGTGGTGAGTGGTGATTGGGGAAATCAGTAATGAGTGATGAGTAATGAGTCAGAGTCTGCGGTTCGTCATTGCTGTAAAATTGCGAGGAACGTAGCGACTAAGCAATCTGCAATACCAGCTTTAGTAACTCCGATTGTACGCCTGTTGCGTCGCAATCCCTGCCTGACCGGCAGGCAGGCTTTCATCGTTCAGTAATTCTATGCACACTCATATGCGAGTACAATTAATTTTAAAATACTAGTATTCATTTTTGTCCTTACAAGTTGTGGGGTTCATTTACCTTAACTGGAAAAGTATGTGAGAGTGACAGCCTGAATTCTGCTTCCATAAAGGTCTTTGTAAGTAAAAGGTGGTATAGAGGGCAAACGTTCTCAGATTCAAACGGAAACTTTTGGCGGGCTGCACTTACCACACCCAAGAAGGCACGCTATTTTTTCATCTTTGAAAAACCGGGATTTCGCACAGACACCATAAGGAAAGAAGGCTCCGGAGGTAGAAGCCTTCTTCTGGATTGAACATTCAATGATCAGAGAATAATGTTTTTAATCTTTAGCTTACATCCGAAACAATGAAAATAAAAGCAATACTTACTGGTGCAACAGGGATGGTAGGCGAAGGCGTATTGCATGAATGCCTTCTTCATGATGACGTAGAAAAAACGTTGGTTGTTGGCAGGAGAACTTGCGGCTTAAATCATCCGAACTTAAAAGAACTCATCATTCCCGATTTCTTTGATCTCTCATCAATCCAAAATCAACTCGCCGGTTATAACGCTTGTTTCTTTTGCCTCGGAGTCTCGTCTGTTGGAATGAAAGAGCCGGAATATACTAAGCTCACCTACGAGTTAACAATGAATTTTGCCAATACCCTTGTTCCGCGTAATCCCGGAATGGTTTTTTGTTATATCAGCGGGCGTAGCACAAATGAAAATGGAAAAATGATGTGGGCGAGGGTAAAAGGAAAAACAGAAAGCGGTCTGGCGAAACTAGATTTTAAAAGAGTGTACAATTTCCGTCCCGGTGTTATGACCCCAACAAAAGGTCTGAAAAATACGTTGAGTCTATACAAGTATCTTGGGTGGCTTATGCCAGTTATAAAATTGCTCTCTCCCGGCTCAGTTTCCTCATTAAAACAAGTAGGACTTGCCATGATAAATGCGGTTGATAAAGGATATGAGAAACAGATACTGGAAGTACAGGATATTATTGCGCTCTCAAGAAAATAGGTTAGTGATGACCCAAAAGCTTTTCTATATTCTCATTGTCCGATTGTGTTTATTTATTCCTGTTCAGAGACATCGGTCAAAGAGGCTCCGCAGGATGTGATAAAAAAATATGAAAGATTTGTTCTTGAAATGAAGGCGGATTCGATCGCACAATTATTTACAACTTATGCAGAGATCGGCCACGGAGATCAGCCTCCGATCAAAGGAAGGGATTCAATTTATTCCTTTCTCTCTTCATTCAAAAATGTCCGTGTTCTCAGTAATCGTGACAACATTATTTCCAGTGCCATAAGGAACGATTCCGCGACAGTGAATGGCACCTATACTCAAACGGTGATCGTATCGGAGAAAGACACTGTAAATGTTGCTGGAAAATTTACCGCTACCATGGTCTGCGATAAAATCAAAAACTGGCTTATTGCAAAAATGAGAACCGGGTCGGACTAAAACTTCCAGCTGCCGTCAATATCGTGGATTTGTCACTTCCATCTTTCTACTATAAACCTGGTATTGAAGCCAGCGCATGCCAGTAATTCCGGGAAAGTCTTTCCTGAGATATCAATAGCTTCCTTCGATTGAGGAAAAATCGTTCTTCGAGAAAACCTTCTTTGAACCTGGAATTTGTTATCTGTCACACCTTTTTTACGTCAAACTAATAAAGAGCAAAAGAAATTATCCATTTAGTAAATCATAAAATTATTTAAAATGAAACGCGTATTATTTTTGATGGTTATTGCAACCATGTTAAGCAGTCTTTGTTTGATCTCCTGCAGAAAGGATGCCGCGTCGGCGATTGTAACTGGGCATCCAACACCAACGCCCTTAACAATTGACCTGGTCGCATCCCAATGGAGGCTTAATCCAGGTGGGATCTTTTCGGTCGCTTTTCCCAATGTGGTTCCTTTAAATTATGCCAGCAGTTCAGCAAAAGTTTACCTGGTAGGCAGCGACAAAATTGACCTGATCAACCAGCCTATTCCTTTTAGAAATGGGGAACTGTGGGCAACGTATTCTCAAACCGACGTGAGTGTTAACTACCGGGGTGAACCAAAAAATCTGACGTATGTGACCATCAGAGTTGTGATTGAATAAGCAACGCGCATCTTCAGACAGCCCTCAGGTAGTCCTGCAGCATAATGGTCGCTGCGATCTCATCTATCAACGCCTTGTTTTGGCGTTGTTTTTTCTTTAACCCCATTTCGATCATTGCACGACTTGCCATTTTAGAGGTGAAACGTTCATCGACTGGCTCAACGGGTATCAAGGGAAAATTCTTTTCCAGTTCCTTTATGATCTTTTGAACGAAAGGCGTTGCATGTGTGTCCGAGTCATCCAGGTTCTTTGGTTCGCCGATAATGATCAGTTCAACTTCTTCCTTGCTAAAGTAATTTTTTAGAAATGGAATTAGTTGCTTCGATTCTATCGTTGTCAGCCCAGTGGCAATAATTTTTAAGGGGTCTGTTACCGCAAGACCGGTACGTTTAAGACCATAATCTATTGCAAGGATGCGAGGCACTTGATGATTAAGATTATTAGTTATCTACTGAAGACCATTGTAGACTTATATGTTTGTTTTTTAAAGTTCTTTGAAATGTAAAAATAATCAACTTTAAGGGTAAGGAGGAATGATGTGTTATGGTACATGATACCGTCACAAAGTATCTCCTCCATCAAGTTGAGTTCGGGGTATAACTTGGCACAGGATGCCGTATTGATAATAAGACTGAATGATGCTTGATTGATTTACTAACTCATAAAAATTTTTACTTTATGCAAGCCAATGGATTTTTAGGTATTGATGTCAGCAAAGGATATGCAGATTTTCTTTTGCTGGATCAGCGCAAACAGGTGATGGAAGAAAGCTTTCAGCTGCAAGATAATAAAGCTGGCCGCGGGCAACTTGGTGAGCTGATTGCAAAATGGGTTTCAGTGGGATTGGAAACATTGTATTGTGGAGTAGAGAGCACGGGAGGTTATGAAAACAATTGGTATTATTATTTGAAGGCCTTGTCGCAAAATTTGAATATAAAGGTGGCCAGGTTGAATGCAAAGGCTGTGAAAGCAGTAAGTGATGCATCATTAAAACGAACCATCACTGATGAGGTGAGTTCAGAAAATATTGCAGCTTACCTGATCAGCTTTCCTGAAAAAATTGATTATAGAAGCGGTCAAGTTGAAGAAAGCGGGAAGACATTCCGGGAGGGCCGCAGGCATTTCACTTACGTTCGCATGTTACAAAAGCAAAAGGTGCAATTAACCAACCAACTGGAAAAATTGTTGTATCAGTATTTTGGAGAAATGCTAGTGTATTGTCGTCATGGTATACCTATGTGGTTATTGAAGTTGTTAAGTCATTATCCTGATGCTATAGCAGTAATAAAAGCCGGTGAAAAAAGGTTATCTGCCATTAAAGGTATAAGTGCTGCTAAAGCAAAAGCATTAATAGAGAAAGCGACAAAATGTGAGCAATCTGTCAGCAAACAGATCCAACATGTAATTGCAGTAACCAGTAAAGAAATTTTACATAAAGAACAACTACTGCAATCAGAAAAAGACTTTCTCACAGCAATACACAGGGAAACTGAAGAAGTAAAATTGGCCAGCACCATTCCTTGTATAGGAGAGGAAAGTGCTGTGGCGCTGATACTAGAAATAGAAGATATTCACCGATTTGAATCAGCTAAAAAATTAACCGCCTATTTTGGGGTACATCCTACCTATAAACAAAGCGGGGATGGAACCTGGACAGTTGGCATGAGCAAGAAAGGAAGGGGTGAACTGAGGGCTGTTTTATATATGGCTGCTCTATCGGGCATAAGGCATAACCCAATCTTAAAACAAATCTATGCCCGCTTCAGGGCAAAAGGTATGAAACACTATCAGGCAATGGGAGTAGTAATGCACAAATTGCTTCGTATGATCTATGGTGTACTAAAGAATAAAACAAAATTTGACGCAGCTATTGATCAAAAAAATACTGAACAGGCAAAAGAAAAACAAGAACAACAGAAAAAACAATTCAAAGAAGTAGAAAAAATTAAAGGTCAAAAAAAGTATAGGTATCAGGCTGCTACAACAGAGGCGCCAATATCCCGAATAGCAGCACAAAAAAGAAAGAAGCAGGCAGCGTCCCAAGCTTCATAAATGAAGAAAATACGGGCTTACTGTCTGCTCCACTTCAAACATAT
>Ga0207674_10006737_pt1 | contig 13486 bp, 13 predicted proteins | sample KBSCornC72_FD_184303 | JGI IMG/M metagenome (GOLD analysis project Ga0207674, IMG submission 184303) | Corn rhizosphere microbial communities from Kellogg Biological Station, Michigan, USA - KBS Corn C7-2 (SPAdes) (version 2) | ecosystem: Host-associated > Plants > Roots > Rhizosphere > Soil ... | reverse complement strand
CGGGCGGGGGGATGCCTTGCGGGGGGGCGGGCCGGGCGGGGGGTGCCTGGCGGGGGCGGGATATACAGGCTGGCGCGGGTGCACGGGCTAGTGGGGATGCGGGCGTACTGCGGGGGGAGTAGGCGCGGGGAGTAGGCGGGGCGGGGAAGTGTCTTCGTGGGGGGGACGCGGGTTTAGGCGGGCGGGCGCGAGCCTGGGAGGGTGACGTACTCAACTGGGCCCGGGGCGCTGGGCCGTCTGGGAAGCGCCTGCTATCGGCATCGCTGGGTCACCGTGCTGGTGTGGATCGCCGGGGTGGCCTCGCTCATCACGCTGTGGACGCGGTTCGGGGCCGCGGCGCAGAACGACTTCACCGGGAGCGACCCCGGGCAGACGCTGCTGAACCAGCACTTCGCCCGGCAGTCGGGAGACACGCTGACGCTGGCCATCGAATCCCAGCAGAAGATCACCGACCCGGCCGTGAAAACACGTGTCACCCAGGCCCTGGCGCCGTTCGGCACCGCGCCGCACGTCACCGGGGTGGCCGGCCCGTACACCACGCCGGGGCACCTGGCGCCGAACGGGCACATCGGCTACGCCACCATCCAGTTCGACGTGTCGGGCGCGCACATCAGCAACGCCGAGGCGACCGCGCTGATGCACGACGCGGCCGCGGCGAGCGGGCACGGCAGCGGCCTGGTGTTCAGCCTGGGCGGCGACGTGGTCGACCAGGCCGAGACGCCGTACGGCGGCCCCTCGAACGGGGTCGGCGTGGGCGCGGCGGCGGTCGTGCTGCTGATCGCGTTCGGCTCGCTGCTGGCGATGGGGCTGCCGATCGCGACCGCGCTGATGGGCATCGGCTCCGGGCTGGCGCTGATCGCGCTGCTCGGCCACGTCTTCCCCGCGCCGGGCTTCTCCGCCATCGTGGCGGCCATGATCGGCCTGGGCGTCGGGGTGGACTACGCGCTGTTCATCGTGACCAGGTTCCGGAGCGAACTGCACGAGGGCGCGCGGCCCGCTGACGCGCTGGTGACCGCGATGAGCACCGCGGGCCGGGCCGTGCTGACCGCGGGCACGACGGTGGTCATCGGCATGCTGGGGCTGCTCGTGCTGCGCCAGTCGCTGCTGAACGGGGTCGCGATCGCGGCCGCGGTCACCGTCGCCATGACGGTCCTCGCTTCGCTCACGCTGCTGCCGGCGCTGCTCGGCTTCAGCGGGACGAAGCTGGCCCGCCCGTCGCGGCTGAACACCTTCCTCGGGGGCAAGGTGTTCGGCCGTTCGGGCCCAAAAAAGCCACCCGCCGCCGAACGCTGGGCCGGTGTCGTCCAGCGGCACCCGGTGCTGGCGACCGTGGCGTCGGCCGCGTTCATCCTCATCCTGGCGGCACCCGCGCTGGCCATGAAGCTGTCCATGCCCGACGAGTCGGCGCAGGCGCGGGGCACGATGGGGTACGCCAGCTACGCGACGATGGCGCGGGGGTTCGGGCCGGGCTTCGACGCGCCGCTCATCGTGGTCACGAAGGGGCAAGCCGGGACCGGGGCGCTGCGCGGTGCGATCGAGCGCACGCCGGGGATCGCGGCGGTGACGCCGCCGATGGTCAGCCAGGACGGCCAGGCGACCATGATGGTCGCCTACCCCGCCACCGGCGAGCAGGACACCGCCACCAACGCCCTGGTCGACCGGCTCAGGAACGACGTCCTGCCGAAGGACGCGTACCTGACCGGGCCGAACGCGGGCAACGTCACGTTCGCGAACCTGATCGGCAGCCGGCTGCCGTGGCTCATCGGCGTGGTGGTCGCGCTGTCCATGGCGCTGCTGCTGGTGGTGTTCCGGTCGGTGGTCATCGCGGTCAAGGCGGCCGTGATGAACCTGCTGTCGGTGTGCGCCGCCTACGGCGTGCTGGTCGCGGTGACCCAGTGGGGCTGGCTCGGGCACGCGCTCGGCTTCCCGGAGAAGATGCCCGTCACCACGTGGGTGCCGGTGTTCCTGTTCGTGATCTTGTTCGGCCTGTCCATGGACTACGAGGTGTTCCTGCTGTCGAAGATCCGTGAGGAGTACGACCGGTGCGGCGACAACGCGCTGGCCGTCCGGCGCGGGCTGGCCGCCACCGCCCGGGTGATCTCGGCCGCCGCGGCGATCATGGTCGTGGTGTTCCTGTCCTTCGTGCTCACCCCGGACGTCTCGGTCAAGCAGATCGGCCTCGGGCTGGCCGCCGCCGTCCTGGTCGACGCGACCGTGGTGCGGCTGGTGCTGGTCCCGGCGGTGATGGAACTGCTCGGCACGGCGAACTGGTGGCTGCCGGGCTGGCTGGCGCGGCGTCTCCCGAGTCGGCCGGCGCAGGTGAGCGAGCCGGCCCGTGCTCCGGCTGAGGTTCACTGAGGCACCGAACGGACCTGGCTCTCGCCCCTGTATGGTGCGAGAGCCGGGTCTGGTTTTACCGAAGGGAGCGGCCATGGCGGGCGATGATGATCCCATCCTGCGCGGGATGTACGGGCCTGACGTCACGTTCCTCGGGGTGCCCCGGGTGGAACTCGACGCGCTGGACGGGTACGACGTGGTGTTCCTCGGCGCGCCGTTCGACGGGGGTACCTCGCACCGGCCGGGCACCAGGTTCGGCCCGCAGGCGATCCGGACCACCGACTACCTGCCGCACGACGGGTCCCGGCCGCACCTCGCGCTGGGCGTGGACCCGCTGGCCGAGCTGCGCATCGGCGACGCAGGCGACGTGAACATGCCCTCGGGCGAGACCGAGAAGTCGCTGAAGCGGCTTGAGGACGCCGTGCTCGCGGTGGCGGCGGCCGGCGCGATCCCGGTGATCCTGGGCGGCGACCACACAGTCACCTTCCCCGACGCCACCGGGGTGGCCCGGCACGTGGGCTGGGGCCGGGTGTCGCTGATCCACTTCGACGCGCACGCCGACACCGGGGACACCCAGTTCGGCTCGCTGTACGGGCACGGCACGCCGATGCGGCGGCTGATCGAGTCGGGCGCGGTGCGCGGCGACCGGTTCCTGCAGATCGGGCTGCGCGGCTACTGGCCGGAGCCGCCCACGCTGGCCTGGATGGCGGAGCAGCGGATGCGCTCGTTCGAGATGAGCGAGATCGTCTCGCGCGGGCTCGACGAGTGCCTGACCGAGGCGTTCGGCATCGCGACCGACGACTGCGACGGGGTCTTCCTGTCGGTGGACGTGGACGTGGTCGACCCGGGCATGGCGCCGGGCACCGGCACGCCGGAACCGGGCGGGCTCACCGGCCGGCAGCTGCTCGACGCGGTGCGGCGGATCGCGATGTCGCTCCCGCTGGCCGGGATCGACGTGGTGGAGGTCTCGCCGCCGTACGACCACGCCGAGGTGACCGCGTTCCTGGGCAACCGGGTGGTGCTCGAGGCACTGTCCGGCATGGCCTGGCGGCTGCGGAAGGCCCAGGGCCTGCCCGCCCGGCAGCCGGACTCACCGCTCCTCGAAGGACGCTAGGCCGACCTGGGAGGATTGTCCTGGTCTAGCACTCTGGGCGAACCGATTAGCACGATCTATAGTCGGTGCATGCTCGACGTGACCAGGCTGCGGGTGCTGGTCGCCGTGGCCCGGTGCGGTTCGGTCACCGCCGCGGCGCGGGCGCTCAACTACGCGCAGCCGTCGGTGAGCCACCACCTGGCCCGGCTGGAGGCCGAGACCGGGACCAAGCTGATCCAGCGGGCGGGCCGCGGCATCAGGCTCACCGACGCCGGGCGGCTGCTCGCCGAGCGGGCCGCCGAGGTGATCGGCAGGCTGGACGCGGCCGAGAACGAGCTGGCCGCCTACACCGGGCTGCGCGCCGGCCGGCTCCGGCTGGCGGCGTTCCCTTCCGCGCTCGGCACCATCGTCCCGGCCGCCGGGGCCATGCTGCGCGAGCACCAGCCCGGCGTTGACCTGCGGCTCACCGAGGCCGAACCGCCGGAGGCGCTGCGCATGCTGCGCGCCGGGTACGCGGACGTGGCCCTGGTGTTCCGGTACTCCCCCGACCCGGACAGCATGGCCGCCGGGCGGGATGGAGGGAGCGCCGAAGAGGAAAGCGGCATCGACCTCACCGAGGGCTTGCGCGAGAAGCTGGTGCTGGACGAGCCGGTGCACCTGGTGACGTCGGCTTCGGCTCACGCGGGGCCGGGCGGCGCGGAGCCGCCGGCCGAGCTGGCTGGCTACGCCCGGCACCGGTGGATCGCGGGCTGCGACCGCTGCCGGGCCAACCTGCTCCGGCAGTGCGCGCTCGCCGGGTTCACCCCGAAGATCGCGTTCACCACCGACGACTACGTCGCGGTCCAGGCGCTGGTAGCGGCCGATCTCGGGGTCTCCACCCTGCCCGCGCTCTGCCTGCGGGCCGCGCGGCACCCCGGGATCAGGACCGTGGCGCTGCCCGGCGCCCGCCGCTACGTGTTCGCGGTACGGTACGGCGACCCGCCCGACCCGCCCGCGGTGAAGCTGCTGATGGAGGTGCTCCGCACCGCGGCCGTGCCGCCGCGCCCGGCCGATAGCGGGGGCGATAGCGGGGCCGACAGCGAGGCCGGCGGCACCGGTAGCTGCGCGGCCGAGCCCGCTCCGCTACAGTCGCCAGCGTGAACCCGGGCCTTCCCGCTCCCGGCGACCTCGAGCCCATCCCCGGTCAGCTCGCGCTGCCCGGTATGCCCTCGGCCGCCGAGCCCGGCGGGGGCGCCGCGGGCCAGCCCACGCTGCCCGGCCTGGAGCTTCCCGCGCCGGACGGCGCCGGGGCCGGCGACGACTCCGAGCTCGCCGCGGTGGCCACCGAACTGCGCGGGCTCGACGGGGACGGCACGCTGATGGCCGCCGCCATCCGCGGCGCGCTGGACATGCTGCTGGACGGCCAGCACACCGGCCGCTACCGCTGGGATCAGCTGCACAAGACCGAGAAGACGCACGCCGGGACGCTGGTGGAGATCGCGCTGGCCCGGTCGCTCCGGCTGGCCGACGGCGCGGCGCTGGATTACACGATCGCGGGCGCGGACGTGGACTGCAAGTTCTCGCACCGGATGGGCGGCTGGATGATCCCGCCCGAGGCCGACGGCCAGCTGATGCTGCTGGTGCAGGCGAGCGACGAGGACGGCACCTGGTCGGCCGGGCTGGTCCGGGCGGTAGAGGAGAATTTGCGCCCGGCCGGGAACCGGGACGGCAAGCGGGCCTTGAACGACCGCGGCCGGGCCGCGGTGCGCTGGCTGCACGCCCGCGCCCCGCTGCAGGAGAACGTGCTGATCAGGCTGCCGGACCGGGAGGTGGACGCGATCTTCGCGGCGGGTTCGGGGCAGCAGCGGGTGAACGAGCTGTTCCGGCGGGCGCAGCGGATGCGGGTCAGCCGGACCGTGGTGGCCACGGTGGCCATGCAGGACGACTACATGAAGCGGGTCCGCGGCGGCGGCGGCGCGCGCGACCAGCTGCGCGCCGAGGGCATCGTGATCTTCGGGGACTACGCCGGGGACCAGGTCCTCGCCGCGGCCCTGGGCCTGCCCCGACCCGGTCCGGGCGAGTTCGTCAGCGCGCGCCTGGTGCCCCGGCCGGCCGAGCCCGGGGACCGGGTCTACGCCCGGTCCATCCGGCTCGCCGGCGCCGACTGGCTGCTCGCCGCGGCCGCCGACCCGGCCGCGGCCGCACCGGCACTCCCTCGCTGACCGCGGGCCCGCTGAACCGCGGGCCCGCTGAACCGCGGGCCGCTGAACCGCGGGCCGCTGAATCACGGGCCGCTGAACCCCAGGTCAGGGCGCGCCCAGAGGGACGGAAACGCTTGCATTGCCAGCCGGGAACCGGAATTGTATGGCATGTCCAAAAACCCGCTCGGCGGCGCAATTGCGCGAGGGAGTACCGGCAGGAAATACGGGCGACGGCCTGGCGTCGCGCCCGGTAGGACGGCTATCGCGAATCGGAGAAGGAATTATGAGGGGCTTTAAGAATTTCCTTATGCGCGGTGACGTGATCGTCGTCGCTGTCGGGCTCGTCATCGCCCTTGCGTTCAGCGCTCTTATCACTTCGTTCACGACCAACATCATCAACCCGATCATCCAGAGCTTCGTTCCCGGCAGCCACGGCCTGGGCTTCCAGATCCGCAGCGGCAACCCGAAGACGCTGGTGGACTTCGGCTCGTTCATTTCCGCGATCATCTACTTCGTCATCTTCATGGCCGTGGTGTATTTCCTCATCGTCGTGCCCTACAAGATGGTGCAGGCCCGGCGCGGGCAGGTGGTGTTCGGCGATCCGGCGCCGGTTAAGACGTGCCCGGCGTGCCTGTCCACCGACCTGCCGGCCGCCGCGTCCAAGTGCAAGTACTGCGGCACCGAACAGCCCGTCACCACCTGAACAGGAATGGCACCGGACAGGCCGGCGGCGCTGGTCACCGGGTCGGCGAGCGGGATCGGCCGGGCCGCGGCGCTGCGGCTGGCCCGAGCCGGGTACGACGTGGCGATCAACTACAGCCGGTCCGAGGCCGCGGCCCGGCAGACCCTCGCCGAGCTGGACCGCCTGGGCGGCCGCCACCTAGCGCTGCGCGCCGACGTGAGCGACGAACCTGCGGTGGCGGCGCTGACCGCCGAGGCGGGCGAGACGTTCGGGCGGCTGGACGCGCTGGTGAACAACGCCGGCATGACCAGCCGGACACCACCGGACGACCTGGACGGCGTCGACCTGGCCGAATGGGACCGGGTGTTCGCCGTCAACGTCCGCGGGCTGTTCCAGGTCACGCGGGCCTGCGCACCGCTGCTGCGGGCGGCGGGGGGCAGCGTGGTGAACGTGGCCTCGATCGTGGGGCTGCGGCCCGGCCCCCAGCCGCTCGCCTACGCGGCCAGCAAGGCCGCCGTGGTCAGCCTGACCCGCACGTTGTCCCGGGTGCTGGCCCCCGAGGTCCGGGTCAACGCGGTGGCACCGGGCTGGATCGCGGGCGAGTGGATGCAGCGGACGCTGGGCGACAACTACGAACGGCTGATGGAGCGCCGCGCCACCTGGACGCCGATGCAGCGCAACGTCACCGAGGAAGACGTGGCCGAGACCATCTTCTCGCTGGTCAGCTCCAACCCGTTCGTCACCGGCGAGACGATCGTCATCGACGGCGGTTACGCGGCTACCAGCTGACGCCGGCCGGGCCGATGTCGCCGGTGAGGTAGCGCTGCACGGTGGGGCCGACGGCCTGAATCAGGTCCTCGGGGCTGGCGGCCGCGGCGCCCGGCACCTTGAGGAGGTAGCGGGCGAGCATCAGGCCCCCGATCTGGGAGCCGATGAGCGCCACGCGCAGCTCACGGCGGTCGTCGGCCAGGACGTCGCCGAGCGCCGCGAGGATGAACGAGCTGAGGATGTCCCGCAGCAGCCGGCTGGCGTGGTCGTGGGACAGGCCCGTCCGGAGAATCGCCGCCATCTGGTCGCGGATCTCCGGGCGTTCCTCCCACAGGCTGATAAGCCGTCTGACCAGCTCTTCTCCGGTCCGGCCTGCCGCGTCGGCGAGGCCGGCAAACACCGTGGCTTCGTCCACCGGCGGCTGGAGCGCGGCGAACAGGAGCCCGTCCTTGTCGCCGAAGTAGTGGTAGATGAGCGCCGGGTCGACCCCGGCCCGGGCGGCCACGGCGCGCATGGTGGTGCGCTCGAACCCGAGTTCGGCGAACAGTTCCCTGGCCGCGTCCAGGACGGCCCGGCGGGCGTCGGGGCTGCCCAGCGGACGCCGGCCTCTCCGGGCCCGCGCCGGCACTAGGGAGCCTTCGCCTGGCGGGACAGCATCAGCATCCGTTCGGAGATCGTCGCGGGGACCGGCTCCAGGCTGGCCTCGATCCCGGCGGCCTCGAGCACCCCGGCCAGCCCGGCCGGGTCGGCGTTGGCCACCCGGATCGCCCGGCCGGCGAGCATGACCGGCGCACCCGCTGCGGCCAGGGCGGCGAAGGCCCGCGCCCAGTCCCCGGTGCGGACCGCGACGGCGGTGGTCGAGCCGATGATGTCCGCCTCGCTGCCCTCGGCGACCAGGCGGCCGTCCGCCATGAGCAGCAGCCGGTCGCACTGCTGGGCCTCCTGCATGTAATGGGTCGTCACCAGGACTCCGGTACCGCCCTCGGCCTGCGCCCGGATCGTGTCCCACAAGGCCGCGCGGGCGAGCGCGTCGACGCCCGAGGTCGGCTCGTCGAGCACGAGCACCTGGGGTGAGTGGGCCAGGGCGGCGAGGAACGCCACCTGGCGCTGCGCGCCGAGCGGCAGCTCTCGGACCAGGACATCGGCATAGGCCTTCAGCGCGGGCGGCAGCGCGGGCTCCGCGGTGCCGTAGGCCCGCGCGCTGAACGACAGGTTCTCTTGTACGGTCAGGTCGCCGTACAGGCCCAGGCCCTGCGGCACGTACCCGAGCCGGCGCCGGCGCTCGCGGTCGGGCGGGCCGCCGAGCAGGTCGACCCGGCCGGAGGTCACCGCGATCAGGCCCAGCAGCATCCGGATGAGCGTGGTCTTGCCGGCTCCGTTGGCCCCGAGCAGGCCGACCACCTCACCCGGACCCACCTGCATCGACACGTCGTCCACCGCGGTGAACGCGCCGAAGCGGCGGGTCACGTGCCCGGCCTGCAGCAGAACGCCCGTCATGACCGAACCGCGTCGCGGCGGGCCAGCGAGAGCGCGATGACGATGTCCTCCAGGTCGGGCAAGACGGCGGTGGCCCCGGCTGGCGGATCCGAGGGGTCCGCGTCGGGCCAGTACTCGTGCCGCGCCCGGCCCCGGCGCCAGGCCCATTCGGCCCGGACGGGCTGGTCGGTCTGGGTGATCACGCCGGCGAAGTCCGCGCGCACCTGGTCGTAGGAGCCTTGGACGAGGACCCGGCCGCGGTCGAGCACGACGAGGTGCGCGGCGCGCTCGGCCTCGTCGAGGTAGGTCGTCGACATGAGCACGGCCGCGCCCGACGCCGCCGCTTCCGACGCCAGCCGCCACAGGTCGATGCGGCTCACCGGGTCGACACCCGTGCTGGGCTCGTCGAGGATCAGCAGGTCCGGCCGGTGCACGATCGCCATGACGAAGCCGAGCTTGCGGCGCATCCCGCCGGACAGCTGCGCGGCGAGCCGCCCGGCCGCTTGTGTGAGCGCCGCCCGGTCCAGCAGCTCGGCCCGGCGGGCCGCGAGCTCGTCGCCGGCCAGGCCGTAGATGCCCGCGACGAAGTCGATGTTCTGCGCCACGGTCAGCGCGGCCCAGCTGCCCGACGAAGCGGGAAGGTAGCCCAGGCGCTGCTTCGGCGGTGCTTCCACCGTGCCGCCGTTCAGGGATACCTCGCCGACCAGCGCGCGCAGCAACGTGGACTTGCCCGCCCCGTCCCCGCCGACGACGGCGACGACGGATCCGCGGGGCACCTCGACGGTAACGTCGTCGAGCGCCACGGTCGCCCCGAAGCGCACCGTGGCCGAACGCACCGAGTACGTCACGCGGTGCCCGCCGGTTCGGTCGCGGCCGGCTGCTCGTGAGCCGGGCTAGCGGAATCAGGGTTACGGCCCGGCGCGAGGTCCCGGCGGAAACGCAACGTAGCGCCGGTGAACACCACGGCCGCCATCGCGGCGAGCACGACGAACGGCAGCCACAGCGAGGCGATCGGGGCGCCGCGCAGCATGATCCCCTGCGAGATCATGGTGAAGTAGGTGAGCGGCAGCAGGTAGCCGATCCAGCGGACCCCGGCGGCCATCGCGTCCAGCGGGAAGATCATCCCGGAGAGCAGGATCTGCGGGAGAAGGAAGAAGAACGCGGTCTGGATCGCCTGGCCGGCGGTCTGCGAGATCGTCGAGATGAACACGCCGAGGCCGAGCACGACGAACAGGAAAAGCGCGGCGCCCAGGGCGAACGCGAACGGATTGCCGTTGAACGGGACCGAGAACAGACCGATCCCCAGCACGGTCACGATGATCATGTCCAGCGCCGCGACCAGGAAATACGGCGCGATCTTGCCCAGGATCACCCGGCTCGGCCTGATCGGCATCACGGCGAGCTGCTCGAGCGTGCCCGCCTCCCGTTCCCGCACCATGCCGATGCTGGTGACGATCGTGCCGATGAAGGTCAGGATGAGGCCGATGATGGCCGGCACCATCACCCACGAGGTCTTCAGGCCGGGGTTGTAGAGCACCTGCGTCTTTACCCGGTCACCGGCCTTGTTGAGCGCGGCCACGGCCGACTGCGCGGCGAACAGGTTGGACCCGTCCACCAGGGCGAGCACCGGCGTCTTCCCGGTGACGAAGGCCACGTCCACCTTGTTGTCCCGCAGCAGCGTCTCCGCGTCGGCCTGGGTGTCCGCCGGCTCGGTCACGGTGACGTCGAAGAACGACGGCAGCATCGCGACCACCTGCGAGGCCTGCGGGCCCACCACGGCCGTGGAGAGGCTAGAGACGTAGAAGTTCGCCGCGTAACCGAAGATCACCAGCAGCACCAGCGGCAGCGCGACCAGCATGCCCAGGGTGCGCCGGTCGCGGAGGAGTTCCCGGAACTCCTTGACGATCATGGCCTTCATGCCCAGCACGATAGGAACGTTCCGGAGAAAAAGTCAACAGCTGATGAAATTTGGCTAGCGGGCCTGGATCTGATGGATTGGTGGCATGACGGACTCGATACGGCACACCGGGCGGTGGACGTTGGAGGAACGGTTCGCGTCCCCCTGGCACTACCTGCCGGTGGAGGTGCCGCCGGGGACCGGCGCGCTGCGGGTGGAGCTGGACTACGACCGCGTCGACGGCGCAGTGCTCGACCTGGGCTGTTTCGGACCGGGCGGATTCCGCGGCTGGTCGGGCGGGGCCCGCGAGTCGTTCGTCATCGCCCGCGACGCGGCCACACCCGGCTACCTGCCCGGGGAGCTGGAGGCCGGCACCTGGCAGGTGGTGATCGGGGTGCACCGGGTACCGCCGGACGGCGTGGGCTACCGGCTGACCGCGCAGACCGCGCGGGCGGCCGCGTCCCTGCGCCCGGCGCTCGAGGAGACCCTGGCCCCGCTCGCGCCGCCGGCCCCGGCGGACCGGCCGCCGCGCCGGGTCCTGCCGGCCCAGCCGGGCATGCGCTGGCTGGCCGGCGACCTGCACTCGCACACCGTGCACTCGGACGGCAAGCTGACCGTCCCCGAGCTGGCCGTGCTCGCGGCAACGCGCGGGCTCGACTTTCTCGCCGTCACCGACCACAACACGATCAGCCATCACGCCGAGCTGGCCGCCGCGTCCCGGCGGTACGGGATCATCCTGCTGCCCGGCCAGGAGGTGACGACCGACGGCGGGCACGCGGGCGCATTGGGCGACGTCGGCTGGATCGACTTCCGCCAGGAGCCGGACGCCTGGCTGGACGCGACCGAGGCGGCGGGCGGGCTGCTGTCGGTCAACCACCCGTTCGCCGGGCCGGTGAGCTGGACCCGGCCGATGCGGCGCCGCCCGCCCCTGATCGAGGCCTGGCACTGGAGCTGGCTCGACCTGCGCTGGACCACCCCGCTGTCCTGGTGGCTGGCCTGGGACCCGGCCGCGATCCCGGTCGGCGGCAGCGACTGGCACCGGCCGGGCTCGGACGCCCCGCCGGGGCACCCGACCACGTGGGTCGAGTGCGAGGGGGACCAGCCGGGCGACGTGCTCGACGGCCTGCGGGCGGGCCGGGTGGCCATTTCGGCCGAACGGGACGGGCCGGTGCTGTTCCGCCGGGACGATGCCCTCGTCGCGGTCGACGCCGACGGCCTGACGCTGGCCGGACCGCAGGGGCCGTGCGCCCGGGTCCGCGGCGACTGCGCCACCCTGCCGGGATCGCCCGGCCCGCACCGCCTGCTCGACCCCGCCGGGGCCACGCTGGCCCTGTGTGGTTAGGCGCTGTGTGGTTAGACGCTGTGTGGTTAGCGGGCGGCCAGGAGGCGCTGGCGGGCTACTTCGTAGAGGATGGCGGTGGCGGCGCTGGCGGCGTTCAGCGAGCTGGCGGCGCCGGTGATGGGGATCCTGACGGTCAGGTCGCACAGGTCACGCCAGGCGCTGGTCAGGCCGGTGGTTTCGTTGCCGGTCAGGAGCAGGACGGGCCGGGTGAGGTCGGCGTCGAAGACGTCGACGTCGCCGTGCTCGTCGGTGCCTGCCAGCACGATCGGGCAGCCCCGGGCGCGCTGGGCGCTCACCCAGGCGGCCACCTCGCGGTGCGAGGGAGCGCGGACCACCGGCCGGGCGAACAGCGAGCCGGTGCTGGCCCGGACCGCCCTGGGGTCGTAGACGTCGGCCGCGTGGCCGGCCACGATGATCCCGTCCGCGCCGAAGGCGTCCGCTGAGCGGATGATGCTGCCGATGTTGCCCGGGCTGGCCGGGCGGTCCAGCAGCACGCCGAGGAAACCCGGGCCGGCCGTGATCCGGTCCAGGTCGTCGGCTGGCATCTCGACCACGGCGACCAGCTCCGGCGGGCCCGCCTCTTTCTCGCCGAGTTCGGCCAGCAAGCCGGGCGACATGGCGACGTGGAGGGCGGGCACGTCGGCCAGCATGGCCCGCGCCCAGGCGGACAGCTGACGCTCGGCGTCGTAGATCAGCGCGCGGAACGGCCAGCCGAACTCCGCCGCCAGCGTGATCGGCCGGACGCCCTGGACCAGGAACTCGCGGTTCCGCTGGCGCTTGCCGCGGTTGCCGATCAGCGCCTGGAACTGCTGGAACCGGGCGTTCCGTGACGAGACCCGGAGCACCCTGGTCAGTCCTGGGCGGCGAGCAGGTCGAGACGGGCGCGCAGCAGGGCGCGGTGCGCCACCACGTCGTCGACCTGATCGGGCTGCTCGGGACACTCGCCCGCACTGATCGCGCGCTCCAGCCGGAGCCTGGCGGTGGGGGCGTCGATCACCTCGAATACCACCAGCGGGTCACGGGCCGCCTCCCGCTCGGTGTCGGCGCGCACCCCGGCGCCCTTGGTGACCCAGGTGTCCCTGATCTTGCCGCCGCGGCCGTGGTCGATCAGCACGCTGACGGCGTGCTGCCGGGCGGCGTAGGAGAAGGTCATGGTCAGCGACTCCTGACGACCGCCGACGTCGGCGTAGTGCCAGCAGTCGCCGACGCGCGGAGCGCCGATCGGGCCGGCCCACGGCGGGTCGGTCACGTCGCGGGCGTGCAGCCGCTCGGCCGCCTGCCCGGCGGCCGCGCGCAGGGCGGGCGAGCCGACCGCGGCGAAGACGCGCAGCAGGGCGAGGGCCTCCGGGGTGGACGCCGCCTCGGCCGCGGGCACCAGCGTCCCGGTGAGCGTGTTCATCAGCGAGTCCTGCCCGGCGGCGGACGAGGCCAGCGCGCCGATCAGGTCGGATCCCCAGAGCTCCGCGTCCACCGGGTCATCCAGATGGCCCAGCACCTGACGCGCCTCGATCAGTACCCCGTCAAAGGTCTCCTCGACAGCGACCGGCGCGAACAGGCTGGCGACGTCGGGTTCCGCGGAGCGGTCGGCATCCATGCCGAGCAGGATAAGCGAAGGACCCCGTCCGGCGACGGGGTCCTCCGGGTGCTGCGCGGTGCCTAGCCGCCGTTAGGGCCGGACAGCGGCGTAGTGATCGAGCCGCCGTTCTGCAGG
>Ga0207674_10006736_pt1 | contig 13486 bp, 33 predicted proteins | sample KBSCornC72_FD_184303 | JGI IMG/M metagenome (GOLD analysis project Ga0207674, IMG submission 184303) | Corn rhizosphere microbial communities from Kellogg Biological Station, Michigan, USA - KBS Corn C7-2 (SPAdes) (version 2) | ecosystem: Host-associated > Plants > Roots > Rhizosphere > Soil ... | reverse complement strand
GCGGGCCTTGTTTCATGCGCGCCCTTCGATGTCGATCACGTCCCTATCCATCGCGTCGAGTTCACGCTCGAGTCCAGAGCGCCACATATCGCGCTGGGCCAGCGATAAGCGCACGCCGGCTTGCTCCTGCGCCCGCAGGTGCCAAGCCCATGCCTTCGGGCCATCGCGGCGCTTGTTCGCAGTCTCCGTTTTCGGCGCGTTTCGCAGGTAAAACTCGTAGCACGAATGACACCTCGCTCCGTACTGGACCAATGTCGCGACCAGCGTGTCCTTGCGGCATTCGCTGCAGGGCCGCGTTGTCTCGATCTGCCGGCCTTCATCGACAGCCTTGTCCTTGTAGCTCATCGTGCGTACCTCTCCGCGTTACCTAGCCAATTCGACCAACTCTGACGCCAACCCTTGACGCTTCGCCGCGTTCCCAGGCCTTTCCCGGACACGAAGTACTGCCGGAACTTCTCGGACTCCTTGAGGATTTCAGCCGGTTGCCACCCAAGGGCTTCCGCATCCGTACCCCATGACTCGGGAAGTTCCCAGCCGCTTGCGAGCATCACCCGCGCCCTGGGCGGGATTGATGACTCGTTTGTGTCGCCGGAAAACGGTGGCGGGAGTTGCGCGACAAGCGCAAGTCCGCCTGCCTTCTCTGAAAGAGAAGGTATATCTTCTCTACTCTCCTCTCCTCTGTCGTGACTCTTCGTGACTCTGCGTGACTCTGCGTGACATCGCGTGACATCGCGTGACTCGCTGCTTGTCACACACGCGTTGAGTTCGTCGTCACGATCGCGCTGCCGACGCTTACGCACCGCTGCGTTGTCGTCCTCGCGTTTCGGCTGGCGCCTGTCCCATCGCACTACATGCCCATGAACATCAAGCAGTTCGCGCGCCTGCATGGCCTCGTAGATCGATAGGGACTTGCCTTCTGACAGGCCCAGCGCGCAATCCATCGCCTCGAAGTCCTGCTCGCCGGCATAGCCGCGCGTTTCATGCATGGAGGCTGACTCGAGCAGCATCGCCCAGACAGCGATCACCTCGGCCACGCTCGCGACAGCACGCCGAGCAACCAGCTGGAACTTCGGATCGTTGACAGACCCGTGATGCCAGCGGAACCAGTCGATACCACCGGCCATCACGTAGCTCCAGAGCAAAAGCACAAACCGGGATGAGCAGCCGCAATTACGCGAACGAATTCCCGTGCGGGACTGGCCCTACGGATTGATCGCCCTTTATCGTCATCTGTTTCCGAAACATCCGTGACGCAGAGCCGTCCAGGAGCACGATAGACGGTCCAGCCCATGCGTTCAATATCTGCTTGGCGCTTCGCATCGCGCTCGCCGTCGCGATGCCACGCCTTCCCGTCGCATTCGATTGCGATCTTCCAGACAGGATTGCCGAAGTCAACGAAGAATCTGCCGACCGGATATTGCGGATACAGCACTAGGCCCTCGGCGCGTATGTCGTGCCAAAGCGCCGACTCGATTGGCGTTAGCTCAATGCGGCCTTCCGAATCCCATAAATAGGGGTCGTCGTACCAGTCGTCTCGGTTCGCCAGGATTCCAGCCTCATGGCGCCGGTAGAAGGCCCTTATGCGGGCAAACCGCGCGTCTAGCGACTCGCTCACGCGGCCGCCTTCACCTTAGCCCGCACCCCGCCGCTCGCCTTTGCGGCGCTCGCCTTGGCGCCTGTCCGAAAAGGGCGAGGAGCTCCTTTGGCGCCAATCAACTCAGGCCAGATCAGATGCCAGTCATCGGGGCGCAAGTCCCAGCGCCGGACGGCGCCGCCTGTGGCTCTTTCGATCTCGGCGCAGCGGACTAGCGCCACTTCCTTGATGCCAGCCGCCCACTGGGACACCATGACAGGGTTTAAACCGAGTGCCTTGGCAAGATCGGCGGCCCGTCCGCGCTCGGCGTCAACGTAAGTTCGCAAGTTCATGACGCGCAGGTTAGCGGCACGCTCCTAAACTTGCAAGTACTTTTTCACTACTTGCCCGCAAATAAATTCGCTCAGGGCTATTGACATGATCCGTAGCGGCCCGCTAAAGTCTCTACATCCGCTGCAGTCCCGCAGCCCAGTCGGAGCCAGTCAGATGAACCCGTCGATCAAGCCTTCATCTCCAAAGTCGCACAGGATCAGTACCGACGCGCTTATCGTCGTCGTGCTGCGCAACAATGGTCAAGAACGTCTCCTGTTGTCGAGTTCGCCGGACCTGATTCCGCCGCTCGAGTTCGAGCCGGTCGCGAAGTCCAGCTTCATGACGGCGGCCCCGGTTCGGAATGCTACGCGGAGGCAAGCATGAGCACGCAGCACACGCCGGGGCCGAATCGCCGCCTGTATTGCTCTTACTGTTCGCAAAGAGCGGTGGAATCGATCTTCTGGAAATCGAAACAACCGCGGCGCGGCACCTCTGGATACCGCACCGTCACGGTCGGCATCCATGCCTGCGAAGAGCACCGGACGTGCGTGAACTTCACGACATCGCCCGGTTACGGCGCCGCTAAAACCACCGGAGCCGCAGCATGAAGCCATCCCTGCTCGTCGCCACCAGCCGCGCCATGATCGACTTCAGCAAGCGCCTGGTCAAGTCCCGCCGCGAGTCGCAAGCGGCGCAAGCTGTTGTCCTGGCCGAGATCGGCGAGCAGATCGCGGAAGGCGCGCAGCGCATCGAGCGCTCGCGCTCCAAGGTGGTCTATCTGTTCGACTCGGTTCGGGATGATCCGATGATGCGCAACACCTTGATTAGGCAGGCTCGTATTCAGGCGCATCGCAAGCTCGAAGCGGACACGGTGGCTCCTTCGGCCTTCGGGAGCTTCTGATGCAAACCATCCGCCTGAGCACCTACGAGGAATTCTGGCCCACCGGCTGGCTGGTCTGGCTCTGCGTCGCGCTTGCGGTATTTGATGCCAGCCTGATCGGGTTCATTGTGCGGCAGTTGTTCACTCACATCGGGAGCTTCCGATGAACCAATCCTCTTACCCCGAATGCTGGAAGGCATTCGTTGCTTGGTGCGAAAACAATGACTTCGATTCCAAGGACAGCGAACTCTGGATCGCATGGCTTGCCGGCGTCGAATGGTCTGAAACCCGGAAACTCATCCATGGAGAGCAGCATGAACCGAATCCTCGATCAAATCCTGTCGGACGCGAACGTCAGCATGGAATTCAAGCGGCACATTGCCGCGGTTGCTCGGCTGATCGACGCTCAGGATCGCAGGGCCGGAACGCCGGCTGATCTGCGGCCGGACGACATTCACACGCGCGGCAGCAAGCGTTGGCAGGAGGTCGGTGACGAATGCGCAGCCGATGAGCGACGCGAAGACTGATCCGCGAATCTACCTAGGAGCACAAACCAAATGACGACTTGCAAAATCATCAGACGCTGGGATTCCAGCAAAGTCCTGTTCGAATGCGAATTGCCAGGAGGTCTTGCAAGCGGACTGGCGATGCGCCATGCGCTTGAGAAGGCGGTTCAGGCAAACGCGGACCTGAGCGGCGCGAACCTGCGCGGCGCGAACCTGCGCGGCGCGGACCTGAGCGCCGCGAACCTGCGCGGCGCGGACCTGAGCGAAGCGGACCTGAGCGGCGCGAACCTGCGCGGCGCGGACCTGAGCGCCGCGAACCTGAGCGACGCGAACCTGCGCGGCGCGAACCTGCGCGGCGCGGACCTGAGCGACGCGGACCTGAGCGGCGTCGAACGAGCCACCGACGAGCAAGCAATCGCCAATCTGGACAAGGTGCGCGAAATCATCCTCGATGACGAGAAGCGCCTGGAGATGGACCACTGGCACGCCGACGAGAGCGACTGGAAGAACAAGTCCTGCGCCGAAGAGATGCTGTGCGGCACGACGCATTGCCTGGCTGGCTGGCTTCAAGTCTGCTCGACGGACAAGACGGTTCGCGAGATGGAAACGCAGCTGGCCGGGATTGTTCAAGCGCCCATTGCGGCCAAGATGTTCTTCCGAGGCGGCGACGAAGTGCTGTCGTGGCTCGATGAACGCAAGTACGTCACCGAGTTGGCAGAGAGCGCGAAACGGCGTGAGGACCGGGCTGCGCGCAAGGCTAATGAGCGAGGCGAGTGATCGCATGACCATGATCGAGACGATCAAGAAGCGCCTGCATGAAAACCGCCGCGCATCCGAGGCAATCGATGCGCAAGAACTGCCCGATTGGCCTGGGTTGACCGCTGACCAATGCGCAGCGGTCGATGAGATGGCCGGACTTTGCGACGAGGTGAAGCCATGAAAGATGACGAGTTCCCCGCGTTCAACCGGCGCACGTTTGGTGCTGCGGTCCTGATCGTCATGGCTGCGGCTGCGTTGTCGGCGATCTTCCCGTACTGGGTGATGCCGTGAAGGACAGCGAGATTTGCTGCAACGGCAGTTGCCGGCAGGCACACGACTGCCCGCGCTACCGCAAGCCCACCGAGCCCAGCGCAACCGTCTGGATTGTCGATACCCTGTGCGTCTGCGCCCTGGTGCTGATCGTGTGTGGAATCGCGGCCTACGGTAATTCGTTCAAGGCGTGGCTCTGGTCCTAACTTCTGGAGAGAAACATGAACAAGCCCATCGAGCGTCCGCCGTTTTCACGCATCGCGCTGCCCAGCAAAGAGCTCTGCAAGCAATGCAAGCCCGGTGACGAATTCGAGTTCATCTACTTCGACGCCGCGAGCACGGACATCACCCGGACATTCAACCGGGTACGCGCTGAACTCGCATCCAAGCCTGCCCGCGCTTTGCGGGCTGTGGTGAAACGCTGATCGATCCCTTGGAGGAAGAACATGAGCAATGACAGCAAGACTCACTATCGAAAGGCCTTCGACTCGCCCTACCTGTCAAGCGCCGACATCGTTGAACCGACGATCCTGACCGTGAAGCAGGTTCGGCTCGAACCAGACAAGACTAAGAAGACGAAGGACCTGTTCAATACGGCCTATTTCGTCGAGAAGGAAATCCGGCCTGGCGAGAAGCTAAAGCCTATGATCTTGAACGCGACGAACAGCAAGACCATGAAGGGCTTGACCGGCTCGGCCTTCATTGACGACTGGAACGGCGTCAGCATCACGGTATACGTCGATCCCTCGGTTCGCTTCGGCAAGGACACGGTGGAAGGCCTGCGCATCAGCCCACACGTCCCGGAGCGGAAGACGCTGACCCCAGAGCACAAGAAGGCCTGGGCGAATGCGGTCGCGGCCTTCAAACGTGACGGAGATTTGCGCCAAGTGCTCTCCAAGGTTGATGTATCGGCCGAGCACCAAGCCCAGATCATGCAGGAGGCGCAGCAGTGAAATTCCACGACGTGCCGCAAAACACGGATGTTTGGCAGGCCTTGCGTCTTGGCAAAGCAACGGCCTCGAACTTCGCCACCTTTATGGCGAACGACGGGAAGGCCTTCGGCGAGCCAGCGAAACGCTATGCCCTGCAGCTTGCGCTCGAGCAACTGACCGGCAAGAAGGCCGAACACAGCTTCAGCAACGAGCACATGGAGCGCGGCCACGAACAGGAGCCAGTTGCACGGATTCTGTACGAAGAAGAGACCTTCGTGACCGTGGCGAATGGCGGGTTCTTCTGCTGGAATACCTACGGTGACTCGCCGGACGGCTTGGTCGGCTCTGATGGTGTAGTCGAGATCAAATCCGTTACCGCCCCGGTGCATTACGAAACCCTGCGACGCGACTCGTTCGATCCGTCCTATCGCTGGCAACTCGTCGGGCATCTGGACTGCACTGGCAGGCAGTGGGTTGACTTCATCAGCTACTGCGCCGACTTTCCGAAGGACTTGCAGTTGCTGGTCTATCGCCTTACCCGCGAGCAATGCGCCAACGATCTGGAGCGACTGCGCGCGCGCCGCGCTGATTTCCTGCAACTCGTTCGCTCTACCCTCGTGTCGATCAACCCGGAGGCGGCGTGGCCGAAGGCAGCATGAGCCTCCCCGACCTAAAGACCATCAAAGACCGCTGCCATGAATACGGCTCGTGCTGGCTCTGGGCACAGAACTGCAACAGCGCCGGCTATCCAATGGCAAGCCATGAAGGAAAGCAGATGCTCGTGCGGCGTCGCTCCTTCCAACTCTTTCGGGATCGGCTACCGGACGGGCGAAAGCGGGCAATCATCCCGACATGCCGGAACAAGCTTTGCTGCAACCCGGAGCACTTGCTCGAAGTCAGCCGGTCAACGATGGTCAAGCAGTCGTACAAGCAGACCCGGAACCTCGCAATCGAATACAAGGCACGTCATGATGCGCGAGTGCGCCAGGGCGGCCTGAAGTTGACCATGGAGCTCGCCCGTGAACTTCGTGCAACGGCCAAGACGGAAACGGCCAAGCAGGCAGCGGAACGCCTTGGCTGCAGCGCAAGCCTGGTGCAGAAAGTTCGCCAAGGCCATCACTGGCGCGAGCATGCCAAGAACAGCAGCGTATTCAACATCGCGGCCTAACCCCCACCCAGCGCAAGGCACCCAAGGAGCACCATGACCATGCAATTCTGCATCAGCGCCTCCCAACTGCGCCGCGCCCTCGAAGACATCGAGCAAGCGGAGCGAAACGGCTTCATGCACTGCGAGGCGGTGTTCGAGCTTATCTCCTCTGGCCGCAATCTGGATCAGTGCCAAGCAGGCTACTCCGATTTGTACGAGAAGGCGCACCCGACCAATCCGTCCCTCAACTGGGGCCGCTTTCAGGGCATCACGAAGAGCCACAAGTTCGTCGACGGCGAACTGAAGCGAATCGCGCCATGAGCACACCCAAGGAGCACCAGATGAGCGATAAGACCGAGCACACGATCGACTGGGCCAGCAATGCCTGAAAGGGGCGGAAGCGGTGAAGCTACTTCGACTCAGGCTAGCGAGCCATCTTGATGCGATCTCGAATCCACGCGGCACCACCGAGCCGAGCCAGTTTCGCCCGAAGTGTCTCAGTCATGCGCAGAGAAACCGTCACGGTCTGCTCGTCTTCTGACAGGGGCTTGCGCCCCTGGCCCCGGGCGTTTGGTGGGCGTTTCGTGTCTTCCATGACGGAATGATAGCGCACTACAAATAGTTCTTGCAATCTGTTTGATTTCGCACTACATTAATCACATCGAACAACCAACCGGAGCGCAACATGAACTTCCAAGTCAACCAGATCGTTAAGGGCCAAGCAGCTGGGCACTTCATCATCCTTGGCTTTCGAACCATCGGCGGTGAGCAGTACGCGCAGGTTAAGGAATACGACGCAATGACTGGCACCGCTCGGCGCGGCGAGATGGCTCTGCCGATCAATGCGATCAAGGCGATCTGAAATGGAAGCCAGGACAGGACACTGGCTCGTCGTCATGACGATAGATGGCAGAGAGTGTCCGTCTAGCGTCGTGGCGAGCGGTGATCACTACAAGTGCGCTCGCGCTGTCGATCGCTTGAACGCTTCACCGAAGCAGGACGCGCGGGTTAGGTGGGTCGTCAGGAAAGGTTCCGAATGAGTATCGACATCCAACAAAGCGAGTTCTATCGCGATCAGTTCGATCCTGGTTGGCGCGAGCGTGAAGCCCAGATGGCCCGCAAGTTCTACGATGCAATGGCACCGCGCCAGCAGAAGGAGCCATGCGGCGAGTGCCATTTGCAACACGGCGAGCGCTGCGACATTTGCGGAGCTATCTATGTTCGGTGATGACGTTTGGCGCACAGCACAGTGGCTGCTGATCGTGCTTTGTGCGCTGGCGCTGGTCGGCTGCGTGGCCCTGATTCGCTGGCTAATAACATGACCACCAAGACACCCACTCTGAGGGAGGCCGCGCAAGCGTTGCTGGATGCCTGGGAACGTGGTGCCCCGTATGTTTCCCGCATTGCAGACCTCCGCACCGCCCTAGCCGTCCCAGCACAAGGGGATGACGCACTCGATGCGCTGTTGCGCGAGGCCGTGCAAAACCACTATGGCACAAGCGAGTGGAGTGACCGCGTTAAGGCTGCCCTTGCTTCCCAGGAGAACGCACGTGGCTAAGAGAAACGTAGTCGAGTCGGCGCGGATTGTGATCCGTTCGGATGACGGAAACCGTCTGGAGATCAACGGCAAAGGCGACGCGGCCGAGTCCATGTTCACAGGGTTCTACTGTCTCGGTGAGGCACGGCGCGCAAAGTTGCTAGAACGCATGCAGGCTGTTCACGCCGAGATGCTGGCGAAGTCCTCCGGAGCAACTCATGACTAACCCCCTGCAAAGCGAGCGAGAGGCGCTCACCGAAGCCGAGATTGTTTCGATCTATACCACGTGGGACTCGCGCCCTGGGTCAACTCACGCCCAACTGATTGCCGATTGCTACGCGCTCGGCCGTCAGCGCGCCCTCGCCTCCCGCGCCCCCAGCCCAGCGCCCGAGGGGGCGGCAGAACCGACGAGCAAGGAGGAAGCGCTCAAGCAGGCGCTGCTCGCTTACGACACCAAGGGAACCCGAGAAATCGCTCCCCTTGTCGCCGCCATCAAGACATACCGCAACCTGACAGGCGAAACCTTGGTGCGCTCCAAAGAGATTATCGAGAAGGTCTTGCAGGACCGCGCCGAAGTTCAATTAGCCCGTGCTCTCGCTGCTGTACCCCAAGCAGCCGAGCCGCCCTCCAAGGATCCCAGCGGGCTTCCCTTCGTCAGCATCTTGCAGGAACAATGGCGCCTTGAATTGTGGCTGGTGGTCATGGACAACGGATCGATTCGACCGTTTGGCTCTACCGGACCAGTCAGTTTGCCATCCGCATGGGACGCCGAATACCGGGCCGCTCTCGCTTCTCAGAAGGGGCAGCAGAAATGAACGCGACAGAAAACACCGACATCACGCTACTGACAACATGGGACGGCTGTCGGGTGTTCGCTACCCAAGGGCGCGAGGGCATTGGCATCGACGCGGGCGGGCACTGCATCGTCAAGCCTGTCCGTGCATGGTACGCCCTAGCAGCCGCTGCCCCTCCTGCACCGGAAGCAGGGGAGCCACCAAATGACGAGGCTGAGTTCACCGGCACCAACACCGACCGTAGAACAGACTTCGGCGCTCTGCTGAAGGAAGTACAGCGAGACGCCGAGCCAGTGGCGTGGCGCGCGGTCAGCAAAGAGTTTCCCAATGCCCAAGACAACACTTGGATGTACGGGTCTTGGGCTGAAGGGCTGAATCCTCGGACGTTCCAACCGCTCTACGCCGCACCTCTCGCACAGCGAGACGCAGAGAGGGATGCGCTTGTGCAGCTTGCATTCCCCATCGTCCAAGAATATGCCCGGCGTAATCCTCGCTGGACCAGCAACCTTGGAAACACGCAAGACCCGTGTGGCGCGCATGCATGGCTGGAGAAGGCTTCCGCCCTGTCGGCCGCGAAGGAGGGGCAAGGGGAATGAGCATCGGCACCATGCTATTCAACCCGTTCAACGGGAAGCCACGTCACCCCGACGACATCGCCAGCGATCCGACCGGGATTCTGGTATGGGACGGTGAGCAACCACTGCGAGCAGCCAGCCGTGTCACTGGCGAAGTGCTGACGTACACGATCGACACCGGCAAGATCAATCAGATGCAGTTGGAAAGCATGCGTCGGTTGATCGCACGCTGCCGCCATGCACATCACACCGACGCGGTGCTCCGGATCAATGGAGCAGACGAGCGGTACGAGATGGACTGGCTCAAGCACTTTCAGGAGAAAGCATGACCACCCCTGACGACATCGCGCTGCCGGATCCGGCTGCTTACTTTTGCCCTCAAATTCTCGGCGACATGCATGCGTATGGGAAGTACGGCTTGTTCGCGCCGGTTCCAACCGAAGGCGGATCAACGGAACCGCTCTTCACCGCCGAACAACTCCGCACAGCAGTGCTGGAGGATCGGAAGCGGAGGGAGGCGCTTCCGGCCGGTGTTGTGATCGATGCCTATGCGATCCAGTCAGAGGAACGATTGGGCAACGAGGTCAGGATTCAGCGCGCACGCCAGATCATAGGCCCGGCGCTGTGGAAGGTCACGGACAGCATCGGCGGTTGTTGCCTAAACAAATCCGGCGAGTGGGAATGGGAGCCTTCGCCAAGCAACAGGGAAGACGACTTCTTGGCCCGGTGCCGATTCGCAACTGCCAGGGATGCCATCGGCGCCGCTCTAGCAGCGCAAGAGGCTCACCGAGAGGATCAGGCTTGATCGCTGCGCTTCACAGCGCGCGTCGCCTGGTCCTGCACCCATCCCGGGTGTTCTGGCAGTTGGAGCCAGTTGTCGTGCGGCGTCGGCGACGGCGGCGCATCCTCGACCCTTGGGCCGAGCGTTGTTGGCTGCTCGTCGCCGTCGCGTGGGGTCTGCATCGTTGGTTTAGGAGCGATGCAGCCTGACTCAGGCCACGGGAGCGTCCGGATTCAGGTCATCCAGCGCTTTGGCTGCGGCCTGTAGACGGGCAACCGCGGCGTCCACTTCCGGGGTCGTGGTGCCTGAATTCGAGATGGCCGTGGTGATCTCGGTAGTCGCCTTGGCGAGTTCATCGCTGACAGCGGTGAGTGCTGCCAAAAGTTCGGTCTGGTTCATCAGAATTCTCCAGGCAAGATAGAGGGTGGCACCACTCAGGACGATGACGAGAATGGCGGCGATGTAGGTCACGCGCCGTTCTACCACAATGGGCCTGTCAGGTCGATGACGCCACTGGCGCCGCCTGTGCAAGCAACTCGGTTTTGCGACCGCTCTCGCGGGTGGTCCCCAGCCAGAACGCCAGTGCGCTCGTGAAGCCGCCACTGAGTTGACCGATCATGTAGACCACGATGTCGCGATTCGTCGTCGGCACATCGAACTTCAGAAGCAGGATCAGAGTGGCGGTGAATGCCCCAACGACAAAGCAAGTCAGCAGCGCCGGGATGCGAGAGGGGGCTGCTGCCTGCAGTTTTCGGGCACTGTCGCGATCGCCGGCCGCGATGGCTTCAAGATCGGTAGTCTCTTTGAAACCTAGCGCTTGCATCTGCAGCGCGAAATCCTGATCGGCCTTCTTGAGTGCGAGCATTTGCTCTGGCGTCGCGCCTGAGATTGCCTGCTTCACCGCATCCGCTGTCTTGTCGGACAGGCCGAGGGCATTCGCAGCAGCGGTTACCGCCATGCCTCCTAGGGGGCCGCCAAGAGCCGTGCCAATCCATGGCGCGATAGTCTTGACGATCGACGTCCAATCCATCAGAGCGCCCCTATGATTGCCGCAACCGCTGCAGCGTGGTGACCTGCCCAAGTGGCAGGATGGGGGCGCCCTGGCCGCCAATTCCGAGAGTAGTAGTCCCATGCCCCGCCCGCGTCATCGAGCGTCGGCAGAGGCTTGGGATCGGTGAACAGCAGGAGCCGGCCGCAGCCCGCGGCGAGGATGTCGTCGTACTCGAGCGCGTTCCAGATCGATGAGATTTCCCAGGCCGTGTTTCGCGAGTTGCAGAGTGCCCGAACCCAGAGCGCGCTGGCATCGTGCTCGTAGATGCCCTTGACAGCGCCACCACGCTCGAACTGGAGCAGGCCACGAGCAGGACCATCACCCATCTGACGACGATGCGCTAGCCCCGATTCCTGCAGACCGATCGCGGTCAGCAGCGCCCGAGCCGGAAGCGAGTCCATCGTCTTCGGCAGCAGCGCCAGCGCAGGCGTCAGAACGAAGTTGTCGAAATCTCCCGGAGAGATCGGCAGCGGCAGCAAGGTATCAGGCATCGCGTTCTCGGTGAAATAGGCTGCGGCCGAATGCGGCGATTGATGCGAGGAACCGGAATGCCGCGTCGATCTCCGGGGCGCGCATCTCGCGCGGCAACTTCAAACTCTCGCGCAGCTGATACTCGCTATGCGACGGGTAGAAATAAACTTCGGTCGTATCTTTCGGAAGATGATCGATCGGCGGCAGAGAGGACATCTCGAAGGTGATATCACCGATTTTCGCGACCATGCGTTTGTTCTTGAAATACAGCATGTCGCTCATGAGTGATTACTTCCGAGGCTGACGCAGGAATGAAATCAGCAGCACGACGGTAATTGTGATCATGTAGATCGGCCATCCCGTCGCCACATCGCAAAGCCCTGTATAGAGCTCCGTCTTCGGGGATGGTTGGTCCATCGGGTACTGCAGGCGGCACGCTGCAATTTGAACCGATTCGAGCGCTCCCCAAGCGCATACCACGCTGCCCGCAATACGAATCGAGACTGGCTCCCATGGCAGGAGAAGCCATACGAGCAAATAGAGCAGCGTCGCCTCGGGAAACGCACGCAGCACCGAATGCCAGTTCGCTGCGGCCCGCACCTGATTTGCAGGATACATACTGCCAATCGGATCGTAGGCCATGTGCGTAACCGCGACGATCAGCAGCAGCAAGGTGGGAAGCCATAGCTTCCTCATGATCGCCTGAAGTGCTTATTCCGGGTCGCCGTGACCGCCCGCGAGGTTCGGTTCCACGCCAGGAATCACTTCCTCGATCGTCAGCGCTCCGACCACATAGAACTCGGCGTGCTTGTGCGCCTCGATTGTGACCGGGATGTCACCGCCGCGAACGATGATATCGTTCGGGCCGTAGTTGAGAATGACTGCTTTGGTCGTCATCGGATGTCTTTCTCTGTGTTTGTTCAAGGAATTCTAAGACATTCTGACACGAAAATCCGCGTTACGACACAGGCTGATTCAGGTAGGCGCCGGGATGGTAGAGCGCCTTGGCTTCGAGATACTTCGCATGCGCTTCTTCAGGCGTCGCGAAGGTGCCAAGGTGCAAAACCTTGTCGCCAGCCTTGATGTGCGAGGACCATTTCTTCTTATTGCGGAACACTCCTAGCAAGCCACTCTTGCTGCCGTTCCTTGCTCTATGCTGGTTTTGAAGGTTGACGCTATGCGTCACATCGCGCAGATTGCTCCATCGGTTGTCGGAGCGATTTCCATTGATATGGTCGACAGAATGCTTAGGCCAATCGCCAGTCATGAGAAGCCATGCAATGCGATGGACGCGATAGCAACGCTCCGCGACTTCTACGCATTTGTAGCCGTCCTTCGGTGTTTTCGCCTCTCGACCTGATGCGCGCCAAACGACAAGCCCAGTCAACGGATCATAGGTGAATAGTTCTGCCGCCCGCTCATACGTCAGGCCATTCACGGAATCACCTGCATTTCTCGACCGTCTCCGAGTAAGGTTGATCCGCAATTTTTCGCAGCATTCAAGCACTTCTCTACGAACGTCTTCATGACGCTCGCATCCCACCCAAGAACATAGTCCCCATGGCTCGAGTATCCGGCCGGCTGAGTCACATCGTAGTTATCGCTTGCCAACCGCCAACGCCGCGTATCGTCTGTCGACCGCACGGGATACTCGATCTCAAAACTGATTTCAGGAATCGCCACCGGATGCGTGGACGGGCAATACCCTGCCTGATTCGCTGTCGTGTAGATGGCATTCGCCATGTGGCTCTTGTGATCCGGGCTATCCAGATTCACGCCATCCCAGCACTGCGGAAATGTGATCGACATCCGCATGATCGTGTACCCGGATACCTGGCAGTATGGAATCGTCGGCTGTGCGTTGCTGATATCGGCTT
>Ga0207674_10006735_pt1 | contig 13487 bp, 12 predicted proteins | sample KBSCornC72_FD_184303 | JGI IMG/M metagenome (GOLD analysis project Ga0207674, IMG submission 184303) | Corn rhizosphere microbial communities from Kellogg Biological Station, Michigan, USA - KBS Corn C7-2 (SPAdes) (version 2) | ecosystem: Host-associated > Plants > Roots > Rhizosphere > Soil ... | reverse complement strand
TAAGAACAATATTGAAACCGTCGGTTGCGCTCTCGTGATGGTCATAGTGCAGCACCAGGTCGCGATTCCCATCCGAAAACGTGACCTTAAGCGCCGGCTCCACAAACAGTCCCGCACCCCATCCCGCATACTCCTGCGGTGTGGTCGTGTACGACGAATCAAAAGATGCTGCCTCCCGCTTCGGAACCGCGGCCGGAATTCGATCCGTTGCCGCCAGCCGTCCGCCCCAGTACAACTGCTGCAACTCGCCTCGTGAGTTCACACCGAACGCATACGACACGTTCTCGCCATCCAGCCGAAACACTTTCGACGTTCCGTCATAGTTGGCTGCCGAACCCTGCGCCGTGGCACCCACGCAAGCCCACAGCACGCCCAAGACGATCAAGATCGCACGTTGCATCAGTCGTTTCCCCTCTGCTGTCATTCAGAGCGCCCATCATAGCGGCTCTCCCGCACCTGCCACAATCGGCTGCTTCTTCCTCGCAGTTCACCCGCAAATACAACCGGTTCACAACACTTCTTAACAGCTTTCGACCGGGCCATCGGCTATCCTTAAGCTGACTCTAGCCGTTTCAGGAACCTGGTGGGTGCGGAGCTAGTTCTGCAAGTCGACGTGACCAGCAGGGAGCGGCGACCCTGAAACTCAGCGGAAACTCCGTGTAGTTTCCTGAAACGGATCGAGCTGGAGGCTCTGGATGTTCTCCCCTACGTTGTCCACGCCTGCCTGTCCAACGCCCGCCGAGAATATCGCGGCCGCGCTCGAGCGCATCACGCCGCTTCAGGGGCTTCCATTCGAAGATCGACTTTGGCTTGCGCAGCACGGCGAAGAGGTGATCGCGCAGCCCGGCGACATTCTTTTCGAAGAGGGCCAGCCAGCCGACCGCATGATTCTCATCCTCAAGGGAGAGATCCATGTCCGCCGTCAGCGTGGCGGCCCCATGGAGCTCTTCATCGGCCGCACCGGCCAGATGACTGGCCTCCTCCCGTTCTCTCGCATGAAGGCCTCCGGCGGCCAGGGATTTGCCATCAGCCCCGTCTGGGCCCTTCTCGTCCACAAGGATCAGTTCCCAGCCATGCTCGCCGCGATTCCGTCGATGTCGCAGCGCGTAGTTTCCACTCTCCTCGATCGCGTTCGCGAAGTCACGCGAATTGAGCAGCAGGCCGAAAAGCTCGGCGCTCTTGGCAAGCTCGCGGGCAACCTCGCGCACGAGCTCAACAACCCCGCATCTGCCGCGCAGCGCGCCGCCGCCAGCCTCGTAATGGAGCTTCGCGCGAATCGCGAGAACCGCTTCCGGCTCGTGAACCTTTGCTTGACCGAAGACCAGATCCGCGGTGTGGAAGCCTGGGAGCAAAAGATCCTCGCCCGCTCCACTCGCCACGATACCCGCAATGCCGTCGAGCAGATCCAGCTTGAAGAAGATCTGCGCAACTGGCTCATCAAGCTCCCCTGCGAGACGGCCTGGGAGGTTGCTGCCCAGCTCGCCGAGCAGCGCACTACGGTCGCCGATCTCGAAGAACTGCGTAGTCTCATGGGCCCAGGCGAAGCAGGCATTTCGCTGCAATTCTTCGCGCGTTACTTGAGGTCTTCGCGGTCCGTCGACACACTCCTCAATTCCACTGCCCGCATCTTCGATCTCATCAGCGCCGTCAAGGCATACTCCTACATGGATCGCGCCCCGATCCTCGAAGTAGACGTTCCCGCCGGACTTGACGCCACCATCCAGATGCTTCAGTCGCGGATGAAGAACGTAGAGATTGAGCGTCACTACGACCCCGATCTTCCGCGTATCTCCGCTTACGGCAGCGAGCTGAACCAGGTCTGGACAGCACTCATCGAGAACGCGCTGGACGCACTCGGGGAGACGAGTCACGGGGGGAAGCTCAAACTCACTTGCCGCCTCGAAGGCGAAATGATGCTCGTTGAGATCTGGGATACAGGCCCCGGCATTCCTCCCGAGTTGCAGGACCGCATCTTCGAGCCCTTTTTCACGACAAAGGCTCCGGGACAGGGTCTTGGCCTCGGACTCGATAACGCCATGCGAATCGTTCGCAAGCATCGTGGCCACCTGAGCGTTCGCTCAGACCCAGGGTCCACTTGCTTCCGCGTCCGCCTGCCTCTTGATCAACTGCAAGCCTACTAATTCTCGGCCTTGCCATAACGCCGGGTGCCCCTTGTCTCCCGATTTTGGAGACATGGGAGACCAGTCAATCCGGGTGCCCCATCCTTGTCACAGCTTCATCGTGACAAGGGTGGGAACGACACAGCCGAAACCATCCTGAACGCGCCCTTTTCGTTTAGGGTGGGAAACAAGGAAGCCAGACCACCCAACCATTCACAGAGCATCCTTATGGCAGCATCCGATCACAAACTTGAAACCACCATCACTTCCCTGCTCAACGTCCGCCGCGGCGCCGAGGCCATCGACTTCTACACGCGCGCTTTCGGAGCCAGTATCCTCTCCCGTATCGACGCACCTGATGGAAGCGTTGTCGCGCAGTTGTCGGTCGGCAATGGCATTTTCTGGCTAGCTGACGAATCGCCCGCCAATCAGAACTTCAGCCCCGAAACCCTGGGCGGTTCTACCCTGCGCATGGTTCTCGTCACGGATGATCCGCACGCCGCATTTGACCGAGCCATTGCGGCTGGAGCTTCCTCCATTTGCCCTGTTCGAGATGAGTCTTATGGCTGGCGCATCGGCCGCGTTGCCGACCCGTTCGGTCATCACTGGGAGATCGGCAGGCCACTCTAGAATCCTTGATGTCGGCTCTCCTGCTCAAACTCGAATCGATTCTGGCGCAATGGGAATCGGAAAAAACGCTGCTGGCACCCTCCTCCTTCTCCACCCGAATGGAAATTCTGGATGAAATCGACCGGTCTCTCGCCGAATCAGAACTCATCAATTCGAATTCAGGACGAGATCTCGCCGAACGCACTCGCGCATTCTCAGGAAAACTCAATTCGTTAAACGAGCAGTTCTTCACTTCAATCCGGCAGCAAATCAAAACCGGCATCTTCCCTTCCGAATTCCAGGCAGTTCTGCAGCAACAATCTCTCATGCCGCCCCGCGGCCTCGCCTACGACTACTTGGACGACCTTGTCGCCGGCGCCCTACAATTCGAGCCGCCAAGCGAAGAACCTCGGCCCCTCGGTCCTGACAGCGTCTTCTTTCAGCCCACTCCCGTACGCCACATATTTCATCTGATCTCCGCGGCAGCCATCACCTCAGCCGATACTCTGATTGACCTCGGCGCCGGACTCGGACACGTCCCGCTTCTCGTGTCCATCTGCACCGGTGCTACCTGCGTTGGGGTCGAGTTCGATCCCGCATGGGTCGCGAGCGCCGCAAAATGCGCCGAAGAGCTGAACCTTCGTAGCGTCACGTTCACCACACAGGACGCTCGCGAGACCGATCTCTCCACCGGCACCGTTTTCTATCTCTACACCCCATTTACAGGCGACACACTCTCTGCTGTCCTCGCATCTCTGCGCGAGCAGGCAGCGCGCCGCTCCATCCGCATCTGCACCTTCGGCCCATGTACTCTTGCAGTCAGCAATCAGTTCTGGCTGCAGCCTGTGACATCGCCCAGAGCAGACCAGATCGCTGTCTTCCTTCCTCGCGAATAAGTGACGACCCGCCGTCACCGCGACGAAATGCAGTCACGTCACCTTCGTCACTCAGCTCTCTCCATTCCTCAATCCATTTCGCCCGAACTCCGCTAACCTGATTCGCAGCAGTCAACTGCGAAAGTAAATTGCCGCAAGCGGACTTTGGCACGCGCCTTGCTTTTCACTCGGTGCAAACCCCACGAAAGATCGGGAGCCATCTCGCCCCTGGATTCGCAACATGGTCCACCTCGCCATCTCGTGCTCGTGCTATCTGCTCTTCCTTCTCGCCAAGGCACTCATGCCTACCCAGCCCGCAAGCTGGCGTCTTGCCGAACAGCACAATCAAGCCCGCACGATACGCTAAAAAACGAGACTTACAAAGCCTTCGGGGTCTGCTAGAACTCCACTAGCACCACGCGGAGGTCAACCGTGTCACGTTTCTTCAAGTTCGCGCTTCTCCTCGCATGCACTACTTCTCTTCCGGCGCAGGAGATCCACGATCACCCCATCCCGGAGAAGCTGGGCAAAGTCTCGTTTCCCATCTCCTGCAGCACCGCCGTACAGGCTGACTTCGATCGCGGCATTGCGCTCCTTCACTCGTTCGCCTACGCCCCGGCAAACGCCGCTTTCCAAAAAGTCGCCGACCAGGACCCCAACTGCGCCATGGCTCACTGGGCCATTGCGATGACCCTTTTCCATCCGCTTTGGGATCTCCTGCCCTCAAGCTCCATTCCCGTCGCCACTCAGGAAATTGCTGCGGCGAAGCACATCGGCACTTCCGATCCGCGCGAACAGGGCTATATCCAGGCCTTCTCGCTTCTTTTGGAAAACCCGGCAACCGCCTTCGCCGTCCGCAACCAGCAATACGAACAAGCGATGCGCGACCTTGCGCACCAGAACCCAAGTGACACAGAGGCCCAGGTCTTCTACGCTCTGGCCCTGCTCTCCAACGCCGCACCCACGGACAAAAATCACACCCGCCAGAAGCAGGCGCTCGCCATTCTCGAGCCGCTCGACCGTGCTCACCCGGACCACCCCGGCATTACCCACTACATCATCCACGCCTGTGACAGCACAGAGTTGGCAAACCGCGGCCTCGCCGCAGCGCGCAAGTACGCCCAGGTCGCACCCTCCGCGCCTCACGCCCTTCATATGCCCTCGCATATCTTCACGCGTCTCGGCCTCTGGCAGGACTCCATCTCTTCCAATCTCGCTGCCTCCCGGGCCGCTCGCGATCAGCACGACGTCGGCGAACAACTGCACGCAATGGACTACCTCGTCTACGCCTATCTGCAACTTGGCCGCTACGATGAGGCACGCAATATCCTCGATCAGTTAAGCAGAATGGAAAGCCTGGGTATGGCCGACTTCAAAGTCGGCTATGCGGCGACCGCGATGCCGGTTCGCTTTGCCATTGAACGCCACAGGTGGGACGAGGCTGCAAAAGCGGTACCCGACCAAAGATCCCAGCCCCAGGTCGCAGCTATCACCGCGTGGGCGCGCGCATTGAGCAAGACCCGCGGCCACCACACCTCCGGCATAAGTGCGGAGCTCTCAGAACTTCAGCGATACGAAGGACAGGCGAACTCCAACGGAAGCAAGGATTACTGGGGCCCGCAAATCCACATCTTGCGAGAAGAGGCTCTCGCCTGGTCCCTGCAGGCCAGCGGGAAAGCGAAAGAAGCGGAGTCGCAGATGCACGCCGCGGCAGACCAGGAAGATGCCATGGAGAAGCTCCCAGTCACTCCAGGTCCGATCGTGCCCGCCCGCGAGCAACTCGGCGAACTTCTTCTCGAGCAGCACCGCCCCGCGGAGGCCGCAGCCGCCTTCAGGCAATCCCTCGTGAATTCTCCAAACCGGAAGAACGGAATCGATGGCCTAAGCACAGCCGAAAAGAATCGGCGCAAGGACATGTCGAACGTGCAATTGAGGCTCCAGAATTGAATCAGCTAAAAGTTACTTTTCCACTTCAACTCCGCGCCAGAAAGCAACATATCCTTTGATCTTACGAGCCGCCGGCTTTGGGTCGGGGTAATACCACGCCGCATCCGGATTGTCCTGCCCATCGATATAAAGGCTCATGTACTTCGCCTGTCCCTTCCATGGACAGGTAGAGGTCGTGCTGCTTGACCGGAAATACTCCCGGTTCAAACTGCTCTCCGGGAAGTAGACATTCCCCTCAACTGTTTCTGTAGTCTCGCTTTCGGCAATCACCTTGCCGTTCCAAATCGCTTTTGCCATTTTTCTCTTTCGCACCGCAGCTCACCGGAGTTGTGGGACCCCGGCAAACAGAATCTTTAGAACATTAACAGACATTGGACGCGGTTGCGAGCGCGATGGATTCGGCGTCCGGCTCCCCGAATTTCAGATGTGGACCCAATCAATCTATAACCTCCTGATTTCAGGACCTGAACGAGCTTCTTGCGCAAGAAGAGCCCGGGCTCATGGACCGGGCTCCTCTGGAAAAACCGGCTGCAGACGCTATTTTGCCGCTTCAATTGAATCGATGTGCACCGACTTCTTGCTGGAGTCAGCCGTGGCCTTCACCGAGACGTGGTCGCCGTAGTACTTCTTCACCGCGTCGGGATTGTCGATCGTCCAGACCTGCTTCTTACCCTCGTCGACAAAGACCGGCGTCATGCCGCCCTCCATGCATTTCTTCACGCACTCCGAGCCGCTGCCCGCGTGCTTGGCGCCGCACATCGAGTCCGAAATCCAGCCATTCATCGCCTTGGAGTCGGCCGCGCTCGCTGCCACGCCTGAAAACGCCACTACCGCCAAAGTCACTGCTGCAATATGTTTCACTGTCAACCTCCGGGGAAAGTCCGAGTTCTCGAACCGTTCAATCATGCTCCTCCGGCCCGGCAAACGACAAGTCCACCGTGCACCTGCTTCCAACGCATCAACTACTTCACGTTTCATCCTTGGACCTGCTGCAAGGACTGCCTGCGCGCCGCCACATTCTTCAGTGTCACTTCGTAGCGGGCTGCTGCAGCCGGAAAGCGCTTCACCAGTTCGGATGTCTTGTTCATGAAGGTGGGCATCTTTTCGCGAATTGGTTCCAGAATGTGGTTGAATTTCGCCAGAAGGAAGAAGCCCTCGCCGTTGCAGTCAACGAAGAGTTCAACAGAGACGGCTCCGTGCAGCACCATTGCTGCGGCCATCTCCCAATATGTCGTCACTTGGCGGAAGTACGCATTGTGCGGGTCCCTGGGATTGTGCGCAACCGCAAAAAACTCCTCCGCGGTATTAGGCCAGAACTCTCCCGTCATCCACGCACGCGCCTGCCGCAGCACAGCCTCCGTCCGCAGTTCGTATAGCTTCAGAATGATTTCAGCATCAGCCGGCGTCGCAAGCATCCGTTCCATTAAGCAATCTCCGAATGCCCATACTAACGGATTGACCCTGAGGCTCGCTGTACGAGCACCCACATGAAAAGCGGGACCTCTCGGCCTCGCCTCACCTAATCCACTGATCGTCCTTACGCCGGCTGCAGTTCCTTCTTCTCCGGCTTCTCAACTACCGGCCCATGCGTTTCCGCTGTCGGAGGCGGCGGAGCATCCCCGATCCGCTTTGAGTAGGTACACACAACCTCAGCACCCGGTTCAGGCTGAGCAGCCTTCTTGCCCTTCTTCTTCGGCTTCTCTTCCTCCGCGCCCTTCTTCTTGTTCGGGCACTCAAGGTAGATACCGCTCTTCAGGGTCTTCTCAACGAGGTACGGGCTGCCGCACTCAGGACACTTCTGCGGAACCGGTTTGTTGTTCGATGTGAAATCACACTTCGGATAATTCGTGCAGCCCCAGAAGACATTCCCACGCCGCGCCTTACGCTCGGCGATATCGCCAACGCCGCACTTCGGGCACTTCATGCCTTCGATGAGATTCTGCTTCACGTACTTGCACTTGGGATAGCCCGAGCACGATACGAACTCACCATAGGCGCCCTGCCGCAGCACCAGCGGCTTGCCACACTCAGGACATGCCTCACCCGTCGGCTCAGGCGGCTTCTGCTGCTGCTTCTGACTAAGCTTCCTGATCGTCTTGCAAGGCGGATCCTCGCTATACCCCGGGCAGCTCATAAAGGGCCCGAAAGGCCCGCGCCGCAACACCATCACACGCCCGCAGTTCTCGCAGTACTCTTCGGTATCGCCCGCTTCCTGCGCTTCAGGCGTATTCATGTCCGGCTTCGCTGCGATGTTCTCCTTCGTGAACGTGCAGCTAGTCGGATCCTTCTTGTTGTACGCCGAGCACGCATAGAAGCTGCCGAACTTCCCCCACTTCAAAATCAACGGCGACCCGCAAACTTCGCACTTCTCCTCGGTCATGTGCTCCATGCGCTTGATATTGCGCATGGTTTTGTCCGCATCCTTGAGTTCGTCCTCGAAGTGGTCATAGAACCCGTTCAGCAGGTCCGTCCACCTCTCCTTGCCCTCTTCGATGTCATCCAGCTCTTCTTCTAGACGCGCCGTGTATTTCGTGTCGAATATGTAGGGGAAGCTCTCCACCAGCAGATCGCACACCACCATCCCGATCTCGGTCGGATAGAACCGCCCCCGTGATCCACCATGCTTCACCACGTACTCGCGGTCCTGGATCGTATTGATAATCGACGCATACGTCGACGGCCGTCCAATTCCCCGTTCTTCCAATTCCTTGACTAGCGAGGCTTCGTTGTAACGCGGCGGCGGATCCGTAAAGTGATCCTCAGGGAACAGCTGCTCCAGTCCCAGTCCCATCCTGTCTTCGAGATTCGGGAGCTTGTTGGCGAGCGAGTTCTCGTCGTCTTCCGCCTTCTTCTCCTCCGACATCTCGTAAACTTTCAGGAACCCATCGAAGCGCATCACCGAACCCGTCACGCGGAAATCATATGTTTTTCTGTCAATCGCGGACTTCGCTTCAATCTTTGCAGTCGTAATGTCATAAACCGCCGGCACCATCTGCGACGCGATGAATCGCTTCCAGATCAGCGTGTACAGCTTCAGCTGCTCGTCGCTGAGATACTTCGAAATCGAGTCAGGCGTACGTGCAGCATCGGTCGGGCGAATCGCTTCGTGTGCATCCTGTGCGTCCTTCTTGCCCTTGTACACATTTGCAGACGCAGGCAGATACTGCTTGCCCAGCTCCTTGCCGATCCAGGCCCGCGCGCCTTCCACCGCGTCGGGCGAAACGCGCGGAGAATCGGTACGCATGTAAGTAATCAGGCCGGTCGTCCCCTCTGACCCGAGATCGATGCCCTCATAAAGCCTTTGTGCTACGCCCATCGTGCGCCGCACGTTGAATCCCAGCTTGCTCGATGCATCGCGCTGCAGCTGGCTTGTAATAAAAGGAGGAAGCGGACGACGCTGCTGCTCGCGGTACTTTACCTCCGCGACTGTCCATGCCGCCTTCTCCAGTGCCGTCAGCACTGCATCCATCTGCGCCTTGTCGGGCAGCGCATTCGAGATGAACTGGTCTTTGCCCTCTTTGTCCTGACCGTTCGCAACCCGCGCAACTTCTCCTTCGATCCCAACGAACTTCGCCTTGAAACTGTCGTTTGCTCTCTTCTCCGGATGAAGTTGTGCTTCCAGCGTCCAGTACTCAACCGGCTTGAACGCCCCAATCTCCCGCTCCCGTTCCACAATCAGCCGCACTGCAACCGTCTGCACACGTCCCGCCGAGAGGCCGCGTCGCACCTTGTCCCATAGCAGCGGAGAAATCTGATATCCCACAAGACGGTCCAGAACACGCCGCGTCTGCTGCGCATAGACAAGGTTCTCATCGATGTCGCGCGCATGCTGGAAGGCGTCCTGCACTGCCTTCTTCGTAATCTCGTTGAACGTCACCCGGCGAATCTTCTTCCGCTCTTTCGCATTCGTGCCAAGCTGTATCGCCAGGTGCGCCGCAATCGCCTCTCCCTCGCGATCCGGGTCAGGCGCCAGGAATATCTCATCAGCTTTCAGCGCGGCCTTCTTCAACTGGTCGACAACTTTCTCTTTCCCCGGCGACACGATCAGCTCGGGTACAAACGTGCGCTTCTTCAGCTCCACGCCAATGTCGTTCTTGGGCAGATCCATGATGTGCCCAATCGAAGCGCGGACCTCAAAGCCCTTGCCTAAATATTTCTCGATCGTCTTCGCCTTCGCCGGCGATTCCACGATCACAAGTGATTTACTCATTGCCATCCCTGATTTCGTATTACTCTACCCTATCCTGCGGGGCCACCCTTCCATTCGATACACGAGACTGGCCGATTGACTTAGGCAGAGCACCTTCTGTTGCCTTGTTGCTTGTAGTACTTCCTTGTATGCGGCCTCGACGAATCATCAAAAACCGGGAGCAATTCTCGCGCCCCGTTCGTCCCGCCTCCTTATAAATGGCTGCAAGATTTGCAAGCTAACATGGAACCGGCCTCCGTTTCCACTCCCCTTCGACGAACTCAACCTGCAATTGGCAGCCTGCCTTTCACGCAAACCTCATCAAATGTGCGGTTCATACGATTCGCACAACCATGCGAAATTTCTGTGGGGTGAAACACTGGCTCACAACGTGCGCACGTAATTCTTCCCCGGCAGGCAGCGCACCCGGCCGCTCATCTCCAGCTCAAACAGAGCCGTAAAAACCTCAGAAGATGTCAGTTGCGTCTCCAGCTTCTCCAGCAACTCATCAATCTGCAGCGACTCATCGGTCCTCAGTGTCTTCAGCACGATCGACTCTTCTGCTCTAATCACCGGGTCCGGCAGAAGAGATGCTGCAGTCTCGCCTTTGGATTCATCCCCCGCCTGCCGCTCCAGTTCAAGTCGTACTTGCGACGGCAGATCCTCCCACACGTCTTCCCAACTCGCCACCAGCTTCGCGCCCTGCTTGATGAGCGTATTCGGAGTCCACGAGTTCTTTGCCGTTACATTCCCCGGCACCGCATATAGATCCCTATCCTGTTCCGCGGCGCACCTCGCCGTCACGCGCGTTCCAGAGTTCTCGCTCGCCTCAACCACCAGAACGCCAATGCTGAGCCCGCTAATGATCCGGTTGCGCCGAGGGAAGTTCTGCGGCGCCGGAAATGTCCCGATTGGCACCTCGCTTACGATCGCCCCACCCAACGCAACAATTTCGTCCGCAATCTTCCGGTTCTCCTTGGGATATACAACGTCAATTCCTGTCCCCCAAACCGCTACGTTTGGCATCCTGGCGGCCAGAGCGCCCCTATGCGCACAGGTGTCGATGCCTCTCGCCATCCCGCTCACAATTACCAGACGTCGCGCCGCGAGATCCCGCGCAATCATCTCGGCAACCTGCATTCCGTACGGTGAGGGATGCCGCGTACCCACAATCGCGATTGACGGCCGCGACAGCAAACTCACATCGCCCCGCACCCACAGAACTGGCGGCGGATCGTAGATCTCCTTTAATCTCTCCGGATACTCCGGCGACGTCAGCGTAATCAGCGTGACGCCCTTACTCGAAGACTGCCCAGCTTCTTCTTCCGCAGCCCGGCGCGCCTTCCCATCAAAGATGAACTGCGCCGCATCCGCCGGAAATCGCAATCCCTCCAGTTCGGTCAGCGTCAAGGCAAACAATTGAGCCGGACACTGCAGCTCCCGGACCGCATCCGCAATCCGCTTGGGACCAAGGTTTGGCGTCAGCGCCAGTGCCAGCAGCGCCAACCTGTCCTCATCGACTCCGTTGTTGCAGCTTGTTACGGCAGAACCTTTATCTTCTATCGCCATCTTCATTTGCGCCTGCGAGCGAACACACTCCCGCGACGTCCTTCAAACTAAGAGAAAAGATTAGTATTGAGGCCCACATTAAGCCGACTCAGTTTCGAAGTCAAGAAAACCACTGTGACCGTCAACACTGCTGAACCAGGCAATCCTAATCCGCGGTTGATAGTCTAAACAGTAGAGTGAGTTCAACTTCGCACGATCGTCTCCGCATTGCCGCCATCCGCTTCCTCAATCCGGCGCCCCTCATGTGGGACTTCGAACATCCACCTCTCGCAGCCGAACTCGCGCAACGATACGAAATCGACTGGATGCTCCCATCGCAATGTGCCGACCAGCTAGCATCCGGCGCAGCCGACATCGGCCTCGTCCCGATCGCCGCCCTGGCCACCACTCCCGGTCTTCGCGTCCTCCCCGGCTCCACCATCGCATCGAAGCACAGTGTCCGATCACTCCTGCTCGTGCATCACGCGTCGCAGCCAATCGCAAAAATCCGCAGCGTCGCAGCCGATACCGCAAGCCGCACCACCATCGCCTACACGCGCATCCTCTTCCACAGATGGGCAAACCCCAGAGTGCCGTTCATACCCATGGCAGCCGACCTGGACTCAATGCTCGATCGCGCCGACGCCGCCATCCTCATCGGCGATCCCGCACTCATGGCCCTCGAAGAACGCGCCAATCGCTACGAGCGCACCGGCGAACAGCTGGTCTACCTCGACCTCGCCGAAGAGTGGCGCAACCTCACCGGCCTTCCCTTCGTCTCCGCCGTCTGGGGCATCACGCCAACTATCGCCATCGATGAGCGCCTCACAAACCACTTCATCCGCTCCCGCGACCATGGCCTCGAGAACATCGACGCCCTCGTCCAGCACTGGTCTCGCCAGCTTCCTCTCTCTGAACAGACCATCCGCTCCTATCTCACCCACAACATTCACTACATCCTCGACGAAGAATGCATCGAAGGCATGCGCGGCTTCTTCCGGATGGCCGCTGAGACAGGCGTCCTCCCCCCCTACGATCTCCCCGCCCTCGCTCTCGCCGCCAAATGAAAAACGCCCGGCCAATCGCCAGGCGTCTCCACGAGCTACAGGCTATCGGCTACAAGCTGTCTTATATCTCCCACCTCAACAGCGCCGCTCCTACTGTAAAACCCGCACCCACGGCCGCCAGCAGCACCAGGTCCCCCTTTTTCAGCTTCCCCTCTTCGATCGCCGATTCCATCGCCAGCGGAATTGTGCCCGCCGAAGTGTTTCCATACTTTTCGATGTTGATGATCACGCGATCTTCCGGCATCCCCAACCGGTCCGCCGTGGAAGTGATGATCCGCTTGTTGGCCTGGTGTGGAATAAAGCAGCCAAGGTCCGAGCCCGTCACGCCATTGCGGTCGAGAATCTTTGTCGTGGCCTCCGCCATCTTCCGCACTGCAAACTTGTAAACAGCCTGCCCGTCCTGATGGATGAAATGCATCTTCTTGTCGACGGTTTCGTGTGTCGACGGATTCAGACTGCCGCCCGCAGGCAGATTCAACGCAACTCCGCCCGAGCCGTCGATCTCGTGCACGAAATCAATCATCCCGATCTCGCCTTCTTCTGCCGGCTCGATCAAAACAGCTCCACCGCCGTCGCCAAACAGCACGCAGGTTGTGCGGTCCGAGTAGTCCGTCATGCGCGTGTTCGCATCCGCGCCGCACACAAGCACTTTCTTGTGTGCGCCGCTTTCCACCAGCTTCACGCCGGCCTGCAGCGCATAGACAAAACCGCAGCAGCCGCCCGAAACATCAAATCCCCAGGCGCCTTTCGCTCCCAATTTGTCTTGAACCAGGCAGGCCGTTGAAGGAAACATCATGTCCGGCGTGACCGTGCCAATTACGATGGCCTCAACTTCAGTCGGCGCGATCCCTCGTGCAGCGAGGCACTTCTTCGCCGCCTCCACGCAGATATCACTGACGCCCTTGCCCTGCTCCAGCACATGGCGCTCGCGGATTCCGGTCCGCTCCATGATCCATTGGTCGGTCGTTTCCACCATTTTTTCGAGATCTTGATTGGTCAGGACTTTCGGAGGGACGTAAGTTCCAAGGGCGCTGATCTTGGCGCGCCTGCCCACCACGGGATGAACGGCGAGGCTCAATGCTTTTCTCCTTGCACAACGCAAGCCAGTTGGTCGCTGATCCTCAACCCCTGA
>Ga0207674_10006734_pt1 | contig 13488 bp, 11 predicted proteins | sample KBSCornC72_FD_184303 | JGI IMG/M metagenome (GOLD analysis project Ga0207674, IMG submission 184303) | Corn rhizosphere microbial communities from Kellogg Biological Station, Michigan, USA - KBS Corn C7-2 (SPAdes) (version 2) | ecosystem: Host-associated > Plants > Roots > Rhizosphere > Soil ... | reverse complement strand
AGGAGATATTTGTGGAAGGCAATCCATGTTGACGCGGCAATTGATTACGTGCTTTATTGTCAGGGCGAAATTGATTTTGAAAATTGGTACGAAATAAATAAAAGGCAGAAACGCGACCGTTAGGGAGCGTGCTCGCCGCTGCGGGAGGCACGCTCGTTCACACTTGCGTTTCCGCCGCTCCGAGGATATGCACGCTCGTTCACACTCGAGTTTCCGCCGAAGAAGAGGAGGAAACGCGACCGTCAGGAAGCGTGCCCTCAACGTTCGAAGAAGGCACGCTCGTTCACACTCGCGTTTCTGCCTCGTGGCTCGTAAACGCAACCATTTCTTCATTCGCTTTAACCGGCAAAAAATGGATCAGAGCAATCGCTATAATTATCGCAACGGTGCATGCGATACTTCCCTCGATGCCGTAATTTTCGCCGGTTAACCATGCGGGACCGCGGTCTATCTCTTTTAGCAAAGTTGCCGACGCAAAATCTTTTCGGCCGCTCACCTCGATCCCGAAGATCGAACCTTGCGTCCAATTCCACATCAGGTGCATTCCGATCGGAAACCACAAGTCGCGCGTTTTAATGTATGCGTACCCGAACCAAACGCCGGCGAGTGTAGTATTTAGCGTCGAAAATATATTTGATGAAGGGTTTCGCAAATGTACGAAACCGAAGGCAATTGAAGATATCAAAATGATTGGCCATGTATACCCCGCTCGGAAAAACGTTTGAATTGGATATCCTCGAAAGAAGGCTTCCTCAAAAGTTGCCGCTATCAGATACAAAAATAACGATACCGCCAAGCTTTCCAGTAGGGCCGTCCCTGTAACATTCGGATCACGTATAAAGCTCAAACCGCCAAGGCCCATTGCCACAACTACAGCAATTGAAATGGCCAGGGTTCCGACTACAATTCCTAAAAGGAAATGCCGAAACCAATCCCCTGTGAACCAACAACCCAGGGCCCGGAAGGGTAGGTCTTCTAAGTATTTGCCACACAGCCATCCCACAAGAATCGCAGGGATGAAGGAACTGAAAATATAAAATATCCAATTTGCCCACATAGCATTTTCATCCTGAAAAGAGCTTTGAGGAATCAATGCCGCTACGATTGTCGCAAAGACAATTCCGATAAAAACAAACGCAAACAAAAATACTGCCGAACGCCATGCGCTCCGCAGCCGGTGGTTTTCGTTGAGAAAAATCTTGCCAATGTTCATATAGGATCACATTGATCTGGTAAGCAGATAAATTTTGCAAAGGACGGTATTTTCAACCTTCAAACCTTCGGTTTTGTTCTCTGTTCCGTGGTTCAAAAACCTTTTACCACGGAAAAGGTCCGGGACCAAGGAACCTGTTCGCTCGCGATTCTATGTTAAACTTCCGTCAATGCAGACCGAAACTTCAAAGCCGAAACGCCGCAGCGTCCCATGGCTTCTGGGCCTGTTGGTCCTGGCGCTGCTAACGTTTTTGATCCTGCTGCAGTCGTCCAATCTCTGGAAAAATTTCTCGGTCGAAACCGCAAGCGACACCTTGCTGCTTTACGCATTATCATCGCTTAATTTCATCGCTTTTGTCATTTTCGGTTTTATTTTCCTGCGCAGCATTATCAAACTGGGCCGTGAACGCCGCACGCTTGAGCTTGGCTCAAAAATAAAAACGCGGCTGCTCATCTATTTTTTTGCGGTCAGTCTTTTACCCATTGTAGCGATGGCGGTGTTTTCATATTTGTTTATGAACCGTGCGATCGAGCGGTGGTTCACAAACATTCCCGAAACAGTTCTTCGCCAGGCTCGGGACCTTCAGAACCAAGCCCTCGATAACCAGTCTGCGGGACTTCGCAACACGGTACAGATGCTTGCGTCCGTGCTCGACAAGCGTGATTTTAGCAAGAAGGACCTCGACGCGATCGCCGCGTCCGGCAATTTTACACGCATCGAGGTTTTGTCAAAAGAGAATAAAACCCTCGAAGTCAGCGGGCGCCAGCTACCGCCCGAACAAAATGCCGAACTCGAACGTACCCTGGACTATGTCCGCCAGGGAAATTTCACTGAGCCGCTGCTGCAGGACGGCAAAGGATTTGATGCGGCCGTTGCCGCGCTTTCGGACGGGCGCAAGATCGTTATCGTACCCGACATCAGGCCAGATGCAAGCGTCAGCAACCTTGCGGACAAATCGCTCGACGAACTTGACCGACTAAAAGAACAGCAAATAACCGTTCGGCAGATCGGGTTTTTAACGCTTGGAGTTCTGACCTTTCTGCTTATTTTTGCGTCGTCCTGGACTGCGTTTTACATTGCACGCGGGCTTACCATACCGATCAAAGCGTTGGCCGAAGGTGCAGATGAGATCGCACAAGGAAATCTCTCGCACCGCGTGAATGTTTTTGCCGAGGACGAACTTGCGCTGCTGATTTCGACGTTTAACGCAATGTCGGCAAAACTTGAGGAAAACTCGGCGGAGCTGAGTCACCGGCGTAAATATATCGAAACCGTTCTGCAATCTCTGCCAAACGGAGTTATCTCGTTTGACGGCCAAAACCGCGTCAGCACGATCAATCGTTCTGCGATAAATATCTTGAAACTGGAAAACGCCGATTTTGGCCAGGTTCATCTCGACCAACTGGTAAGCGAAGAAAATCGCGTAGTGATCGACCGATTGCTGTCACGCGCGAAACGCATCGGTCACGCCGCGGAGCAAACGGTTCTGCGACGTGAAAACGCGGACGGAAATTCCGATTCACAGGCCGAAACTCCCGTCGCATTGATCGCCAGTGCTTTACCTGATGAGGGCGGTGTTGTCCTGGTGATCGAGGATCTTTCAGAACTAATTGCCGCTCAACGTGCTTCGGCCTGGCAGGAAGTCGCCCGCCGGATGGCGCACGAGATCAAAAATCCTTTAACACCGATTCAGCTTTCCGCCGAGCGCATTGCAAAAAGATTTGACGCGGGGACGCGACGACGCGGTGACGCGGTGACGGTACCACCTGCGGTAGCGGGCGGGTTCTTAAATGAGGCTGTAACCACGAAACAACAGGAAAAGACACGAAAAGTACAACAAACAGAAAATCCGCAATCCGCAATCTCCAATCCGCAATCCGATGAACAAACTTCGAAGATCATTAGGGAGGGCACCGACACGATCCTCCGCGAGGTTCAGAGTCTTAAATCGATGGTGGACGAATTTTCTCGTTTCGCTCGCTTGCCGAGCGCCCGCCTTGAACAGGGCGACATTAACGAGGTAATAAATCAAGCTGCTTCACTTTACCAGGACCGGGCCGACGGGATAAAGATCGACGCGGGGCTTGCGACCGATCTACCTTCGGCGATGATCGACCCTGAGCAATTAAAACGCGTCTTCGTAAACCTGATCGAAAACGCCGCCGAGGCTTTTGACCCTTTGCGGACAGATAAACGCATTATGATTTCGACGAGATTTGACAGTGCCCGCGATCTGATCGTCGCTGAGGTTTCCGACAACGGACGCGGTATTGCGCCTGCCGATTTTCAAAGGCTTTTTCAGCCCTATTTCTCTACAAAAGGTCGCGGCACCGGTCTTGGCCTTGCGATCGTTCAACGAATTATTACCGAACACAGCGGCAAAATCCGAGTGGCAAACAATGCAGAAAAAGGCGCGAAGTTTATAATAGAGATTCCAGTAGCAACCTAAATCTATGCTTAAAAAATGGATGGGAGACTTTGGCGCTGGCATGTTATCTAATCGTGAGCCTTATCCGCAGCGCCGTGACCTTTGTTATTGCTCATGGTCGAATTGGAAGAAATGAGTAATTCCATTCTCATAGTTGACGACGAACCCGGCATCCGCGACACGTTGCGCGGGGTGCTTGAGGACGAAGGTTTTGCGGTTGAGACGGTCGCGTCGGGGGAGGAGTGTCTAAGCCTGACAAAATCGCAGCATTTCGCCTGCATCCTGCTCGACATCTGGCTTGGGACGGGTATCGACGGCCTCGACACACTGCAAAAGTTACGCGAAGACGGTAACGACGCGGCAGTCGTCATGATCTCGGGCCACGGCAACATTGAAACCGCAGTGCGTTCGACAAAACTAGGCGCGTTCGACTTTATCGAAAAACCGCTTAGTCTCGAACGCACCGTCGTAACTGTCAAAAACGCGGTCCGCACCCGCGAACTCGAACGCGTCAACGCTCAGCTTCAGAAAGATCTCGCCGATCAGTACGTCATGGTGGGCGAATCGGTAGCGATGCGTGCGCTTCGGAAGCAGATCGCGATCGTTGCGCCGAGCGACGGCCGGGTGCTTATTTTTGGTGAGAGCGGTACCGGCAAAGAGCTTGTTGCCCGTGCAATTCACGCTCAGTCAAAACGCAGGACGGCGCCGTTCGTCGAGATAAACTCTGCCGCCATTCCCGAAGAACTTGTCGAATCGGAACTCTTCGGCCACACAAAAGGCGCGTTTTCGGGCGCTACAAAGGCCAAAAAAGGGAAGTTCGAAATAGCCGATGGAGCGACGCTTTTTCTCGACGAGATCGGCGATATGTCGCCCCGTGTTCAGGCAAAAATGCTGCGTGTGCTTGAGGAACAGCGGTTCGAACCCGTCGGCAGCAATGTGCCGGTCAGCGTCGACGTTCGCGTTATTTCCGCCACAAATAAACACCTCGACGACCTTATCGAAAACGGTGAGTTCCGCCACGATCTTTTTTACCGGTTGAATGTAATTCCGTTTCAGATCCCGCCGCTTCGCGAACGCGCCGAGGACATTCCGGCACTTATCGAACATTTTAATAAAAAATACTCGTTATCGTACGGCAAACAGCCGAAACAATTTGCCGAGGACGCGGTCGGGACGCTGCAAGATAACGCTTGGCTCGGAAACGTCCGGGAGCTGAAAAATACCATCGAACGCGTCGTTATCATGAGCGAAAAGGAAACCATTCACGCGGCCGATCTTCCACGGCTCGGATCGAACGGCAGCACGGCGAGTCCAGTGAAGGGCTTTCGCTTTCCGTCGTTCAAAGACGCCACCGATGCATACCAACGCGAATTTATCCTGCATAAACTTGCCGAATTTGACGGCAACATTTCCAAGGCCGCAGAGGACATGGGCGTTGACCGAAGCCATCTCTACCGGCGGATGCGAAATTTGGGGATCAAATAGCGCGAGATTTTAATTGATTTCGCAATTAAAGCATAATTTGTGCGCCTTTTAGCAGTACTTGTAGCGGACTGAATTTGTGCTAAACTCTGTCTGTTCAAGAGACAATTCACCCGACCGAAATTTAAACTATTTTCTTATTGGAGGATACTTATGGGACTTCCGCTTAAGCCTGAAGACAAGGCTCAACTCGATTCATTGTTAACAACCTTAAAACCGCAGATCTATGTAATGGATGGAGCTATCTCAAATACAGCAGCAAGCGGTAGCGTTCCGGTTATAGCGCCGCCGCCCGGCGGAGCGATTTTGCTGCCATCCGGGTTTGTTACCGCAATTATCAATGCACTCAGAACTCAGCGCGAATTTAACGAAAAACTATTTACTATCGTTGAGCTTATGTATCAAAAGATGAACGAATGACCTGGTATCGCTTTTTTTTCGAAAGGCAACTATTCCGTAACGGGCCGTACTCAAAACCCTAGAGCTATGCGGCAAAGTTTGCTCGAATATTTCTACCGAAACGCTTCGAACACGGGCGACGTTGCCTTTAGCCATCGGCCTAAACTGAGGCGAAAATTATGGACGTATGCTGCTATTGCGCGTGCGTCCTTTCAATTTGCACGCGAGCTTGGATCTCGCGGTATCGATCACGGCGACCGCATCGTTATTATCGGAAAGAACTCGCCCGAATGGATAGTTGCATTTTACGGCGCGATGCTGCGCGGTGTTATCGTCGTACCGCTCGACGAGCAAAGTTCTGCGGATTTTTTTATAAGCATTTGCGACCAGACCCAGCCGAAAGTCATTCTGAAAGATTCTGAATTGGAGCTTCCAGTACCGGATATTCCGTCCCTAAACCTCGAAGCAATCGAAACGATCATTGCGCCTCGATCCGCCGAGGCTTTCAAAGCAGAAAATATTTTGTCCAGCGACACTGTCGAGATCGTTTTCACGTCCGGCACAACCGGGCAGCCGAAAGGTGTTGAGCTCACTCACGAAAACATTCTCGCGAATCTCGAACCGATCGAACGCGTGATAGGCCGCTATATAAAATGGAAATTCCTCATTCATCCGATTCGCATCCTCGATCTTTTGCCGTTGAGTCACGTCTTCGGCCAGATCATGGGGATCTTTGTTCCCCAACTTTTAAGCGCTGAGGTCCGGTTCCATCAACACTTGAACCCTGCGGAGATAATCGAAACGATCAGGAACGAAAAAATTTCGGTTCTTGCCGCCGTTCCGCGCGTTCTCGAAAATCTGCGTTATAAGATCGGGCGCGATTTCGAAAAAGTGATCGCTAAGGTCGACACAACACAAAACTGGTATCGACGCTGGTGGACCGCACGTCGAATTCATCGAGCATTCGGTTTAAGATTCCTCACTTTTATAACCGGCGGGGCTACACTTGACCCGGCAATTGAGGAATTCTGGAGCCTTCTCGGCTTCGTCGTCGTGCAGGGTTACGGCATGACCGAAACGGCCGCGCTTATCAGCCTCAATAATCCGTTCTCGGCGAAACGCGGATCGCTAGGCCAGATCATCGACGGACAAGAAGTAAAGATCGGCGAGGGCGGCGAGATACTTGTCCGCGGCAAAAATGTTTCTTCCGGATATTGGGGCGGCTTTTTGTCAGTACCACCTGCGGTCACGCGTGGCTTAACGTCGGATAATAAAGACAAATCGGCAGAACAAGCAAGCCCGGATCAAACTTGGTTTCATACCGGCGACATCGGCGCCGTCGACGAAACCGGCCGCCTCTACTTTAAGGGCCGCAAAAAGGACGTTATAGTCACGGCCGCGGGCCTCAACATTTATCCCGACGATCTGGAAGCCGTGTTAAACCGGCAGTCCGCCATTAAGGAAAGCGTGGTTGTCGCTGTCGACGGTCTTAACGGCCCGGAGCCTTTTGCCGCGGTTATCGCGAATAATGAAAACGATGTAAAAAATGCAGTTGCGCAAGCAAATAGATCTCTCGCGCCGTTCCAGCAGATCCGCCGTTGGATGATCTGGCCGGCAGCTGATTTTCCGCGAACCACAACACAAAAAGTTCGTAAAAACGACGTCGCCGACTTTATCCGCAAAAATCCGGATGGTGTTAGCTCTAAAGCCTCGCCTATCGAGGAATTGGTAGATCGTCTCGGAACAGGAAAAAATATTCGCTCCGATTCGCGCCTGACAGAGGATCTTAATCTCGACTCGCTTTCACGTGTCGAACTGCTCAGTGCTCTCGAAGATCGATACCAGGTCGACCTCGACGAACGAGCATTTACCGAATCGGCGACGGTCGGCGATATTGAGCAAATGTTGGAATCGAGGGGTCCACGAACCGATGAACGCCAGCAATTTTCCTATCCGCGCTGGACGCTTTCCCGTCCGGTTTCGTGGTTTCGAAACATACTCTTTTACGGGATCTTGTATCCGGTTACGCGTGTCCTTTGTCGGGCAGATGTTAGAGGCCTGGAACACCTGCGCGACGTCTCCGGCCCTGTTCTTTTTGCCTCGAACCACGTCACCCGCGACGACCCCGCGCTGATCATGTCCGTGTTGCCCCACCGTTTTCATCGGCGCCTTGCGATAGCGATGGACGGCGAAATGCTCGAGAGTTTTCGTCATCCGCCCGCCGATATGGCATTTCTTTGGCGCATATGGTCAGTGCTGAAATACCACCTTCTTCTGGTTTTCTTTAATGTGTTCCCGCTTCCTCGTCTAAGCGGATTTCGCAAGAGTTTTACTTATGCGGGCGAGGCAATGGACCGGGGTTACAACATTTTGATCTTTCCGGAGGGCGAGCTGACAAAGGATGGCCGGCTGCAAAAATTTCAGTCCGGCGTGGGCATTTTGGCCGATGGTTTGGAATGCCCGGTCGTTCCCGTTCGCATCGACGGTTTATGGGAGCTAAAAGCCGCAGGCGTTCGCTATTACGCACCGCCCGGCTCGGTCACGGTCAATTTTGGTGAACCGATCCAATTCGAAACCGGTTCGCCGGCGTCTATTGCGAAAACTCTCGAAGATAAAGTATCAACTCTCTCCAGCAAAAGTATTGTTAATTTATGATCACTAATTCATAATTATTTTTTGGAAAGACACGCATGCTTCCTGAAACTCTAAGAAATCCACTTCAAACTTTTCGTAAGACATTTCCCCGCGACGCCGTTGTTGCAACGCTTTTGAGCCTCGGAATGGTTTGTGCGCTTCTTTCGCTCGGTCTTTTTGCCTGGCTTGCCGAAGAAGTGTTTGCCGGCGGCACGGCAACTTTCGACGACGGAATTCGCGTTTATGTGCATCAGTTTGCGGCCGATCGCCTGACGCCGGTGATAATATTCATCTCGTTTCTCGGTTCGACGATCTTTCTCACATCGCTGAGTTTTGTGATCCTCCTCATTTTTATCTGGCTTCGGCGTTACCGCTCGGCGATATTATTTTCAGCGACGATGCTTGGTTCAAGCATTCTGAATTACGGCTTAAAAATTGCTTTTGCGCGAACGCGGCCGATACCCTATTTCGATCTTCCGCCGCCGGCGTCGTTCAGTTTCCCAAGCGGCCACGCGTTGTGCTCAGCGTGTTTTTACGGTGTTCTGGCCTGGCTGTTTGCTACGCGAACCGAAAACCGGTCGTCACGAATTCTGGTGTGGATCGCCGCCGGCGTGATGATCTTTTTGATCGGCCTGTCGCGGATCTATCTGGGGGTACATTACCCAAGCGACGTTATCGCCGGGTACCTTGCCGCGTGCGTCTGGACTTTGGCCGTGATACTCGTGGACGCAACACGTGAAAGAGCGAAGCAGCTGCGTCCGATCTAGCAAGAGCATGCACTAAAAATCGATACCAACCAACGGCGGATCTTCAACTGCTATCTCCGGAATTCGTTCCTCTCTTCGCAATTTGGCAAAAAGGTCCGCTATTCGAGGGTCATACTGTGCTCCTACGCCGGCTTCAAGCTCGGCTTTCGCCTCATCTGACAGTAGCCCCAACATCTGCGAAAAAATTCGCAACGAGCTTTCTTCCATGCCAACCAGACGGTCGTTCAAACGCTGATTTTCGAGGTTCATCAAATGGTAGCTCTTAATCGTTTCGTAGTGAGCAAGGCCTTGCTTGACCGATTGCAGAAGGTCCTCGGCGATCCACGGCTTTGTGATGTATTTATAGATCACGTTCGAATTGAGAGCGTCCGCCAGGTCATTGGCATCCGTATACCCGGTAAGGATAAAACGCACACAACGCGGCCGCATTTCGGCGGCGCGTTTCAGGAACTCGACTCCGGTCATTTCCGGCATTCGCTGGTCCGAAATGATAAGGGCGATATCATGCACCGTTAACAGATCGAGCGCCTCCGCGCCGGACAGCGCGGTGACAACATCAAATTGTGCGCGGAACACGCGTTCCAACATTCTTACGTTTGCGGGCTCGTCATCTACGGCCAGTATCTTATATCTCATGTTTTTTTATGGGATCGCAGGCATCTTGCCCGCTTGAACGCCCGAGGCGTTTAGGTTTTGCATCTGCTATTTAATTAGCCAATCAAGAATTAAATAATTAATCAGCAGAAAATCGTTCATGGTCTTTCTGCAGCCACCTCCGCCGTTACCGGCAATCTAACTGTCATCGTCGTTCCCTTTGCAACTTCGCTCTGCACCTTGATCTCGCCCTGATGGCGTCTCACTATGCCGAACGAGATCGAAAGCCCGAGGCCCGTTCCCTCGCCGACCGGCTTGGTCGTAAAAAACGGGTCGAAGATTCTATCCAGATTCTCTTTCGGAATGCCCTTTCCCGTATCGCTGACCGAGACCGTCACAAATCCGCCGTCTCTCCGAGTCTGAACCCGAACCTCGCCCCCGTTTTCCTTAACGGCCTGTGCCGCATTTCCCAACAGGTTCATCCACACCTGGTTCAACTGTCCCGAGTACGCGTCGATCTGAATCGGCTCGCAGTAATCGCGCACAAGCTTGATATTCTCGCTCGTAAAATATCGCGATAATATCCTGATCGTCGAATCGATTCCCTCGTGAAGATCCGTCTTCTTAAAATCGGCCTCATCGAGCCGCGAAAAGGTTTTCAGGTTCTTTACGATGTCCAAAATACGTTCTGCTCCTTCACGGCAATCAGAGAACATCGGCTCGAGATCGTCAACCGCCAGCTCGTATCCGATCTCCTCTTTTATTGCGGCCGCCTGATCCGCGATCTCGGCGGGCAGGGAAACGCCGTCGTAAAATTTGAGCAGCCGCATCAGGTTCCTGACCGTATCGTTCAACAGGCTCAGGTTGCCGTGAACAAATCCGACCGGGTTATTTATTTCATGAGCGATGCCAGCGGCAAGTTGACCAAGACTCGCCATCTTTGCGTTTTGGACGATCTGTACTTGCAGGCGTTCGAGCTGCGCTTTGCCTTCGGCGAGCTCGCGGTTACGGGTCTCAAGATCGGCCTTGTATTTCTGGGCGTTTGCCAGCAGGTTTCGCCGCTCGAGTGCACGTTCGATGGTTAATTCGAGCACGTACATATCGAACGGCTTAACAAGATAATCGAAGGCTCCGAGCCTGATCGCATCGAGCACACGCTGCGGTCGGTCGATCCCCGAGACCATTATCACAGGCGTCGGCGGATATGTATCGACGACCTTGCGAAGCAGTTCGATACCGGACAGACCCGGCATTTGTATATCAGCGATCACCAGCGAAACCCCGCCGTCCTTTAAGAGCCCAAGGGCCTCTGTAACCGAGCCAGCCTCAAGGCATTCGTATTTCATCGCGAGATGTCTTCGCAAGGCCGCTCTTACAGTCGGCGAATCATCCGCGATCAAAATACGGTCAGTGGTTTTCTCGCTTATCGAATTCAAATAGGACGATAACGTGGGATTGATCGTTTTTACCGACATAGTTGGGATAGATCCGGAAATCTGACTGACGGAGAGAAACGGTTAAACACTATTTAACCTTCACTAACATTATTGACAAATGTCCAGTTTTTGTCAATAAAAACCGGAATAAATATGCGTTTACGCATTTCTCGCAAAGACGCAAAGACCGCAAAGAAAACCAAATAGGTTTATTTTCATACCGCCTTACGCAAGAACCGCCTTCCGCCTAATCGTTTTGTCCCATTTTTGTCCCACGCTGGGACAAGATCGGGAAGTCCGGTACTGAAAACAAAGGGTTTAGCGTTGTCCCACTTGTCCCACTGTCCCACGCGGTTTTTATTTTTCAAATATCTGCCGCCTTTAGGTGCAAAGCCGGCAGGATATCTTACTCCGTCATCACGAATGACACAAGATATTATTTACGGCACGGAAGGAGATGTTTTAGTAAAGCGATCTAAAATGCTTGTACCCACCGCTGCTTCAGATCCTTATGACCTAAGCAAGCAAACAAACGGAAAGGCGCGTCTGATAACGAGAAGCGATTTCGCAGAGCGGTTACCTGCAACGGCCTGAGTTCATCCAGGTCCGGTTAGTAGGAAGGAATATGATTTCTAATGTTTGTTATCTTGGTCAGCGTTGACCTCGGATCAAAATTTCTCAACTTCGATAATCGGAGAACGATGCGTCTTATAGTTTTCCCATGTATTCTCACGGTTGCAGTTTGCGCCATCGCCCCGTTTGACAGCTACCCAATATTTCAATAAAAAAGGGATCGATTCTAACGATCCCTTTTATAAGTTAAATTATGGTACACCCGGCATGATTCGAACATGCACCCCTTGATTCGTAGTCAAGAAACAGGTGGTAGAAAAGTGGAATCAATTAGTGACTTTCTTTAAATAAATCAAATACTTACGCCGTGTGTGAAGGATTTTTACTATTCAATTTCACTTTCTTCTGATCAACTTTTGGTAACGTATTCGTAACGGGAATCCCCGTTGGAACCAATTAAAATAGCCTGCGTCCAGACGGTTCTTTGCCGACTGCCTATTCTGCGACAGCATGATGACCGGAGCCCGTGTTGCAGCGAGCATCGAGAGCAAGAGATTGAGTAGAATATAGGGGTATCGAACTCCCGGTTTATGTCACGGCTCACATGAAGCTTTTCACGTATCTCACCGAGTAACTGCTTCTCATGCGTCATGATATCGTCCAGACGCTCGTGGATCGGCTTGCTGGCTTGCAGTTCAGTAGGTTCGTTCATAGTTTCGTCCTCTTAAATTATTTTTATCTTAAGGTTCAGATTTTGCGGGAGTCTTTAACTTAAACGTCGCGTCGCGGTTGATCATTGCTTCGCCGATCTTTCCGGCCATTTTGCCGAGAATAAGCAGGACGATCACGGCTAGAAATGTTGCAAGTACCGCATAGGTGAATTGTCCGGGGATGCTTTTATCATCTCCAAGCAGCCTGGTCATTGCAGTTTTTATCGCGTCATTCCATGCAAGGGCACACACTAGTCCAAGTGCCGCCGATGCCAATGTGATCATCGATTGAATGACCGGCCTAGTTGACTTAACTACCGCCTCTGTTTCCTCGATGACCTTAGTGTTCTCAATAACTTTTGCTTCCTCGATAAATTTAGACATTTGCTGCTCTCCTATGTTTGCTAAAGATGTAATTTGATTTAAACGCTTGTCATGAAAAAGGCAATTTGTCATGAAAATGTCAATAGTGGATAAAAACACCCGCAGCGAATGTTTATGCAATGGAAGATTTGGGTGTTTTTGGTCTAAGATTAATAGAGACTGGATCAAATAACTATGGCAATTCCACAGACAATGCTTTCGGTAGTAGCCCGAGACGAGGTTCATTTACAGTTTAGCTTAAAAGACGATGTTGACCGTGGGCGGCTTTTCAAAATGCTAGGGAAGCTATGGGAGTCGGAAGAAACCGGCATTGCAGATCCGACACTCAACAAAAATCATCAATTAACCGGGGGCACCGCAAATGTTGTTGCAGGGTTTAAGCCTGAGCTATGGCGGGAGGTTTTTCCCGAAGACGTTCCGGACAATCTTTTTTCTTTCGTCGATGCCCCAGCAATTCCAGCGGCAGATAATGCGTGCAAAGAACCACGTCCGGCTTGAAATGCCTCACGTGCCGCTCGAATTTTGCCCGCGAATTACCCGGAAAAGCCCGCTTCAATTTATTCAGCGTCCGCGCCACCTTCGGATTATCCGTCTTGGCAAAAACCATCCCCCACAATTCCGGCGCGCGTTCAACCAATTGCAGGTAGCCGTCGGAATGAATCTTCCGATGCAACGGCGAGAAGAATTTCAGAAGATCAATCCGCTCCACGACATCATCGGGCCGCGCACCGCGCCACGCTTCCTCCAGAGCCGATGCCGCCGCCAAATGCCCGCCCCCGGCCGTAATGGTCGCAATCAGGATTCTCATGGGGCCGCAGTCTAATCGGCAGCCCGCGAATGCAAAAGATTTGTTTGCGATGCTTGTTCG
>Ga0207674_10006732_pt1 | contig 13491 bp, 10 predicted proteins | sample KBSCornC72_FD_184303 | JGI IMG/M metagenome (GOLD analysis project Ga0207674, IMG submission 184303) | Corn rhizosphere microbial communities from Kellogg Biological Station, Michigan, USA - KBS Corn C7-2 (SPAdes) (version 2) | ecosystem: Host-associated > Plants > Roots > Rhizosphere > Soil ... | reverse complement strand
GCGGTGAAGCTCCAGGGCGTGCATCTCCGAGCGGTGAAGCAGCATGTAGCGCAGGAGCGGATACTCGGGAGGCGTCGCGGTCGTGTGCACGGGAAGCGGTGCGCCGGGGTCGGCGATCGCTGGCCGCCGATTGGGCTCGTCGAGCAGCTCGCCCAGGTACTCGTGCAGGTGATCGTGGCCGTACGACACGAACAGCCGGTGCGTGAAGTACGAGTACTCGAGCGGATACGCGCCGCGCTGGCCACGGCTGCGCATGTCCTCGAAGTAGCTGCGGTCGGTGAGGAAGCAGAAGAACGCGCTCTCGGCCACGAGCTTCTTCAGGTGCCGCACCATGCCGAAGATCCGGTCCGACAGGTGGTCGACCTTGTCCAGCTCGTCCACGACGAAGATGGGCGCCAGTCCCGCCGCGAGCAGCCGCTGCAGCAGGACGGGGAGCACGCGGTCGAGCGTGCCGAGCGACGTGTCGAAGAGGAACTTGTACTCGCGCTTCACCGCACGGCTTCGCGAGCGCGTCACGCTCCACTTGTAGACGAGCGACGATCCCATCGCCGCCACGAACCCGCCGATCGTCGCCTGGATCGCGCCGGCGTCGCCGAGCGCGAGCCCGCCGCCGACCAGCCCACCCGTGAGCATCGACGCGATCGCCGGCACCACGCTCTTTCCCGTCGTGTCCACCGACAGCGCCGCCTCGAGGCGCTGCGCGGCGTCCTCAGTGTCGGAGTTGCTCTGCTCCACGTGGCCGGCGATCCGCCGGTACGCGTCGCACACTCCCGCCAGCGCGACGAGCTCGCGCATCCCCTGGCTGTTGGTCGCCGCCGAGGACTGGCTGCCGGTCCGTTGCAGGCCGAGCACTCCGGTGCGCGCCACGCCGAGTCGTACCCAGAAGTCGCGCAGCCGCATCGGGCTCGGGCACTCGTGCAGCTCGTGCTCGAACGCCGCGGCCAGCTCGGCGCGAGCCGCTTCAGCGAGCTCTCGCCCGCGCGGGAAGCTGTCGACCTTCGGCGCGATCCGCGAACTGGGCACTGCCTTCCGCCAGACCGCGTCGACGAACTCGCGCGACACCGCGCGGTGCAGTGCGAGCGTGATCTGCTCGAGGGCCAGCCGCGCGTCGCGCGCACTGACCGACTGCTCGCTATCGGGTGCCGTCTGAGCCGCGACCGGCGCAACTGCCGGAGTGGCAATCTTGAGGCGGCTCTGCGCCGGCTGCGCCGCCGTCACCGTCACCGTCACGGTCTCACTCTGTGCTGCAGTCGCCGCGGCACCCGCATCTGCGGCCACGCCAGACGCACCGTCGCCCGACGGCGGCGCCGTCGGTGCCGCCGTCGTCGCCGCCACGCCCCGCCCGGTCGCCGGAGCAGCCGCGACCGGTGCCGCGCCGCTCACGAAATCCGGGAAGAGACTGGGGCCGTGGAGCTGCACGTAGAGCGGCCGGAGACGGGCACGGTCAGACAGAGAGTCCCTGAATACCTGGCGGAATGCGTGCTGGATCATCGTCGTCTTTCCCGCGCCGCGATGACCCGAGATGAGGAACGAGCGGCCGCCGACCTCCTGATTGCAGTAGCGTCTCAACTCGGACACGAGCACGCGCATGGCGGCCGACTGGATCGAGACCGAGGCCGTCGGCTCGGCGGACTCGTCGCTCGAGAGCGCGTCGAGCCACAGGGCGTTCAGCGGATCGGCGAACTCCCTGATCTTCACCCGCGGTGTCGTCGGCGCGGCGGGGGGCGTCATCTAGCCACCGCTCGTGCGGCCAGCGGGTGATGCGGCAGGGTTCTGATCGGGCCCGGGCTGCGTCGTCCCCTGCTTCGGCGCCTTGCTCGTGTCGACCTTCGCTGCGGTCGTGTCGCTTCTAGGCGCGCTCTCGACGATCCGCACACGCCCGGGCCGTGCCACAGCGAGCACGGTCAGCATGCCGCCGGTGAGAAGGAGCAGCACCGTGAGCACGAGCGTGCGCGAGAACCGCGTGCCTCCGACGCCGCCGCCGAATCCTCCCCAGTGGCTCTCCACGAGCACGTCGCGTCCCGACAGCATGTCCCACACGAGCAGCACGAGGAACACTCCGCCCAGCACGAGCAGTCCGTCGACGACCAGGCCCCACTGCCGCCGATCCTCCGACACCTGGGTGAGCATCGAGTCGACGGCGCGCTTGGCGGCGGAATCCATCGCACGCCGCAACGTGATCGAGTCGACCGCCACCGTGCGCACGACGGTGTCGACTCGCACCGGGTTCTGCGTCGCGCCTGCCGCGAGGACAGGCGCGGTCGACGTGAGCGTGGCTCGCGGACGGATGGTCGCGGCCGAAATGGTCGGTGGCGCGAGCACGGACAGCACGAATGCCAGCACCGCGAGCGCTGCGAACCTGCACGACGGATGAGTCATCGCTGCCGAGCCTCCGCGAAAGGTGCGCGACAACGGCCCCTGGCCCACAATCCAGGACCGAGATACACCCCGCCGTCCGCGTTGGCCAGTAGCGAGGAGCTCCCTGCAGATCCGCGCAGCTATTGACCGCGCGCAGAGTCGATAGCTCGACCGCTCACAGATCCGCGCAGCTCTTCACGATCGACCCGCACCGCCTGCACAGCAGTTTGCAGTTCCTCCACCACAGCTCGGTGGAGCCACACACGTCGCACGTCTCCTGCTCCGGCTCGCTCGGCACGGTCATCGTATAATATTGAAGTCGTTCCCCTACGCCGACCATCGCCCCGGAGCCGTCCCCTGTCGCACCCGACGAACGAGACCGCCCAGCAGCGGCCGAACTGGGCCGGCGCCACCCCCGCGCTCGGCACCGTCACCATTCCGGGCCCGACCGTCCGCCGCGAGGACGTACCCCTCCACGAGGACGTGCGCTGGCTCGCCGCCGCGCTCGGCCGCGTCATCCGCCGGCTCGAGGGCGAGGTGGCGTTCGAGACGATCGAGACCCTCCGCCGCGCCTGCCGTGCGCGACGCCACGGCGACCCGGCGGCGCCGTCGCTCGATCAGCTCCTCGCTCAGGTCGAGGCGCTGCCGCTCGAGCTGAGCGCGATCACCGCGCGCGCGTTCACGCTCTTCTTCCTGCTCATCAACACCGCCGAGCAGGTGCATCGCGTGCGTCGCACGCGCGCGTACCGCACCACGGTGGAGAATGCCGAGCCGCAGCCGGCCTCCGCCCAGTGGGCGATGCGCAACCTCAAGCGCGACGGACACTCGGCGCAGGAGGTCGAGCGCGCGATCCTCGGGCTCGACGTGCGCCCCGTGCTCACGGCGCATCCCACCGAGTCGACGCGCCGCACCCTGCTCGGCTTGCAGGCGCGCGTCGCCGACGCGCTGCTCGCGCGCGAGCAGACGCCGACCGCCGAGCGGCACGGCATCGAGGAGCAGCTCGACGGAGAAGTCGAGCTGCTCTGGGTGACGTCGGAGATCCGGCAGGACCGCCCCTCCGTGCGCGACGAGGTGAGCACGGTGCTCTGGTACCTCGAGACGCGGCTGATCGACGCGGGCGCGCGGGCGCGCGAGGCGCTCGTGCGCGCGTTCGAGGAGGAGTTCGCCTGCTCGTCCGACGCGCTGCGCAGCGCCGTGCCGGTGCGGATCGGCAACTGGGTCGGCGGCGATCGCGATGGGAATCCGTTCGTCACCCCCGATGTCACGATCGCCACCGCGCGCCGCGGGAGCTACTCGATCCTCGGCCGCTACGGCGCGGCGCTGAAGGATCTCGTCGAGCGTTTGTCGGTGTCGGCGGCGCTAGCTGCTCCCGCAGAGGAACTGCGCACCAGCTTAGAAATCGATCGGCGCCTCCTCCCCGACGTGTGGGAGGCGAACCGCCGCCGCAATGCCGACGAGCCGGTGCGGCTCAAGCTGTCGTTCATGCAGGGACGAGTCGAAGCGACGCGCCGGCTCACCGCGGCGCGCGATGCGGGCAAGCTCGTCGACGAGCCGGCGGCATATCGCGCCGCCGGGGAGCTGGAGCACGATCTCATGCTCGTGCGCGAGAACCTCGTCTCGGCCGGCGCGATGCACGCCTGCCGCACGACCATCGATCCGCTCCTCGCGACGCTGCGCGCGCACGGGCTGCACGGCTTCCTGATGGACGTGCGCGACCACGCCGACAACCACACCGCGGCCGTCGCCGACATCGCCAAGCAGCTCGGTCTCCCCGAGTTCGACGGCGACGCGCTGCGCCGCGAGCTGCTCGGCCGCCGTCCGCTCGTGAGCGCGCACGTCCCGCTCTCCGAGGCGACGACGCGCGTGCTCGACACCTTCCGCGCCGTTTGCACGATCCAGAAGGAGATGAGCGTGGAGGCGGCGAGCACGTACATCGTGTCGATGACGCAGAGCGGGGAAGACCTGCTGCGCGTGCTGCTGCTCGGGCGCGAGGTCGGACTCGTCGATCTGGCCGCCGACCCTCCCGAGTCGAGCATCGACGTCGTGCCGCTGTTCGAGACGCTCGACGACCTGGAGAATGCGCCGAAAGTGATGCGCGCGCTGCTCGAGGATCCGGTCTACCGCCGCCAGCTCACCGCGCGCGGCAACCGGCAGGAGGTGATGATCGGCTACTCCGACTCTGGGAAGGACGCCGGCATCCTCGCCGCATCGTGGGCGCTGTATCAGGGGCAGGAGGAGCTCGCGAAGCTGTTCGCCGAGGCCGGAGTGCAGCTCCGGCTCTTCCACGGTCGCGGCGGGAGCGTCGGCCGCGGCGGCGGCTCGCCGGTGTACCGCGCGCTCGCCGCGCTGCCGCCCGGCACGGTGAACGGCCGCCTCAAGATCACCGAGCAGGGAGAGATCATCAGCCAACAGTTTGGCCTCCTCCCAGTCGCCGAGCGCACGCTCGAGGTAACGCTCGCCGGTGCGCTGCTGCAGGAGTTCACGAAGTGGCAGGAGTCGGTGAGCGCCGACGAGATGCAGTCATTCCGCCGCACGATGCGCGAGCTGAGTGACGCGTCGCTCGGAGTGTACCGCGATCTCGTGCACGAGCATCAGGCGCTGTTCACACTCTTCCGCACCGCGACGCCGATCGACGAGCTCGCGGAGGCGCGCTTCGGCTCGCGGCCGGCGTTCCGGCCCGGCTCGGGCACGGGGATCACCGGAATCCGCGCCATCCCGTGGAGCTTCGGGTGGACGCAGATGCGCCTCATGCTCACCGGCTGGCTGGGCGCGGGAACCGCGTTCGCGCAGGCGACGAGCACCCCGGAGGGTCTCGAGCGGATGCGGCGCATGGCGAAGCAGTGGCCGTTCTTCGACGACCTGCTCGGCAAGATCGAGATGGTGTGCGCGAAGACCGATCTCGAGATCGCGCGCACCTACGTGCGCCAGCTCGGCGGCGACCTCGTGCTGCTCGGCCGGCTCGAGGAGGAGTTCCACCGAACGGTGGACTCCGTGCTCCGCATCCGCGACACCGAGCATCTGCTGCGCGACACGCCGGTGCTGCAGTCGGCCATCGGTTTGCGGAACCCGTACGTAGACCCGTTGTCGCTGCTGCAGATCGCACTGCTGAAGAAGAAGCGAGCGCTCGGGGAGGGAGAGAGTGCTGAGCGCGAGAAGGTGGAGTCCGTGCTCGCGACGACGTTGAGCGGGATCGCGCAGGGACTGCGGAATACCGGATGACGACAGGGGTCAGACTCCTTGAAAAACGCCTATATCTCACGGCCTTTTTCAAGGAGTCTGACCCCTTGATCCGGCTGAAGCGTGGAGAGTGACGGCGAGGGGGGTACACTGCGATGAACGGCGAACGGGTGATCCGACGATGGTTTGGTATCGAAAGGCGAAGCGGCCGGGCGATCGAGGCGACGTCGTGACCGTCCCGAATGGACGTCCCCTCCGTGTGGGCGTGGTCGGGTATGGCCTTGGCGGCTCGACCTTCCACGTGCCGCTCGTCTCCGCGACGCCGGGACTCGAGCTCGCCGCGATCGCGACGAGCAACGCCGAGCGCGTGGCGAAGGCGAAGTCGCACTATCCGGGCGTGAAGCTCTACGACACGATCGACGCGATGCTCGCCGCCGAGCAGCTCGATCTCGTCGTCGTCTCCACGCCGCACGCGACGCACGCGCCGAACGCGCGCGCCGCGTTGGCGAAGGGCGCACACGTCGTCGTCGACAAGCCGTTCGCGACGTCGTCGGCGGAAGCGCGCGACCTCGCCGCTGCGGCGAAGGAGGCGGGCAGGCTCGCGATCCCGTTCCAGAACCGCCGCTGGGACAACGAGGTGCTCACGCTGCAGAAGCTCATGCGCGAGGGCACGCTCGGCGACATCCACCGCTTCGAGTCGCGCTACGAGCGCTGGCGTCCGGTCCCGAAGGCGCGGTGGACGGAGGCCGGCGCGGAGGAGCGCGGTGAGGGCGTGCTCGGGGACCTGACCGTGCACCTCGTGGATCAGGCACTGCTCCTGTTCGGACCCGCACGCAGAGTGTACGCCGAGTTCGAGCGCCGGCATCCCGACATCCACGTGGTGGACGACGTGTTCATCGCCATCACGCACAAGAGCGGCGTGATCTCGCACCTCTTCACGAGCCCGAACGTCGGCATCCTCGGCCCGCGCCTCACGGTGCTCGGCAGCAAGGGCGCGTACGTGAAGCACGGCATCGACCCGCAGGAAGAGGCGCTGCTCGCCGGCGGCACGCCCGGCTCGCCGGGCTGGGGCGAGGAGCCCGAGTCCGCGTGGGGCAAGGTCGGCGCCGGAGACGACGTCCGTCCGCTGCGCAGCGAGCCTGGCGACTACCTCGAGTTCTACCGCGGCGTCGCAGCCGCGATCCGCAACGGCACCGAGCCGCCCGTCACGACGGCGCAGGGGATCGCGATGATGGAGCTGCTGGATGCGGCGCGGCTCTCGGCGAGGGAGGGGAGAGTCATCGAGTTGGGCGCGTGACAAAGTGTTCGTCGGTTTCTCGGTCAACGGTAGGCGGCCGGCCTCGGGCCGCAGAAGCTTCCCGAGGCCGGCCGTGAACCGATGAACCGCCAACCGACGAACCACTCTTCGATGCCTTCCCTCGACCGCATCGCCCGCGAAGCGCTCATCGCGAACGGATTCCAGCCCGACGAGGGCGATGCGGTCGCGCGCGACGTGGCCAGCCTCCGAGAGGCTCCCACCAAGGGCATCGAGGCGAGGGATCTTCGCGCCCTCAAGTGGTCTTCCATCGACAACGCCTCGTCGCGCGATCTCGATCAGATCGAGGTCGCCGAGGAGCTGTCGGACGGCGCGATCGTGCTGCGGATCGGGATCGCCGACGTCGATGCGCTCGTGCCGAAGGGATCGGCGATCGACGTGCACGCCTCGGTGAATGCGACGTCGGTGTACACCGGCGTGACCGTCTATCCGATGCTGCCGGAGCGGCTGTCGACCGACCTGACGTCGCTCAACGAGGCAGAGGACCGGCTGGTGCTCGTGATCGAGGCCGAGCTCGCGCCCGACGGCACCGTACGTCGGCACGACGTCTACCGCGCGCTCGCCACCAACCACGCGAAGCTCGCCTACGAGAGCGTGGGCGCGTGGCTCGAGGGGCACGGGCCCGAGCCGGAGAAGCTCGTTCCCGACGATGCGATGGAAGCGCAGCTCTGGCTGCAGGACCGCGCGGCGAGTCTGCTCAAGCGCATGCGCGAGCAGGCGGGCGCGCTGGAGTTCGACACGATCGAAGCGACGCCGGTCGCGAAGGACGGCAAGGTCGAGTCGCTCGCGGTCACGCGGAAGAACCGCGCGCGCGATCTGATCGAGGACTTCATGATCGCCGCCAACGTCGCGATCGCGAGGATCCTCGCCGAGCGCGGACGATCGGCGATCCGGCGCGTCGTGCGCGTGCCGCGGCGGTGGGACCGCATCGTCGACGTCGCGCGGCAGTACGGCTTCACGCTCCCCGAGCAGCCGAACGCGAAGGCGCTGTCGACCTTTCTCGGCGCACGCCGTGCCGCCGATCCGATGCGCTTTCCCGAGCTCTCGCTCACGGTCGTAAAGCTGCTCGGCCCCGGCGAGTACGTGCTCGACAGGCCCGGCCCGAGCGACGACCTGCCGCACTTCGGCCTCGCGGCGACCGACTACACGCACGCCACCGCGCCGAACCGCCGCTATGCCGACCTCGTCACGCAGCGGCTGGTCAAGGCGGCGATCGCCGGCGCGCCGCCGCCGTATACCGACGACGAGCTCGCGGCGATCGCGCAGCGGTGCACCGAGCGCGAGAACGCGGCGAACCGCGTCGAGCGCGTCACGCGCAAGGCCGCCGCCGCCGAGCTGCTGGCGCACCGCATCGGCAGCGTCTTCCAGGCGATCGTCACGGGCGTGAAGAAGGAGGGCACGTACGTGCGGCTGCTGTCGCCGCCCGCCGAGGGCCGCGTCATCCGCGGCGAGCACGGGATGGACGTCGGCGAGCGGGTGAGAGTCAGGTTGGTGGCGACCGATCCGGCGAGAGGCCACATCGACTTCGAGCGCGCGTAGGAAGCTCGCGCCACGAAACGCGGCCGGCTTCGGGACGCATTGGCGCCCGAGGCCGGCCGTGAACGTTCACCCCTCTCAGGTCGCTTCCGGCAGCGCGTCGACCATCGCCTGCACGTCGGCACCCTCGCCGCGCACCCGGAGATCGTAGTACAGCAGCGACGCCGCGACGGCGATCAGCGGGAACAGCGGCACCATCAGCAGCTCGGACAGCATGTCGGTGAAGCGCTCGGGCGCTCCGATGATCCCGAACACCATGCCGAGCGCGATGGCGAGACCGAGGACGAGGACCATCACGATGATCCACGCGAGCAGCATCGTGCCGAGCACGTGCCAGAACTGGCCGCGCGCGAGATTGCGTGAGCGCGAGAGCGCCGCGGAGTTCTTCAGCCCTTCGATCGCGGCGACAGGAGTGGCCACCACGGTCCACACGGCGATGAGAATGCCGGGGATCACGAGGAGGAGCGTGCCCAGCCCGATGAGGATGCCCGACATCATCGAGACGGCGATCACGCTGCCGGCGCGGTCCCCGAGTGCGCGAAGCACTTCACCAGCGGAGAGGGCGCGGTCCTGTTCGATCGCGCCCGCGACCATCACCGCGATCGCCCCCTGGCTGACGAGGAACATGAGATTGAACACGAACTGGAACACGACCTGGATCGACTGCGGCATGAACGCGCCGATCAGGATCGGCGGCACGAGCAGCAGCGCGGAGAGCACGAGCAGATCGGCGAAGTGGGCGCGGTAGAACTGGAAGCTGCTGTCGAGGATCTCGGTGGCGCGGCGCGGGTGGGTGTGCGCGAGTTGGCTCATGGATCACCAGGCGGGAGTGAGCGTCGAGCGTTCGGGGAGGGACCGCCAATTTGATTCCTGGCGGGCTCGGCCGCGAGGGGCCTGGATCACAGACCGAGCAGCGTCGGAATCACATCGTCGGGATCCCCCGCACCAGGTCGATCGTCGTCGCCAGAGCGATCGCCAGGAACAGCACGCCAACGCCGATGAACACGCGCGAGCGCTCCAACGTCACGCGCTCGAGGGAGCGCAGGGAGACACCCGGCAGCAGGAAGCACTGCGCCGTCTTCATGAGGTAGAGCACGCCGACGATCGTGAGCACGAGCGGCATGCCGGACCACACGCGATGGAAGGCGACGATCATCGCGCCAAAGCCGAGGCTGAGGAAGCCGTGCACGAACACGCCGCCGTAGCCGGGCCCGCGCAGCCCGATGAAGAACGCGGCCCACCTACGGTGATGGACGACGTGCGACAGCCCGACCAGCGCCAGTTGGATGACGGCGAACATCTCCAGCGCGCGCGTCATGCGGTGCGCAGCAGCCCGTACGCCACCACCGCAGCGATCGCGAGCGAGAACGCGCCGGCCGCGACGAACTCGCGCGATCGCTCGAGCGAGACGCGCTGCATCGAGCGCATCGCGCGCGCGGGGAAGAGGAAGCAGATCGCCGCCTTGAGGATGTTGAGGAGCCCGAACACCGTGACCACGAGCGGGATCCCCGACCACACCTGATGGAAGGAGAAGATCAGCGAGCCGGCGGTGAGGCTGAGCAATCCGTTCCCGAACACCCCGGTGTCGCCCTTGCCGCGGAGCCAGATGAAGAACTCGGCCCACGCGCGGTGATGCACGATGTGCGACAGCCCGATGACGGTGAGCTGGATGACCGCGAGGATTTCGATCGCTCGTTCCATGCAACCCGCTGGACGATGTGATTTAGGATATACGAAAATAATATTTTGTGTGTCCTATATAACACGATAGCCCGGCGGGCACAACCACGAGGATGCGGTCGCGGATGTGGCTGCCCTCACCCGCGTTCCGCCGAGCGTGGCGCGCTTGCGATCCCGTCCGTGCGGAGCAGATTCGAGACTCCGCCGACGCTGGCTTCGTGGCTCATCTCGATGGAGGCCCGCATGACCTCTCGCGCTCTCTCACTCACCGTCGCTGCACTCCTCGCGGCGAGCGCCGCAACGGCTCACGCACAGAAAACGGCCAAGCTGCAGTGGGGGCCGGCTCCGCCGTTTCTCCCCGCGGGCGCCAAGTTCGCGCTCGTGAGCGGTGATCCGGGAAAGTCAGGTCCGTTCGAGATCCAGCTCTCGATGCCGAACGGCTACGTGATCCCGCCGCACTTCCATCCCACCGACGAGACGGTCGCCGTGAAGAGCGGCCATTTCCGCTTCGGCATGGGCGACAAGATCGACAAGAAGGCGGAGAAGACGCTCAAGCCCGGGCAGTCGGGGACGCTGAAGACGCCGATGCACCACTGGGCTAGAGCACAGGGTCCCACGGTGGTCGCCGTGACCGGCAACGGGCCGTTCCTGATCACCTACGTCAACGCGGCGGACGATCCGAGAAGGAAGCCGACGCCGTAGCGCGCCGAGGGGATCGATGCCGACGCGAGTGATCCTGTTCGCGGCCGCGGTGCTCGTGAGCACGAGCACCGCGACCGCGCACGCTCAGAAGACGGAGCTGAAGTGGGGACCGGCACCGCCGTCGCTTCCCGCGGGCGCCCGCATGGCCGTCATCAGCGGCAACCCTGCCGCGCCCGGTCCATTCACGATTCGGCTTCGTCTTCCCAGCGGCTTCACGGTGCCGCCGCACTTTCATCCGGTCGACGAGCACCAGACGCTCATCAGCGGACGCATAGGACACGGCATGGGCGACCGCGTCGACGTGAAGGCCGTGAAGTGGCTGCGGCCCGGCCAGAGCATCACGCTGCCGGCGAACTCGCACCACTACGTGAAGACGAGAGGCCGCACGCTGGTCGAGGTCACCGCCGTAGGGCCGTTCACCGTCACCTATGCGAATGCGAAGGATGACCCCAGGAAGCGGTGAGTTGGTTGGTTGGATCGTGGGTCGGTGCGAGACGGCCTCGGGAAGTTCCTTCTTCCCGAGGCCGTTCCGCATCATCTCAGTCCCCAACCAACCCACTCACGGCGTCCTCCATCCCCCGTTCTGCTTCCCGATCAACGCGTCCGCCTCCTTCGGTCCCCAGCTTCCCGCGGGATATGTCGGCATCGGGTTCGCCGGATGCTTCTCCCAGTACTCGAGCAGCGGATCGATCAGACGCCACGCGGCCTCCACCTCGTCGCTGCGCGTGAAGAGCGTCATCTCGCCGATCATCACGTCGAGCAGCAGCGTCTCGTACGCCGGTGCCGCAAGCTCGCCGAACGCTTCCGTGTACGTGAAGTCCATGTCGACCGGCGCGATCTCGATCTCCTCCGTCAGTGCGACCGCGGCACCGGGCACCTTCGCCTCGAAGTTGAGCGATACTCCTTCGTTCGGCTGCACGCGCATCACGAGCACGTTCGCCATGAGGTCGCGACCCGCGCCCGGTCCGCCGAACATGAGGTGTGGCGGCGCCTGGAAGTGCACGGCGATCTCGCTCACGCGCTTCGCCAGCCGCTTGCCGCTCCGCAGGTAGAAGGGCACGTCCTTCCAGCGCCAGTTGTCGACGTGGAAGCGCACCGCCGCGTACGTCGGCGTCTGGGAGTCCTTGCTCACGTCCGGCTCCTCGTGGTAGCCGACGACCGGCTTGTCCTTCGAGATCCCGGCCGCGTACTGCGCGCGCACCGCGTTCTCCGGGATCGTCTCGGGAGTGAGCCACCGGATCGAGCGCAGCACCTTCACCTTCTCGTCCCGCACCGCGTCGGCCGTCATCGACGGCGGCGGCTCCATCGCCGTGAGCGCGAGCAGCTGCATCAGGTGGTTCTGGAACATGTCGCGCACGACGCCGGCTTCCTCGTAGTACTTGCCGCGCGCCTCCACCCCCACCGTCTCCGCCGCGGTGATCTCGACGTGCGACACCCACCGCCGGTTCCACAGCGGCTCGAAGATGGAGTTCGCGAAGCGCAGCACGAGGACGTTTTGCACCGTCTCCTTCCCGAGGAAGTGGTCGATGCGATACACCTGGTGCTCGGCGAACAGCGACAGCACGAGCTGGTTCAGTGCGTGCGCGGTGGCGAGGCTGCGGCCGAACGGCTTCTCCACGACGACGCGCGCCCATGGACGCTGCTCGGGGTCGTCGATCCGCGGCACGAGCCCGCTCGACGAGAGCAGCCGCACGATCGGCTCGAACACGCTCGGCGGCACGGCGAGATAGAAGAAGCGGTTCCGCTCGGCCGGGGCGCACTCGGACTCGATCTCGTCGAGCTTCTGCTTGATCCCCTCGTACGCCGCCGCATCGGTGGCGTCGCCGCCGACGAAGTAGATGCGCTGCTCGAACTCCTTCCACACTTCCTCGTCGACGCGCTTCACCTCGTCCGACTCGCCGAGCGCGGCGCGCATCCGCTCGCGGAACGACGCGTCGTCGAGCGCCGACTCGCGACCCACCGCCAGCACCGCGAACCCGGGGCCGAGCAGGTTCTCCGCGGCGAGCTGGTAGAGAGCGGGGAAGAGCTTCCGCTTCGTGAGGTCGCCCGTCGCGCCGAAGATCACCATCGTGCAGTGCTCGGCTCGCGCCGCGATCTGTTCTCCGTAGCGTGCGTGCTTGGTCGAGATGTGCATCCGCACGCCGCGCGGTCCCGGTTCGGGACTCGACTGCGGCGCCGTCATGAGCCCTTCACCGCGTGTCCGCCGAACTCGTTGCGCAGCGCCGCGATGACCTTGGCGCCGAACGAGTCCTCCTGCCGCGAACGGAGCCGCATGAGCAGCGACAGCGTGATGACCGGCGCGGGCACGTCCTCCTCGATCGCCTCGGCCACCGTCCAGCGTCCCTCACCCGAGTCGGCGACGAAGCCCTTGAGCGCCGAGAGCTTCGGGTCCTTCTCGAACGCGCTCACGGCGAGCTCGTTGAGCCACGACCGTACGACGCTCCCATGCTGCCACAGCTCCGCGATCTGGCGCAGGTCGAGCGCAGGGAAGTTCCTGGAGGCGGAAAGAATCTCGTAGCCTTCGGCGTACGCCTGCAGCATCCCGTACTCGACGCCGTTGTGCACCATCTTCACGTAGTGCCCCGCGCCCGGCGGTCCGACGTGCGCGTAGCCGCCCTCCTGCGCGAGCGCGGTGAAGATCGGCTCACAGTGCGCCACGGCGTCACGCTCGCCGCCGACCATGAGGCAGTAGCCGTTCTCGAGCCCCCAGATCCCGCCGCTCG
>Ga0207674_10006730_pt1 | contig 13496 bp, 14 predicted proteins | sample KBSCornC72_FD_184303 | JGI IMG/M metagenome (GOLD analysis project Ga0207674, IMG submission 184303) | Corn rhizosphere microbial communities from Kellogg Biological Station, Michigan, USA - KBS Corn C7-2 (SPAdes) (version 2) | ecosystem: Host-associated > Plants > Roots > Rhizosphere > Soil ... | reverse complement strand
CTTATGGATCGATATTGTTCACCAGTTGGCGTGCTCAATGCGTAACCGTTATTTTCAATTAAAAAAATTACCGGCAGATCCCATACTGCGGCCACATTCAATGCTTCATGAAAGTCACCCTCACTGGTTCCTCCTTCACCGGTAAATGCCAATGAAACTTTATTTTCTTTCCTGAGTTTATGCGCAAGTGAAACTCCATCTGCAATGGCCAATTGCGGGCCGAGGTGCGAGATCATGCCGCAGATATGATGCTGTTTACTTCCAAAATGAAAACTTCTTTCTCTTCCTTTGCTAAAACCTTCCTGGCCGCCCTGCCACTGCGTAAACAATTTATGTAGAGGCATGTTGCGTGCGGTAAACACGCCGAGGTTGCGATGCAAAGTCATGATCCATTCATCTTCATCTAAAGCAAGTGTGGCTCCTGTAGCGATGGCTTCCTGCCCAATCCCACTGAACCATTTTGAGATTCTTCCCTGGCGTAACAAGAGCAGCATTTTTTCTTCGATCATTCTTGGCCATAAAAGCTCGCGGTAAAATTGTTTGAGTTGTTCGTTGGATAAATTCGTGCGGTCAAAATTCATTCTACGAATTTCAATGTTTCAAGGCGAACTAAAAAAGCAAATTCACAAAATACTCCTGCGACGTTCTTTATCGAATTCTTTGTCGAGGATGGAGGTAACAACAGAAAGGATCAGGCTAAATATCAAAGCCCACCAGAAGCCTGAAACGCTGATGCCATCGACAAACCGACTAGCCAGTAACACCACCAATGCATTAATGACAAACAGAAATAAGCCGAGTGTAAGGATCGTAACGGGTAACGTAAGAAGAATGATAAGCGGTTTTACAAAAATGTTGAGGATAGCCAGCACAACCGCAAATACCAATGCGGTCCAGAAAGAATCAATATGAATGCCCCTGAGAACATGGGCAAGACCAAATGACACGGCGGCGATCACTAATATGCGAACAAGAAATTTCATCGAAATGTTTAGCCAAGGTCAAACAATAACTATACCACCACTAATTCATAAAATTCTTCGGGTTGAAAATATTTTTCCGCTAATTGCTTTATTTCCTGAGCTGTAATGGTTTTGATGGTATTAATTGAATCGTAAAAATATTTTTCATCCAGGCCATTGAGAATAATGTTTTTCCACCTTGCAATGATCTGGAAGGGACCGTCGAGATCGCCAAGTATGCTTCCCATCATGTAGTTGCGCACCAGCAACAATTCTTCTTCGTCGACCAATTCATTGCGCAATACTTCCATTTCATGGTACACTTCTTTTATAGCCGCTTCACAAACATCGCGGCCAGCTTCGGTGCTGACCATCCATGCCGTTTGCTGGATGTGATTTTGAATATAACTATGAATGCCATAAGTATATCCTTTTTCCTCGCGAATGTTAGCCATGAGCCTTGAACCAAAGAAGCCGCCAAACAAACTATTTAATACCTGTGCTTTTAAAAAATCCGGGTGATGCCGGTTTGGGAAAGATCTTGCGATACGTATGGCGCCCTGCACACCATTGGGATCATTGGTGATCCTTTGCCTTTTTTCTGCTGCAGGTTTTGTCAAATAACTCAACGATTCAATTTTGTTATTGGCAAGGTCGCCGAAATTCTCATTAAGCAGCTCTTCCAGGTTTTTTGGAAGCTTGCCGGCCACGAACATGATAAACTTTCCCTGCCGATAATATTTGTTATAGAATGCGATCTGCTGTTCCCTGGTCAATGCTTCATAATCCTCTGACCGGCTAAAACGTCCATAAGGATGTTCTTCCCCGTACAAATAGGCATCGATAAACCGATGTGCAACAAAATCACATTTCAGCAGGTTGACCGACAACCGCTGTTGCATTATTTTTTTATAGGTAGCCAATTCTTCTTCGGGAAAAATAGAATCGGTGAGCATCTCCCGAACAACAGGCAAAAGCCGCTCAATATGTTTGGTAAGGGTGTGGAGAGTTATTGTTGCCGTTTCATTGTAAGCTGCCCGATTAAGATAGGCTCCGTAATATTCAAAATGCTCGTTGATCTGGAACGCTGTTTTTGAAGACGTTCCATTTTTCAACATGAAATTTGTTGTGGCGGCTACAAGATTTTTTTCTTCGTACCAATCCCCTGCATAGTACACCCACTCCACCATCATCACTTCTTCTGCCCCGGCATCAATAGCATACACCTCCACTCCATTTTTTAATACATGTTTCTGGTATGGCTTGAGACGCAGATCAAAATCAACTGCATCCACTATCTTCGGCGCGATGGTCCTGTCAATACCTTTTTTTGCTTCCTTTATCACTGTCAGTTATTTGAATGGTAATATAATGTGCTGCTGTTCTCCTCTCTGAAAATATTCCTTGATTCGTTCAAAATATCTTCCGTTGTAACTGCTGTATACTTTCCCAATTCAGTGTTCATCAATTCTGCGTCACCTAGTAATTCATACAGTGCAAGGCTTTCTGCGCGACCCGCTATAGGCATATCTTCAAAAACAATCGTACTCTCAGTTTTATTTTTTACTTTCTGCAATTCTGTTTCACTCACAAGCTCTTTTTTTATCTTTTCCAATTCTTCATCGACTGCTTTTTCCCCTTCCTCCATGTTAACTCCTTTCACGAGTTTGCCTTCGATGGTAAGCAACCCGTTATCAATACTGCCAAAATGATAGCAGCCAATATTGCTGAATAATTTCTTTTCCTTTACCAATGATTGATACAGGCGTGATGATCCTCCACCACTCAAAATATCAGTGATCAGATCGGTGATATAATATTTTTTATCCAATCTCGAAGAAATATGCCAGGCTTTGTATAAGGCATCCAGAGGCACATCCGCTTTGACCTCCTTTCTTCTTGCTTTCGTCTGCAAAGGTTCCTGCGGGAGATGTCGGTTGTATTTTTCTCCGGCAGGGATATCGCCAAACCATTTCTCTGAAAGCTGTTTTACCTGTTCTACTGTAACATTGCCGGCCACAACAAGAATGGCATTTACGGGCCTGTAAAACCGGAAAAAGAAATCCTTTACATCTTGCAGCTTGGCTTTTTCAACATGCGACAGTTCTTTGCCGATGGTCATCCAGCGATAGGGATGAACTTCATAAGCTAGTTCTCTTAGCTTATGCCAGGCATCTCCATACGGCTTATTGATATAATGTTCTTTGAATTCCTCACATACCACTTTGCGTTGCACGTCAAGACTTTTTTCGCTGAAAGCAAGGGAAAGCATCCGGTCGCTTTCCAGCCAGAATGCCGTTTCGATATTTTCTGCCGGCAACTGGATATAATAATCGGTGAGATCGTTTGTGGTATAAGCATTATTCTCTCCGCCCGCCATTTGTAAAGGCTCATCGTAATTTTCAATGTCGATTGAGCCGCCAAACATTAGGTGCTCAAACAAGTGGGCAAAGCCCGTTCTGTCAGGGTCTTCATCTCTTGCACCCACGTCATACATCACATTGACAACTGCCATGGGGGTAGATGTATCGCGATGAACAATGACACGCAAGCCATTTGCCAGCGTAAATCTTTCAAATTGTATCATAAATTTTGATCCAGCAATAAGGTGATAAAAAAGATTGTAAAGGTAGGAAAGAACACGATAGCAGTCAATTGTTCATGGATCTATAGAATATAGGCGATTATTTAATTTTAAAATATGGTCCGCACTTTAAATTCAAAAACTTTAAGCTCAGTATTATCTCTTCGTACGATCATTTTAATTTTTTCGTTGGCAGTTTGAAGAGCAGCTTTTAATTGAGTAAGATTTTGATTGAACACGTTATTTATAGAAACTACAATATCTCCCTCCTGGAGACCAGCGATTTCAGCCGGAGAATCTTTTGCCACATCTCCCACAATGATTTGTCCATTTATATAATATAGTTCAATCCCGGAATAAGAATAATCGAAAGCCTCGAGATAATGGGAGTTAGGGATCAGGTAGAAGTCCCTTTTGTCATAATTCAAAATACAATTAAATCTTCTTAATATATCATTGCCAATAATACCACCCAAAAATGGGTAAGAAGTAACGTTGTATTCATCTTTAAAAATATAAACCGGGACATTGCGAAAACGGTAAGGACCAATCTTTACCTCCTTAATTACTGTCATTTGCATATCGATCTTGCCGCCAAGACCTTCTGCCTCCTTAAAATAAAGTTTCCTCTTTTTGTTTAGCAGCATACTATCTTCAATAAAATCCTGTGAAAGCATCATGCATAACCCAGCTCCTATGTCATATAAAAAACGAGACTGGATCGTTTTATCATCCTTTACGCGCGCGGACTGAATAGGCAGGGTAGCGATAAGGGGTCTGAACATATACCCTCCCTTCGGATACTTAAATGTTCCCTTCGAATAGATGTCTATTCTCGAACTGTCATAGTCGATCTTGAAAATGAACCTTTTTAATACTGAATAACCGATGATGCCGTCGATGCGCTCACCGTATACCGCCGTAAGGATGTCATAGTTGTTTATATGGAAGTCAAGGCTGTCAATGGTGAGGCCACCCAATTTCAATTTTTCATTGTTGACAAAACTTACGAGTCGAATACCTGCGATTCCACGAATGGTCTTGTCACTCGGCACCGGTTTCAGTTTAAAATATTCAGCTGTAGTGGAGTCAAGGGAAATTCCTCCGCTGCCTGTGTCAAGAATAAAATTCATTGTATCGGGAAAGTTTCCAAATTGTCCCTGCAATAAAATCACACCACCTGTTAACTGCGTAAAGTGAACGCGTGTCAAATATCTTGAAGCAGGCTCAATAAATTCCTCCTGGGAAATAAGGGCATTGCAGAATGCAATGCTGAGTGAGATATATACCAGCAATCGTTTACTCATAGCAGGGGTTTCAATAGGAGGACAAGATTTAACTCGAAAAAGATGCAGGAAGCCAGATCTTTCAATATCCATAAAATTAACTGAAAAACTTTTTTCTCGTCAAAGTTGCCTGCCAGAATTATGTTGGAGACCGTGGCTGGCGTAAATTTGCAGTCGAAATAACTAAATATGGATTTGACCGAACTATATCAAAAAGCACTGTTGTTTCAATTTCTCACTCTCGACGAAGGCGTCTTTCTTTTTAAAAATGCGCCGCTGACTGAATTAATGTTCGTGGCTGACGAATTGAGGAAAAGGCAGGTGCCGCATGGAAAAGTTACCTGGCAAATAGACCGTAATGTGAACACGACCAATGTCTGTATCGCTAATTGTAAGTTTTGCAATTTTTACCGCGTTCCTGGTCATCCAGAAGCTTATATCACTGACATGCCAACATACCGGAAAAAAATTTCAGAAGCAATTGAGTACGGCGGTGATCAATTGCTGCTGCAGGGAGGTCATCATCCTGAATTGGGATTGGATTTTTACACAACCACTTTCCGGCAGATAAAGCAGGAATTTCCAACCATCAAACTTCACGCGCTGGGACCTCCGGAAGTGGCTCACATCACCAAACTGGAAAAGAGTACTCACCGCGAAGTGTTGATAGAATTAAGAAAAGCAGGACTTGATTCTTTGCCGGGAGCAGGTGCGGAAATTCTTATTGATCGTGTGCGAAGACTGATCAGCAAAGGAAAATGCGGAGCACAGGAATGGCTGGAAATTATGCATGAAGCGCACAAGTTGAATATCACAACATCAGCCACTATGATGTTCGGTCACGTGGAAACAATTGAAGAACGGTTTGAACATCTTATTAAAATAAGGGAAGTACAGAGTCGCAAGCCTGAAAATGCAAAAGGGTTTCTGGCATTCATTCCATGGACTTTCCAGGATGTAGACACACTGCTTGCAAAAATTCGCGGCGTACATAACCTTGTTACAGCAGAAGAATACATTCGCATGATCGCCATAAGCCGTATCATGCTTCCGAACATAAAAAACATCCAGGCATCATGGTTAACTGTTGGAAAACAAACCGCGCAAATTTGCCTGCATTCTGGCGCCAATGATTTTGGATCGATCATGATCGAAGAAAATGTAGTGAGTGCCGCCGGCGCTCCTCATCGTTTTACATACAAAACCATACAAAATGCCATTCGTGAAGCGGGCTTTGAACCACAATTACGCAACCAGCAGTATGAGTGGAGAGAAATCCCGGAAACAATTGTAGAGCAGGTGGTGAACTATTGAATGGTAAGTGATGAATGAAGGTGACCCCCCGTTAAGTGCGAGGATTTCTTTATGTGGTAACGGGTTTTTCTAAAAGATCACGACCTTTGCACGTTTATGGCAAAAAAGAACATACCTCTTTTCCATATTCAACAACACTGTTTTGACAGTGCCATTGTTGACTTTAAAGTGGGCACTTTTGCCAATGATACCTGCACCGCCGTGGAATTCGAAGAACATCACCGGCACGAATATTTTGAGATCATCTGGTTGAAAAATGGAACTGGCAACCACCAGATCGATCTGCAGAACCACGCCTACACGGGTTCCGTGATGTTTATGCTGGCTCCGGGTCAGATCCATAAAATTGAACAGCAAAAGCTCTCTGAAGGGTATATAATAAAATTTTTGCCTTCCATTTTTAAACAGGAAAAAGATTTTTTCAATTATATACTTGATACTTGTTTATTTGACAGTGATACTACAGGTTCAGCCATTAACATCCCCACAGATCTCGAGGAAACCCTGGAGCATTTGTTTTTAAGAATGATTGCAGAGTTTGAACAGGTAGAAACTGACTCTGAAAATATAGTAAGCTCTTACCTCAAAATATTAATTACACACATTAACAGGATCAAACGGAAAAACATCAATGAAACCCCGGTGGGCAGAGATCCGGGTTATGCGTTGTTCCGGCAATTTAAGATCGAGATAGAAAAAAAATATAGAAAAGAGCACTCCGTTCAATACTACGCCAACGCGTTAAATACACAGCCAAGATCATTAAATACTGTTTCGCAGGAATATGCCGGCAGATCCGCCGGCGAAATGATACAGGAACGCATCTTGCTTGAAGCGCAACGTTATTTATATCATGAAATAAAAAACGTTAAAGAGATCGCTTATGATCTCGGTTTCGATGACCCGGCTTACTTCACTCGCTTTTTCAAAAAACATACAGGCTTTGCTCCGCAATATTTTAAGGAACAAAAGAATTTAGCTCCAACAACTTAGTTTTTCACCCCAGGTCCTTTCGGGTCGTCCAAAAGTGCAAGTCAATTGCTTTTTTGTCTATTCTTCGAAAGGAGACAGAGTATCAACTTTGTCATGTCATTTATTTCATCACTTCAAATGAAGAACATGCCATACATAAAAATAGAAGTCACAAAGGAAGGTGTTACCACCGTGCAAAAACAGCAACTCATCAAAGGAGTTACAGAGCTACTCGTTACCGTGCTAAAAAAAGATCCCCAACTTATTCATGTGGTGATCGACGAAGTAGATACAGATAACTGGGGAATAGGTGGAAAACAATTCACTGAATTTCGAAAACCATCATTATCAAATTTAAAAAAATAGAAAAGCCATGAAAAAGAAAACGATCATTGTCACAGGTGCTTCCACCGGTATTGGTAAAGCCATTGCCAAATTATTTATCGACAAAGGACACAATGTGATCATGAATTCTTCGAACAGATCCAATCTCGAAAAAGCATTCCAGGAATTTGGTTCTCCTTCCAATGTTAAAATTGTTGTGGGAGATATCAGCGAAAAAACTCTTGGTGATGTACTCGTGGATACAGCCATTAAGTATTTTGGTTCTTTGGATGTGCTGGTTAATAACGCAGGCATTTTTGCTGCCAAACCCTTTTTGGATGTGGAAGAGACTGAACTCGAAAATTTTTTCAACGTAAATCTTAAGGGCACTTTTTTTGCAACGCAGGCGGCTATAAGGAAAATGATTCAGAATGGTGGTGGCTCGATCATCAATATCGGGACGGTACTGGTTGATCACGCCATCGCCGGTTTTCCCGCCACAGCAGCAGTAACCAGCAAAGGTGGTATCCATGCACTCACTAAACAGCTAGCAGCCGAATTCGGAAAATATAATATCAGGGTCAACACCATTGCACCAGGCATCATCAGAAGCCCACTGCAAAAAAAGCTTGGAGTAGAAGATGCGGACGGGCTGGCAGGATTACATCTTTTAAACCGGATCGGAGAAACTTCTGACATCGCTGAATCAGTGTATTCGCTGGCAACAAGTAATTTTATAACCGGAGAGATCATAAATGTGGATGGGGGTCATGTAGCAGGTCATCAATTGGCATAATGCAAAAGAAGATCGTCCACGTAATCAGAGTCCCGCCACCGGCAGTATGCATATAATTTGCATCCACTGTCGGTATGGGATTTATGAAACGGAATTACATAAAAATGTGGAGTCAAACGAGAATAACAACCCTGTTTGGTATTGAATACCCAATCATCCAGGGGCCTTTTGGCGGGGGTGCCTCTTCTACAAAACTGGCTTCAACAGTCTCAAATCTTGGTGGAATGGGCAGTTATGGTATGAACCATCTTACTGCACCAGAGATAATTGAAGTGAACAGAGAGATGCGAACGAAAACTTCAAAACCTTATGCTTTAAATTTATGGGTAAGTAATAAAGATGAGCATGCAGATGACTATTCAATAGAAGAATATAAAAAATTATGCTCGCTCTTTAAACCGTGGTTTGATGAGTTATCAATTCCACTGCCTGGAAAGCCGGGAGCAGATGGAAGGAGATTTGAGGACCAGGTTCAGGCAGTGATCGATGCGCAACCTCCTGTTCTTAGTTTCATATTCGGCATCCCATCCCACGAGATTTTAAATGATCTCCATAAAAAAAATATTAAACTCATAGGTACCGCTACCACTGTTGATGAAGCAGTCGCTTTGGAAGCTGCAGGTGTTGATGCCGTTGTTGCAACAGGTTTTGAAGCAGGGGGTCACCGGGCTTCTTTTATCCGTACCGCCGAAGAATCTCTTACCGGCACCTTTGTTCTTATTCCTCAAGTTGCGGACAAGGTCAAAATTCCGATCATAGCTGCCGGTGGCATTGCTGATGGAAGAGGTATTGCAGCTGCACTCACTTTGGGTGCTGACGCAGTACAGATCGGGACGGCATTCTTGGCCTGTGAAGAGAGCAATGCCGCTCCGGAGCACAAAGCGAAATTATTTTCAGAGGATGCAAAATATACAGTGCTCACAAAAATGTTTACAGGTCGTTTGGCCCGCAGCATAAAAAATAAATTATCGGATGAGATGAGAGCACATGAATATGATTTTGCACCCTACCCGACTCAAAGAATGTTCTTTAATGTCCTGAGAACCGCTGCTATCAACCAGGGAAGAACTGACCTGGCAAATTTTTGGTCGGGGCAAAATGCACCTATTTTGCAACACAAAAAAGCAGAAGATTTATTTCATTCTTTAGTTTCACAAACAGAGGGAATTTACAAAAGAGAATGATAAGCGTTAGCGGGCTAGCGATGAAGTGCCTGTTGTTATTTATTGGCCGGAGAGTATTTAACCTTTCCTTCCTCCACGTTCCCATCAACCCGATCCCAAATGGTGAAGTAAAGACCATAATTATCCCTGCCATGCTGATGATGGAGGGTATGATGTATAGAGTAGCTATGTATTTGATTCAGGATTTTTTTGCGACCCTTTGTTGTCGTAAACTCATACCCCGCATGGCCGCACTTATAAAAGTCCTTGTTGTTATTTCGAAGGCTATTAATTCCTGAAGCACTAAAACTTTTGTAAATTGAATTTACAATCATTTGTATTCGAAACAGGGTCAATTTATAAAAGACAATAATAGGTAAAGAAAGTGACATATTATAGCAGGCAAGTAGAATTGCTTTCAGCAGAGTTGTATGCAAACACTTACCTGGTCAAAAGGGTGATCCAGGCAAAATATTTTATAGATAAAAATTTTGATCAAGCCATTGATCTTGATACAATTTGCAAAGAAGCTTGTATCTCAAAATTTCATTTGATACGTTCTTTCAAAAAATTATATGGCGTCACGCCCTATCAGCATTTAACTTTTTTAAGAATAAAAAAAGCTAAGGAACTCTTACAAACAAACCTTGCCGTTTCTGCTGTTTGCTATCATCTTGGATTTGACAGTCCAACTTCTTTTTCCGGCCTTTTTAAAAAGATCGCTGGAAAAACCCCGGTAGAATTTCAAAGGAGTAAAACAAAAAAGCAATTTTGAAGAGGTCTTCTTCTGGTAGAGTGCTAACCTTTGTCTTCTAAAAAATTAAAATCTTGTAAAATGAGAATTACCCTTACAAGTCTATTGGTTGACGATCAGGAGAAGGCCTTGAAATTTTACACCGAGGTTTTAGGCTTCGTAAAGAAAACCGAGATTCCATTAGGGGAGCACAAATGGCTCACAGTAGTTGCTAAAGAAGAGCAGGATGGTGTGGAATTAGTTCTTGAGCCGATTGCATTCGAACCGGCAAAAGTTTATCAGCAGGAGCTATTTAAAGCCGGTATTCCTCTTACAGCATTTAATGTTGACAACGTGGATAAGGAATATGAGCGACTTTCAGGGCTGGGTGTGATATTCAGCATGAAGCCTACTGAAATGGGACCGACGAAGCTTGCAGTCTTTAGCGATACATGCGGAAATAATATCCAGATATTCCAGCTTCTATAAGAAACCTACCATCTCAATAACGCACTTGCCCATGTAAATCCGCTTCCAAATGCAGCAAGGCAGACCAGGTCTTTATCTTTTAGTATTCCATTTTCCCATGCTTCGCAAAGAGCAATGGGTATGGAAGCAGCCGTGGTATTTCCGTATTTCTGAATGTTATTATAAACCTGGTCATTGCGTAATTTCAATTTTTGCTGAACCATCTGGCTGATACGAAGATTGGCCTGGTGAGGAACCAACAGGTTGAGGTCGGAGGGTTGATAACCATTCGCGTTTAGCGCTTCCATTATCACTTCAGGAAATTTTACAATCGCCTTTTTAAAAACTGCGGGACCATCCATGTAAGGATAGACGTCATCTTTTTCGACGAGCTCTTTTGTAATAAATAAACCGCCATAAGGCTGAGGCGGCTCTGATGGTTTTTTCTCAGGAACAAATCTACCGACGTGAAAACCGGGATTTATCATCGAAAGTAATTCTGCTTCGGTTCCATCACTGTGTAAATGCGTGCTCAGTATGCCACGGGATGCCTCGCCGGGGTCATTTGGTTGCAACACTACAGCGCCTGCTCCATCGCCAAAGATTACTGATACATTTCTTCCCCGTGTTGAAAAATCAAGTCCATAGGAATGTGTTTCCGAAGCGATCAGCAGAATGTTTTTATACATTCCCGTTTTGATAAACTGATCTGCTACACTTAATGCATAGATAAAACCGCTGCATTGGTCACGTACGTCCAGTGCGCCAATTTCTGCGATACCCAATGCACGTTGAGCCAGTACGCCACAACCGGGGAAATAATAATCGGGACTAAGTGTCGCAAAGATGATGAAGTCGATATCTGCAGCAGTTACGCCAGCCCTTTGCATAGCGATCTTTGCGGCTTCAACTCCCATGGTGGTCGTAGTATCCTCAAAACGCGTAGCAAACCGGCGTTCTTTAATTCCTGTTCGTTCCTGTATCCATTCATCGCTGGTTTCCATTACCTGGGTGAGATCAGCATTGGTGACCACATTTTTTGGTACATACATGCCAATACCGGCAATGTGGGCTCGTATCATAAAGCAAGTACGTTATTAAGAATTAATTGGTCGTTTTTCAGAATATGCTTTTTCTTCGGCCTCCAAGTCCTAACACACCCAATACGCTTCTTGTAAGAACTGAAGCTGCCGTTCTCTCCATTTGTTTAACTACAGGGCTATCAAAAAAGCTATCATCCTTCTTTGCTGCAGTCTTTTGCTGGACTTGTTTTTGTTGATTGGCCTGCTGTGTAGCCTGTTGTAATTTGCCGGTAAGAAGTTCATACGCACTTTCACTATCAATGACCTGGTTGTATTTTGCCACCAGTTTTGAGTGAGCCACAATGTTATCAATTTCGCTGTCAGTCAAAATATCCATTCGACTGCGTGGCGGGAATAACATCGTATGCACCAACGGGGTGGGTATTCCTTTTTCATTAAGCATAGTGATCAATGCTTCACCAATTCCCATTTGCGTGATAAGATCTTCGGTTTTATAAAATTCGGTCTCAGGATAATTCTCTGCTGTTTGTTTTATTGTTTTCCTGTCTGCTGCTGTAAATGCTCTTAATGCATGCTGAACTTTTAAACCCAACTGGGCAAGAACGGATGCCGGAACGTCCATGGGATTTTGCGTGCAGAAAAAAATACCAATGCCCTTGGAACGGATCAGTTTGACAATGGTTTCAATTTGCTGAAGTAGTGCGGAACTGGCTTCGTTAAATATAAGGTGTGCTTCATCAATGAATATCACCAGCTTTGGCTTATCAATATCGCCTTCTTCCGGTGAAGATGCGTAAAGCTCCGCAAGCATCTGCAACATAAATGTGGAGAACAATTTTGGTTTATCCTGGAGGTCAGTAACACGGAGAATCGAGATCATGCCTCGCCCATCATCGCTGATCTTCATAAGGTCGTCCACTTCAAAACTTTTCTCACCAAAAAAAACATCGGCACCCTGCTGTTGCAATTCGATCACTTTGCGCAAAATAGTGCCAGTAGAGCTGGTTGCAATTTTTCCATACGTCTTTTCAATATCTGCTTTCCCTTCATTGCTGATGAACTGAAGGACCTTGGTAAAATCTTTCAAGTCAAGCAATGGAAGCTTGTTATCATCGCAGTATTTGAAAATAAGCGCTACCAAACTCTCTTGCGTATCATTCAGGTCAAGGATTTTTGAAAGCAATACAGGACCAAATTCGCTGACTGTAGCGCGCAGGCGAACACCTTTTTGATTGCTAAGTGTGAGCAGATCAACAGGGAACGCAACCGGCTTGTATTGAATATTCAATTTCTGGCAGCGCTCATTGGTCTTCTCATTGGCTACACCAGCAGCGGCAATTCCACTCAGATCTCCTTTAATATCCATCAACATCACAGGCACACTGTTATCGCTTAGATATTCACTGATCAGTTGCAGGGTTTTTGTCTTTCCGGTACCGGTTGCGCCGGCTATTAATCCATGCCGGTTCATTGTTTTTAATGGAAGAAGAACATTTGCACCCGGTACAACTTCACCATTCAACATACCCGTTCCGATTTGCACAGAGTCGGCTTTGAATGAATATCCTCCTTTTATTTTTTGTAAAAACTCGTCTTTGGTTGCCATAATAAAGATTTAAGAGAATGGAGTAGAATATAGTTATACAAACGACAGTTTACAAGTCTTCGTCTCTTTCCAGCATGAGAATAGCACTCTGGGGCACAATAAAATATTTCTCGTCCTGGTAAAAGATCTCAGTAGCTCCGCTTAACAGGAAGATCGCAAGATCACCCTCTTTTGCCTGGAGAGGAACGTATTTTATTTTATCTTCCTCCTGTTTCCAGGATTCATCTTCTGGCGGCATGGGGATT